>Ga0326726_10003756_pt1 | contig 13932 bp, 8 predicted proteins | sample MHFenrmetagenome_2_FD_207603 | JGI IMG/M metagenome (GOLD analysis project Ga0326726, IMG submission 207603) | Lab enriched peat soil microbial communities from Michigan Hollow, Ithaca, NY, United States - MHF15MN | ecosystem: Environmental > Terrestrial > Soil > Wetlands > Peat | place: USA... | reverse complement strand
TGACAGAGGATCCTTACTGGAATTTCGTCAATCATGCAGATACAATAATCTGTGGAGATGAAAGCACCGTTCTTGCAGCCTCAGGGGCCGTAAGTTATTTGTGGAACAACGGAACCACAAATGATTCCCTTGTAGTATCGACACCCGGAACCTTCAGCGTTTCAGGTACGAATGCCCGGGGATGCAGGAAATCACTTTCATTTAAAGTATCGGGCTACCCGCTTCCTGCAGCTGAATTTTCAGTCGCACCTGATCAGATTGACAGCAAACATAATACAATCAGTGGCTCTATCGCGGCTAAATCAGGTGTGCAGTACAGCTGGGACATGGGAGATGGTTTATACGAAACAGGTGAGAATATTCAGCATGCATACATTACTTCCAACAGTATACTTGATTATATGATCACGCTGACAGCAAGGGATTTGCATGGCTGCAGAGACACTTCCTTCCAGTTTATTGATGTGATTCCTTTTGTTCCCAACGTATTTTCACCCAACGAGGATGGTATAAATGATGTTTTTATGAGGGGATTTGATCTGGAAATTGTTGACAGAAATGGATATCAGATCTATAAAGGAAATACGGGGTGGGATGGCAGGTACAGGGGAGATCCTGTTGATCCGGACACTTACTTTTATCATCTTTCATATATAGACAGCCAGGAAAAAATTCATTACCGGAAGGGTTATGTAACCCTTGTCAGATGAACATTAATTATGAAATGCCGGACCATATATACACTGACAGCTGTTGCACTGTTATCATGTCTGAAAACAACGGGACAGGCAGATATTAATATGTCTACCCGCTGGAATAACCGTGCAACCTATAATCCGGCTTTCATTGCACGGCCCGATTACCTTTACCTTTATGCAGATACCAGGAAACAATGGGTGGGAGTCGATGGTGCCCCCCTTGTTTTTAACATCCAGGCATCAGAATATTTTGATATCATCCGTTCCGCATTTGGATTATCGTTTGTGAGTGACAAGATCGGCGCCACCCAGGCGGTTAATCCAATGCTAACCTATGCTTTTCGCATTGTAAGGAAGAAGAAATGGGAGTTTTCAATGGGACTTTCAGCTGGTGTGTTTATGCGTACCATAAATGGTTCACTGTTCGAGCCTGATGATGTCAACGATCCTTCGATTTCTTATGCCTCTGAAAGAACCACCGGACCCGACCTTAATGTAGGTTTTGAGTTCCAGAACACTCACTTCATTTATGGCATTTCATCTACACACTTGTTTTCTATTGGCAAATCAAACACTTCGTTCCTCGATGCAAATCATCGTTATGCCTATGCTATCTATAAAAATGACACCCCGGAATTTATATCCTACACAGCGGGAGTTCAGGTGGTTAACAGGTCCAGTCTGACAATTCTTGAAGGCAACCTTTCTTTTCGGCTTAAGCACCTGGCAAGACTTATTAATGCGTCACCTCTTCTTAAAGGGGCACAGGAATCTCTTGATTTTGGAGTGACTTATCGTTCCTCTCGTCAGGTGTCATTGCTCGCAGGAATAATGATCACGCCATATTTAAGGATAGGGTATGCTTATGATCAAAGTCTGTTTTACAGCTATAGCCAAAACCAAACCCATGAAATTATGCTTGAATACCGCATTCCTGCAAGAGCTGCTTCAACTGTTTACAGATGTGGCAGCAAAGAATTCTGGTATCATTAAAAGCATCCCGTCAGTCATAAATGAAATTAAACAAATCAAAATATTGCCTTCTATTATTGCTTTCACAGATCTTTGTTTTTTCAGCATATGGCATTACTGCTAAATTCAGTTATACACAAATCAACAAATGTGCACCGACCGTAATAACCTTCACCAATAACTCCACAAAGGGAGCAGGAGTCACATATACCTGGAATTTTGGTCTGGGTGCGATAGTTACAACAACTGATTATTCAGTTAAAGAGCAGGTTTATACAAAAACCGGAAAATACAGAATTTCACTGAAAGTCTCCAATGCGACTGAGACAGATACCACTAGCACAGTAATAACAATTTCGACAGGTCCGGCTGCAAATTTCAGCGCCGATCCATTATATGGCTGCTCCCCGCTTCTTGTTAAATTTACGAGCAAATCGACGACAGGAGATTCAGGTATCGCATTTGCCTCATGGGATTTCAGAAATGGAGATAATGCAGCGGGTACATCCGTCCAGTATACCTATACCAATACGGGCATTTATGATGTCATTTTAAAAGTAACCGATAAAAATGGCTGCTCCAGTACTTTTGAAGCTGATAAATTTATAACAGTTGCTGAAAAACCTAAAATTGATTTCATCGCATCGGACACATTTGCTTGTGCTCCGCCCCTGAACGTCTCTTTTACAAATTTGACCTCAGGATCATCCCCATTGAAGTATAACTGGGATTTCGGTAACGGTAAAACTTCGACGGAATTCAGCAATTCCTCTGCGTATCTTGCTGTTGGCAGTTACAATGTCAGGTTAAAGGCGACCGATATATACGGCTGTTCTGATTCGCTGATCCGGAAGTCGTATATCACTGTCGGATACCCGAAAGGGATATTATCAATATATGATGGAAAAGATAATCTGGTCGATCCTGAAAGACCCTTTCTCTGCGACGGGACATACAAATTTGTTTATTCTTCAGCCGGTCTTCCGGATTATAAGTGGAAAATTACCGATAATGGAAAAACTTCAACATTTTACGGAAAAAATTCATTGACGTACAAGGTTGAAGGTACAGGGACAATCAGTGTAAAGCTGATTTATGGAAGAAACTCGTATTGCACCGACAGTATTTCCGCTTCATTCAGCAAAAGCTATATTAAGGCGGGATTCACCCTGAATGATAAACTGTTCTGCTCGGTACCTGCCCAGATTAACCTCAAAAACTCATCACAAAATGCGGATAGGATCTCCTGGTATCTGTCAGACAAACTTATATCAAATCAAAGTGAAACAACCTATACAATTACTCAGACGGATATTCCTGCAAAAACTTACCAGCAGCTTTACAATCATGAAATAAATATGGTCAGGCTGCCTGTCAAGCTGGTTGTATCCAATGCCGGTGTCTGTTTTGACTCGGTAATGAATGAGGTTGCAATTGCATTACCGGTAGCGAGATTTATGCCGGACAAGGTCTCGGGTTGTGTACCCCTGCAGGTAAGCTTTTCTGACAGTAGCAAATCGGCATTTAAAATTGATTCTTACAATTTTAAATTTGGTAATGAATCAGTTACTGTGTTAAACAATTCGCCTGTAACGTTCACATTCACAAAACCCGGAGTCTATTCGGTTTCAGAAATAATAAAAAGCGGAATATGTACCGATACATCCGAGATTGTTTCGATTTCCGCAGGCGACAAACTGATCCCTGATTTCACAGTAACACCTGACGAGGTATGTAACGGTGGAAATATTCATCTGATAGCCAATGCGGCCGGCAGTTCACCGGTAAACATGTGGCGTTTCAGGTCTTCAAATCTCTTTGACCTCAGTTTTGCTTCCAGACCTGATACAACCTTTGCAGTATATTCAGATACCGCAGGATTCAGAAACATAACTCTTCAGATGAATTATAACGGCTGTCTTTCTGAAACAACTAAAAAGAATATTCTTAAAATAAAGGGACCTGTTGGCAATTTTAAAGAATCTCTGAGATGCGACAGTTCCCTTATATATAATTTTAAGTCAATTATCAGTCCTGTCACTTCCCTTACCTGGAATATCGATAATGCCGTCTTTAAAAATACGGATTCCCCGAAATATACCTTTCCGGCAAGCGGAAACTACTCTGTAAAGCTAACTGCATTTGATAATTCTTCAAACTGCACGTTAACAAGGACAAAGGTTTTAAAGGTACGCCAGGCAAGAGCTGATTTTACACTAAGTGATACTATTTTTTGCGTAGGAGAAAAGGTAAAAATGGATGCCTCTGATTCAAAAGACTTTATAAATAATTGCTATAATGAAGGTTTCTTATGGGATTTCGGGGATGATTCCCCGCCGAGAAGAACTTTCATAACATCTTATGATCATAATTATTCTTCAAGGGGAACAGATACAATTAGGCTGGTTGTAACAGCTGATAACGGATGTACAGATACCGCAAGTAAGGTTATAAGGGTTTTCAGGCCAGCCGGAAGCTTTACAGCTGATAAAACATCAGGCTGTCTGCCTCAAATGAGCATAAATTTCAGAAATACTTCGACTGATAACACCATTGTCGGCTGGATATGGAATTTCGGAGATAAATCATCCGACAGCACAAACAGCGTCAATGTTACTCATACTTATACCAGCGACAAGCAGCAGACATATTATCCTACGTTAACTGTATATGATGCGTACCAATGTTCGAGCAATAATTCAATTTCTGCTGTACTTACCGGACTGAATGCTGATTTTCAGGCAAGCGACAATGCAATCTGTGCCGGACAGACAGTAACATTCACTCCGGCCGATGCCACCCTCACAAACCTGTTATGGGATTTTGGAGACGGCAGCACTTCAGGGAGCACAAATACCCATACCTATACTAAAGCAGGAGAATTCAGTGTGTCCCTTGCGGCATCCAGAGAAGGATGCCGAAATACGCTTTTAAAAACCAACTATATATCGGTTGAAAAAGCAAATGCAAACTTCATGGAAAGCGACAGCATTTTTACCTGCTACCCTGATACTCTGTACTTTGTTCACAACAACTCGATCGACAGTCCGGGTGTTGATTTTCAATGGACATTCGATTCTCATACCCTTACTGACAGGAGCTCTGCCAGTGTAAGATACACATTTACAAAGCCCGGAAATCACACAGCCTGGCTCACTGTCAGAACATTAAACGGTTGCACGGCAACTAAATCGAGTCATATTTCAATAACCGGTCCTACTGCCGTCGTCACTTTTGTTCCACATGACATATGCTATAATGATGTGGTTTATTTCAAGGTTGATTCAGTAAAAGATGCAAGCAGGTGGAAATTGTTTTTTGGTGATGGCAGCACCACCACAGATTATATGACTTCGCACAGGTACACATCAAGAGGAAAAATAGTCCCATCCATCCAGCTAATCAGCGGGGGCTGTACCGCAATAAGTGTTCTTGACACACTTTATATCTCAAAGGTCAAGGCTGAATTCAGCACCATCGATAGCTCCCTTAATGTCTGTTACGGGAACAAGCTGGATATGTTGAATAACTCAATCGGCTCAGATTCATGGAAATGGGCAATTGACAATGTCCAGACCTCAACGAATTTCAATCTTGGCAATATTCAGTTCAATAAAACAGGAGATTACAATATCAGGCTAATCGCCATAGATTCCCATGGCTGTTCTGATACAATTACAAAGAAATATAGTGTTATAAATAAACCTGTCTTTTTAATTTCCGGAGATTCTGTTCTTTGTTCAGGAGAGAATTCTGTCAGTCTGACTGTGAATAAAGAAACCGGATGGTCTATTAAATGGACTCCTTCCTCAGGGCTCAGCAGTAATTCATCCTTTACGATAACAGCCAGTCCGTCAAAAACAACAACTTATACAGCTCTGGTGACAAATACCTACGGTTGTACAACACGCCATGAGAAAACGATACTGGTGAATCAGCCTTATGATTTATCCAGATCACCTGCGGCAGACACAACAATTTATATCGGTGAAAGAATTCAGCTGATAATTACAACAGCTGAAAATAACGTAACTTATGCATGGTCGCCAGGAGTTAATATTTCATGTACTCATTGCAACAATCCATTGGTTTATCCGATAGAAACAACGACATATACGGTTGAGACAAAGAACGACTGCTTTGACTTTTCCGAGGAATTCCTGGTTAACGTGATCAGGGATTTTTATCTGGAAGCACCTTCGGCATTCACTCCAAATGGTGACTCAAATAACGATATATTCAGGTTTGAAGGCAACAACATCACGAATTTCGATCTTAAAATATTCAATCGCTGGGGAGATATAGTTTTTTCGACGAATGATATTAATCAGGGATGGGACGGATCAGTTAATGGTCATGCACAGAATATTGATACATACAAGTACCTTGTAAAAGCTGAAACTATTCATGGTTACAAATTCGAAAAGAAAGGAGAATTTTTATTACTGAAATGAGATGCTGAATTTCGCTCAAAATATTATAAAACGTTTTAAACCAACCGATACCTGTTTGAAGGACTTTGTTACCTGGCCTGATCTTAAACCCTTATGCCTGATTATTACTGTTCTTATCGGGATGTTTTCAATTGCAACAGATCTTCAGGCACAGGATATTCACTTTTCCCAGTTTTACGCAGCTCCGCTGATGACTAATCCTGCAAACACAGGAATGTCAGTCGAGGACATGAGAATTGTGATCAACTACCGGAACCAATGGGCAAAGGTCGGCTCTCCCTATGAAACATTCAGTGCCTCTCTGGACCGGAAACTGGCAATTTTAGGCCAGTCATTTGGCATTGGCGGTGCAATACTTCACGATCAGTCTTCATCTTTTAACCTATCGGCAAATGAGGTCCTGTTATCTCTGAGTTATTCCAGGATAATTAACAACCATCAGTTTACTTTAGGAATACAGCCGGGTTTTGTTTTAAAAGCATTTAATCTTGAGGGTCTTACCTTTGGTTCCCAGTTTGATCCGACGGGCCAGTTCTTCAATGGTTCCCTTCCAAGCCTTGAAAACGGGCTATCGGGACAAATCAATTACCTCGATATAAATGCCGGAATATTTTGGCGGACCCTGATCCGGTATATTATGCCGTCTGCAGGTATTTCAGTGAGCCATGTGAATTTCCCTGTGGAGAAATTTTCAACTTCTTCCTCCGGAACTCGCCTGTCTGCAAAATTGACATTTCATGGTGAGGTGGTTATTCCGGTTAACAGCAGGATTGACCTTACTCCCCTGATACTTTACAGCTACACTCCGGGGACTAATGAATTCATGGCAGGCACTCTTGGCGGTTATTCATTAAACAGTTTTAATATTCCGGTAAAAAAAGTCTATGCCATGACAATGGTAAGGTTGAATCCCATGCGTGATGTTGATGCTGTAATTTTCGGAGGGGGTGCGAAATTCCTGAAATTCAACCTGGGGATCAGTTATGATTTCAATATTTCACCATTGCGTACCGTCACAAATTTCAATGGTGGTTTTGAAATATCATTAATATATTCAGGCAGCAGACGTGCCCAGGAGAATCCGAATATTCCTTGCTATATCTTAAATTAATCATATCATTTTAAAATGGATTGCAGTAAAATACAATACAGGATTTCATCTGGTTCCGTGAAGAGCCTGGTTTTATTGCTTTCCTGGTTTCTTCTGTATTCAACCTGCATGAATGCAATGACTTCACTGAATGACACAACTGAAAAAGCAACTAAGGATCTGAGAGCAAAAGCTATTCACTATGACAGGATTAATGAGGTTTATAATGCGATTGAATTTTACAGCCGTTATCTGACTTTTGAGCCAAAGGATATTAAGCTGACATACAGGCTGGCAGATCTCTATTTTGAAACAAGGAACTATGTAAAGGCAAATCAGTATTATGACAATGTGATCAGCATCGATCAGCGCAAATATCCTGCAGCATGGTATAAAAAGGGTGTTGTTTGCATGAACCTTGAAAAATACGAGAATGCGACAGAATCATTTGCAAAGTTCAGGAAATTCAATAAAGATAAAAAGAACAGGCTCAATTACAGGAAACTGGCAGTAATATATGCCGCAAGCTGCGATTGGGCAAAAAAGAATATGGGGAAAGCCGCGAATATTGTTATTACCCATCAGGGGGAAGTATTAAATCACCCGGATATTGATTTTTCCCCATACCCGGTTGACGACAAAACTATTTTTTACGGAGCTGTCTATTCTGATCCTGCAAGACAGATTGATCCGATAAGGCAGATCTATAAAGCAGAAATGGTTGAAGGAAAATGGAAGAATACCGGACTGCTTGAAGGGGGAATAAATAATCCGGAGTTCAATACTGGTAATTTAGTTATATCCGAAGATGGTCATCGATTATTTTTTACGAGGTCGCGTAAAAACTGGCAAGGTGAAGCTATAAGTGAAATTTTCGTGAGTTTTCTTGCTGACAGCCAATGGCAAACGCCTGAAAAGCTTCCATATCCGGTCAACAGTGAAAACTACACTTCAACACAGCCTGCATTGGGTGTAAACCTTAGAACAGGGAGCGAAATATTATATTTTGTGTCAAACAGACCCGGAGGCAGGGGAGGACTTGATCTCTGGTATGCGGAATATGATAAAAAAACAAATACCTTCAAGAATCCGCTTAACCTTTCCAATAAGATAAACACTATAGGCGATGAGTGCTCTCCATTTTATAATATATCAACCCGGACACTTTATTTCAGTTCAAATGGCAGGAAAGATCTGTTTGGGGGATTTGATATCTTTAAGGCAACAGGTTCTGCCAGGAAATGGACAGAAGTTGTTCCAATGCCCAGGCCAATAAATTCTTCATTTGATGATTATTATTTTTCAATTCTGAAAAATGGCAGGGATGGTTTCTTCTCTTCAAACAGGCCCGGGGCTATGTCTTTAGCTAACGGGACCTGCTGTGACGATATCTTTTCATATAAGTTCCTTGACTGCGTAAAGATCTTTTCACATGGAACTGTCAGAAATTCAATGGATCATGACTTTTATGATAACCTGAAGAAAAAATATAATCTGGATCTTTTATATCCCGAAAACAATTCTGTCTTAATTGATGTGCCGGTTGAACTTTATTTAAAAGGTGATACAGAAAACGAGGAGATCCTGATATCTAAAACAACTACAGGCAAAAATGGTAAATATTATTTTGAGCTTGACCCGGATCTGAATTACAAAGTACTTGTAAGGAACTATGGCTATCTCGAAAAAAAGGTGCCGATAAGTACAACAGGTATTAATTGTTCCGATACAATTGACATTGGAACAACCCTTATTGATTATTTACCCAGGATAACCATTCAGCTGAACATATATTATGATTTTGACAAGTATGATCTAACCGCACAGGCAAAGCAGACTATTGATAAAATGGTGATGCCTCTGTTTGATATATTTCCAACCGGTATCATAGAAATCGGTTCACATACTGATAATGTGGGTTCAGATGAATACAATATTGATCTGTCACAGAAGCGGTCGGAAAGTGTGGTCAGTTATCTGATTTCTAAAAGGATTTCAAGTGAGCGGCTTGTGGCGAAGGGATATGGCATGAGAATACCGGTTGCGCCAAATACGAACAGCGACGGATCAGATAATCCTGAAGGAAGACAGCTGAACCGCAGGACAGAATTCAAGGTCGTCGGTGAAATAACCTCATCCGGTAATGATGAATGATAGATGCAATTTGAAAAGTTATTCAATAATGAATAAGTCAAAAACAGGTATTTTAATTGTTTCTCTTCTGTTATTTCAGTGCCTGGCTTCTGCCCAGCTGCCTGACGGTGTTACTGCAACTCAGTCATTCCTGAATGCAATTGTCAGCAATTATGCTGAAGAGAATTCCGTTTCTTTTGATATTAATACAATTAATACTCAGGCTAATATTCCAATCAGGGTTCATATAATAATGAATATTAAAGGATTGCCCGGTGTGACTTTTGGAAATATTAAAAGCAGCCTGGATCTGGCAAACAATTACTTTAAAAATGCCGGAATACATTTTTTTATTGATTCAATCGATTATGTAAATGATTACAATTACTCATATATCAGATTCAACAAACTCAGAAAAGAGCTTTTAACCAAATATACAGTCAGGAACAGAATAAACCTTTTCCTGGCTGATTCAGTTAAGCTGGGATCCTCCCGGAGCTACGGATTCACATATTTCCCTGATGTAGCTGACAGCAATTATATTTTTCTTGATAAAAGTTATGCCAGTGGCAATTCACTTGCAACAATGCTTGGTCATTTTATGGGATTGCTGTCAACTCATGAGACTGCCGGAGGCAGGGAACTGGCAAATGAGAAAAACTGTGCATCAAGCGGGGATTTTATTTGCGATACTTATGCTGATCCCAATCTTTTTTACCAGGTTGCCGACAGTTGCAGGTATATTGGTACAATGAGGGACCCAGGCGGGAGATATTATGTGCCATCGGTTGCCAATATTATGTCGGATTCCCCCGATGAGTGCAGATGCATTTTAACCCCGCTCCAGTATCGCAGGATATATTATTACTTTCATAAATACAGGCAGTACCTGAGTTATTAATTTGAGGTGGTCAGAGTGCCATCGGCCCATCTTCCCTTTTATCTGTTTTTGGTACCTTAGCTAAACCAAAAGAATTATTTAAAATAATTTCAACAAACCAATACACTGAACATGAAAACAAAATTTCTAATGGTTACTTTATTCTTTGGAATCGCATCAATTATGTCAGCACAACAGAAAACAACCTGGGGGAAGTGGGATTGGTTAATCGGTGATTGGAAAGGCGAAGGAGCTGGTCAGCCGGGACAGGGGAGCGGAACATTCTCATTCTACTTTGACCTTGATAAGAACATTATTACCAGAAAAAGTCATTCTGAATATCCTGCAACAGAAAGTAAACCAAAGCTTATACATGATGACCTGATGATAGTTTACCTGGATATTTCTGGCAGTCCAAACAAAGCAATCTACTTTGATAATGAAGGACATACAATTTCCTATACAATTACTTATTCAGACAGATCAATTGTATTAACCAGTGATAAAATTCTAAATACTCCGGTTTTTCGATTGGTTTATACTCTCCTTGATAGTGAAACAGTAAATACAAGATTTGAAATGTCTCAGGACGGAGATAAATATATACCCTACGTTGAGGGGAAAAGCAAAAAAGTGAAGCCAGTCCAATAAATTAATGAAACAAGAATAATTATTCTTATTTCCTGTTTTGATTATGTCTTACCCGTTTCCCTTCTATTCTTTCAATCGGATCGTTTACAAAGACTTTACCAAGTCCAATCGCCGACGTAAGAGTACCTCCTTTTTTCTCTTCGCTGATTCCATCTGAATACCCAAGATCTACCGGAACTTTGCCCCTTCCTCCTTGCATATCTACTACATATGTCGGGCGAAGAAAACCTGTAGTAGCTCCGCAAAGGTCTCTGCAGATTTCTTTTCCTTTAGATACTTCTGTCCTGAAATGACCTGTTCCCTCGACGAGATCCGCGTAGTACAGATAATATGGTTTTACTCCTAATTTACCAAGTCCGTGCATCAGGTCTCTCATTACATCTGTGTCATCATTAACTCCCTTTAGCAGAACAGTTTGGTTTCCAATTGGGATGCCCAGCTCCCTTAGAATTTTAATTGCCTGGAAGCTCTCTTCGGTTATTTCATAAGGATGATTAAAGTGAGTGTTTATAAATAATTGTGGCTGTTTAAGTGACCTCGGGGAATATTTTTTAAGCACTTCAATTAATTCTTTGTCTTCAATTATCTTTTGCGGCCACACGCATGGGACCCTTGTACCGATTCTGATTATTTCAAGGTGATCAATTACTGATAGTTTTCCCAGAATCTCATCCAGCCTTTTATTTGAAATCAGTAATGGATCTCCGCCCGAGATTAATACGTCCCTGATATCTTCGTGAGATGCAATGTATTCAATTCCTTTGTTTATATCCTCCAATGAAGGATTTTTATGTTCGTCACCGACTTTTCGTTTTCTGGTACAGAATCTGCAGTACATTGAGCACTCATTAGATGCAAGCAATAAAACTCTGTCGGGATACCTGTGCACTATTGTCCTTGGACCACCAAGCGGTATATCGCCTTCCTCATCAAGCGGATCTTCTGTAAGGTCCATATAATGCTCAAGTTCTTCGACATCAGGAATTGCCTGTTTCCAGATGCCATCATTCATCTTTTCAATAAGCCCGAGATAATAGGTATTTACCCGCATAGGATATTTTGCAATAACGTCCCTGAGTCTGGGATCAATTTTTGCTTTTTGCGCTTTAAGCCATTTCTCCAGATCTTCAAATGTCCTTATTCCGTTTCTTAGAACATCTTTATATGCCATTGATAATTCTCCTTTTTAACTTCGTTATAAAATTCAGTTCTTGCGAAAGCTGCGAATAGAAAAAAATACAGGTGAGGCAAATTTCCAAAGAATATCTTAAATGTGCAAATGAAAAATGGGGTTACTGCTTCCCTGTTATTAACGGTGTTTAATGTTGTGAGTTCACAATCTACAATGACCCATGTCTGTGCCTGAATTAACCAAAAAGACCCATGCTAAGGCAAGATGGTAATAGCTTTCTGCTGAAAAGTTTACAAAAAAGAATACAACTTATTACTTGATATGTCGTATGAAAACGACAAAAATGGTTTAAATATGTCATATTAATACTACATAATATATATATATATGTCGTATAAACATGTAATAAATAACTTATATTTGTAATATTAAATCGACATAATGATGGATGCATTATTTGAGTTTCAGGAAAATCTCCTTCGTCAGGTAAGAAATAAATTTCGAAGATATTTGCATAACCAGATTAACTGGGAACAGCACATGATAGGTATAAAAGGTCCACGGGGTGCAGGTAAAACCACACTGATACTACAACATTTAAAATATGACCTGGGCTTTCCATCAGATGCACTTTACATAACTGCAGACCATTCATGGTTTTATACTCATACTTTGGCTGATACGGCAAATGACTGGTATAAGCTGGGAGGGAAAATACTTTTCATAGATGAGGTACATAAATATCCTGGCTGGTCGGTCGAATTGAAGAACATTTACGATGGATTACCTGAAATGAAGATTGTTTTTTCAGCGTCTTCGGCATTGGACATTTATCGCGGCGAGGCCGATCTGAGCAGGAGAGTTGTGACCTATTTGCTGCCCGGCCTTTCTTTCAGGGAGTTTTTAATCTTAACATCAGAGACTAAGTTTGATTCAGTAACAATTGATGATATAAAAAATAACCACCTGAATCTTAGCCGGACGATCACTGAAAATTTCAGGCCGCTGCCTGCATTCCTGAAATATCTGGGAACAGGATATCTGCCAATTATTGCTGAAGGGGAAGATACCTATCTGATGAAATTAAATCAGGTAATAAATACCATTATAGATTCCGACCTTGCTTATATTTCTTCGTATAATTCAGGTACAGCTGTCAAGGTTAAAAAATTACTTGGTGTCATAGCCGAATCCGTGCCTTTTAAACCAAATATAGCAGCACTTGCGCGAAAACTTGATTTAAGCCGCGACAGTGTCTATCAATATATTTATCAACTAAAAGATGCCCGGTTACTGAACACCTTAAGTCAGGAGGGTAAAGGAGTATCAACGTTACAAAAGCCTGACAAAATATTTTTAGAAAATACAAATCTTGCTTTTGCTCTAAAGCAAAATCCGGACATTGGAAACATAAGGGAAACTTTTCTTTTTAATCAATTGCTCAATTCAGGTTTAAAGGTCGCTTTTCCTGATAAAGGAGATTTTGCGGTTGATGGATTGACAATCGAAGTTGGAGGAAAAGGCAAAGATGCATCTCAGATAAAACATCTGGATGATTATTTGATTGCAGCTGATGATATTGAGATAGGAGGAGACGACAAAGTTCCCCTCTGGTTATTTGGGTTTTTATATTAATTTTAGTCTATGTAGCAGAAATCATGAATAAGAATACAACCCTTGTGTCTGAAACAAAAGCAGGAGAAGCATTGGCTGAACTTGAGCATTCAGTTTATGCAGCATTGGAGACTTATTCCAATGTCCATCGGGGTAGAGGTCACTATTCAATGGTTTCCACGTATTTATTCGAGCAGGCCAGGGGAATTATCCTGGAGTACCTGGGGCTGAACAAGGGTAAATATGTGGTCATATTTTGCACACACCGAAGAGAGGCGATTCTCAGATCACTAATTAAAAAAGGAAAG
>Ga0326726_10003755_pt1 | contig 13933 bp, 10 predicted proteins | sample MHFenrmetagenome_2_FD_207603 | JGI IMG/M metagenome (GOLD analysis project Ga0326726, IMG submission 207603) | Lab enriched peat soil microbial communities from Michigan Hollow, Ithaca, NY, United States - MHF15MN | ecosystem: Environmental > Terrestrial > Soil > Wetlands > Peat | place: USA... | reverse complement strand
TTGAGAGGGGATCCAGAAGCAGCCATGCCGGCAAGCCATCATTTATGCGTAACGATGAGATTCCGCGATCGTTTGCGCGCCGAGGACGGTCCGGGTAGGGTTTGGAAAAGGGTTTTTCTACAGGCTCGTTGGGCGTCAGTATGACTCATCGAGTCGTTAGGAAGGAGAAATGTATATGCAGATAGGAATCATCGGTGCTGGAAATATTGGAGGAACACTTGCGCGACATCTCGCCAAGCTTGGACATCAGGTCTTGATTGCGAATTCGAGAGGACCGGAGAGCCTGACCACGCTTGCGGCTGAGATCGGCGCAACGGCCGTTTCTGTTGTCGATGCTGCAAAAGCCAGAGAAATCGTTATCATCTCGATCCCATCGAAGGCCGTCGTCGATCTTCCGCGGGAGCTATTTGCGAACGTACCGAGTAAGGTCGTCGTGATCGATACCGGCAACTACCATCCGGAGCTTCGTGATGGCCGCATCGATGCGATCGACCGAGGCTTGCTTGACAGCCAGTGGGTCGCGCAGCAGATCGGGCGTCCGGTGATCAAGGCCTTCAACAACATCTTCGCCAAGAGCCTTCATGAGAAGGGCGTTCCTAAGGGAACGACGGGTCGAATAGGTCTTTCAGTCGCTGGCGATTCGTCGGAGGCCAAGGCAGCAGTGCTTCGCCTTATCGACGATCTTGGCTTCGACCCTGTCGACGGTGGTGATCTGGACAACTCCTGGCGACAACAGGCCGGAACGCCAGCTTACTGTCAGGATCTTGAAGCTGCTGCTCTTCGGCGCGCGCTCTCCGAAGCGGTTCGGAGTCGGATCGCTGAATACCGCTCAGAAGAGGAAGCTCGTATCAAGAAGTATATGGCGGCTCAGACAGCAAAAGGATGAGCATAAACGAGGTGCCAGTTTGGAACGCGGAAGGTGTCGTCATGTTAGCTCGCGCACAGTGACCGTAATGACGCCCAACCCTGCGGTCAACCGGACCTGCGCGAAAAGCCGCGCAGGCCGGTTACCTTGAACGTTGAAAGCCCGTTTCCGGATACTGCGAACGTCCGCTTCTGGGAAAACTGAGTGACCGGTTGTGGCCTATTCTATTGAAAAACTCGAAAATCTCCTCAGTCGGTTTTTCCACATTCGTTGAATTCTTTCGACTGTTTGGAATTATTTCGATAACTAGGCTCACTGGAGGCTTGTCACTGAATGAATCCCGCCATGCCACTATCCCCCTATATGCTGAAGAGAATAATTCGTGGACAGGGCTGGGATTTTTTGGGCTCGGCTGAAAAAGGAGTTTTTCAACAGAATAGGCCGATAGTGGACAGACTATCCTTGGCAGCGTATTGCTACCGTGTTCGGCTCAGACAATTTTTTCCACTTTCAATTTGCCTTTTTCCTCGGCGAGGGTCTTCGCCAGCAGTTTGACGCAGGCGTAAACCGCGTCGATGTGCGGCGTGGGGGTCTGGGTAAGGCGGCCCAGCTCCACCACCGCGCCCACCAGGGCGTCGATCTCGATGGCGCGGCCGATCTCGATATCCTGCAGCATCGAGGTCTTGTGCTTGCCGACATTCTCGGCGCCGGCGATGCGTTTTTCGAGCGGTACGCGGAACTCGATGCCGAGCTTGTTGGCGATGGTTTGCGCCTCGGTCATCATGTTGGCCGCGAGCTGGCGCGTGAGGGGAAACTGGCAGATATCCACCAGCGTGGCGTGCGTCAGCGCGCTGATCGGGTTGAAACTCAGGTTGCCCCAGAGTTTGAGCCAGATTTCGCTGCGCACGTTCTTGAGCACCGGAGACTTGAATCCGGCCTTGGTAAACAGCGCCGTTACCATCTTTACCCGCTCGCTCTCGGACCCGTCCAGCTCGCCCACCGGAAAGCGATTGCCTTCGATAACGCGGACGACGCCGGGAGCGACGATCTCAGCCGCGGGAAACACCACGCAGCCGAGAATGCGCTCGACCTCGACGCTGGCCATGAGCTTGCCGCTCGGATCCACCGTCTCGACCCGCCGGCCTTCGAACTCGCCGCCGTGTTTCTGGAAGTACCACCAGGGGATGCCGTTCTGGGTCGTGACCACAATCGTGTCGGGGCCGAACAGCGCGGGTAGCTCCGCGGCGATGGGTTCGACCTGGTGCGCCTTGAGAGCCAGAATCACGATATCCTGCGCACCGGCCTCACGCAGGCGGCTCGTGGCCTTGATCTGGCGCGCCACCTGTTCGGCTCCGTCTTCCTCGATCAGTTTCAGGCCGTTCTGGCGGATCGCCTCGAGATGTGCACCGCGCGCGATCAGCGTAACGTCTTCACCCGCGAGCGCGAGCTTGGCACCCATCAGGCCGCCGATGGCGCCGGCGCCGACGACACAGATTTTCATGGATCAAATCCTCCAGATTTATTTGTATTCGTTGGAGAGCGTGCCGATGCCGTCGATGACGATGTCGATCTTGCTGCCGGGCTTCATCGAGCCGACGCCGATGGAGGTGCCGCAGCAGATCACATCCCCCGGCATCAGCGTCATGTCCTGGGAGATGCGGCTCACGATCTGGGCGGGCGGAAAAATGATGTCATGCACCGGATAGTTCTGCCGCTCCTTGCCGTTCAAGAATGTCTTCACCGTGAGCGTCAGCGGATCCAGGCCGGTGGCGATGACCGGGCCGAAAACGCCGAAACCGTCGAAACTCTTGGCGCGCGTCCATTGGGCGAAGCTCGGATCCTTCTGGATCAGGTCCATGGCGGTGACGTCGTTGATACAGGTGTAGCCGAATATGTACTGCAGCGCCTCGCCCTCGCTCACGGCGGCGCAGCGCCGCCCGATGACGATTCCCAGCTCGCCTTCGTACACCACCTTGCCGTCGTACGACTTCGGTGCGTGTATCGTTTGTCCGCCGGCGAGGAAGGAACTCGGCGACTTGAGCAGATAAAGCGGTTCGGGTGGCGCAGTCAGATTCAGCTTCGCCGTGAGCGCCCGGTAGTTGTTCCAGAGCGCGATCATCTTGCTCGGCAGGCACGGCGTGAGCAGGGTTACGGCTTCGAGTGCGAGTGTTTCGCCGGTGGCGCGAGCACCCTCGAACAGATCGCCTTCATGGACGTGGATACGGCCGTCACGCAACTCGCCGAAACGGATCTGGCCTTGGTGCTCAAAGCGTATCCAGTGCATGAGTCGGTATCGTGGTTTATTGGTGTGTGGGCTATGCTACCGGTGTACGCAGGCGCTGCCAAGCAGTGGTTTGTTTCGTTCACGCGTCCCTATACTCGTGCAACGGAGAGCTCGCACAGATTCATTGACCGGATTTCATCAGGCGAAATCAATGCGTGATAATCAGTACCCTGGGCGTTCCGTGGTGATGAGTACCCGCGGCATGATCGCCGCCAGCCAGCCGATGGCCACCCAGGCCGGTCTGGCGGTGCTGCAAGCCGGTGGCAACGCCATGGACGCCGCCATCGCGGCGAGCGCCGTGCTCTGCGTCACCGAGCCGCAGGCGACCGGCATCGGCGGCGATTGTTTCCTGCTGTACCACGAGGCGCGCAGCGGCAAGCTCCATGGCCTGAACGGCAGCGGGCGCGCACCGGCGCGCGCCACGTTGGAAGAATTCGAGCGCCGCGGGCTGATGCAGGTGCCCGAGCAAGGCATTCTGTCGGTGATCGTGCCCGGCGCCGTGGACGCCTGGCAGACGGCGCTGGAGCGTTTCGGCACGCGCAGCCTCGAGGAATTGTTGCAGCCCGCGATTGCGTTCGCCGCGGACGGTTATGCGGTCACACCGGTGGTGTCGAAGGCGTGGCAGAACAACGCCGCGGTGCTCGCGCCGCATGCCGAGAGCCGGCGGGATTTTCTGGTCGATGGCCATGCGCCCGCGGCCGGCACCGTGCATCGCCAGCCACGGCTCGCCCGGTCGCTGCGCCAGATCGCGCGCGGTGGGCGCGATGCCTTCTATCGTGGTCTCATCGCCGAGGAGATTGTCCGTTTCAGCCATGCCCATAACGGACTGCTGGAACTGGAGGATTTCGCCGCATATCGCTCGGAATGGGTCGAACCGATCTGCACCGATTACCGCGGCGTGCGGGTGTATGAAATCCCGCCGAACGGGCAGGGCATCACCGCGCTGATGACGCTCAATATCCTGGAGCACGCGGATCTGCGCGGCCTGTCGCACCTGAGCGCCGATCATCTGCATCTCGTGATCGAGGCTTTCAAGCTGGCCGTGGCCGAGCGCGACGAATACGTCGCCGACCCGGCGTTCCACGAGCTGCCCGTGGAGCGATTGCTGTCGAAGGAATTCGCCGCGGCGCAGTATTCACGCATCGATCCGCAACGCGCCGCGCGTTATCCCGTTCCCCCGGCGACCCGCGTGCACCGCGACACGGTATACCTCAGCGTGGTGGATCGCGATCGCAACGCCGTGTCCTTCATCAACAGCCTGTATTACCCGTTCGGCAGTGGCATGGTGGCGGGCGACACCGGGATCATGTTGCAGAACCGCGGCGCCGGCTTCGTGCTGGAGCACGGCCATTTCAACTGCATCGCCCCTGGCAAGCGTCCGCTGCACACCATCATCCCGGCGATGGCGTATCGCAATGATGAGTTACTGCTGTCCTTCGGCGTCATGGGGGGAGAGTACCAACCCATGGGTCACGTGTACGTGCTGACCAACTGGCTCGACTTCGGTATGGATTTACAGGAAGCGATTGACGCGCCGCGATTTCAACCCGGCGGAGGCGTGGTGGCACTGGAGCGGCCGATTCCGCAGGACGTGCTCAAGGCGCTGCAGCAGCGCGGGCATGCAGTGGGGCGGACTGAGCTGTCGCTCGGTGGTGCGCAGGCGATTCACATAAACGTGCAGAGTGGTGTGCTTTCGGCCGGCTCCGACCCGCGCAAGGATGGCTGCGCGTTAGGTTATTAATTAAATGCAGGGTGGGTGGGCGCCGATTTTGGCGCGTAACCAGCCGAACCAACGCTGTTGGTGGGTTACGGCAACAATCGCCTGACCCACCTATATGTAAGAGAAATGTGTAGGGTGTGCTGAGCGTCAGCGAAGCGCACCGAATAAACCTGACGGTGCGCAACGCTTCGCATTTGCGCACCCTGCAGAAAAAATGTCGGGCGGGTCAGCACTGATGTTTGGCGCGTAACCCACCGAACAATGCCTTCACCCCAGTCCGAGTTTCTGCGCCAGGCCGATGCGCTGCAGCTTGCCGGTCGCGCCCTTGGGGATTTCATCCAGAATTAATATTTTGCGTGGCACCTTGAAGTCCGCCAGCCGCTTGGCGGCGAACTCGCGAATTTCTTTTTCATCGGCGCTCTTGCCTTCGCGCAGTACCACGGCCGCGGCCACGTCCTCGCCGAGCTTTGCGTGCGGCATGGCGAAGGTCACGACCTGCTGCACGGCCGGGTGGTCCATCAGCACCTCGTCCACCTCGCGTGGCGAGATCTTCTCACCGCCGCGATTGATGATTTCCTTCAGCCGGCCGGTGATGGTGAGATAGCCCTCGGTATCCAGTACACCCTGGTCGCCGGTGCGGAACCAGCCGTGGGTGAATCCCTCGGCGTTGGCCTTGGGATTGTTTTCGTAGCCTTTGGTTACGTTCGGACCGCGGATCACCACCTCGCCGGTCGCGTTCGGACCCAGCAGCTTTCCAGTTTCATCCATAATCGCCACTTCCGGTCCGGCGGCGACGCCGACGGTTCCGGGCTTGTGCGGACGTGGCGGCAGCGGATTGCTGGTCATCTGATGCGAGGCCTCGGTCATGCCGTAGGACTCGAGGACCGGCGCGTTGAACACCTGTTCGAGTTCGTGCAACACCTGCGGCGGCAGCGACGACGAGGACGAACGGATGAAGCGCAGCGGATGCCGCGCAATGATTTCGCGGTTGTGGGCCGCGCGCGCCAGGATGGCCTGATGCATAGTGGGCACCGCCGTGTACCAGGTCGGTTTGGACTCGTCCATCCAGGTGAAAAATTTTAGCGCGTTGAAGCCGGGTGTGCAGAACACACTGCCACCGGCGGTGAGCGTGGACAGCACCGAGCCGATGAGGCCGTGGATATGGAACAGCGGCATGATGCTGAGCCCGCGGTCGGCAGGGGTGAGGCTCAGGATGTCTCGAATGTGGCCGGCCGAGGTGCAGACATTGCGCTGTGACAGCGGCACGATCTTGGGGCGCGAAGTGGTGCCGGAAGTATGCAGCACCAGGGCGATGTCGTCCGGTCCGGCGAATCCGCCGGTCGCGCGTGCGGCGACTGTTTTGCCGCCCTCGACGGGAACCAGTTCGAAAACCCCGGCGGGGTCGCTGCTTGCGCGCACCATCTCGATCACCGGAATCTTTAGCTTGGCCGCGACACCGAGTGCGGGTGAGGCGCTGCCGCGCTCGACGATCAGGGCCTTGGCCTTGAGGTCGGAGAGATAGAATTCGAACTCGTCGGCACGATAGGCGGGGTTGAGCGGTGCCGAGGTCGTGCCCGCCGCAACCGCGACGAAGGCGGTGGCCATCTCTGCTCCGTTCGGCAGCACCAGCGCCACGCGATCGTTGCGTCCGATCCCGAGTCGGTTCAGGCAGGCCACGGTGCGCTCGACATGGTCGCGCAGGCCGCCGTAAGTGAGTGGCGGACAGCCGCTGGCGGCGAACGCCACCGTCGTGGCCGGCTTTTCCGCCAGTAACTCGTGGATCGTGGAAAACACAGTCATAAATTCTCCTTCCGATTCAGACTGAATTGTTATGGACTGCGCTATGGCACATTTGGCCGTCATGTTATCAGCCTGGTGCAGGCTGTAAATCCATTTTTCATGATGTGCAATCCCGAACCGCTGGAAATAGACTGGTAATTTATAGTGACTTGGATTTATCTCTGAAGTGCAATTCTGACTGAGCGGTAGAGGACGAGTTCGGTAGCCTAAGTGCCTTGCTCGATCCGCCAAGAGAGAAGCACCGATGAAGCGCTACACACACTTCAACCCGGAAGACGTTACCAAATCTACGCCTTGGCCTGAGAATGCGTCCGGCGCTGACGCACCCGTCCCCGGATCACCGCACGGCAGGTGAAAGCCCGCCGCAAACCCGGAGTATTCACGCGCTGGCGGGCTGGAAACCGAGACGCGCCGACAACCGCTCCCCAGCCTTCTTGAGCAACGGAATCCATGCATCCTGACGCCGGTCGCGGGGCGCCGAGATGGAAAGCCCGGCGACCATGACGCCGTGGTTGTCGTGCACGGCGACACCGATGCAGCCCACGCCCAGTTCGGCCTCCTCATTGTCCAGCGAGTAGCCGCGCAGTTTCGATCTCTGTGCCTCGGCCCAGAGTTTCGTGACTTGGGTGAAGGTGTTGGCGGTGTAGCGCTTCAAACCGGAGCGGCGCGCATACTCCCGGCAGGCCTGATCGCCGCCTTCGGCCAGAAACAGTTTGCCCACTGCCGTGACGTGTAACGGCGCACGGCTGCCGATTACCTGTTCAACGCGCATCATGCGGTTCGGCAGGGCGCGTTCGACATACACCACTTCATCGCCCTCGCGCACCGTGAGGTTTACGGTCTCACCCACTTCCGAGCGCAGCCATTCCATGATCGGCTTGGCCTCGCGCAACAGATCCACCTTGCCGTGCACCCGGCTGGCGAAATGCAGCATGGTCTTGCCGAGCGTGTATTGGCTGCTGGCGGCGCGCTCGACAAAACCATGCGTGACGAGCGCATCCAGAATGCGATGCGCAGTGGACGGATGCAGGCCGGTCTCGGCGGCAAGCGCCTTGAGACTCACCGGGTCCGGGTGCTGGCCGATGATATTGAGCAGCGCGGCGACCCGGTCGACCACCTGGATGGAGGATGTGGCGGCTTTGGCCATATTTCGCAATGTGAAAACGATTATGAATTGTGAAATATCCTAGCCTGCGTTAGGCTTTCTTGCAAGCAGGCCCGAAATCCCGGGCCAAGGAGAGCCCCGATGTCGAGCCCAGTAAAAGCTTCATCCCAGATCCAGCCGCAGATTCCCGAGTTCTGCCAGGGCATCCAGTACTTCGGTCAGCCGTGGCCCGGCTTTGCCGAGCACACCGCCAAAACCGCCATCGCGTCCGGCAAAAAAACGATTCGCAGCGCGGATGACGCCAGCGCCGCCTACCAGACACTGCTCATGGCCGACGCGTTGCGTTACCTCACGCTGCAGGTCACCGGCGCCAAGGCCTCCGGACATCCGGGCGGCTTTGCCTCCAGTGCCGATGCCTATGCCGCACTGGTGATGCTCGGCCACACCAATATCGTCACCGAGGTCGGCCATCATGCGCCCGGCTACTACAGCGCCATGTTCCTCGACACCTCGCTCGAGACCATGGGTATCCACACCGTGCAACAGATGCGTGAACGCTTCCGTGAGAAGCATGGCCTGCTCGGGCATCTGTCGGGCGCCATTCCGGGCATTCTTTCGCCGGCCGGCCCGCTCGGGCAGGGTCAGCACTTCGCCATGAGCGGTGCGCTGCTGCATCCGGGCACGCTGTTCCCGGTGACCATCGGTGACGGTGGCATGGGTGAGCCGTACGTGCTCAATTCAATGCTGCATTTCCATGTGGGCTATCCGCAGGTGACGAATTTCCTGCCGGTGCTGATCTGGAATGGCTACAGCCAGGAACATCACTCGATGGTGTCGAACTTCAGCAACGACGAGATGATTCGCTACTGGCAAGGCCACGGCTTCCAGGAAGTGATCCTGATCGACGCCAAGGAGTACGACGACGCCAATCAGCACGGCGCCTATGTCGACAGCACGCGCTTCTCGCATGAGCGACGCCTGGCGTTTGCGAAAGCGGTGCTGATGGCCACGGATCGCGCCGCCCGGTCGGCACTCGGCGGCAAACTTACGGCGTTCATTATCAAGCAGCTCAAGGGCGCCGGTGTGCACGCGCTGGGTGCCAAGTCGCACAACCTTTACGCCCAGCACACGCTTGAGAACACCGACGTGGTCGAAGGACTCAGGCGCCGTGCGCTGCCGGCCGCCGCCTGGCAGATTGTGCGCGACAACTTCGTGCGCGCCGGTGGTGGCCCGGCGGTCAAGACCTCGGTGACGGAATCGGTGCTCGAACTCACAGCACTCGGTGAGTTGCCGTTAAAGGAATTCCCGCTGGGCGAATCGACCGTCCCGTCGACCGCCTTCGGTGCCCTGGCCGCGGAGGTCGGCAAGCGCGACCCGCGTTTCGTGGTCACCAACGCCGACGGCAACGAGGCCTCGGGCATGGCCAACATCAATATCGCGCTCAAGATCCGTCACCCGAACACGGACGACCTTTACTTTCAGGGGCCGAATGGCCAGGTGTACGAACCGTTGAACGAAGACGCGTGTGCCGGCCTCGCCGCCGGCCTGGCGCTGTTCGGCAGCCGCTCGCTGTGGCTGTCGTACGAGAGCTTCGCCATCAACGGCTTGCCGATCGTGCAGACCGTGGCGCAGGCCATGGCCGAATTGCGCCGCAAGACACCGAGCGTGATCAACATGTTCACCGCCGGCGCGCTCGAGCAGGGCCGCAACGGCTGGACGCACCAGCGACCGGAGGTGGAAGCCTATTTCGCCGCGCTCATGCGCACCGGCAACGTGTTCCCGCTGTATCCGGTGGACGCCAACATGATCCAGGTGGCGTACGACTGGGCGCTCGGCACGCACAACAAAGGCATTGCCATTTTCGCTTCCAAGTCACCGTTGCCGGTGCGCTCCACCCTGGAGCAGGGCCGACGCGCGCTTGCGGATGGTGCGATCATGCTCTACCAGAGCGCCGAGCCCGGCAAGAATGGCACGGTGGTGTTCGCGGTCGCTGGCGACATGGTGCTGCTGCCGGTGTACGAGGCCCGGGAGGCGCTTGAACGTCAGGGTTTTCGGGTGCGCATCGTGGCCGTGGTCAACCCGCGCCGCCTGTACCGTCCGCACGATGTTGCCTGGGATACCTGCAGCGAGCCGGACAACGGCTTTCTGAGCGACGCCGGTTTCAACGCGCTGTTCGACGGCGACGCGCTCATCGGTATCGCCGGCGGCGCCTCGGCCACGCTCGAACCGGTGCTGCTGCGTTCTCGCAACCCGCGCCGCGATCTGTTGTCGTGGAAGCGTGGCGAGACCACCGCCAGCCCGAAGGAGATCATGGACTACAACGGGCTGTCGGCGGAGGCAATCAGCGTGCGCGCCGTCAATTTGTTCAAGGCGTAATCACGATAGCCTCTCCGATCGCATTGTGACTACAGGCCGTTCCAGCTCTCTTTCAGTTTGCGAATAAACTATCCCCTCTCTCCGTTTGCGGGGAGAGGGTCACGACTCCATGGATGGAGGAGGTAGAGCAACGCATGGAGCAGTTGCCGAGGGAGAGGGGAGCATGTTGTGGCATTTGGACTTGCAATCAAGAGGGGCGAATTATTGTTCGTTACCCACCCTCTCCCCAGCCCTCTCCCGCCCTGCGGGAGAGGGGATCTATTTTACTGTTGATTGCGAATGGGTATGTAGTTTCGTAGGGTGCGCTTGCGCACCGTTAGGGCTCGTCAAACTGTGATTCGGTGCGCATGCGCACCCTACACTCGTCGAGGTCTCGATTCGTTTTTAATGTAGGTTGGGTTAAGCCGCGACAGCGGCGAACCCAACAAAATCATACCAACATGGCCACAACCAAGATCATCGTCCTCGACGACGACCCGACTGGCTCGCAGACTGTGCACGGCTGCCTGCTGCTGACGCGCTGGGATATCGCCACGCTCAAGGAAGCACTCGCCGACAGCGCGCCGCTGTTCTTCGTGCTCACCAACACGCGTGGCATGTCGGCCGAGCGCGCCAGCGCGGTCACGCGCGAGGTGTGCCGCAACCTCAAGCAGGCGCTGGCGGGCGAGGACATCCACCCGCTGTTCGTCAGCCGCTCGGATTCCACATTGCGCGGGCACTACCCGGTCGAGACCGATGTCATGGCCGAGGAGCTCGGACCGTTCGATGCGCACTTCCTGGTACCGGCCTTTTTCGAGGGCGGGCGCATCACGCGTGACTCGGTGCATTACCTGCGTGTCGACGGCAAGGAAACGCCGGTGCACGAGACCGAGTTCGCGCGCGATTCGGTGTTCGGTTACCGGCACAGTTATCTGCCGGACTATGTCGAAGAGAAAACCGCTGGCCGCATCCAGGCCGCACAGGTCGAGCGTTTCCGGCTCGCCGACTTGCGTGCCGGTGTTTACCAGCGGCTGCTCGGGCTCGGCGGCAATGCCTGCGGCGTCGTGGATGCCGAGACCCAGGACGATCTCAACCGGTTCGCGGCCGATCTGCTCAAGGCCGCGGCAACCGGCAAGCGTTTTCTGTTCCGCAGTGCCGCCAGCCTGCTCACCGCGCTGGCGAAACTGCCGCCACAGCCGGTATCCCCGGTGCAGATGGCCGAATACGTGCGTGACGGTAAACCCGGTGCGGTGATTGTGGGCTCGCATGTGCCCAAGACCACGCGCCAGTTGCACGAGCTGCTCCGGGTTCCGGGCGCCGAGCCGATCGAGGTGGATGTGAATCGCCTGCCGCAGGATCATGTCGCGCTGTTGGCCGAGGTGCTGGCGCGTGCCGAGGCGGCGCACCATGCCGGGAAGACAGCGGTGATCTTCACCAGCCGCAGCGAACGCCAGTTCGCCGACCAGCAGGCACGGCTCACCTTTGGTGAGCAGGTCTCCGGTTTTCTCATGGACGTGGTGCGCGGGCTGCCGAAGACGCTCGGCTTCCTGGTGAGCAAGGGCGGCATCACTTCCAACGATGTGCTGAGTACGGGCCTGGCGCTGCGCACGGCGCGGTTGCTCGGCCAGATCCTGCCGGGCGTGTCGGTGGTGCGCTGCCCAAAGGCGCATGCGCGCTACCCGGAGATGCCAGTGGTCATCTTCCCAGGCAATGTCGGCGATGACCGTGCGCTCGCCACCGTGCTCGAGCGTTTGCTAGCGACCGGTACTCCGGCACGCGACAGCGTGCGTGCCTGACCGGCCTTCCTTCCCGCGATCATTCGTGTATCGTGTTTGCGCATGCAGACCGCACTGGCTGACTACATCCGCGACACCCCCAAGGGCCATGAGGCCGACCACATCCTGCGCAGCTGCGTGCATTGTGGTTTCTGCAATGCCACCTGTCCGACCTACCAGTTGCTGGGAGATGAACTCGATGGCCCGCGCGGGCGCATCTACCTCATCAAGCAGATGCTCGAAGGCAATGCCGTCAGCGCGCACACGCTCACGCACCTCGACCGCTGCCTCACCTGCCGGAATTGCGAGACCACCTGTCCATCGGGCGTGCGTTACGGCGCGCTGCTCGAGATCGGTCGCGAGCTGACTGAGCAAGAAATCCGCCGGCCGTGGGCACAGCGGTTGCCCCGCTGGTTGTTACGCCAAATCATCCCTTATCCCGCACGCTTCACGCCATTGTTGCGGATCGGTCAGGTACTGCGGCCGCTGCTGCCGGCAGCGCTGCGCCGGGCGGTACCCACGCGCCAGCAGCGGGGCGTGTGGCCCGTGCCGCGCCATGCACGCACGATGCTGGTGCTCGAAGGTTGTGTGCAGCCCGCGCTGGCCCCGGACATCAATGCCGCCGCCGCGCGTGTGCTCGACCGGCTCGGTATCAGTCTGATCGCGGCCCCTGGTGCTGGCTGCTGCGGTGCTGCCAGCCACCACACCTCGGGAGCGGAGGACGGACTCGACTTCGCGCGCCGCAACATTGACGCCTGGTGGCCCTTTCTCGAGCAGGGCATTGAGGCCATTGCCATGACCGCCAGCGGTTGCGGGGTGCACGTGAAGGAATATGGACATCTGCTGCGCGACGATCCCGCTTACACCGACAAAGCCCGGCGTGTGTCGGCGCTGACGAAGGACATCAGCGAGATTCTGGCGAAAGAGGATCTGTCGAAATTAAGCGTGAACGTGCAGCCGGGACGTGAGATCGCTTTCCAGTCACCCTGCAGCCTGCAGCACGGTCAGAAACTGGCGGGTGTGGTGGAGAGTATCTTGCGCGGCCTGGGCTTTCATCTCACGACGGTGCCCGATGCACACCTGTGTTGCGGCTCGGCCGGCACCTACTCGATTCTGCAGCCATCGATCTCTCATCCGTTGCGCGTCCGCAAACTGACGGCGCTCCAGTCCGGTAGTCCCGATTTGATTGTCACGGCCAATATCGGCTGCCTGGCGCATCTCGCCGCGGACAGCTCCGTGCCGGTGCGGCACTGGGTAGAACTACTGGGCTGAACGGTCGATCGACGGCGCAAAGTGGATAGTGCACCGTTCCGGCCCGTGCGAGAGTTCGCAGCGTTTGTCGAGTACACTGCTACCCCCTCAACGCTTTGACGTTATTTTTAGGAGAGAAACAATGAAAACGATACGTTCCATACTGACAGCCACAGCACTGGCCGTGGCTGTTTCCCCGTTGGTGTCGGCGGACGATAAAACCGGTGCTGCCTCCAACCAGGACTTTGGCGGGGCTATCATCGAGTCGCAGACGGTTCAGGCGAAGGTTTCGGCCATCGACTACAAGACACGTAAGGTCACACTCACTGGACAGAAGGGCAACAGCATCACGCTCGATGTCGGCCCTGAGGCGAAGAACTTCGATCAGGTCAAGAAGGGTGACGATGTGGTGATGGAAACCGTTGAGTCGGTCGCCCTGGTTGTAACACCGAAAGGCGAGATGGCACCCGCCGCCGGCCAGACCAGTTATATTCAGACCGCCAAGCCCGGCGAGAAACCGCACGGCGTCGAGGTGCAAACCACCCAGATCACCGCGACCGTCGAGGCAATCGACTACCAGGCACGTACTGTCACGCTCAAAGGTCCTGAAGGCAACATCCGCACCATCAAGGTCAGCCCCGATGCCAAGCGCTTTGACCAGGTGAAGAAGGGCGATCAGGTGACTTTGAATGTCACCGTGGCCACTGCGATCGCGGTGTACAACCCGAAGAAGCAGTAAAGCGCTGTCTCGCAGCCCCAGGCCGTGCAGCTTCCCGCG
>Ga0326726_10003754_pt1 | contig 13939 bp, 10 predicted proteins | sample MHFenrmetagenome_2_FD_207603 | JGI IMG/M metagenome (GOLD analysis project Ga0326726, IMG submission 207603) | Lab enriched peat soil microbial communities from Michigan Hollow, Ithaca, NY, United States - MHF15MN | ecosystem: Environmental > Terrestrial > Soil > Wetlands > Peat | place: USA... | reverse complement strand
GTCGTTTGTGGCCTTGAGACCAAGGGCCACGCTGAGTGGTTCCTGGTGATCGACAATCGCTGGTTCGACCGCGTGAAGATTTTCTCCTGGCATCCTGGGCTGGCCCGGCTGGGAAGGCTGCAAAGTGTCTGCGGCAGACAGCACCTGAGGACGCTGTTGGCATATTGGCTCACGCACGCCAGTCTGCAACTGGTCGCGACTGAATCTGCACCTGGAGCGGTCGCGAGCGACCCCAGCCGGGCTGGGGGGGATTACGATGAGTTTTTTCTGGGGAAGGTGGTCGGAGAACTGGCTGTGTGCCGGGAGTCGGTCTCCCGCGTCTGGACAGGATCGCCGGAAGCGCTGGAGTGCATCCTGAACGCAATGCCGGGTGAGGTGGAAAACCAACCGCTCGCTCAGCCGCTCGCTCCGGAGTTTCCGCTGCTGGAAGGCGCAATGGAATACTCCCGGGAATGCGCGTTGCACTGAGGACAGAGCCTAGCGCTTCCGGGCTTCCTTCCAGGCGCGCCAGTCCTTCTCAACGATGCGAGCCATCGTCTCGGCCGCCTGCCCCAGCCAGTTCCGTTTCCTGCGACGGAGATCCTGCAGGATACTCTTGCGTTGGCGCTCCGTTCCCAGGTGAATGTTGGCAGTCTCTTCCCCCATCGCCTCGAGCAGCCGGAGTTCGCCCCGGCTGGCACCGAGCGATTGGAGTTCAATCCGCGAACAGTGCGGCGACAGGCGCCGCACGATCCATTGCCCAGCGAGCTGCACAAAGGGATCGGGACAGCGCACGGCGCGCTTGAGAATCAACTGGTACTGAGGCAGCCCTGGAGCATGCTTCGGATTCAACCAGTAGTCGGCTGAGGGGACCACGGCCTTGGCTTCGCGCGCGATGCGCCCGCCTCGATCCTCTGCAATCGCCACAAAGCGCATGCGGCCCAGGCTTCCCAGTCCGGCCTCGCGCTGGACCAGGCGGTATTTCAGCCCAGGTTGAGGAAGCAAATGTTCGAGAGCCTCGCGGACACCCTTTGGCGGCTTTCCCCTGAAGGTAGGAAATTCGTCCATCTTCTTCCAGAACTCGACCGGGTCGCGCAGTTCATTCTCGGCGATTCGGCGAAGCCATCCGTGATCCTCGGCCAGAACGAAGGGCCGCCCGCCCTCCTGCATAGCTCTCTGATAACCCTCCAGAATGGCCGCCACTGCGTCTTTGGGGCGCATCTTGAGGTGGTTCTCGCGCGCCGCGAGAAGCGCGCTGGTCGCCAGGCGAACCAGATCCATGGTGTAGGGAAACTGGGCGGCTTCGTCAAAGTCATTGACGCCCCACACCAGCCGGCCGTCGGTGTCGCGCCAGGTGCCGAAGTTCTCGACGTGCAGATCGCCGACCCCGAGCACGCGCGGCACGCGATCGAGGTCGGGACAGACATCCGGCCACACCTGCAACCAGCGGTAGAAGGTGGCGCGCAGAAAGAGGAACGGCTTCCTGGCCATTTCCTGGTGCTTGCGCCGGAGATCACGGCCGACCAGCCGAGTGTGCTGGCCCAGCCAGGCCTCGTATTTCCTGGTGGCTTTGACGATGTTCATCGGTCTTGAGAACGAGGGTTTGGTTTGGTGGGAACGATAGAAAAGGCGGCACCGGCTGTCAAGCCGCCGATCGGGCGGGCAGGAATGCCGGCCCGCGCTCCGGCGCGGAGCGCGGGCGGGAGGACACGAGGAGACTAGCTTGCGTAATACGCGGCGTTCTTTTCCAGAAACTCTTTTTTGTCTTCGGGCAGCTCTTCCGCCACAAAGATCGAGTCCGAAGTGCAGGCCGGAATGCAGGCGCCACAGTCAATGCAGCCCACCGGATCGATATAGAGCTGGGTTGCGGCTTCAAATTTCGGCTCGTCCTTTTTGGGATGAATGCAGTCGGTGGGGCAGACTTCTACGCAAAGCTCGTCTTTAATGCAGCTGTCGGTGATGACGTACGCCATGAGTTTCTCCTGAGTCCTTCCTGGATTCATGCCTAAGGTAGCGTGCGTGGCGGGCGGTGGCGGTGACCGCCATCACAAGCCGGTGTGGCCCATAGGTCACAGGGATCAGTGAGCCCGGTCACAGGCAGAAAGGACTTGGTCCTGCTAGAAATGATCATCTTTGTTGTCGACGATATAAAGCAGAATTGCCCGGCCCCACTCCATGACCCCACATAGCCGCTCCCCAGCGGCGGGCCGGGCTTTCTCGCTGAGCGAAGCCCTCCTCCGATCTCTCTGATCATGCAGGCGGAGCCTCTGTTATCATTTGCGCCTTCATGACCTCGCGCTTGCGGATTACATTCGGGAGTGCCCATCTGCTCGGCCTTCTAATTCTCGCTTCGGCAGACTTGGGCCTCGCCTCGCCCGCTCCGCCTGCGACGCGTTATGGCGTCCGCATGGAGCAGCAGTGGATCCCGATGCCGGACGGCATCCGCCTCGCCGCCACCCTCTATATGCCCGATGGCACCCAGCCCAACGAGAAGTTTCCCGCACTGCTGGAATATCTTCCTTACCGCAAGGACGATTCGACGGCGGCGCGCGACTATCCGATTCATGCCTACTTCGCGCGACGCGGGTACGTTTCGGTGCGGGTCGACATCCGCGGGTTCGGCGCCAGCGAAGGCGTGCCGACAGACCGCGAATATTCCGAGCGCGAGCAACTTGATGGCGAACAGGTGATCGCGTGGCTGGCCAGCCGGCCCTGGTCGAGCGGCAATGTGGGAATGTTTGGAATTTCCTGGGGAGGATTCAACGCGATTCAGATGGCAATGCGGCATCCGCCCGCGCTGAAGGCGATCATCGCAGTCGATGCCACCGAAGAGTTGTTTCACGACGACATTCACTACATCGACGGCTTGATCCACATCGACGAGTTTGAGCTCAACATGGACATGGCGCCCGGCATGACTGGTGCGCCCGACTATACGCTCGACGAAAAAGTGCTCGGCCCGCGCTTTGACGCCGCGCCCTGGTCGCTGCTGTATCTGAAGCATCAGCGCGATGGCGAGTTCTGGCGCAGTCCGGTGCGGCCGTTGAAGGAAATCAAGATTCCGTGCTTTTTGATCGGCGGGCTGCTGGATGGATATCGCGACTCGATCCCGCGCATGCTCGAGCAAGTGAAGGCGCCGGTGAAGGCGATCGTCGGACCGTGGAACCATACCTTCCCACACGACGCGGAGCCGGGTCCGCAGCTCGAGTGGCGCGATCAGGCGGTGCGCTGGTGGGATCAGTGGTTGAAGAATCGCAGTACCGGCATTATGGACGAGCTGCCCCTTTCGATCTACATGCGGCAGTGGCATCCGCCCGATGCGAAGCTGGAAACGGTTCCCGGATTCTGGCGGGCGGAGCCCGCGTGGCCCCCTCGCGATGCGGCGAACACAACTCTCTATTTGCAGGACGGGCACCTGCTTTCGACCGAGGCGGCGAAACCAGCGGCGCATCAACTGCGGTACATTCCGTCAGTCGGAGTAGAGGCTGGGTTCTGGTGGGGCGAACTTCTTACTGATCAGCGTCCGGTGGATGCTTTCAGCCTGACCTACGACACTGAGCCACTGAAAGAAGACCTGGCGGTGCTGGGACGTCCGCATGCTTTGCTGCAGGCAAGCGCGTCGGCGCCGCTGGCCGACTGGTTCGTGCGGCTTTCGGATGTCGCGCCGGATGGCTCAGTCACACTGGTCACGGGCGCGGGACTTAGCGGCGCTCAGCGGGAGTCCATGTCGGATCCCACGGATCTGGCGCCGGGGAAGATCTATCCGCTCGACATCGAGATGCACCTTACGACCTGGATCTTTCCCAAGGGACACCGGATCCGGCTGGCGATCTCGAATGCGCTGTGGCCGATGATCTGGCCGACTCCTTACAACATGACGACGACTCTTCAACTGGGCGGAGAGCAGGGCTCACGGCTGGTGCTGCCTTTAGTTCCGCCGTCACTCTACCCAGTGCCGCAGTTTGTCCCGCCCGAGCCTTCCGAGGAAAGGAAAGATATTGTCTCGATCGGCTTTCCCTTTCCGGGCGAATGGACAACGGAGCGCGATCAGGTGAACGGTAAGACCAAGGTCATCTGGAGCGGAAAGTCTTCGGAGGAGTATCCGTGGGCGAAGGAAACGGATCTCGAGAAGCTTACTTACTGGGCGGATGACAATCATCCGGAGACGAGTTCCATTCTGGGAGAGGCGGACACCACGATTGTCTTCAAAGACCGAGTGCTTTTGTGGCGCGGGCGGCTTAACGTCAGCAGCGATGCCAAGAATTTCTACTACAAGTACACGCGGGAGCTACTCAAAGACGGGCAGACGGTGAAGCAGAAGACTTGGGAGGAGACGATTCCGCGGGACCACCAGTAAACGCCTCCTCCCGGAGGACTCTCCAGCACGTCTGGACTAACGAAGCGCCATCACGGCTAACCTGCACGACGAGTTAACGTAGACTCAACGTATATCGCATCGCAAAACGCTTACTTGGCTGCGACCGGAGCAAACTCCGACGCGTCCAGATCAAGCCTGATCCAATACGGAGCTTGCGGTGGCGGTGGAAACGGAGTCCCTTTTTCTTGTTGGAAGGCGTGCAGTTTCTGGTATATGCACATGGCCGCGGGACCGTTCCAGTAGACCCTGATTTCCTCGACCGTGCCCTTCTCGCCCACGCTCGTCAGGGTTTCGAACTTATCCAGACTGCCACCCTCAGTTCGCACACATTGCTGGACCAGTTCTCTATATTTCTTTTCGAAGGAGGCCTTGTAAGGAGGGCCTTCCGCGGTATGTATGTTGGCATCGGCCGCGCTTTCCATCGCGTTGCGCTTGGCTTCCATGGGTGCGCTGTTGGCCGCCCATTGCTTCGCCGATTCAAACTCCTCTCTCTTTTTCCATGTCTCCTCGTCCCATTGCTCGCCGATGCGGGTTAGGGCCAGGTTTGCCACGACCGGGTGAGGCTGAGGATTATGAGTGGCCAGGAAAGCAATGAGGTTCAGATTCAGCATCGACGCGCCATAGACTTTCCCCGAGGACTCGAAGCCCCTCTCGATCCGCTCCCAGGACATTTTTAGATCGTCGCCGCATCCGCAATTCAGGGTGCTGGCGATCTGGAAGTAGAGAATGTCGCCCCCATCCCCGCCGATGCGGTCCGCAACTTCCTGGGCAAACCCCTCCGCGTCGCCGGGCTGCCCGCCCCACTTTGGCAGCAGGTGCTGAGCCATAATGCGAGCGTAGTAGTAATAACCCGGCTCGAACTTGTATGCCTTATCGAAGAACGCTCTCAGTTCGGCCACGTCCCCGTCCTGGTTGGCAGCGACCAACAATCGGGCCATGTACCACTCGGGGCATTTACTGGGAAGCGACGAAGCATTTTCGAGGATGTTTTTCGCTCTCGCGATGCGTTGCTCGTAAAGCTTCCATCCGCTTTCGCTAACGGTATTGGAATACCCGGTTCCCCGGGCCGACCAACCGTAGTCGATGTATGCGGTGGCCAGCGCGACGCGTGCAGTCACGGATCTCGGGCGCGCCGCTACCCATCGCTGGAGCCGTGCTAGATGGATGGTCCAATCCCTTTCGGTCGCATGCAGCGGACGCGGAACCGGATTATACAAACCTTGATACAGCACGTGGAGTTTCCACATCCCGCCGGGGAACCTTTCTTTGGCCGAGCGGGCATGATCGGCGAGACAATCGAGTTGCTTGAACCTTTCCGCCTTGAGCATGCGTGCGATGACGTCTACATATTCCGGCAGCGCATGGATGTCAGTGCTGAAGTCGCCGCTCATGCCGGCGGCCTCCTGGTCGGTAATGGCACAGAGGTTGTGGCTTACCTTTACGGCAGCCGTCGCAAACCCACTCGTTGTAACTAGCAGCACCAGCAGGAGGGCAATTTTCGAGGTTGAGGATGAATTGAAAAACTGGACAAGTGGGCGAGCGACTGACTGGGTGCCTCTTTCGTTGGTCACGAGTGATGCCCTGTTGGGAGGATGTGTCCTCACTCCGCACGTTACAGTCGGGCAGGACACATCTCAAAGTTACTTCGGTGAGCCGTGGCTGTGAGATGAACGTAATCTCGTACGTCGTCTCTATTGCTGGCAGGCGGCCGCGCCCGCCTGCTTGTACACTTTGCCTTCCTTCATCACGAACTCAACGTTTTCCAGAATGCTGATGTCTTTCAGAGGATCGCCACCCACGGCAATCAGGTCGGCATACTTTCCCGGCTTGATGGATCCAATTTCGTTCGAATGCCCGAGCAGATCGGCGGCGTTGGTGGTGGCGGACTGGATTGCCTGCATGGGCGTCATGCCGTACTTGACCATGAAGGCAAACTGCTTGCCGCTCGTGCCGTACGGACAGACGCCCAGGTCGGTCCCGAACGACATCTTCACGCCCGCTTTCACGGCTTTGGTGAAGTTCTCCCGCTGTTTTTGTCCGAGGTCGGCGTCGTGCTGAATAAAGTCTGCGGGGGTCTGACCGGTTTTCGCGCCGGCCTGGATACATTCTTCATCGTAGATGTCCATGTCGAGATAGGTGCCGTGCTGCTTGGCTAGAGCGATGATCTCGTCGTTGAGTAACTCGGCGTGCTCGATGGAAGCGGCTCCGGCGAGGATCGCGTTCTTGATGCCTTGCGTGGCATGCGCATGCACGGCTACGCGCAGGCCGAAATTCTTCGCTTCCTCGACTCCGGCCTGCAATTCTTCCGGCGTGAATTCGATCGACATCGGGCTGCTGCCGTGCGTTAAAACGGCTCCGGTTGAGAGCATCTTGATCAGGTCCACGCCGTTGTGGGCCAGCAGACGGACTTTCTGGCGAACTTCCCAGGGGCTGTTGGCTTCTCCGTAGTGGAGGTCCCAGGGCAGTTGGATGTCGGGAGCCTGTCCGGTCATGGCGCCGGCGCCTCCGGTGATGGTGATGTAAGCTCCGGCAACATACATGCGCGGGCCGATGATGTCGCCGCGGGCGATGGCGTCGCGCAGGGCGATGTCGTTCAGGGCGCGATAGGTGCCAACGTCGCGCACGGTGGTAAAGCCGGATTCGAGCGTCTTGCGGGCGTTGGTGACAGACTCGAGCGCGATTTGCGATGCCGTCTTTTTCAGGACGTTGAAGGGTTCTCCGTCGCCGTGGCCGTCGGCGACGTGAGTGTGGCAGTCAATCAGGCCGGGGAGGACGGTTTTATCCGGGAGATCGATGATCCTGGCGCCTGCGGGGATGTTCAGGTTTTTGCCGACCGCTTGAATTTTGTCGCCGTCGATGAGGACGATCTGGTCGGTGAGGACGGTGCCGGAGTCGGGATCGATCAGGCGGCCGGCGCGGACAGCGGTGATTTGGGCCGATGCGATGGATCCGATGAACAACAAGAAAGGGAGGATGTTTTTCATGGTGGTAGTCCGGACTCTGCCGGTGTGGGTTGGACACTTGTCCGACCCTGCCCACGGCACAGATGCCAACAGGTCGGGCAAGAGTGCCCGACCCACACTCTAGTCTGCAGCGGCCGCGGTCTTGCCCAGTCCGGCGCGCAGGTCTGCTGCGAGTAATCGGTGGAAGAGTTGCTCGCCGGCCTCGCGCCGCACGGACAAGCGTCCAGCGCGGTACGCCCGCGACTTCAAGCCGCGCTGTACGGCTTCGCAGATGCCGAGGTCTTCGTCTTGCACGCGATTGCCGACGGCTACGCTCTGCTCGTTGTACGCCCGCGCCACCTCGGTGATGTCGGCGAAGTAGAAGTCAAACACTACGCGGCAATGATCCACGTCGACCGGGATCACGAGGTTGGTATCCATGTAGCCTTCGTAGCAGTTGAACATGAAATTTGGATATTGCCAGAAGTACCAGGCGCGATCGCCCTTGCGCGTAGTGGAAGTGGCGGCGTCTTCGTCGCCACTCACCATCGGGCTCGACTGCAGGCAGTAGCGGTCTTCGTTCTCGATGGTGTATTGCTTGTAATCGAGCACCGAGCTCAAGCCTTTGTGCAGATGGGGCACGTGATAGCCACCGTCCAGATAGTTATCGACAAATACTTTCCAGTTACAGTGGATGTCGTAGGACCGCGTCGCAAAGAAATGCAGATTAGTAAGTCCCAAGGGGGCTGCTCGCTTTACCAGGCCGCCGAGAAAGTCGCGCAGAGAGCCGGCTGCCGGATCAAGATTGACGAAGACAAGGGTTTCCCAGGTATCCACCTTCACCGGCACCAGGCCGTTGTCCTTGCGCTCGAAGTTCTTCACGCCGTCAAACTCGGGCATGCCTTTAAGCGAGCCGTCCAGGCCATAGTTCCATCCGTGATAGGGACAATGCAGGATTGATGCTTGTCCGCAGGGCTCAGTCACAACTGCAGCTGCATGGTGCCGGCACACATTGTAGAAAGCGCGCAGGACGCCGTCGTTTCCGCGCACCGCCACCAGCGGTTCGCCGGCGATCGTGGCAGTTACAAACTGCCCGGGTTTCTCGACCTGGTTCACGCGGCCAATCACCTGCCAGGTTTTGCTGAAGACGGCCTGGCGCTCCAATTCCGCAACGCGCGGGTCGACATACCAGGGCGCGGGGATGGTGTAAGCGTCCGACAGGGCGGCTTTGTCGTCATAGCCGGCCAGAATCTGTTGGAGAGTTGTCGCGGTGTTCATGCTTTCTTTGGAACCTGCGTCTTTTCGGAGCCGATCGCGCGCCGCAATAGCTCGGTGAATTGCTCGATGCGCGCTTCTTTTTTCTCGGGAACAGAGCCCTGCTTGCGAAAGAGGCCGGGATCGAGTTCTTCGGTAAGGAGCGCGTCCTGGAAGCGATCCATGGTCCATTCGAGGATTGAACCGATCATGTCAGCGTCGAGGTCATGGCGCAGTTCGCCGCGGCTCAGGCCGTAGCGCACGAAATCGTGCCATCCGTAGGGATCTTCTGCGACCAGAAAGCGGTTGATTTCGCGGCGCAGCGCGAGGTCGGTTCCATAATTTCCAACCAGATAAATGCGGTAGGAGGCCCAGTTGTCGCGCACCATGAGCTCGGTCCGGCCCAGCCAGTAGCGCAGCATCTCAAAAAATCCCTGCTTCTGGGTTTCGGCGGGAGCTTCCATGTATTTCGGAAACGAGCGCACGGCTTTCTTGTAGGCTTCAAAAAAGAGGCCGTCCTTGCTTTTGAAGTGCTGAAACACCGAGCCCTTGGCGATGCTCAACTCAGCGGCAATGTCCTCGACGCGGGCGGCGCTGTAGCCATGCTCGGCGAAGTGGCGGATGGCGACGTCGACGATCCGGGCCCGTTTGGCTTCCGACCGCGGACGCGGTTTCTTGTCCGATCGCAGTTGCGCGGGCTTGGCCAGACTGCTGGCAATTCCATTCATGCTTGACCCCAGGTCAAAAGGCAAGATACAGGGCGAGGAACCATTTTTCAATGGCTTTTTTCAATGGGTTCCGCTAATTTCGCTTACCCGGGGTGGGACCCGCTCTTGACCAACGGTCATTCGCTATGACCAGCAGTGCCAACCGCATCTACGACGCCGTTATCGTGGGCGCCGGCCACAATGGCCTAACCGCGGCCTGCTATCTGGCGCGCGCCGGACTTTCCACGATGGTGCTGGAGCGGCGCGAAATCGTGGGCGGATGCTGCGTGACCGAGGAAATCGCCCCCGGCTGTCGCGCGTCTACCACCTCTTACATTGCCAGCATGCTGCGGCCGGAAGTGATTCGCGACTTGAAGCTGGCCGAGCACGGTCTGCGCATGGTGCCTTGCGATCCGGCGCTGCAGGTTCCCTTCCCCGATGGACAACTCGTTTCGTGGTGGGCCGATCGCGACCGCCTAGTGGCAGAGCTACGGAAGATTTCCGCGAAGGATGCCGAGACATTTGTTCGTGTGGATGATCGCCTGAAGAAGCTGGCGCGCTACCTGCAACCGTTCTTTCTCGAGCCGCCGCCCGAACCGGATACGAAGTCGCTGAGCGGATGGAGCGATTTGCTTCGGGTTGGGAAGCGCTTTCGCGGAATTTCGAGTCCCGAAATTTCTCAGCTCGTATCTTTTCTCACCGGGAGCCTGGGAGAATTCCTCGATCGCAACTACGAGTCGGAAAAGGTCAAGACTCTTTTTCTGGCTCACAATGTCTACGGCAAGCACGGCGGACCGTATCAGCCGGGAACCGCGCTGGGCTTGCTGTTTCACCTGTTGAGCGGCGGGGAACACGATCTACAGGGCTTCTATGGGCATGTGATGGGCGGCATGGGCGCAATCACGGGAGCCATGGCGGCGGCCGCACGCGGATTCGGCGTGGAGATCCGCACTGGCGCTCCGGTCGCACGCATCGATTCCCGCAATGGACGCGCCCGCGGAGTCGTGCTCGAAGATGGAACCGAGCTGCGCGCCCGCGTCGTGCTGTCGAACACCGATCCGAAGCGCATTTTTCTCCAGATGGTCTCGGAGCGCGAACTGCCATCAGATTTTGTACACGCCGTGCGTGGCATCAAGATGGATGGGCCGTGCGCCAAGGTCAACATGGTGCTCTCTGAAGAGCCGCGTTTTACCGGAACGCCTGCGCACTACGATCCGCAGCAGCGGTCGCTGTTCACGCTGGTGCCGTCGCTGGAATTCGCAGAGCGCTGTTACGATGTCTCCAAGTTCGGAGAGATTCCTGAGCAGCTTTGGGTGGATTGCGTGGTCGCGTCTAACGCCGATCCGGCGCTGGCGCCGGTGGGAAGGCACGTCATGACCTGTTTCGTGCAATACGTACCTTACAAGTTGCGGCAGGGTACGTGGGACGAAAATCGCGAATTGCTCGGTGACCGCGTGGTCAGGAAGATCGCCGAGTACGCGCCGAATGTGCCGAATGCCATGGTTGCGCGGCAGGTGCTTACACCTCTGGATCTCGAACGCACGTATGGGCTGACCGAGGGCAACATCTTCCACGGCGATCTGAATCTCGAACAGCTCTTCTTCAATCGTCCGGTGGCCGGATGGTCGCAGTATAGGACGCCGCTCGCGGGACTCTATCTGTGCGGAGCTGGCGCGCACCCCGGTGGCGGCGTGACGGGAGCGCCGGGACACAACGCGGCCCATCAAGTTCTGCGCGACTGGAAGAAGGGCAAGCTCAAGGAGGCCGCGGCGTGAGGGGAAACGGACTTCCCAGAACCGCAGACTTCATCATCGTCGGCGCGGGCGTGATGGGCGCATCCATCGCCTTCCAGTTGGCACGACGCAAGGCTGGGCGGATCATCGTGCTCGATAAGGAGCACGTTGCGAGCGGTGGGAGTAGCCGGTCGTCCGCCCTCGTCCGCATGCATTATAGTTTTCCGCCGGAGGTGCAGTTGGCACTGATCAGTCTGAAGATGTTTCAGCACTGGCGTGAGATGGTCGGCGAAGCGGGCGAGTTTCGCAGGACGGGCTTTGTACGTATTGTTCATCCTGGCGAGGCCGAACGACTCAGGCAGAATGTCGTCATGCAGCGAGGACTGGGAGCGAACGTCGAACTGATCGATCATCAGCAGCTGAAGGAACTCGAACCTGACTGGGCGGTGGACGATGTCGAACTGGCCGCGTACGAACCTGACTCGGGCTACGGCGACGGCAACGTGGTGGCCAACGACTTTCTGAGCCGGGCGCGCGATCTGGGCGCGACGTACCTGTCGAAGACACAGGCCACTTCTCTCAGTACCGAAGCCAGCCGGGTGCGCGGTGTCGAAACCGAAGCTGGTCCGATCCATGCTCCGGTTGTCATCGTCGCGACGGGGCCCTGGACGCGTCCGCTCGTACAGCGAGCCGGATTTGATCCGCCCATCGAGACTGAATATCACCAGGTTGCAATTCTTAAACTTCCGCAGGACATGAAAGCCGGCGGCTGCGCCTGCATCGACTCGGTAACGGCTACTTACTTCCGCTCGGACGGTAGCGACAAGTTTCTGGTCGGCGATTTCTATGGCAAACGGCCGGTCGATCCGGACAATTTTCCGCAGCGTGCTTCGGAAACGGAACTCGAAGAAATCATTGAGCGCGCCAGCCGGCGCGTTCCGAAGCTCGAGAACGCTGAGGTTATGCGGGGCGTAACGGGCGTCTATGACATGACGCCGGATGCGCGACCGCTGCTGGGGCGGGTTCCCGGCGTTGAAGGTCTCTATCTCTGCGCCGGATTTTCCGGGATGGGCTTCAAGATTTCGCCCGCCATCGGGCTGGTGATGTCGGAACTGATTCTCGACCGCGCGGCGACGACAGTAGATATTTCGGCATTCCGTCCGACGCGTTTCGCCGAGGGCAAGCCGATCAAAGCGGAGTTTGAATACAAGGATGATTAGCACGCAACATGGCGCGGGCGAGGCGCCCGCGCAACTGCCGGCAGGGTGCCGGCGCTACTACTTAAGGAGCGCACATGGCGAAGAAAGGCATTCTCGAACGTCTGAAGGAAGGACCCGTCCTGGGCGACGGCGGGTACCTGCTCGAATTGGAAAAGCGCGGATGGGTGCGTCCCGGCCCGTTCACGCCGGAGGTTGCGATCGTCTATCCGAATGCGTTGCGGGAACTGCACATCGAGTTCCGCGAAGCCGGGGCGGAAGTTCTGCAGGCGCTGACGTTTTACGCCAGCCGTGACAAGCTTGCCACCGTCGGTCTGGAAGATCGGGTCGAGGACATCAACCGCTCGGCCGTTCGCGTTGCCAAAGAGGTTGCGGGGGATCAATGCCTGGTCGCGGGCAACCTCAGTCTTACGTGGATGTATGAGCAGGGCAGCGCGTCGGCGGCCGATCGCGTGCGGCAGACGTTCGATGAACAGCTCCGGATCCAGTGCGACGAAGGGGTGGACTTCATCATCGGCGAAACGTTCTCGTGGTTGGGGGAGGCGTTGCTTGCGGTCGAACGCGCCAAGAAGACGGGATTGCCCGTGATGGTGACGATCTGTTTCGAAAATAAAGATCAGACTGCAGAAGGCAAGAACGCCGTCGACGCCGCAAAAGCCTTGCTCGACGCGGGGGCTAACATTGTCGGCATGAACTGCCTGCGTCCGCCGGAGCACACGCTCCCGGCCATGGAGCAAATGCGAAAGGCTGTGGACGGTTATCTGGCGTGCCAGCCGGTCGGGTATCGCACGCCGAAAGAAAAGCCTGACTTCACCAGCCTGCCGGAATTTCCTTACGCGCTTGATCCGCTGCAACTCACGCGCAAAGAAATGGGCGATTACGCGCTCAAGGCCCGCGAGATTGGCATCAACTATATCGGCTCGTGTTGCGGCTCGGTGGCCGAGCATGTGCGGGAGATGGCGCGCGTGCTGGGCAAGTTGCCGGCCGAATCGCGCATCTGGAAGAAAGGCGGCACTAACCCGATGTCGGCGTATGAATATTATGATCACGATCAGATGACGACGAAGTAGCCTGTAAAAGCCTTCATGAGCCCTCCTGAACGGCCCTCCTTGCGCGAGCTGGCGCTGGTCTTCCTGAAGCTGGGCACCATCTCGTTTGGCGGCCCGGCGGCGCACATCGCGATGATGGAAGACGAATTCGTGCGGCGACGTCAATGGTTGACCGCAAACGAGTTCGCGGACCGGCTCGCGGCGGCGAATCTGATTCCCGGTCCCAGTTCGACCGAAGTGGCTATCTTTATCGGATACGCGAAACGGGGATGGCTCGGACTGATGGTTGCGGGCACGTGCTTCATCATTCCAGCGGCTATTCTGGTTCTGCTGATCGCCGCCGCTTATGTCCGCTATGGATCGCTCCCGCAGGTCGCAGGCGCGTTGTATGGGATCAAGCCGGTCGTGATTGCCATCATCGCGCAGGCACTTTGGAATCTGGCGCGCACGGCTGTCAAAACGAAGTTGCTGGGGTTGTTGGCCGTAAGCTGCGTGATTCTCTGTTTCCTGCGCGTGGACCCGCTGATTGTTTTGGCCGCTGCCGGGCTTGCTGCAGGGGTGTCCGTTGTGCTGACGCATAAAGTGCGAACAGCTTTCACGCTCCCGCTGACCCCCGCTGCGTGGATGGGCTTGGGCGCAGCGGCAGCCACAGTGGCGGCGCCAATCAGCATCCTACGGTT
>Ga0326726_10003752_pt1 | contig 13939 bp, 10 predicted proteins | sample MHFenrmetagenome_2_FD_207603 | JGI IMG/M metagenome (GOLD analysis project Ga0326726, IMG submission 207603) | Lab enriched peat soil microbial communities from Michigan Hollow, Ithaca, NY, United States - MHF15MN | ecosystem: Environmental > Terrestrial > Soil > Wetlands > Peat | place: USA... | reverse complement strand
ATCGGCGCTGATTCAAAGCTAAGGAGAAGACCATGAAAACCGTTTCGATTTTCCTAGTGCTAGTCCTCCTGCTTACCGGCTTGGCTGCCTGCAAACCTGCCGAACCGGTCCTTGAGGATGTCCCGGTACCGGCAGGTGATACCTTCACCCTGCGGATTGCCGAGGACCCTGAGTCGCTTGACAATGTTCGCACCACTTCGGGGACTGCCGAGTCCGTCATGGCAACGACTTTCCTGGAAAGGTTGATCTATGTCGACTTGGATAATGTAATCCATGGCTGGCTGGCCGAGTCCTGGACTATTAGTACTGACCAGCGCGAGGTGACCTTTAAACTCCGCCAGGGCATCAAGTTTACCGACGGTACCGATTTCAACGCAGATGCGGTTAAATTTCATTTCGATCGCATCCTCGATCTGAAAAATGCCTCACCGGTCAAGGCCTATTACGGCACGCTCCAGCAGGCAGTTGTAATCGATCCCTACACGGTCAAGCTGGTCTTCAAGGAACCATTTGCAGGGCTTTGGAATGTGCTCACTTACGCTTATTCAGGATTCAACTCCCCCACAGCTGTCGAAAAATGGGGTGACAAGTACGGTCGGCACCCGATCGGCACGGGTCCATTCATGTTAAGGGAGTGGCTGCCCGGGTCCAGTCTCACCTTCGTCCGCAACCCCAATTACGTGCAGATGCGGGATGATGCCATCAACAAGGGTCCCGCCCTGCTTGCACAGATCAAATTCCAGGTGATAGCGGAGGACGGGACCGCCATCGCTGCCCTGACGACTGGCGAGCTGGATGCTTCCATCCTGAACGCTGATACTCTCCCCCAGGTGCAGGGGAATCCCCTCTTCAATATCTACACGTATAAAACCTCCACCCAGTTGCATTTCATAGAATTCAACGCTGAAAAAGCCCCCTTTAATGACTCCATGTTCCGCACTGCCCTCGGTTACGCCGTGGACCGGGAGAAGATCGTCCAATCCAGCCGCGGTGGATATTCTTCCGTCATTTACAACCCGCTGGCACCCGGCCTGATGGGCTACGACGCCTCCATCGGTGAGCAGTACGGCACTCCTTATAACCCCGACAAGGCTCGCCAGCTCCTGGAAGAGCTTGGCTGGGTGGACACGGATAATGACGGCATCCGCGAGAAGGACGGGCAGAAAGCCAGTTTCGGCATGTGGAGCTACTCCGGTTACACCTACGTTATCCGCACCCTCGAGATCCTGCAGCAGAACTTCCAGGCTGTGGGCATCCAGATAAATATCAAGCAGAGCGATTGGGGCGCCTTTTACCCCAGCCTGAAGAAAGATACCCTCGACATGGACCTCATGCGCTGGGGTTGGGGCGATATGGATGTCATGACCGTTTTATTCCGCTCGCCCGGGGATCGTGGTCACATTCCTCCGGATGCCGAGCTGGACGCGGTCCTGGATTCGATCGAGACCACGATGGATTACGATCAACGCATCGACCTGGCTCACCAGGCCCAGGTTCTCCTGTTGCAGCGTATGATCATCATCCCCATCCAGTCTGACTGGACCATGTACGCCCTGGAGGCCAGCCTGCGCGATTTCCACAGTGACCATACCGGCTATATCATCCCGGGAGACATCTGGTTCCAGAAATAATGCCTGCCCATCATTACCGTCAGGAGTGAGCCGGGTTTGTTCGCTTACATCGTTCGCCGCATCCTTTACCTGTTGCCCGTCTGCGTGGGGATCCTGCTTGTGACCTTCCTGATCAAGGCAGCCATCCCCACCGACGTGGTCAGCATGCTTTACAGCGGTCAACTGACCGAGTCGGATTCGGCCGAAGCCGCTGCCATTATCCGGGCTAAATTCCACCTTGACCAGCCTCCCCTGGTCCAGTTCTACTACTACGTCTCCGATGTTTTACATGGGAACCTGGGAATATCTGTTCGCACGCGCGAGCCGGTGGCAGACGAAATCGGTTACCGCTACCTGAACACGATGGAACTGGCCCTGGCCAGCCTGATCATCGGGGTTTTAATCGGTATTTCCACCGGGATCATCTCGGCTTACTATAAGGACACGGTTTTCGATGTAACCGCCATGACGGTCAGCCTATTTGGCTTGTCCATGCCGTCGTTTTTCTTTGGCATTCTGCTGATTCTGTTATTTTCCGTCTCACTGCGCTGGTTGCCGGTGATCGGAGATGGAAGCTGGAAGGGTCTGTTGCTGCCAGCTTTCAACCTTGGGTTGATCCTGTCTGCCAGCCTGGCTCGTATCACCCGCTCTTCCATGCTTGAGGTGCTGGACCAGGACTATATCCGTACGGCGCGCGCCAAGGGGTTGAACGAAAAACTGGTTGTTTTCAAACATGCGCTTAAGAACGCCCTCCTTCCGGTTATCACCATCATTGGTCTGCAGATAGGCGGTCTGTTGGGTGGCGCTTTCATCATAGAAAATGTCTTCGGCTGGCATGGCATTGGTGAACTGGGTGTCAAGGCTATTCAATGGCGTGATTTCACCATTACCCAGGGCATCATCTTGATCAGCGCCACCACCTACGTGGTGCTCAACCTGGTGGTCGACATCCTTTACCAGGTCATCGACCCGCGCGTAAAACTGGCCAAATGAGCACACTATGACCTCTGCCCGGACCCCGCTTAAATCCCCTTCAACGAAGGTGGCTGCTTCCCAGTCTCCCAGCCAGGCCTCACGGATTGGTCGCCATCTGTTGCGCAAGAGGTCAGCCCAGATCGGCGGGGTCATCTTCCTGCTGCTTGTTTTCCTTGCTCTTTTCGGGCCGATCATCACGCCCTATGACCCCTTCGATATAAAGATCGAACAGCGCCTTTCCCCTCCTTCGGTACAGCACATCTTCGGTACCGATGAACAGGGTCGCGATCTTTTCAGCCGGATTATTTACGGTGCCCGCTACGCCCTCTTGATCATGATCATCACCACTGTCATCGGTGCCGTGGGCGGCCTAAGCCTGGGGATCCCTTCCGCATACTTCGGCGGTTCTGCCGACATGCTGGTCATGCGCCTGATGGATGTTATGCTGGGGTTCCCATATATTCTGCTCATTTTGGCTATCGTGGCCATCCTGGGTCCCAGCCTTGAGAATGCCATGGTCGCTATCGGCTTTGCCAACATTCCCACTTTTGCTCGCCTGGCGCGCGCTTCGATCCTTGTGGTCAAGGAACAGGATTATGTAACTGCCGAGCGCGCCCTGGGAGCCGGTCCCACGCGGATTATGTTCCGTACCATCCTGCCCAATATCCTTTCCCCCATCATCGTGTACGTCTCCCTGACCATGCCCACCGCAGTCCTGGCGGCTGCTTCGTTGAGCTTCCTTGGATTGGGGGCTCAGCCGCCTCTGCCTGAGTGGGGCACCATGATGGTCAATGCGCGCGATTTCATAGTGACTGCACCCTGGGTGGTGTTATCACCCGGTCTCACCATTTTTGTCGTCGTGCTGGGGATCAACCTGCTCGGGAACGCAATGCGCGACGTCCTGGACCCCCGCGATTCCGCCACCCGCATGAGCTGACAGGCTCTCTCGAGCGTTTCAGGAGGTATTTCATGAGTGAACAATTTGATATCCTGATCAAGAACACCCGCATCATCGATGGCTCTGGCTGCCCCTCGTACATCGGCAGCGTAGGGATCCACGGCGACCGGATCGCGGCAGTCGGCGACATCGATGGTTCTGCCATCCGAGTGATTGATGGCAAGGGCATGGTCACCTGCCCGGGTTTCGTCGACCCACATTCGCACGCCGATGTGACCATCATGAAATACCCTCTGGCTCAAAACCTTTTGATGCAGGGTGTCACTACGGTCATCGCTGGCAACTGTGGGATGAGCCTGGCACCTATCCAGGAGGATACCGACTCGGATATCACGAAGGCTATGAAGCAGGCTTTGGGCGGGAACCTGGACATTTCCTGGCGCACATTTGACGAGTGGTTGGCAGTGGTAGAGCAGGCTGGCCTTTCAATAAACTACGCTCCACTTGTAGGACATAGCATGCTGCGCACTGCCACCATGGGCATGGGGACCCATCAATATGCAAGCGAATCCCAGATCGATCAAATGGAACAATTGGCTGACGAGGCCATGCGCAGCGGCGCCTTTGGCTTGTCAGCTGGGTTGGACGGCTCTTGGCCGGGTGCCTACGCTAGCCGCGAGGAGCTGGTTCGCCTGGCGAAGGTGGCCCAGTCTTATGGTGGTTTCTACGCCCCGCATACCCGTTTCCACCAGAACCAATGGCCTGCCAGCCGCACGGAGGAGCATGGCTATGGCGTTTACCATAGCGCCACGGGTGAAATCTTCGCGGGTCGCTACCACGGTCTGCTTGAGACCATGGAGATCAGCCGTGAAGCGAACCGTATCCCTGTTAATATCGCTCATTTCACACCCGCATTTATCGTGCCTCTCCCCCAGCCGGATTACCTGGCCGAGGCGATCGCTCGTGCAACTCTGGATATTGTCGACCGCGCTTGGGATGAAGGTCTAAAGATCATGTATAACGTCGTAGCCTGGCAGCATCATATTGGTGGCATGGCTCCCGTCATCGACTCGTTCTTTTCGTTCCAATTGTCGCTTCCCAAGTGGCTGCGCAATTTGAGCCGGGAGGAATTCTCGGCTGCCCTCCGAGAGGATGATTTCCGTCGAAAGGTCAAAGAACTTGTTTATTGCGGCACCTTCAAGTTCAACATGGTCAACCCTGCTGCTGAGCCTTACTGGATGGACAACAGCCGCATCTTGGAGTGTTCCAATTCCGAATATGTCGGACGGACAATTGGGGAGATCGCTCGCGAGCGCACGCCGGATTCCATTGTTACGACGGTCTATGACACTTCGCTTGAGGTTTTGTTCGACATCCTGGCTGAGGATTGCCACGCCCAGTGGGTCCATTTCCGCGATATGCGCCACGACCGGGTATTGGCTACATTCCTCAAGCATCACGCCGCCTCCCCCTGCACCGACGGCTTCGCCCTGGATGCCGATGTAAAATATTCGGACGGTCTGTTCACTTATGGGGTCTGCCCTGGTTATTTCTCCATGTTCCCGCACTACATCCAGGAATTCGTACGCGAGAAGGAAACTTTCAGCCTCGAAGATGCTATCCGCAAGGTGACCTCGGTCCCTGCCCGGGAAGTTCTCGGTCTCACCGACCGGGGCACGCTCGAAACAGGCGCTTTTGCTGATTTGGTTGTCTTCGACTATGAAAACCTGCGCGGTAATGATGACTACGCCCACCCCACCCGTCCACCGGAGGGGATTGCCCATGTCCTGGTGAATGGCAAGGTAGCCTTCGAACATAAGCAGCACACTGGGATCAAGCCCGGAAAAGTTCTTCGCCGCACTTGAGCAATGGTCTCACTGGAGCCAGGAGATTGGTATGGAAGCTTTCAAGATGCACATTGTAGAGATCAGTGGTCCGGCACGTCAGCGCGGCCGTATGCACGGCGAGCAAATGCGACCGCAAATCCAATCCCTGTTTGCCTACGCACGCGAAAATCTCAAGCAGGCAGGGGGTCCCACCCTGGAAGACATTTGCTCACTTTTCCTTCGTTCTACCGGGCACAAGGCAGCCGCCCAAAAATGGACGCCCGAACTGGTCGAAGAGATCGCCGGCATTGCCGAAGCTGCAGATGTCGACCCGGCGGTGATCTGGATGTACCAGATGCAGGACGAGTCGTATTGGTTCAGCACCGGTCAGCTCGATCATTTTCCGGGCAGTGCCGACCCAAACCGCTGCTCGAGTGTGGGCATCCCTCGGCAGGACGGAAGACCGGTTCTCCTTGCCCAGAACCTGGACACTCCCAGCCTGTACAACGGCTACCAGACCCTGCTCCATATCCATTACCCGCAGTCGGACCGGCAAGCCTACGTTGTAACCGAACCCGGGTTGGTGGGCATCTGCGGTCTGAACAGCAGTCCCCTCGGTGTTTGCCAGAACACCCTGGCGTTGAAGCTGAACTACAACCGGGATGGTTTGCCGGCAATGTTGGTGGCGCGCGGGCTGATCGACCAGCCGGACCTGGACTCTGCCCGGGCTTTCCTGCACAAGATTCCGCACGCCTCCGGGATCAATTACATGCTCGCCGATGCGCAGGCGGTCGAAGATTACGAGTGTTCCCCCGGCCAGGTTCGTCGTTTCCTGCCGGAAGATGACGTCAGTCGGGTGACCCATACCAATCACCCCCTGGTAAACACTGACCGGATCGACCCTCAGCAATTGACGGATGAATTCAGGAAGCTTTACTGGGCTAGCAATGAGCATTCGTTCTCCCGCCTTGGCTGCCTTGACCGCCACTTATCCGACCGGGGTGTTCCGGTGGATGTGGCCCGCCTGAAGCAGGTTCTCAGCTCGCACGATTCAACCGAGTTTCCGGTCTGCAGACATCGCCTGCCCGATTCCGATCCCATGCGCGCGATGACAAATGACAGCCTGGTCATGGTCATGTCTCAGCCTGCTGAATTGCACGTCACCTCCGGTCCGCCCTGTTCATCTGAATACGAGATATTCCGTTTTAAAGAGTGATCTGGTTTTCAAATAAGGGGGCTGCGGCTCCGATAACATGGATGACAGCTGCACTGGGTTGAGTTGAAGTTTATATTCGGGAATGTGGGGGCTGGGCTCCGTATCCGGGGGGGATATGTCCCAGCCCGAAATTGGAGGAAGTATGCCTGAAGCACAAACGTGTGAATCACTGATCTGGCGCGTTAGCGTGCGGGCGCGCACCCTCAAGCGTGAACCGGTGCCTGCTTCCTGGGAACGCCTGGGTGGGCGCGGATTGATAGCTCGCATCCTGCTGGATGAAGTCCCTCCTGAGTGCGAACCGCTCGGTCCGAAGAATAAATTGCTCTTCTGTCCCGGCCTGTTGACCGGTCACATGCTCTCTTCGATTGACCGGCTATCGGTGGGCGGAAAATCCCCTCTCACCGGCGGGGTCAAGGAATCTAATTCAGGTGGCACCACCAGCCTGCAAATGGCCTCCATCGGCATCAAAGCCCTTATCATAGAAGATTGGCCCACCCGCGCAGCCTGGGCGGTTATGTATCTGGGGTTGGATGGGGTGCGCTTCGACCCGGCAGACGACCTGGCCGGGCTGGGTGTGTACGATTCCGCCGAGATTTTAAAGAAGCGCTACGGGAAAAAGGTAGCCATTGCCATCATTGGGCCGGCGGGCGAACGCCAGCTGCTTTCGGCGGGAATCCTTAACCTCGACAAGGATGGCTTTCCCACGCGGATCAACGCCCGTGGCGGGCTGGGTGCCCTGATGGGCTCGAAGGGCTTGAAGGCTATTGTCTTCGACTCGGCAGGAGGCTCCAAACCCCCTCTGGTGGACGCGGAAGCCTTCCGTGCCACCCAGAAGGTTTACAACAAGTTCCTGATGGACCACCCGCAGACACAGACTTATTCCGATTACGGGACTCCCGCCATGGTCGCAATGACGGACGGGTTCGGCGGGCTGCCCACTCGCAATTTCTCGTCGGGCACATTCGAGTATGCCGGTGATATCGGCGGGGAGCATTTGCGCGAACTGATCCTGGAGCGCGGTGGGGAGGGCAACACAACCCATGCCTGTATGCCGGGTTGCGTTATTCGCTGTTCGAATATCTTCGCCGGGGAGGATGGTAAAACGATCGTCTCGCCCATCGAATACGAAACCATCGGTCTGATGGGCTCCAACCTGGGTATCCGTGAATACGACTGGATCGGCCGCCTGAACTGGCAGGCCAATGACCTGGGCGTCTGCTCCATTGAATTAGGCGCTGCGCTGGGGGTTGCCGCCGAAGCCGGTTATATGCAATGGGGTGACGGTCCGCGTGCGCTTGAATTATGCGATGAGATCCGCAGGAATACCCCGCTGGGAAGGATCCTCGGCTCCGGCGCAGGCCTCACCGGGAAGATCCTCGGCATCGAACGCGTGCCGGTGGTCAAGAACCAGGCCATGTCGGCTTACGAGCCGCGTGCTATTAAAGGCACCGGCGTGACCTTTGCCACCACCCCCCAGGGCGCGGACCACACCTGCGGAGCCACGGTCCGTGACAAGATCAATCATCTCGATCCGCAGGGACAGGTGGAGCTTTCCCGCAAGAAGCAGATCAGCATGGCCGGGTACGACTGCCTTGGTGCTTGCATGTTCTCTACGTTTGGCTTTGCCGTGGCACCGCCTGAGACCATCCGCGATTTCATCAACGCCCGCTACGGTTGGGGTGTCGACTCGGATTTTCTCAAGGTCTTGGGGAAGGAAACCATTAAACTTGAAGTTGAGTTCAACCGGGGGGCTGGGTTCACGAAAGCCGATGACCGTTTGCCCGAGTGGATGACGCGCGAACCAGTCCCACCCCACAATACCGTCTTCGACGTACCGACCGAAGAGATGGACAAGATTTTTAACTGGTGACAATAGCCCCCGGAGAGTTTGGAAACTCCGGGGATTGTCTTTTGATATACCCCTAATGGATGGTTATTTTTGCTTATCGGGATGGGGGGTATGCCCGACGCCGATGCGGTTGAATAATTTTGCTTTGACCTGGGTATCGAAGACTTGCCATTTCATTTCCTTATAATTTTCGTTGGGTTCGCCTGCCAGGAATTCAATTGGAATGTTGAAGCCGCCTGCCAGGTGCTTGCCTCCCCCGTAAAAATGACCATCCGAATTGATCCCGAAGACCTCTTTGATGAATTCGTCGGGGTCAAAAATTAGTTTCGAGGTGCGCAGTGAACCGGTCAATACTTCGGTCTGGTTCTCGTCCCTCACGATCCCGTAAACGATGGCTGTATGGACGTTATCTTCATTAACCAGGAACTCCGCTGCCTGGGGGATGGCGTCCCGGTCTTCCGCACGTAGATAGCCAATGCCGGCGATCGAATTATTTTCCACTACCGTGCGGTTCTCCAGGGCCCGTCTGATTACGTCCATCACTTGTTTCGATCTGGTTTGGTTCATGATCTGTTCCAGAAGGTTTGGATCGCTGTATTTGCTCAGGAACGCCGCCGAATGGAAATCCTCTTCGTCCGCGTGGATAAATCCTCCTGTGTCGGTCAGGATCCCGTGCATGAGGGCGGTTGCCATGGCGATGTGCTCTTTTTGTCCCTTTTGGACCGTAAGCAGCCCTTGTTTCAAATAGTGGGCATAGATCGTGGCTGTGGAGCCTGTCTTCTGGAGATCAATAAAAGCAGCTTTGACAGCCTCCTGAGGTTCATGGTGGTCCACAATGATTAAAACGGGTACTCCGGCAGCCTCGAGCGCCTTGACGATCTCATTGGCAGTCGTGCCCTGGTGATCGAGGAAAATGGCGCCCTGGTATTGCGCCAGTTCCATCCCGTTTTTATAGGGGATCAGGTCGATTCCCAATAGTTTCACCAGGGTATTGTTTTGCCCGTGGGTGATCTTCCCCGAATAAATGATGTCGACAGATATCTCGAATTCTTCAGAGATGAGCCTGTGTGCAAATGCGGCCGAAATGGCATCCGGGTCGGGATAATTGTGCAGGACTACCAGGTGTTTCTCTCCACGGTGCTTTTCCAGGATTTCTGCGATTTTTAATTTTCGGGCCATGGTAAATGCATCTCCTGAAGGGCTTTTCCTTCCTTAACATATGGAAAGTAATCAGGAATTCTCCGCGATTTGGTTTACCGCCAACGGAAATGTCAGTAGAGGATATCTTCGAAAAACTTCAATTCTTGGATTGCTCTGCACCCATTGGTCACATCATCACGGTCGGGGTAATAACTTGCGTTTTCGGAAATATCCGTTAACTAATACATCTATACGCAAATTTGGCATTATAAACAAGGTTGAATCCTCCTTGGGAAAGGGTAGTGATTCCCGTTTCATAGCAAAACAAATCTATATATGACAAATTATACTATAATTGGGTGATTTTTCAACAGCTTGATGGCAGATTAGACTCTTGCAGATGTATATCTGTTCGAAATGGAACTCCCCAATATTTAGATAACCGATTGCGAAAAAAGTGAACCAAAGGCCCCGAATCTTGCCCGCGTGCTTTGCCTCTCCAGCCTGCAAATGATGTGCGGACGGGATGGCATTTATGAATACTATTACCCTGAAATCGGCGAAAAACCTCTTGAAGTTGCCACCGTCTTTGGCTGTTCATCTTCAATCCTGATCGACATGGCGATCAAGGAATCCTTGGATATTAAGGTCAAGCCATCTTTGAAATAGTCCTCGCCGAACTAACAATTTCATCCTCTGGAAAACCAGGTAACTGAATTGAAAGACGCCCTTTTGGGCGTCTTATATAATTAAGGGGGTGTATCGAGTTCCTTCTATCCAAATATCGGGAACCATTGCGCCGCTTATGGCAGCCCTTCGAGCACCGCCTGTGCCTCAGATTGCAAGGCCTCGCTGCTGGGAGCTGGACTGCCGACAACAACGTCGCTGAAGCCGAAGAAGAGGGTCCCCTTCAGTACACCGATTGCACTGCCATGGATGGTTTTCCCGCCGGCATTGATGGTCGCCTGCCCAATGGTAGCTCCGCCCAGGAAGTCGGGCAGCTCGGTAATGGTGAGTCCTCTAGCCGCCAACTGTTGCAGGTTTGCTTCTAGGTCGGCCAGGAATTGCGACTTTTCCGCTTTCGCTGTGTCCAAATCTGGTGCCTGGGCCACCTCCACGAAGAATACGTTTGTGGTCTGGGACCCATAAGTACAGGTCTTCCCACCGCCAGGGGTTGTTCCTTCCTCGCCCGCTCCGAACGAGGCGCCGGCCAGCGCTGACGCCGTCTGGCTGTCGATTAATATGCAAGGGTCAAGCGTCGTCGGCGTCGCCGTCTGCCGTGGCGTACTCGTCGCTGTGGGAGAAGGGGTTAATGTCGGGGTGGGGGTGCTGGTTGAGGGGCTGCATGCAGCCAGTAGTATCGTCCCGACCAGTGCGCAGATGCCGATTGTCTTTCGAATAAGAATAATGCTGTCCTTGCGATGTTGATGCTGAATGGAATTGGTGGTTTGGCATCCGCTGGATATAGTTGTGTTATTTTTTTCGCCCATCGAGGTTCTCCTTTCAATTATGGGACGATTCGAGATGGTGAAGATATTTAGGTAAATAAATCAATGGTTTTTTTATAAGTAAATCTGATCGACCAAATGGTTTAGCACAGTTTCCTTCGGTCGCAATGCACGAAAATATATAAATTATCCAATCTTCTGGTAGATACATTGTCTTAGGCTATCCCTCCATGATTATGGAATTATGCCTAATTTGGTAAATTTTATCACAATATATTTCGTTTTCCTGTCTATATCACATGAATCTTTAATTCTTTTCTGACTTTATATCAGTAACCACAAAAGTCGCGGATGATCGACTCGCATCGTGCCCCCGCGGGAAACCAACGACCTGAATCAAAAGACGCCCTTTCAGGCGCCTCATTTCAATTCACGAGATAATATCGTCATGATCTTTGGAGATCTATCTTATAAAATGAAGCAATCACCGCACGAATATCAACTGGAGAGGAAAAAAAAAGATCTCTGACGAATTTTCTTAAGGTTCGGCTAGAAAGTGGATGCATAGTCAAGGTAGGTCGATGAATTCTCCATTGTGATTCCACTTTTGCAGGATCGATATTTTGCACCCACTTTTAATTACGTATCTTTCGATAACCTGAATGTTTTAGGCGTGGTTTTGTCCACCTTTAACTCTCGAAGGTAGCGATCCCCGTCGCGAGTCTCAAAGACATTGCTGGAAAGGCCAATCTCGATATCGAATTTCTTAAGCGACTTGATTTGGCTGATATGAAATTCCAAATAATCATGCTCTTCATTTCTTTCATAGCCCTTGTACCCCGTCTTTTGAAAGAAAGCCTGCACTGGTTCGATGTCCTTGCCGAAAACCTTGGCACTTTTAAGAAAATAATCAGTATTGGAAAAATACATGGTTTTTGGAAGCGGGCGGAGTGAATTCTGCTGGTAGATCTGCCCGGTATTCTTGTTTTCCAGGGAACAGTAATGGATTCCCAGCTTAAATCCTTCATCCAGGGCAAACTCGATAAGGTCAAGGCATTCCACCTCGCTGCCAGCCACTGGCAGACTTCCTGCATACCAATAGTTGTACAAAACCCGGAATGGTTGGGATTTGATTCGATATCCTTGCCGGCGAAATTCCTCTGCATTATGTCGGGGAAAACACAACTCCAGCAGGTTGATGCCGAAGATCTCTAAACGCTCTAATTCTAATAAAACCCCTTTCATTTCTTCCAGTGTCCCGGGTAATACCGGCATTTCGACCATCACCTGGGGAATGTATTCGCGCGCCAGCGCGATTTGGTCATAGGTATGCTGCTGAGCTTTGACTGAATCCTGGATTCGTAAACTAAAGCGGATCTCGTCCATCCTGGCATCTTTTAACGCCTGGAGTGTCGGACGATCCAATTGGTCACCGCAAGTATATAAGCGGGTATAAACATCTGGAAAATCCTTGCGTGCCTCCTGGAAGAAACGGATTGCTTCCTCTTTATGCAGCAGTGGTTCCCCACCGGTCAATGCCAGCTGGTTTACCCGTGCCCCACTCTTACGCAGATCCTGCAATTCCTCGACAACATCACGAGTATGGTCACGAAAGTATTCATAGCCTTCCTGGTTTGGGTTAAAGCAGTAAAAGCAATCCCTGTGGCACTTCAAGGAGATAAAAAAAGTGGTGCTCCCCACCCCCGTCTGGCACGCAAGACAGGCAGAGGAAATCCGCTTGGTATAAATACTCTTGGAATCATTCCTGACCACAGCCCCCTTCTTGCGCAATTCAGCCACCCTGGACTCAAAATTCCCATCCTCGCTGCCCGAATCGATTTCCATCCTGCTTTCGCGGGCGTTTTCCATAAATTTATGATTTATCTGAATGTAACGCTCGGCGTACGATCGGAATACAGGGTTGTTAATGGAGGTTAATGTATTCTCGTTCACCTCGGTCCTCATTATATATCTCTCCTTGGCAATCAGTTGCCTGATACCGATAAAACCGGGCTGTCGCTTGGACTTAATTATGCGGCTGCTTGAATTCCTACTAGGCTATTTGGTAAATTTCAGCCATACCTGAAATTTTGGGGGTTCAAATGTCATGGAAATATGGTCGCTTGAAGCCGATCGTTCAGGATTGGAAAAATTCTCACATTTTGTCCGCTTGCAGTAACTGGATCTCAAGGATTTCAGCCAAGGAAAACAAAGTCCCGCGTACAAGCAAAGCCAATCCTCGATAAAAATCCGTGTTGGCTTTTTCTCCCACCAATTTGCACCATTCCGGAACCCACTTAAGGGGATGTTCAATTAGGAATTGGCGTTGTGCTTCAAGTACTTGTTCGAACTTAATATCATCCTTTTCGTCTATGGCTTGCAAACCCAGCATTGCTAGGTGGGATAGGAATGTAAGTTCAAGGCCTATATGATCATCTGGCTCTTGGTGCAATTTTTCCGTTTCAACTCCATATCGGTGGAACCAATCCCGCACCTGGAGTGTCTGTACCTGGAAAACCATGCGAGCATCGTTAAAATATACAGATTCCCATGGTGGAGCCAGCACTTTCCCGATACCTACAAACAGACGCATGTAGTCAGCACGTAATTCATCAAAAGAAATATCGCTCAGACTGGCACCACTTTCATGAGACCACTTTTGCAGCAACTCCAGGCCTTTCGCGGATTCGCTCTTTTCCTCCCCAAAAGGTATTTCGGCAAAAACATCCTGTGCCACCAATGACTGCAGCCAGGTTTTGTCGGGTTCGGCATAGAGAATTTTCCCCAGCAATCCAAAAAGTAATTTCTCTCCCATTATTGTCGTTGCCCAATCTATTCTCGCATCTTTTTGTCTCATTACTTATTCCTTTTTTAGTCGGTTTTTATTATTCGATTGCTTTTCCACCGGTACGCGGCGATGACTGGCAGAAGGATAATGGAAACGATAATCAATATATAAGTGATAAATGTAATCAAT
>Ga0326726_10003751_pt1 | contig 13945 bp, 13 predicted proteins | sample MHFenrmetagenome_2_FD_207603 | JGI IMG/M metagenome (GOLD analysis project Ga0326726, IMG submission 207603) | Lab enriched peat soil microbial communities from Michigan Hollow, Ithaca, NY, United States - MHF15MN | ecosystem: Environmental > Terrestrial > Soil > Wetlands > Peat | place: USA... | reverse complement strand
GTTGCGCTCGAATCCCAGCCGCCTGCGACGAACTTCTTGAGGTGATCTTGCGTCTCGAAGAGCACGATGAGCGCGTACTTCTGCGCGCCGATCCCGACGCCAATTCCGCCCAAGCCCATGCGCATGTAGGTGCGTTTGCCGCTTTCCCGGTCTACGGCCACACCGGTACCGCCGCCGCCTGACACGAAGAACCCGGCCTTGGTCGCATTGAAGACAGCGTAGCCGACCGACTTCTCATACAAGGCCTTCGCGCTAGCGTTGGTCTGCAGGAGATTATCGAGCGTCGCTTGCGTGCTCTTGTCGATCTCTTGTCGGCGCTGTGCAGCCGGGGTCGCGTCTTGCGACTGCGCAGCCCAGCCAAGCGTCACCATCACAAGACCCAACACTACGAACCGCTGAATTCGCATTACTACCTCTCTCAACGTCGTCGTCCGTTTCGCCTTTCGTGCGGCGCGCCGAAACGCGCCGGCGGCAGAATAGCAAGGCGCCCCGTCCGCCACTCTAGCCGTCGCCCCATTAGACAGGGAAAGCGGCGCGCGTTCGTTGCGGCGTCATCATGGACTCGGCGCGACTTTGTGACCGGCCAGCGAGGCGCCTGCGATGCGTGGTATCGCGCCGAACTGCCGAGCTGGAATGTCGCAATGGCCCGGCGGGTGGCGCGCGGTTGGCAGACCTGTCCGGATCCGGTCCTTGTTGGTCATTATATATCATTTATTATCTGACTATTACATGCTATTCATAATGTTACTTATAGGTCAGGTCGGTTGCTCCTACTCGTCTCTTGAGCGGTGCGCGGCAGGTACGACCCGACCACGCCACATCGTCTCAGCGTCGACCTCACGCCGCCGAATCACCCGTTGCGCGCTTCCCATGCGCTGCACGATCATGCGGCCGCCGTGCGAATCCCTGCCCCAAGAGCGCTGCTGCTGATCGCGACCGTCGTCGCGCTCGCGTCCTGCGCGCGCCCGCGCGCGCTGCAAACCATCACCGGCCTGGCGCAGGGAACGACCTACACGCTCCAGTGGTGGAGTGAAGAGCGAGTCGACACGCGCGCGCTCAGCGCGGCCGTCACGGCGGAGCTCGAGCGGCTCGACGCGCTGCTCTCGAACTACCGTTCCGACTCGACGCTCGAGCGCTTCAACGCGACGCGATCGGTCGACCCACAAGCGATGCCGTCCGAGCTCGTCTCGCTGTTCGAGCTCGCCGCGGATATTCATCGCCGCAGCGACGGCTGCTTCGACCCGAGCGTCCGCCCTCTGGTGCGGCTCTGGGGCTTCGACGGCGACGAGCCGCACGTTCCGCCCGCCGACGAGATCGCCGCCACGCTTGCGCGTGTGGGGTTCGACAAGCTCGAGCTCGTCGATCAGGCGCACGTCAGAAAGGCCCAGGCAGACCTCGAAATCGACATGGCGAGCATCGGCCAAGGGTATACCGTCGGCCGCATCAGCGAGGTGGTCGAGGGGCTCGGCCTGCGCAACTATTTGTTCGAGATCGGCGGCGAGCTCGCGGGACGTGGAACACGGCCGGACGGCAAGAGCTGGCGCGTCGGAATCGAGAACCCCGACAAGGTGGACGCCCCGGTGAGAGCGCTGAGCCTTCCCGCGGATCGGCTCACCGCCGTCATCACGAGCGGCAGCTATCGCCACAACTTTACGGACCACGAGCGCGTCTACGGCCACATCCTCGACCCGCGCACCGGCCGAAGCGTCGAGCACGACCTCGTCTCGGTCACCGTGACGGGCGACATCGCGGCTCGAACGGCGGCTTGGGGCACTGCCCTGCTCTGCCTCGGCCCGGCGCACGCCTTCGACACGGCCGATCGGGAGCAGATTGCCGCGGTGTTCATCCTCAAGACGCCGGCCGGCTTCGAGGTCCGCCAGAGCAAAGCGTTCGGCGACTCATGGGGGCAGGCTGGCGGCTCCAGCCCTACTCACTGACGCGTGCGCCGGCGGCCGCTACAGCCAACCGCGGCGCTTGAAGTACCAATACGGCAGAACCGCCGACAACACCATCGCGATCACCGCGAGCGGATAGCCGTACTGCCAGCGGAGCTCCGGCATGTGCACGAAGTTCATTCCGTAGATCGAGGCGATCAAGGTCGGCGGCAGAAACACGCCGGCCGCTATCGTGAAGATCTTGATGATGTTGCTTTGATCGATGTTGACGAGCCCGAGCGTCGCGTCCAGCAAGAAGGTGATCTTCTGCGACAGAAACCCGGTCTGGTCGGTCAAGGCCTGAATGTCATGCGTGGTCGTCTTGATTCGGCCGCGCAGCTCCCTATCGTCCGATTCCGCAACCGACTGCCCCAGGAAGCCGATCATCCGCACCAACGAGAGCAGCGAGTCGCGGAGATTGGAGACGAGATCGCCTTTGCGCCCGATCTGCCGCAGGACTGCCTGATGGTCTTGTGTCGCCCGAGTCGAGTCCGCCGCAAAAATGTCGTGAGAGATGCCGTCCACGTCGCGCTGCGCGCGTTCCAACACGTCGGCGGTGCGATCGACGACCGCCTCGAGCAGAGCGACCAGAATGATGTCTCCGCGAGTACAGCCGAGGCTGACCTGCTCGACGCGCTGCGGAAACGTCTTGAACGCGCGGGGCTCGTGGTAGCGAACCGTAATGAGCTTGTCTCGGATCAGGATGAACGTGACCGGCCACATCAGCAGCTCGTCCGTGTCGGTGCGCGCCGGCAGCGTCGCGGTCATGAAGGTGGCGTCGTTTTCGTGGTAGAGGCGGCTCGAGATCTCGATCGCCCGCATCTCTTCCCGGGTCGGAATGTCGATGCGAAAGCGCTGCTCGAGCGCCGCTTCTTCGGCGTCCGTAGGCTCGATGAGATCGATCCAGAGCGCACTATCGAGACTTTGGAGCGGATCGTCGGCCACTTTTAGGCGGCCGTTGTCCGGAACGAAGCTTCTGATCATGGGGCGTTCCTCGCGGTGCGAGACCCGCGAGCGGCTCGTCGGAACGGGCGGGCCTGATGACTCCCCGCCGCGAGGCGGCGGGTCACCGGGTTCACGCTGACGTTTGCTTGCGCTCGCCGACGCTTTCTGCGAGCAACGACTGGCTCTGCTCGTCGAGGATCTGTGTGACGGCGCGCGACAGCGCCGCGAGGCCTGTCGTGATGAACAACAACGGAATCGCGATGCCGAGGCCGAGCACGGTCGCGATCATCGCTTGGCCGATGCCGCGAGCCATGATCTTCGGATCGCTGGTACCCGACGCGACGATCGCGCGGAACGTGATGATCATTCCGATGACCGTGCCGATAAGGCCGAGTAACGGGCCCGCGGCAACCGCGAGCCGCAAGAAGGCCTGGAACCGCTCGAGCTTCGGCACCTCGCGGAGCACGGCCTCGGAGATGCGCAGCTCGGCGAGCTCGGCATTCTCGCCTTTCTTGACGTCGCCGCGGAACGCGAGCAGCACGCGGCCGAGCGCGTTGTTGGACTTCGGGTTGCGGAGGTCACGCAGCTGGGCGCCGACTGCGAGGCGCGCGACGACGAGGTACCCGGCCTGGAACAGCGCGAACAGCAATCCGATGACGCCGACCGCAATGATGACGTAACCGACGACCTCGCCTTCGTTGATGCGGCGGGCCAGGTTCGGGCGGTCGACATAGAGCCCCAAGAGGCCGCCGCTCGCGGGATCCACGACGGCGCGCGCGTAGCCATTCTGCGCTGACGCGTTCTGGAGCGCGCGGCCGACGACTCGGAACTGGCCGAACAGCTCACCATTGAGCTGCGCAAGCGTCTTCTGACTCGAGAGATAGCCGAGATACTGCCCGTCGCTTTCGGCCGTGAACGGGCCGACGCGCACCACCTCCATGTCGACCTTCGTCTTCATGTCGCGCTGGAGCACCTGCGTCTTGAATTTCACGACCTTGCCGCCGTCCGTCATCTCGCGGAGCAGCTCGTACCACAGCCGCTCGAGCTCGGTGATCGACGGCAACGCGCGTGCGCCCGCGAGACGCCGCAGGAACTCGGCGCGATCCTCGCCTTCCGTCGGCACACCGTACTGAACGGTGACCAGCGATTGCTGCAGGACGGTCGCCGCGTCGCCGGCGACTTGACGTGTGACGCCGAAGAGCTCGCCGAGGTTACCCTCGCGCTCCTTTAGCAGGCTCGAGATCTGCGCGATGCGCGCCTCGTTGGCCATCCACTGCTTGTCGAGCTGCGTGCTGCGTTGCTCGGCCGCGTTGCGGCGCGCAAGGGCGTCCTGCGTCGCCTTCTCCTGCTTTTGGAGCTCGGCGCGGAACCTCTGCAGTCGTTCCTGGCCTTGCCGACGCTCGTCGTCACGCAACCGCTGCACGTACGGCATCAAGCCATTCAGGATCGCTTGCTGCTGCGCCTGAGTCGCCTTCCGATCCGCCTCCTGCTTGAGCTCGGCCGCAGTGGGGGGTGTCGGCTGGCCGGGGGTTTGTTTCTTTGCCTGGCCGAGCGCCCCGCCCGCCAACGACAGCGACAACACGGCGGCGAGCCCCATGACGGCGCGCCGCGCTCGAATCGAAGCCATCACGACTTGCCTCCCGGCGCCGGCACGGGCACCGTGATCAGGTCCGGCGCCACGGTCTGCTTCGCGATTCGCAATGCGAGCTCGATCGAACGCTTGTACTCCGGAGCCGCGACCCAGGTCTTCTTCTGCTGATCCCAATAACCGACCTCGTTGCCGTCGGCGGTTTCGTACATCAAGGAGATGCGCCCGAGCCGGATGAAATCTGCCTCGCGGCCGTCGTTCAGCGTGCCGCGGTATGTGTCCATCGTACGCCCGTACTCCATCTCGATCGTGTAGGCCTCGAGGAGGCGACGGAATTTCTCGCCCGCAGACTTATCGGGCTGGCCCATCAGGTCGCGGAGCCGGCTTACGCGGTCTGCGCGTTCCTTCGCGAGAAACGGCACGTCCGCGGTGACGAAAGCCTCCAACTGATCGAACATCTTCTGGAGCATTCCCGGTACTTCCGCGGCCGTCGCGTCCATGCCCGCGATCTGAGCTTGCAGCGATGCCATCTCGCCCTGTTGCGATTGCAACTGCGCCTCGAGCGCGCCGTTGTACCTCGTCGTGATGTCGGCGTCGCCCAGTAGCTTCGCGTAGCGGGTGCCCGCGTCCTGGGCTGCGCTAACGCCCGTTATGGCGCAGAGCGCGATCGCGACGAGCCAACTGGCTCCGGTGGGCATCTCGATGGAACGACTGAGCGTCATGCACTCTTCCTGGCGAAAGCGATCAGGTCTGTGACTCGATGAGCTGCAGGTAGCCGCGCGACATCTGGCGGTGTTTCTCGGACTGAGACGCGCGTTGGAACCACGTCTTGGCTTCCGTGAGCTTCTTTTGGTTGAACAGAGCGATGCCCATCAGCATTTGCGCGTTCGCCGCGTCCTTGAGCTGTCCCTTGTTGAGCCCCCGATCGAACGCGGCCGTCGCTCCGGCCCAATCCTCGCGTTGGATATCGACTTCCCCGAGCCGCACGTACATATCGCCCGTCGGCGCGAGCTCGGCGCCCTTCTGCAAAGGCTGAATCGCCTTGTCGAGCTCGCCCGCGGCGATCCAGCAATTCGCGAGCTTCTCGTAGAGCTTGTCGTCGACCTTGACGACCTTCTTTTCGATGCCGGCCTCGAGCACCTGCGCGCCGCGATACGGCACCTCGTTGAACAACAGGAGATCGGCGAGCCGCCGCACTTCGGAGTCTTCAGTCACGAGGTTCGAGCCATACGCGAGCTGCATGATCGCGAGCGCGTTCGGGTAATCCTCCAACTGGCCGTATACCGCGGAAAGCTGCATCCAATAGGTCTTCTTCTCGGGCACTAACGCGATCAGCCGCTGCAACAGCGGAATCGCGTCCTTGTATTGGTCCTTTTGGAGGTACAGCGCGAGCAACATGCCGATCCAGCCTTCCTGCGGCTTGTCCATGAGCTCGACGGCCTTCTGCGCGGGCGGCAGGGCCTTCGTGTAGTTCTCCTGCTGATAGTACGCAACCGCCAGCAGGTAGTACGCGGCGGAGTTCGGGTTCTGAGCGGTCTTGAACCACTCCTCGAGCGCGGCCGCGCCCTCCTTCCACTTCTCTTCGGTCATGTACAGCTGGGCGGCCTGGTAGCGGGCCTGCGAGACTTCTTGCTCGTTCAATCCGCCCGCGTCGATCGCCTTCTGCAGATGGCCGCGCGCCTCCGCGTACTTTTCTTGGGCATACGAGATGTTGAACAGGATCTGCTCGACCTTGCTGCGCTCGTACGGGCTCAGCTTGTCCATCTTGAGCTCGCCGATCGCCGCTTGAGCCTCCGCGTACTTCTCCATGTTCAGGAATTCGATTGCGGCGTTCAGGGCCTTGCCTGTGGCCGCGTCGATCGTCGGTGCGGAGTCCTCTTTCTTCTTCTCGGCGGCTCGGGACTGCTGGGCGAGTGACGAGCCCGCAACGGCCAGGCCGAGCGCAGCGATGCCGACCAGCAGCGGCAGACGGAAACGCTTCGATGTGAGGTCTTTCATCGCTCGTTCTCCAACTGGAAGCGAATGATCGTCTGCACGCCGACGCGCTCGACCGCGACGCCGCCTTCGACGCGCGGGTTGTAGCGCCAGCGAGCGATGGCCTTCAGCGCTGACTCGTCGAACATCTGCTTCGGCTCGGCGTCCACCACGATCGGGTCCTTCACCGTGCCGGTCGGAGTGATCGTGAACTGCACCTTCACCCAGCCTTCGAGGCCACGGCTCAGCGCCCGAGGCGGATAGTCCGGCGCGATACGCACGAGCGGGATGACGTCGCGGTCCGAGCCCGCGCTCATGCTCATCCGGGTCATCGCGCCGCGCGCGTCGACCACCGGCGTCAGCGTCGCGACATTGTTCTCGATGCCGCCCGCCGAGAACGCCATCTTTGGCATCTCCGGCGTCGGCGGTGGCCGCTCGCGCTCGATCTTCTGATCGCGCTTCGTCTGCACCTCGGTGTCCTTGCGCAGGCGCGAGAAGTCGATCCTCGTCGCTTCCTTGAACTGCGCGACATCGACCTGCCGGCCGACGAGATGCCACAGAAGCCAAAAGACGGTCGTCGTAAAGATGGCGCCGAGAATCACTGCGACGAGAATTCTGAACATTGTGGACCTCCTCGCTGTCTCTTTAGCCCGCGCCTGCCGCGTTCGGATTAGCCGCGATCGACTGATACTTGACGCCGGCGAGGCGGACCTCGTCCATGACCTTCGCTACGACGCCTGCCTTCGACGCCTTGTCGGCGATGATGACCACCGTGTCGTCGGGCCGCTCGATGTGCAGGCGCTCCATTCTCGACCGAATGTCTCGCAGGTCGACGTGCTGCCGGTCCATCCAGATGTCGCCGTTCTCGCGGATCGCAATCAGCAGGTTCCCCGAGTCCTCGTGCTGCGCGGTCACAGCGCCCGGCTTGAAGACGGTCACGCCCGCTTCCTTGATGAACGACGTCGTGATGATGAAAAAGATCAGCAGATTGACGCAGAAGTCGAGCATCGGCGCGAGGTCGATGCCGGTCTCTCCAGTCTCGGGCGTGTGCCGACGTGATTGCATGGTTCAGCCTCTTCCGTTGCGGCTCACTGCGTCGTCGTGAACGTGATGTTGTAGATGCCGCCGAGATGCACCTCGTCGACCACCTGCACGAGCGTGCCGGTCGGCGCGTTGTCCTGCGCGAGGATCAGGACACCGGCCTCGGGGTTCACCGCACTCATTCGCTCGACGTTCGCGCGCACGGCGCGCACGTCCACCGCGCGGTTGTCGACCCAGACTTCGCCGTTGTCGAGAATCTGGATCTGGATGGTCTTGTTCTCTTGGTTCTCGGGTGGCGTCTCGAAGCTCGTCGGACGGTTCACGGTGAGGCCCGACTCCTTGACGAATACGGCCGTGATGATGAAGAAGATCAGGAGATTGACCACGAAGTCGAGCATCGGCGCGAGGTCGATGCCGGTCGAGCCCTCGTGGCCCTCGTCTGCAGAACGTCGTTTCCTGAGCCGCATGTGATTAGAAACTCAGCTTATCGGCAAGCAACTCGGTCTCGCGCGTTGCTCGGTCTTTAAAGTAGTGGACCGGATACAAACCCGTGATGCTGACCGCGAGGCCCGTCATCGTGCAGATCATGGCGGCCGAGACGCCGCTCGCCATGCTGCGCGCGTCCGCGCTGCCGCGTAGCGCCATCGAGTCGAACACCGTGAGCATGCCCGATACCGTGCCTATCAACCCGAGCAGTGGTGACATCGGCACGAGCACTTGCATCACGGGAAAGCCGGTCGTCATCGAGCCGTTCAGCCGCGAGATCATGGCCGACCGGATCTGCCGCGCACACCAGGACGTACGGTCTCTGCGGGCCTGCCATGCAGCCTGCGCCTCAGCGACCTGCTTCGGGAGAATCCTCCAGAAGAAGTAGTACCGCTCGAGGATCAACGCCCACATCAAGACGCCGGCCGAGAAAATGCTGAGCACGAAAGGCCCGCCGTCGCTCACCAACGACACGACGCCCCGGACGAGCGGCAGCTGATCAAGCATGGTGTTGCTTCTCGATGCTCTCCGCGAGCATGCCCGCGCTCTGTTCGTCGAGGATTTGGACAACCGCTTTCGACAGAGTGCTCAGAAGCGCGCCGGCGAACAGCAGCGGGATCGCGATACCGAGGCCGAGCACGGTTGCGATCATCGCCTGTCCGATGCCCGTGGCCATGAGCTTCGGATCGCTCGAGCCCGACTCGTTGATGCTCTGGAAAGTGAGGATCATGCCCCAGACCGTGCCGATCAGGCCGAGCAATGGACCCGCCGCGACGGCGAGCCGCAGGAACGCCTGGAAGCGCTCGAGCCTCGGCACTTCCTTGAGCACGGCCTCCGTGATCCGCAGCTCGGCGACATCCGCATCGTCCTCGATCCGCGTCTTGTCGCCCTTGAACGCGAGCAGCACACGGCCGAGCGGATTGTTCGACGACGGCCGGTCGAGGTTCTTGAGCTGGCTGCTAACGGCCATGCGCACGAGCACGAGGTGCACGAGCTGGAAGAGGAACGCGATCGCACCGAGGACGCCGACCGTGATGATCACGTAGCCGACTTCTTGACCGAGCTTGATGCGCTCACCGAACGTGGGCCGCTCGACGTACAGGCCGGTTAGCACGCCGCGCGCGGAATCGACGACCGCCTCGGCGTAGCCGCTCGTCGCCGACGAGAAGCTGCTCGCGATCGACATGAAGCGCGAGGGCAACTGGCGCGGCAGAACCTCGAACGTGCGCAGCGTCGGCAGATACGACAGGAACTTGCCGCCCGATATAGCGGTGAACGGGCCGACGCGGATCACCTCGTTCTTCGAGGGCACGCCCCCCGGCTGCACGACGGTCGCCTGATATTTTGCGACTTGGCCGCTCGCGGTCATCTCACGTTGAACTTCGAGCCACACTCTTTGCAAGTCCGCGGCCGTCGGCGTCGTGCGCGCGGCCGAGAACGCACGCAGGAACTCGTCCCGCGCCTGCTCGCCCTGTGCGGGCGGAAACTGCGTCGTGATCAGCGATTGCTGGAGGATCGTGGAGACATCGTTGGACACCTGCCGGGCGAGACCGAACATCTCGGTGAGACCGAGCGCCATCGCCTTGTCCCGCAGCTGACCGTTCAGTTGGTTGATCTTGATCTCGTTGGCGCCGTACTGGTCCTGGAGCTTCTTCGATACTTTGTCGAGCGCATCGCGATTGTCCGTCGCCTCCTTCATCTTCGCGGCCTTTTGCGCCTCGGCCGTGATGCCGTCGAATTCCTTCTTGCGGTCGTCGAACTTCTTGTTGTCGGCGGCGCGGACTTGCTCGACGCTTATCAGCAGGTCTTGGAGGCTAGTAGCAGCCGCCGTCTTCTGGGCGTGAGCGGGCAGCGCGAGCTGAAACGCGAAAGCGGCGACGGCGGAAGCCGCGAGCGATGGATTGATTCTGATCACGACCGCACCTCCTTCGGCGCCGGTACGGGTACGGTCAACAACTCCTTCGCTCCTTGGCCGCGCGCGACGCGCAGGGCCTGCTGGATATCATCGCGGTAGCTAGCGTCCGGAACCCACTTCTTCTGGTCCGCATCCCAGTAGCCCACTTCGGATCCATCGAGCGTCCGATACATGAGCGAGACTCGGCCGAGCCGCACGAACTCCACCGTGCGCGCGTCGGCGCCGGTGCCGAGACGCCCTTCGTACGCATCGAGCGTGCGACCGTACTCGAGCTCGATTTGGTACGCCTCGAGGATTCGGCGGTATTTCTCGGAGATCGTGACGTCCGCACGCGCCAGCATGTCTTTGAGATTCTGGACGCGCGCGCTGCGCTCATCGAGCAAGAACGGCACGTCGAGCTTCACGAACTGCTCGAGCGTCTCGACCATTTGCTGCATCAGGGGCTGAACTTCGCGGTTCGTCGTCTCGATCTCGGTGAGCTGGCGCTCGATCGAGGCCATCTCGGCATCCTGCGACTTGACCTGCGAGTCGAGCTGCTTGTTGTAGCGCTCGAGGCTGTCCGCATCGGCCATCGCTTGGGCGTAGCGACCCGCTGCGTCCTGCGTCCTTTCGCGAATACGATTGATCTCTTGCTGGTTCTGCGCCTGATCTTTATCGCCCTGAACTTGGGCCTGAAGCGCTTGAGTCACTTGCTGGCCACCCGCGGCAGGAGCCTGCGCCGCAGGAGCCTGCCCTGCGGGAGGCTGCGCACCGGCGGGCGCGGCCAACACGACCGACGCAACCGCGGCCAACATGGCCAACCGGTGGGCGGCAGCCGACCCGGCTGCCTTAAAGTTGAAAGGGGTCATGACAACTAGCGCCTCCTACAAAGCTTGCGAACCACACGCGGTGTGTCAGCACAAAGAATTTCGTTCGTGTTGCGCCACGCGACTGTGCGCCCGACGCCCCCTGCCGCTAAAGCGAAACGCCCAGCGGAATTCCTATGATCTATCAAGAAAACGCGCCCGACAACCAAGCGAGACCGGCGCGGCGAGCGACGCTCGACCGCCCCGATCGCGAGGCTCGGCTCCCGATGGCACCGTCCACTGAATCCCCCTGCCCGACGACCGAAGAGGTCGATCGCGCCAAACCGGAAGCAGTCGAACCGCTTCCGCTATTTCTAATTTGCGCTTTCCGCGTCGGAGACGTTTTGGCGGAGCTAGGCTCACAGCCCTTTCGGCTCATGAGCCCGGCAGGACAAGCAAAATTCCCCGCGGACAACGAGCGCTAGTGTAGTCAAATGTTCATGCGCGTGCCTAGTGGTTCGAGACTCCGATCGCTCTCACGGACGAGATGCATGCGGCACGCGAATCGAGGGCCCCCGGAGCGTCGAAAAGAGGCGATTCGCGGCGCGCCGGCGACGCACCGCGGCGGAGCGCACCGCGGCGGCCTGTAGTTTTGTCGTGCGCGCTGCGCGCCGCGCAGTCGCGGTGCTAGCATCTCGGCCATTCGCCAACGGCTCCACCCATCCACGTGCTGAAAGCAATCGCCACGCTCTCGGGTCTGCTCATCGCGTTGACGCTCGGGACCGCCGCCGCGCAGTCCGGTCACCCCGTGAAGGGATCGTGGAGCGGCTATTGGGGCCCGAGCGAGGCGCAGAAGCACCGAATCTTGATGGTGCTCGATTGGCAGAACAACGAGATCGTCGGGACGTTCAACCCGGGGCCGAGTGCGGTCCAGATCGAGAAGGCGACGCTCGACGTCGCGACCTGGACGCTCACGCTCGAGGCGCAAATGCCGGCGCCAAGCGGCGGCACCGCTCGTTACGTAACGACAGGCAAGCTCGAGAATCTCGGCTCCTGGAACAACCGCCGCTACTCCGGCACCTATGAGTTCGGTAAAGAGCGCGGTACGTTCATCGTCGCACTCAACTAAATGCAGCCGAGGGAGAGGCGCATGCGCCCACTAGCCGAAAGACCTCTCGCTACCTTACGCGCGGCCGCGCTGTTGTCGATGGCGCTCGCAGCCACGGCCGCGCATGCGCAGCAGACGGCGGCGGCCGGACACGCCGCGAAGCCGCCGCCCGCCCCGACTCCTCGGCTCGCCGACGGCACGGTCGACCTCGGCGGAGACGGCATATGGAGTCAGCCCTGGATCACCGACTTCGGCAAGCAGCTCGTCGGCGGCCCGGACGCCAAGGTCCCGTTCCTGCCGTGGACGAAGGCGATGTACGACTACAACGCCGAGAACAAGGTCGCATACGACCCGGAAGGCTTCTGCCTACCGCCGGGCGGCCCGCGCATGTTCGGGACGCCTTATCCGTCCCAGTTCATACAGCAGCCGAAGCGGATCATCGTGATCTTCGAGGGCGGCGCGCACGTCTGGCGCGAAATCCACATGGACGGGCGGGCGCTACCGAAGCGCGAGGACATCAACCCGACCTACTTCGGCTACTCGGTCGGTCATTGGGAAGGCGACACGCTCGTCGTGGAAGCGACCGGCTTCAACGAGAAGACCTGGCTCAACTTCAACGGCACGATGCACACGGAGCAGCTGCGCACGATCGAGAAGTTCACGCGGCCCAATCGCGATACGCTGCACTACGAGGCGACGATCATCGACCCGGGCGCGTATTCCGAGCCCTGGACCGTCGCCTGGGACATCCCTTGGACCGCGGACGCCGAGCTCACTGAATACATCTGCCAAGAGAACAATCAGTTCCTGCTGAAGCTCAAGGACGACTTCGGCAAGCCGTTTTTCGAGGACGTGCCGGTCGAGCACCTGGGCTCGAAGCACTAGACCTCGAACCCCGCCGGCGACCTGTCAGCCGTTGACGCGTCCGCTCGCGTCCAGCGGCCCTGCGGCGTCGACGGCCGTCTCGCGCGGCGCACGCCGTCCGCTCCGCGTCTCGATATGCGGCAGCAGCGCCGCGAGCAGCCCGAGCAGGGGCAAGAACGAGCAAGCCTTGAAGACGAACTGAATCGAGGTCGCATCGGCCAGCTGGCCGATCAACGCCGCCCCGGTTCCGCCGAGGCCGAACGCGAGCCCGAAGAACAAGCCCGCGACCGTGCCGACCTTCAGCGGCATGAGCTCTTGCCCGTACACCACGATCGCCGGAAACGCGGACGCGAGAATCAAACCGATCGGCACGGTCAGCACGCCGGTCCAGAACAGGTTTGCGTACGGCAGCGCGAGCGTGAACGGCAACACGCCGAGGATCGACGCCCAGATCACGAACTTGCGGCCGAAACGATCGCCGAGCTTGCCGCCGATCACAGTGCCGACCGCCACCGACGCAAGGAACACGAACAACATGATCTGCGCGCTCCGCACCGGCACCCCGAAACGATCGATGAGATAAAAGGTGTAGTAGCTCGACATGCTCGCCGTGTAGAAGAACTTCGAAAAGATCAGCGCGACGAGCACCGCGACCGAGAACACGACTTTGCCGCGCGGCAGCTGTGGCGCCCCGCCGCTGCGTGCCGCGTGCGACCGCATCCGCGCGAGCCCGTGCGCCTTGTACCAATGCCCGACGCGCGCAAGCAGGATCATCGCGGTCACGGCCGCGATGCCGAACCACGCGACGCTCGACTGCCCGTTGCGCAGCACGATGCCCGCGGCGAACAGCGGCCCGAGCGACGAGCCAAAGTTGCCGCCGAGCTGAAACAACGCCTGAGCGAGCCCAGGCTGCGAGCCGGCTGCCATCCGCGCGACGCGCGACGATTCGGGGTGCAAGACCGCGGAGCCGCTGCCGACCAACGCGGCCGCGACCAGGAGGCCGGGGTAGCTGCCGGCCGAGGCGAGGAGCAGCAAGCCGATCAGCGAGAAGCCCATGCCGACGACGAGCGAATACGGTTGCGGCCAGCGATCCGTCAGATAGCCGATCACCGGCTGCAACAGCGACGCGGTGAACTGAAACGTGAAGGTGATCAGCCCGATCTGGCCAAAATCGAGCGCGTAGTTGGCCTTGAGGATCGGATAAATCGACGGCAGCAACGACTGCATCATGTCGTTCAGCAGGTGACAAAAGCTGATCGCCGCGAGTATCGAAAACGCGGTCGTCGACGCATGGTCGTGTCGTTC
>Ga0326726_10003749_pt1 | contig 13950 bp, 12 predicted proteins | sample MHFenrmetagenome_2_FD_207603 | JGI IMG/M metagenome (GOLD analysis project Ga0326726, IMG submission 207603) | Lab enriched peat soil microbial communities from Michigan Hollow, Ithaca, NY, United States - MHF15MN | ecosystem: Environmental > Terrestrial > Soil > Wetlands > Peat | place: USA... | reverse complement strand
CGGGGGTCAAGCGGTGATTGTGGACAGCGCCGAGCATCCCCTGGCGGTCACTCGACTGCCGACTCGGCCGACAGCGCTACGGTGGTATCTGCTCTTCGAAAGTCCCTTCGTGCACAGCACCGTGATGATCCGACGTGAGCTCCTCGCGGCGGCGGGAACCTACCGTGCTGACGATGTGCTCGGGCCGCTCGCGGACTATGAGTTGTGGTCGAGGCTCTCACGCGTCGCCGACATTGCCAATGCCCCGTTCCCCTTGGGTCTGTACCGTGAGCATCAGGCCGCGATCAGTAAGCGGGACGCGGGTGTCGTTGCGGAGAAAGCTCCGCTTGTCCGCGAGGCCAATGTGGCGACGGAGATCGGCGATGGAGCCCTGGTGGCTATGGCGGTTCGCCATGCGCGCACGCTTCGGTTGGGGGAGATCGGGACAGCGAGTCCCGGCGACATTGGGGACGCGGTCGACACACTTGTACATCTGGAAACGCTCTTCCTGCAGAAGCACCAGCATGCGCTCGCCGGTGACCCGCTCGCGATGAGCGAGATCAGGTGCTTCGTGCTCGAGCGGTTGCTCGCCGCGTCCCGCCGAGCCGTCACTCGTCCGATGTCACGGGTCGCCACGAAAATAGCCGGCGCGCTGCTGCAGCAGGTCCGCGAAATGATCGGCACGCCGCTGGGGATTGCGCGTACGGGAAGTGTCGGGTGGGAGACCCTACTGCGCCTGGTGCTCGGAGCGAGACAGTATCACTCGCGCGCCGCCCGGTATGCGCTGCGTACCGCCCTCGGCGACCCCATCAACCGTCGGCCGTCTCTGTTGGCGGCAGCGGCTCCCCGCTGAGCGACGATGCGCATTCTCCTCGCAGCGATGGGCTACGACGTCGGACGTCTCGGAATCTCGCGCAGCTACGAGTACTACAATTTCTACGAAGCACTGCAGCACATCGGGCACGACGTCACATTCTTCGAATTCGACACACTGCTCGCACACGAGGGCCGCGCGCTAATGAACGAGCGGTTGGCGGACGCTGTCAAGAGTCTCCGCCCCGACCTCCTGTTCGCGGTGCTGCATACGGACGAGATCGACCCTGGCGTCGTTGAATGGGTGTCACGGCACACCGGTACCGTCACCCTCAACTGGTTCTGTGACGACCAGTGGCGCTTCGACACTTTCAGCCGTTTCTGGGCACCGCGTTTCACGTGGGTGGCGACCACATCCCGAAGAGTTTGGGGGCGCTATCGCGCAGCAGGGATCGGCAACGCGATCCTCACGCAGTGGGCGTGCAACCAGCATCGGTACTCGCCGCTCGAATGCGCGATGCGGTTCGATGTCACGTTTGTGGGGCAAGCCCATGGGCACCGGCGGTACCTCATTCGCGAGATGCACCGTCGAGGGCTGCCCGTGAAGGTCTGGGGGCGTGGCTGGCGCAGTCTCCCGTGGGGGCGGTGGTACGGTGGGCCGCTCTCCCACGAGGGTATGGTGCGGCTGTTCAACGAAACTCGCGTGAATTTGAATTTTTCGAATTCGTCCATCGAAGCGATCCCGGGGAATCGTGGCAGTCGCTGGCAGTCGGGCCTGAACCGCGTGGAGCGCGCGTTACCGACAGAATGGGCGTTTCTCCCTCGCCCTGCGGCGGTTCGACAGTTGAAGGGCCGGACGTTCGAGATCCCGGGAGCAGGTGGTTTTCTGCTCACTGAGCACGTCGAGGAACTTGAGGAGTACTACTCGCTTGGCCGGGAGGTCGTGTCCTTCCAGTCGGCCGAGGAGCTCATTGACTGCGCGAGGTTCTATCTGGCGCACGATGCAGCCCGCCGGACAGTCGCTCGCGCAGGCTACGAGCGCACGTTGCGTGATCACACGTACGAACGCCGGTTCGCGGACTTGTTTCGTGCCACCGGACTCGTCGCGGGTGCCAGGTCGCTTTGATGGAGCCTCTGTTCGTCGAGCCCTTTTCCCCAGCCTACTACGGCGACCGCCTCTTCAACTGCCTGCACGCTGGGACCATTCCGATCTACTGGGGAGCCCATGACATCCAGGAGATCGTGCCGCCCGGGGCATTCATCGACCGTCGAGCGCTCATCTCGGAAACCGGCCTTCGGCAGTTCCTCCACAGGGATGCCTACCGACGGTTCGCGCCCGAGACTTTCGTGCAACTCATTCTCGATCTCCTGGCGGGGTAGTCATGCGGGTAGCGCGAGCCGACTTTGGCCTACTCCTGGCCGGACGGGCGCTGCAGGTCGGCTGCGCGCTGGTGGGCATGCGCATCGTGACCGCGCTCCTGGGACCGGGGGAGATCGGGCGCCGAGAGCTGGTGCTCAGTGTCGTATCGTGGTTCGCGCTGCTCTTGATCAGTCCCGTCGGGAACTATCTGAACCGCCAAGCTGTCGAATGGTACTATGAAGCTCGCCTGCGAGAGTCATTGCGGCGGTTCAGCCTCTTTCTCGTGGTGGTCGCTCTCATCGGGATAGCGGTTGTCGTCCTCCTGCATTTGACGAGCGGGATCGGAACACCGATCGGGTTAGGGTGGTTGTTGTGGCTCGTCGGTGGAAGTCTGCTTGTCGGCACGTTGACGACCCAAATCAACGGCATACTCAACATCATCGGATTTCGCGGGTGGTATGTGGTGCTCGCCAATGCCACCTCCTGGGCCGGGCTTGGGCTGTCGATCGGGCTCACCCTGTGGCAGGGGAGGACCGCCGAGTTCTGGCTGAGCGGCGTGCTCTTGGGACAACTCCTGGTGTTGGCAGGATCCATTGGCGTCCTCCGGCGCGTGGGCCGTGTACCGCGGGGCGTAGCCATGAGGACGTACCAGGCGGCGGGATTCGATGTTCGCTCGGTGTTTCGGTTCTCCTGGCCATTGATCATCAGCACGGGATTCTATTGGGCGCAGACAAACGGCTATCGTTTCGTACTGGCAGCGCTCGCCGATACTCGGATGATCGGCCTCCTCACTGTTGGGCTGACCATCGCCACTGCGCCGCTCGCAATGTTCGACACCTTGTTCACCGAGTTCTACCGTCCCATTTTTTATCACAACATCAAGTTCGGCAGCGCGAGCCAAAAGGCGCTCGCCTGGAATCGCTACGCCAGCGCGTACTTCCCCGCCATCATCCTCATGGGCTCGCTCATCGCCTGCAGTGGTCCCTATCTTGCACGGGTGCTGGTGAGCGATGCATTTCAAGGGGTGGCGTGGCTGGCGCCCTGGGGCGCCCTGCTCCAGTCCACCCTCATGGTTTACGGAACGTATGTCGCTTTGAGTTTCGCATCACTCGATACGCGCGTCCTCATCCGTCCCAATATCCTCGGAGCCGCGGTCGCGCTGATCCTGACCGCGATGCTGGCACGGCGACAGCCGCTGGACGGGACCGCCATCGCATTGACTCTGGGAATGGGCGTCACGATGGTCGGCACCGCCCTCCGGTTGGGACGCGAGTTCCCTCACAAGCTTCCGTGGCGGCGGCTGGGCCTCGCTGTGTTGCTGGGCCTGCCACTCGTCCTGGTACTCTGGGGCTTACGGGGCGTGCGATCGGAGCCTACCCAGATCCAATCGGCTCTGGTGTTGGCTGGATCCGGAGGCTACGTGCTTCTGGCTCAGCTTTTGCTGGCGCGCGAGTGGCTATTTGGAGAAGGTCGGGACGAGGATGACACGGCCGCAACCGCGAGTGCGGAGGGCGTGAGCTAGCGTGTACACCCTCTTCATAGCAGTCCTCGTACTGCTTCCGTTTCAATACATCGTTGTCTTGCCCGGAGGCGTTGAAGCGGTCCGAGTCCTCGCGGTACTGCTCAGTCTTGGTTGGCTCATCGGCTATCTGTCGGATCCCCGGAATCGGGGACGGATCGCCTCGAAGGCTCCCTACTGGTGCGCAGGTATGATCGCCGCGACGGCTATTGCAGTGCCGTTCGGTGTCGATCCAGCGGCTTCGGTGGTGCGCTGGGGACGCTTTGTCGTGCTCTGGTTGGGGTTCCTCATCGCCGTGCCGGCGACGCTCGACGGCGACCGCGCTTGGCGTCGGGCGGCGCTTTGCTATCTCGCCGCCGGTGCAGTCTTCGGCCTGCTCAATTACTCCGATTACCTGCTCGCCCCGGCGAGTCTGGCCCGAGAAATTGCCGCCAATCCGACGGGGTTCGTGATTCGCAACGCATTTGCGTTTGAGGGGGGGGCGGCCGGTCACGGGCACGAAGTCGGGCACTTCGCAAGCTTTGCCATTCTCATGGGGCTTGGGCTCGTGCTGTCGGCGCGGGCGCGAGTAGAGCGATGGCTCCTCATAGGGTTGTTGGTGGTAGCCACTGGGGCGCTACTCATCAGCTTTACCAAGAGCGCCTGGGCCGGCTTGGGCGTCGGCGTAATGGCGTTCTACTGGAGGGCGCTACGCCGTACGCCGCTCGGCGAACAGGCGGCTCGTGTGGCGCGTTGGAGCTGGCTCCCGATCCTGGTGATCTTCTCCCTCGCCGCCGGCTTCTGGTTCGCCCTTCCCATGCAGACGCGGGGGTGGCTGATTCAGAACTTTCTCTTCGGGGACGTGTCGGGACTGCAGCGACTTGCTCTCTGGAAGGGGGCCCTGCGGCTGGCGCTGGACCATCCGCTGGTCGGAGTCGGTCTCAATAGCGTCCGTCTGGTCACAGGCGATCCACACAACTGGTGGCTGGAGATGCTGGCCGAGGGAGGGCCGCTCGCGCTCGCGTGCGCGCTGGCCTTCTTTTGGCGACTGTGGCGCGAGTTGGCGCCAGGAGATTCGGCCGTGGCGCTCGATGTCCGCATGATCCGCGGCGCCGCGGCTGCTACGGTATTGAGCATCGCTTTCCAGGGTCTGTTCGAAGCCAGCTTTCTGTGGGACTTCCCGACCTGGGTCGCACTGGGATTGGCGACCGCCGTCGCCGGGTGGCCTGCTCCGAGGCTCATTGAGGACGCTCCCGCCATGGCGCAGCGCGATGCGGCGTTGGAACCGTAATGCGGGCCGCAAGCTCGAAGAAGGTTGCCGTGACGATGTGCGTCTCGACTCTGGAGTTCGGAGGTGTGGGCACCGTCGTGTATGCACTCGCGACGGGCTTGGATCCCAGCCGCTACGCGGTGCGGGTGTTCTCCTTGGGCAGAGATTACGGAGCAGGCGAGCAGTATCGTGCAGCTGGAATTCCGGTCTTTGCTGCTCAATCCTCTGGACGCTTGGGCCTCCTGCTGGGCGTGTTCCGTTTGTGGCGGTTCTTGCGTAGAGAGGGCATTGCGTTGATCCACACGCATCCGGGGTCCGGGAGCCGGATCGCGGCCTTCTTGGCCAGGGTTCCGGTTGTCGTCGCGACCTATCATGGGTCCTGGGACCATTGGATCGGGCCTGCAGAGCGGCTGTTGCGACGCGTCCTGGACCGGCGGGCGAGCGCCGTCGTCGCTAATTCCTGTTTCACCAGGGACCGAGTGAACGCGGATCTCCGCCATCCGCCACACCGGGTGCGGGTCATCTACAACGGAGTGAATCCTCGACAGCTTCGACCGCCCTCACCGCATGAGCGGGACGCTGCCCGAGCCTCGCTAGCTCTACAGCCGCGCGACGTCGTCGTGGTTACCGTCGCCCGGCTGTACCCCGACAAGGGGGTAGCCGATCTCCTCTCGGCGCTGGCGTTGGCTCGCTCAGAAGCGGTTTCCCTGCGGTTGTTAGTTGTGGGCGATGGCCCTGAGCGTGGCCCGCTCCTTTTGCAGAGCGCGAGCCTTGGCCTGGAGCCTGTCGTGCGATTCCTCGGACTGCGGGCGGATATTCTGCAGATTCTCCGGGCTGCCGACGTGTTCGTTCTGGCGAGCCGTACCCGCGAGGGCTTCGGGATTGCCCTCGCGGAGGCGATGGCGATGGCGCTCCCCGTGATTGGAACGAGGATTGAGGGAATCCCGGAGCTCGTCGAGGCGGGGCGGGCCGGATTGCTCGTTCCGCCGCGGAATCCGGTAGCGCTCAAGAACGCGCTCGTGGAACTCGCGCGCCGGCCGGAGCGGCGACGTGAACTCGGATCCCGAGGCCGTGCGGTAGTCGAGGAACGGTTCGACGTGCGGCGGATGGTGGCTGCCTACGCAGCGCTGTACGAGGAACTCCTCAGCGCATCGCAATAGGCTTCGACTCCATGAGGTGTGGCGCTCCTCCTGTGGGGGGCCGATGGCGGGCTTGGCCGCGGAGATCCGGCGGCTGGCAGCAGGGCGGTCAAGCTTGCGAAGCAGCCGTCGGTTGCTCGAGGCGGTTCATGCCGGACCTGGCAGGTCGATAGCCGGGTCCGTTCTCGGCAGCATCAGCTCGGCTTCAACTTGGCGGAAGGAATTCTGAGTCCTTGCGAATCGCGATCGTAGCCGACGGGGCGTATCCCTTTTTCAAGGGTGGCGCGGAGACCCGCTACCACTCACTGGCACAGCATCTGGTCAGGCGGGGTCATCACGTCGACTGGTATACCATGAAATACTGGACTGGCGACCGGGTGCTCGAGCGAGACGGCATTCGCTACGTCGCGATCTGCCGGCCGTGGTCGATGTACACGAAGAGCGGCCGGCGCTCGATCCGCGAAGCGGTGTTGTTCGGAGCAGCCTGCCTGCGGTTGCTGGCCCGAAGAGAGCGATACGATGTCGTTGACTGCTCCCAATACCCTTTCTTCAGCGTACTTGCAATGTGGTTGGTAGCGCGGCGGTGGCGCCTGCCCCTCGTGGTCAGCTGGTACGAGACCTGGGGCGATCACTGGTCGGAGTATCTCGGAGGCTGGGGGTTCATCGGGCGTTGGATCGAACGCGCCTGCGCTAGGCTTCCCCGGTGCCTAATCGTCGTCTCCGAGCAGGCTCTGGCGCGGCTCCAAACCGAAGGCCTCAAAGCGAGGGAAGCGTACTACGTACCACTCGGGATCGAGTGCGACGCCATCCAGAGGTTGTCGGCGGCCAGCGACCGGGTGGACGTGATCTATTTCGGCCGTCTCAAGAACCACAAGAACGTCGACGTGCTGCTGCGGGCACTGGCGCTGGTACGACAGGTTCGCCCCGAGGTTCGTGCGCTCGTGGTGGGCGATGGGCCGGAGGCCAACAAACTGCGGCGTCTGGCTCACGAACTGTCCCTGGAGGACACTGTAGACTTCCGGGGGGCAGTAGACTCGACTGACGAACTGCTGGGACTCGTTAAGGCGGCGCGGGTGTTCGTCCAGCCGTCCACCAAGGAAGGAGGTGGCAGTATCGTCACGCTGGAGGCGAACGCCTGCGGCACGCCGGTGATCGCGGTCGATCACCCGCTGGGAATCGATAGGAGCCTGATCCAAGAAGGTGTAAACGGGTTCTGGGTCTCGCCTCTGACCCCGGATCGGTTGGCCGACCGAATCTTGCAGGCGTTGGCCGATCCGCGAATCGAGAACGAGTGGCGCCGGAGCTCTATAGAGCGGAGTCGGGCATTTGACCTGACGCTCATAGTGGGGCGGATCGAGGCATTGTACTTGGCTGCGCAGCTTGGATTCAGGTCGAGCGCCGCACAGAGGTAGGGTGGCCCCGTCGCACAACCGGCCAGCGCTCACCGCGACTCATCACATTCGGAACACAGTATTGTGAGAACCGAAGGCTCGTTTGCCAGAGCGAGACCAGGCATTGACATCTTCCATCTTGATCAGGCGCGGTGGTCTATCCAGTGTGTAGGCTTTGTAGCCTCTCTCCCAGAACACACGAAACACGTCAGCAAAATGAGGGTTTATGCCGTCTGGGTGGTGCTCCGTCAAACATACCTCGACCAGCCACGTGGGTGCGGGATTGTGTGAAAGCGTCATAGAGGAGCCGAGTAACATGTCGTACTCTCCACCCTCAATATCGATCTTGATTAGTAGTCTCTTCCCTAGATAGCGATCACCCAAGATTCGATCGAGCGTCGACATGGCAATAGGTCGGTGCAGTAGGGGGTGAGCGTCGGCCCATCCTCTGACCAGAGACGCCCCCGTGCCTGCACCGAAGAGATGGACGATCCCAGGATGTTGACCAAGCGCAACGGGGAGTACCTCGGTGTCTGTCCATCCGTTCACAATCAGGTTCGTGAAGAGTAGCGAGCAGTTCCGAGGATCCGGCTCCACTGCCACGACTGGTTTGCCTACCTGTCGAGCCAAGCACGTGTACAGTCCAACATTCGCTCCTACATCGACCAGCAGATCGCAGTGGGCCAGCTCGGTTCTCACAAAGGCAATTTCGGAGTTCTCAAAACTTCCCGATCTCATCAATCGGCTGCCTGTGAGGAGGAAGCCAAACGGAGTCGGCGCAATCGATAGGTCTCTCGAAGACCAGAGATCTCTTGCCTCGAGGTATGCAAGGGCCAAGCGCGGAAAATGTCGGGCCACGAAAGACTTCATTGCCCTCATGGATCGCCTCCATTGACCGTTGAGTCGTCGTCACGGTCGGACAGGGTCGTCACCACGTCGATTGGCACACGATGAAGTACTGGCCCTGGGGCGATCACGGCTTCGAACCGAAAGTGCAGCGTTTCGAGTCAAGGACGTGCGGCCTCCTCAGCGGGGTCCCAAGTCCCGGAAGGCTTGGCACACCGTGGTGAGGTGTTCATCGGTCAGGGTGCACCCCGACGGGAGGTACAGGCCGCGCTCCCACAGGATCTCAGCCTCCGGACAAGAAACCTCGCGTACTGCCTTACGGCGCTGATAAGCCGGTTGCAGGTTTAGGGGGCAAAAGAAAGTGCGAGAATCGATCCCGCGCTCACCTAGCGCGGCGGCGAGTTGATCGCGGGGCATCCCGAACTCGGGGTCCACGACTACGGCGTACATCCAATAGACATTGCGGGCGTAAGATTTCTCGACGGGGAGCCGGAGCCCGCGGATACCCTTGAGACCCGCAGTGTACTTCCGGGCGATCGCGCGCTTGGCTTCGATGATCTCCTCAATGCGCTCGAACTGCGCGACTCCGATGGCCGCCTGGAGGTTCGTCATCCGGTAGTTGAAACCGACCTCCTCGTGGCGGAAGCGTGGGGTGGTGAACGCCAGATTCCGCAGGCGACGAGCCTTCTCGGCGAGCCCAGCGTCATTCGTGGTGATCATGCCGCCTTCGCCGGTCGTGATCACCTTGTTGGCGTAGAAGCTGAAACACGCGAGGTCGCTCAGACTGCCGACTTTCTTCCCGCGATACAGCGCGCCGTGCGCCTCGGCGCAGTCCTCGACCACCCGCAGGTTGTGTTGTCGCGCGATGCGCAGTACCGAGTCCATGTCCACTGGATGTCCGTAGATGTGAACCGGCAGTATCGCCTTCGTCCGCGCGGTGATGGCTGACTCGAGCAGGGCAGGGTTCATGTTCCACGTGTCCGGCTCCGAATCGATCGGCACCACGACCCCGCCCTCCATGACGACGCCATTGCCGGACGCGATGTTCGTACAAGCACTGACGAGCACCTCGTCTCCTGCCTGGATGCCGATCGTCGCCATCGCAAGGTGCAGCGCGCTCGATCCACTGCTGACCGCCACCCCGTGGCGACATTCACAGTACGAGGCGAACCGGCTCTCGAATTCCTCGATGAACCGACCGGCAGAGCCCGAGATCTGACCTTGGCGCAGTGCTTCGGTGACCAGGGCGAGTTCCCGCTGCCCGATTACCGGCTCGTGGACTGGGATCATGGTGAACGGCCTGTTGCTGTGAGGGGGCTCCGGTACTCCAGCCATCTCGCGATCCTCCACGGGTTACACTACCGGCGGATCGTGTAAGCTAGCACGCCACCACGCCACGGCGAAGATCACGCGGGACGCGCCGTCGTGAGTTCCCGGTAAATCGGAAGGATCTGGCGGGCCACGGCCTGCCAGGAGAAACGGTCCAGTACGCGTTGCCGCGCGCGGCGGGCCAGGGCGGCGAGTTCCGCCCGATCCATCGCCAGCCGCTCGAGCGCGGCTCGCAGACTGTCGGCCTCGCCTTCGGCGAAGATGAGTCCGCCGTCTCCGATCACTTCCGGCAGTGCTCCGCACGTCGAGCCGATGGTGGGCACGCCGCAGGCCATCGCCTCGATGACGACCCGCCCAAACTGCTCGTTCCAGTTCGCCATCGTGACCGAAGGTACCACCAACACGTCGAGTTTCCGGAGCATCTCCGGTAGCCGGGCGTTTGGCACGCTGCCGTGGAAATGGATGGCGGCAGCGTTTGGCCCCTCGCTCGCCTGGGCCTCCAATCGGCGGCGTTCTGGCCCGTCACCTGCGATGGAGAGGGAGAACGGCACTTCCAGCCGGCTGAGTGCTTCGATCAACGTGTGCACACCCTTGTGCCGGGCCAAGGCGCCCACGTACCCGATCCGGATGGGATCGTGCTGGGCGCTGGAATTGCGCTCGCCGTGGGGCGCAGGAGAGAAACGATCGACGTCCACGCCGTGGGGAACGACGTACACCGCCTGGCGGCAACCCTTGCGGCGGAGGACCTGACGGATCGCATCGGTTCGGGCAAAGAGCGCCGTAGCCTCTCTCAGGACGAAGGCCTCGGTTCGGTTGAAGGGAAAGGGATAGCGCTTGTACAGGCTCTGCGATGAGTGGACAACAAGACACGTGCGCGGGAAGAAGGCACGGCGGATGAGAGCGACCTCCAGCGCCAGCAAAGCGAATGGTTCGGCATCCACCGCGATAACGTCGGGGCGGAACGAGCGGAGATCGGCGACGATGCGTGGGCTCAGGACGAAGAGCTGAAAGCGCTTCGGCCCCCAGATCCGCCAATTGAGGAAGGCTCGGCGCGTACGCAGGATGTAAGCGTCGCTCGCATCGAGTTCCATTCCGCTGCGGTGAAAATCTTCGGTCCAATTGGCGGGGACGAGTAACAACTCCCGCTCTCCCGTCAAGCGCGCCATTGCTGCGGCTTTCTGGCGGTACGCGGCGTAACAAAAGAAATGGGAGATCTCGCAGACCCTCAGTTGAGACTCGCTCACGCGTGCGCTGATAGCCTCAATTTGAAGCGGATCTCCTGCGCCGGAAACAGGAAGGCCAAGAAACGCTCATACAGTCGTGGAAAGCGATTGGCGAGGGCCTCGGCGCCAAGCCATCGCCAGGGGTTTAGACCATTGTTGAACACGATGCGTCGCTGCAGAACGTCGATCGAGAGACGATCTCTCGCGGAATAGTCGTACGTGAAGCTGGAGGTCTGCGACCAGAAGTCGAACGTCCGCCAGGCGAGCGGAAATTGGTATAGCGGATCGGAAAAGTAGTTGTAGCTCGAGAAATGCGGCGAGCGGATCTCGATAATCGCCCCATCCCTACACACGCGACGCAGCTCCTTCAGGAGGCCTCCAAACGGCCCTAGGTACTGAATCGAGTGATTGAAGATGAGGCGCTCCGCTGAATGGTCGGCGAGGGGCCAGGGGAAATGCGTCAGATCGCAGATCACGTCGACGCCTGGCAAGCGAAGCCTGTCAAGGCCGAGGGCGCCCGGCGACTTTGCCGCTCCACATCCCATATCGAGTGTGGCCATTGGTCAAATGGTGGCCCCGTCGACGACTCGGGGGGGTGAGCGGTTGATCCCGAACGCCGCGTTCTGGACCTCAGGGTCCAACGGAATGAGGCGAAGTTGGGGGACGGTCTTGCAATTCACTGTTCGAAACGAAACTTGTCGAAGTCCGTGCCGGAATAGGGACCTTGTTTGACTTCGATCATCTTACAGTCTTCCAGCACCCGAAACCCGTGTCCACCGGTCATGAGGAGGACCGCGTCTCCCTGACGGATTTCGTGTTTGGCAACGACTTCGCGCTGCTCGCTGAAGAACGTCACTTCGAGGCGACCCCGGACGATGTACAATGCCTCGTAGGTGTACTCCACGGTCCGCCTGGCCGGCTTGTGGATGTGGGGAACGATGACGTGCCCCTTCGGTCGGCGCATGACGCCCAGTTGAAGCGTCTGATCACCCGTCGTAAGAAACTCGATTGACTCGGGCTCGTACTCGGCTCGCAAGATGATGGCGAGCGGTCGCGAGCCGTGGTCGATGCGTTCAATGCCCTGCACGTGTGGATTCCTTCCTCAAGAGAGTTGCCTGTGTTGAAGACCCGGTGGAGGTGTTCAAGACCGCTCGTGGTGTCAGGTGCTGACGGATCGTCATAGAGTTTCGGCAACACTATTGCAGCCAGCATCTCTCCTTGGGGAACAGAAGCCAAATCACTCCAACGGTCCTTAATTCCCGACAGGCACGCCCTGACCCGCCGCGGCAATGCCATCCCAATCCCTCGCTCGTGTTCGCATGCCCCCTAACCGAGCTCCACTTTGGGTCGCTTGGCTACCTAGTGACGGCAGGCATCGCGGAGGACCGCCCTGTGTGCAGGGCCTGCACCTGCGAGTGTACCCACTGGTAGGTGCGTGCGATCCCGTCTTTGAGCGAATGCCGGGCCTGCCACCCGGTGGAGTAGATTCGCTGGTTACTGAAGTTGCGGGATTGCACGCCGACCGGGCCCTTGATGTACTTGATACGGATCGTCTTCCCTGCAACTTCCGCGACCGTCTGAACGAGTTGCGCGACCGAGACGTACTCCGGGCTGCCGATGTTGGTGGGCTCGGCCAGGGGCGATTCAGTGAGTCGATAGATACCGTCGACCATGTCATCGACGTAGGTGTACGACCGAACTGCCGTCCCATCGCCCCATACTTCGATGGTGCCACCGTCAACCGCCTGAGCGACCTTTCGACAAATGGCCGCGGGCGCCTTTTCTCGGCCGCCCGTCCAGGTGCCCTCCGGGCCGTAGCAATTCTGGAACCGGGCGATTCGCACCTGTATCCCGTACTTACGGCCGAACGCCAAGGCAACGCGCTCGGCGTACAGCTTCTCCCATCCGTACTCGTTGTCGGGGAGTGCCGGGTACGCCTCATCTTCTCTCAGCTCTGGCTCACCCGGCTTCATGTCCCGGTAGATACAGACGGACGATGAGAAGAAATAGCGTTTGACACCTGCCTGGGCGGTGCTGTCGATCATGTTGATGTTGATCAGCGCGTTGTTCCGCAGGATCTCGCACTCGGCTGAGTGGATGAACCCCATGCCGCCCATGTCCGCTGCCAGCTGATAGATGACATCGAAACCGTCCGATTCGAGCGAGAGCGCAGCGTCACAGGATGCCTTCTCTCGCAAATCAAGCAGACGAAAATCGTCGGCCGCAGTCGTCGCGAATTCGGGTCGCTTGAGATCCACCCCTCGGACCCAATAACCTTCTTGCTTGAGTCGCCTCACGAGATGACTCGGGATGAAGCCGCCAGCTCCGCACACTAGTGCTCTCTTCATTGTGCCCTCCCCATGCTGGGCCTATTATTAGACGACTCGGCCCGTCTGGTCACGGGCAGGTCGATATCCCTCGACAGGCAATCGAGCGCTCTGCTCACAGCTTCGTCGCTACCACCACGATCGTCACCGCACTCGCCAGGATCTGCGCAATCGCCCCAAACAACGCCACGTAGTCCGTCTTCCGCACCGTCGGATCCTCGGCCGGCACGAACACCTCGGACCCTGGCCCGGGCTTGGGGGCGCCGCCACCGAAGAGGCCGCCGTGCCGCGTGCGGACCTCGCCGTTGGCGAAGCGGACGCTCACCGCGCCCTTATCGGCGCGCTGCGCAAATCCGCCCGCCGCGCTCAAGTAGTAGTCCAGGCTCGCCCCGCGCCGCCACAGTACGCTCCCTGGCGAGTTGACGGCCCCGCTCACCTTCACGCTCGGCTGATACTCGGGGATGTTGATCGAGTCGCCCGGCTGGAGGGTCACGTTGGCCGACGACACAGTGTCACGGAGGGCCCGCCCCAGGTCCACGTTGATCCGGCCCACATCGTTCTGCGAGCGGACGAACCGGATCCCTTCAGGATATGCCTGTTGCGTGAGGCCGCCGGCACGGGCGATCACGTCGGAGAGCTGGTCCTTCTTGGTGCGCAGGGAATACACGCCGGGATACCGCACCTCGCCAGTCACCGCGACGGTGCGCTGATAGTCGAAGTCGGGTTGGCGCAGGATCAGGACGTTGTCGAACGGCTGCAGCGTCACATCCGGCGC
>Ga0326726_10003748_pt1 | contig 13955 bp, 9 predicted proteins | sample MHFenrmetagenome_2_FD_207603 | JGI IMG/M metagenome (GOLD analysis project Ga0326726, IMG submission 207603) | Lab enriched peat soil microbial communities from Michigan Hollow, Ithaca, NY, United States - MHF15MN | ecosystem: Environmental > Terrestrial > Soil > Wetlands > Peat | place: USA... | reverse complement strand
GCGTCCTCGTCGTGTCCTGCGCCACGGCCCATGATGCGCCGAGCGAGAGCAGCGCCGCGGCGCCGAAGATCGTCCTGGAGCTGATACGGAATGTCATAGGTTCTCCCTTTGGAGTCGTCCTCGCATTGCCCCCGCGGACGACAACCGGGCGAAGAGGCCGGCACTGCCCAACCGGCCCTTCGAACGACGTACTTCGTCGCGGCACTCGCTGAGTGCTGAGGCAGACGTCGTGCCCCGCCCAATTGTACCTGTCAAAAACCGACCAATGCGACCGTTCAGTACACGTTGATACCGAAGACCGTCGGGATTTGGCGAGCCATCGGAGTATTCGAGCGCGTGAAGCCGATGACGCGTGACTCGATGAACAGCTCGGTGCGGCTCCACGTGAGCGAGGCACCGCCGCCGGCGTTCCAGCCGCCGTGCGAATGCCAGCCGCTGCATGTATCGCCATTCGTGAGGGAGCTACTGACCAGCTGATTGCCGTTCACCGTTTGGATCGGCGTGTTCACATTCGCGGACTGATCGCAGTTGCCCACCACGAAGAGCGGCACGTCGCTGTTGACGGGATTGTCGATGCGCATCGGGAGGTTCTTATACTGCACGACCGAGAAGCCGCCGATTCCGTAGAGCGCGAACCGTCCGAAGCCGCCCATCATGCGCGTGAGCCACGGGAGCTGGATCTTCGCGTCGAAGTTGTAGTTCCAGATGTCGGGATCGGCCTGGAACTGCGAGAAGCGCGAATCCTCACCCGGCTGCATGTAGTTCACGTCGAAGCGCGCACCGAGCACCTGCTTGGCGCCCTGCCATCCCAACTGGCCCTGGAACGACGGACCGGCGCTGTTCGGCGTGAAGAGGGCGCCCGCGGGCGCGCTGCCGCCACCCGCCAGGCCGAGGTACCAGCCACCATGGATGCGCATCGGGGGCGGATACTTGGTGACCGTATCGACGCGATACTCCGTGTGGGTCTGGCGCAGGGTGTCGACGCGAAGCGTCGTCAGGTGCAGGGTATCGGTGCGATACACCATCACCGTGTCGACGCGGACGACCTCGCCCGGCGCTTCCTTTGAGATGGGAATTCGGCGCTGCGAGCGCGTCCTCGTCGTGTCCTGCGCCACGGCCCATGATGCGCCGAGCGAGAGCAGCGCCGCGGCGCCGAAGATCGTCCTGGAGCTGATACGGAATGTCATAGGTTCTCCCTTTGGAGTCGTCCTCGCATTTTGCCCCCGCGGACGACAACCGGGCGAAGAGTCCGGCACTCAACCGACTCTTCGAACGACGTAACTTCGTCGCGGCACTCGCTGACCGGTCTGAGGCAGAGACCGTGCCGCGCGTCGTCGTCGTGGTCCGGTAGTCGAAAAAGGCTGAGGTCGGGCCGGCGCCCGGCGCGGCAAGGTCGGCCACACACGAGCGCTCAGGAACGCAGGGCGGCGCCGTCACTATGCGCGAATCCTCATCGCACCGCCGGCGCCACAGTTATCCAACAATGCTCATGGCGAGCGGATCGACGCCTTATGAGCGTATGCTCATGACGCGCCAGGCCACGCGGCTCCGTCGTCGACCTCGAGGCGCAGCGTCGCCACGGAGCCGCGATGGCCCGCGCGATTCTCCAGCGAGAGCGAACCGCCGTGCGCCTCGGCGATCTGGCGGCACAGCACCAGGCCGATGCCCGACCCCTGCGGCTTGGTCGTGAAGAACGGAACGAACAGGTTGGCGCTGTTCGCGATGCCGGGCCCGTCGTCTTCCACGACGAGCGCGAGCGTGCCGTTCTGCCGCGACCACCGGATGCGGACGCCGCCGCGCGTCTCGAGCGACGCGTCGACCGCGTTGCGCACGAGGTTGATCAATAGCTGGTCGAGCTGGTCCCCGTCGGCGCGGACCGTCGTCGGCGGACCGCCGACGACCGCGACCGGGAGGCGCGTCTCGAGCGCGGCGATGCGGCGCACCCACGTCCCGACCTCGAGCGGCACGCGCTGCGGCGCGGGCAGCCGCGCCAACCGCGCGTACGACGACATGAAGCGCACGAGCGCTTCCGAGCGGCCGCCGATCACCGACAGCCCGCGGCGCAGGTCTTCGTCGGCGTCGGCCGGGCGCGGCCGGCGTTCGAGCAGCGCCGCCAGGCTGCCGGTGATCGACTTGATCGGCGCGAGGGAATTGTTGATCTCGTGGCTCAGCACGCGGACGAGACGCTGCCACGCCTGCAGCTCTTCCTCGCGCAGCGTGCGACTGACGTCGGCGAGCACGAGGAGCGTGTGCGGCCGGCCGTCCTGGCGGAACGAGCCGCGCCGCACTTCCCAGCGGCCGGCGCCGCCGGGAAACGTCGCATCCATCGTGCGCGGCGACGCGCCGGCGAGCGGGTCGGCGAGTCCCACCTGTTCAGCGGTGCGTCCGAGCAATCGCTCGGCGGACTGCGCGAGGAGGCGTTCGGCGGCGCGATTCACCAGGCGCAGCCGGCCGTCTTCGTCGAACGCGAACACGGCCACGTCGATCTCGCCCATGACCGTGCGGAGGAGCGCGGTCGCCTCCATCGCCCCCAGCCGTTGGGTCCGGAGCGTTTCGCCGAGGAGATTGGATTCGAGGAACGCGAGCCCGAGCGCGTCGTCGCGTTCCGCGCCGCGCGCGCGAATGGAATAGTCGCCCTCGCGCAGCGCGGCGAGCATGTTCGACAACGTCTGCAGCGGCCGCACGACGCGCTCGCGCAGCACGAGCGCCGTGACCAGCCAACCGCCGACGACGACGAGGCCGAGCGTCCACTGAACCTTGCCGCTGTAGCCGCCGATCCAGAGTAGCACCATCGACACGACGACGCCGGGCAGGCCGGCGAGCAGCGTGAGACGAAAGACGACGTGTTCGTGCGACGAGCGTGGGCCGAGCGGGTCCGTGCGCGTGGACCGCCGCGGCGTACGCTCAGAGGCCATAGCTGGCGATGCGCCGGTACAAGGCGCTCCGTGACAGTCCGAGCGCCTGCGCCGCGCGGCTCACGTTGCCGTCGTACCGCGACAGAGCTTTCTGAATCAGCAGCTTCTCGACGTCCTCGAGCGGCAGCTCGTCGAGCCGCGGCGTCGCGCTCGACGTCATGCGCAGGCCGAGGTCGCCGGCGCGGACGTGATCGCCCTGGGCCAGCAGCACGGCCCGCTCCACCGCGTGATCCAACTCGCGGATGTTGCCGGGCCAGGGATGTCCGAGGAGAAGTTGCATCGCGCCGGCGTCGAAGGCACTGAGTGACTTGCGGTAGCGAGTCGCGTGGCGGCGGAGGAAGTGCGTCGCAAGCGCCGGGATGTCCTCGCGGCGGTCGCGAAGCGCCGGCAGATGGATCTCGATCGTGTTCAGGCGGAAGAGGAGGTCCTCTCGAAAGCGACCCTCGCCGACCTCCTGTTGCAAGTTCGCGTTGGTCGCCGAGATCACCCGCACGCTGACGTGCCGCGCCTTGGACGAGCCGACGCGCTCCACGTCGCCTGTCTGAAGCACCCGGAGGAGCTTCGACTGCAGCGAGAGCGGCACGGTCCCGATTTCATCGAGGAACAGCGTACCCGCATCCGCGAGCTCGAAGCGCCCGACACGATCGGTCTTGGCATCGGTGAACGAGCCCTTCACGTGGCCGAACAACTCGCTCTCGAACAACCCCTCCGAGAGTCCACCCATGTTGACGGCGATGAACGAGCGCGCGCTGCGCGGCGACGACGCGTGCAACCACTGCGCGACGAGCTCTTTGCCGGTGCCATGCTCGCCGGTGATCAACACGTTGGCGTCCGACGGTCCGACGCGCTCCATGAGCTGGAGGATCGGCTTCATCTTCGGCGACTCGGCGATCATCTGCGGCAGGTGATCGCGGCGGAGCAGGCGGTTTTCCGTCTCGAGGCGCACGGTCCGGCGCAGCGCGCGGCCGAGCTCCACCTGCGTCGTCAGAATCGACACGAGCCGCGCGTTGTCCCACGGCTTCTCGATGTAGTCGCGCGCGCCGCGGCGCATCGCCTCGACGGCGTTGTCGATGCTGCCCCACGCCGTCATCACCACCACCGGCATGTTGGGCTCGAGCGTCTGCAGCGTGAGCAGGATGTCCAAACCTTCTTTGCCCGACGTCGTGTCGCGCGTGTAGTTCATGTCGAGCAGCATCGCGTCGTAATCGCGGCGCTCGAGCGCGGCCAGCGCCGCGGCCGGCGAGTTGACGGTGTCGACGTCGAAGCCGTGGCCCTTGAGCAGCAGGCGCAGCGCCTCGAGCACGTCGGCCTGGTCGTCGGCGACGAGGATGTGTGGGGACGGAGCGTCGGAAGTCATTGGACGGAAAGGTATGCCGGGGGACCGACGCCGGACTACTCCGCGCGTAGAGCGATCATCGGATCGACGCGAGCGGCGCGGCGCGCGGGGATCCAGCTTGCCACGACGACGGCCGCCGCGAGAAGCGCTCCCCCCGCGGCGAACGGCACCGCGTCGGTCATCGACAGGCCGAGGAACGTGGCGGAGAGCAGCTTCGCCACGCCGAGCGAGAGCACGGTGCCGACGGTCAGCCCAACCGCAGCCAACCGGAGGGCCTGCCGCACGAACATCGTCGCGATAGTGCCGCCGGCGGCGCCGAGCGCGACGCGCACGCCGATCTCGCGGATGCGCTGGCCGACGGAGAACGCCATCACCGCGTAGACGCCGACCGTGGCGAGCAGGAGCGCCAGCGTGCCGAAGATCGCGAGCAACATGGAACCGAGGCGTGACTCGGCACCCCGCTCGTAGCGGTATTGCAGGAGCGTTTGCACGCCGAAGACGGGCAAGTCTCGATCGAGGTCGCGCACGAGGCCCCGCAGGGCCGGCCCAAGCTCGGCCGCGTTCCGGGAGCGGCGCACGAGCATCGTGAGATCGAGCGTGGACGGGCGCTGCATTTGTGGGACGTAGACGGCCGGCCATCGGCGATCCATGCGTCCCGTCGTCTGTGCGTCGCGCACGACGCCGACAACGGTCATGAACTGGTCGCGCGGGCCGCCGAAGCTCAGGCGCTTGCCGATCGGGTCGGTCTTCGGCCAAGCGAGGCGGGCGAACTCCTCGCTGACGATGGCGACCGGTTCCGCTCCGGGACGATCGGCGGCGGCGAAGTCGCGACCGCGGGCCAGCGGAATGCCGATCGTCCGGAAGTAGCGCGGGCGGATCGTACTCAACGAGACCTCGTGCCCGTTGCGCTCGCCGAACGCCGCGCTGCTCGACGTCTCGCCTTCGAGCACGACGGACGCGCCGATCTCGCGATCGCCCATCGGGACCTGGTTGGTGAAGCTCACCTCCTCGACGCCCGGCAGCGCCGCCGCACGCGCGCGCAGCTGGTCGAGGAACGACGCGGCCCGCTCCGCGGTGTATCCCTGCAACCCGAGATCGAACGATGCGGCAAGCACGTTGTCGGTGGCGTCGAAATGGACATCGACTCGGCTCGACTTGTAGAGCGCTCCGAGGAAGAGTCCGGCGGTGACCAGCAGCACGAGGCTGAGCGAGACCTGCGCGACGACGAAGCCCGTTTGCAGTTTGGCGCGAGCTCGGTCGACGCCGACCGTCGCGTCCTTGAGCGCCGTCGCCACGTCAGCGCGCGTCGCGTGCAGCGCCGGCACGACGCCGAAGCCGACGCCGGTGAGCACCGCCGCCGCGATGGTGAACGCGAGGACGCGCGAGTCGAACGAAACATCGACCGGCGCCGGGATCAGCGACGCCATCACACTCGTCCCCCACGATGCGATGAGCGCGCCGAGCACGCTGCCGATCGCGGCGAGCAGCAGGCTCTCGGTGAGCAGTTGGCGCACGATCCGCGCGCGCGACGCGCCGATCGAGAGGCGCACGGCTATCTCGCGGCGCCGGGCGACGGCGCGTCCAAGCAGAAGGTTGCTGACGTTGGCGCACGCGATGAGGAGGACGAGGAGGGTCACCGCGCCCGCCAGCGTGGCCACCGCATAGATGTCGTTGCCCTGACCAGGACTGAGTCCGCTTCGCACCGGCGAGACGAGGGCCGTCACGCCGGCGTGGCCGGCGCTGTCCGTCTTCTGAATGCGCTGCGCGATCGTCGCGACGACGGCGTTCGCGCGCTCGACGGACACGCCGGGCGCGAGGCGCGCGATGGTCGTCAGCCACCAGGCGTTGCGATTCGTGAGAAAGCCGTCGAAACCAGGCAGCGCCGTTTCAGCGAGCGACAGCGGAACCCACACGTCGAGGCGCTCGGAGTGCTCGGCGCCGTTGAAGCGTTCCGGCACGACGCCGACGACGGTAAACTCGCGTCCGTCGATCGTCGCCCGCGAACCAATGACGTTCGCACTGGAGTCGAAGCGCTCGCGCCAGAGCCGGTGACTGATGACGACGGCCGGATGATCGGTCGCGGTGCGGTCGTCCTCCGGAGTGAGCCCGCGGCCGCGCTCCATGCGCACACGGAGAAGGCTGAAGTAGTCTCCGCTCACCAGCTCTCCGCGGACACGAATAGGCTCGCCGCTCGACGAGATCGAGAATTGCGCGCGGCTGGTGGCGGCCGCTCCGGCGAACAGGCCCGGCGCGGACTGGTAGTCGCGGAAATCCGGGTAGGACATGTTGAGCGCGCGGGCGCTGCGGGCGCTCGTCGGCGTGATCCAGACGAGACCATCCGGTTGGCCGATTTCCGGCAATGGCCGCGCGAGCACGGCGGTGGCGAGCGAGAACAGCGCGGTGTTGGCTCCGATCCCGACCGCGAGTGTGAGCGCGGCGACCACGGTGAATCCGGGCGCGCGGGCGAGCTGGCGGAGCGCGAAGCGGAGGTCCATTTGGGGGAAGAGGAAGAGGGGGCGCGGTGTGCGGGACGGGGAGGCGTGTTGCCGGGACGATCGGTTAGGAAGACGTATGCCGGGTGGAGCGGCTATTCAAATCGCTGCGCTGCAACGTGTTCGGCGTTTGGCGCACGCGAGCCACGTCCTGGAATTGGCCGCACGTGGGAACCACCGTCCCACAACCGCACAGCGCCGTTCGTCTCGGCAGCGGTTCGCCCAAAAAGCAAACGGGCCGCGCCCCGCGCGACCCGCTGTCCTCCCTCGTTCCCTCTTCCCGCTTCCCTCCTTTCCCTTCCCTCAGGCAATCCACCCATCCTTCAATTCAATGATCCGGTTGCCGAACTTGGCGTTCTCCTCCGAGTGCGTCACCTGGATGATCGTCGTCCCTTCCTTATTCAACTTCGTGAATAGCTCCATGATCTCGCGGCCCTGGCTCGAGTGCAGGTTGCCGGTGGGCTCGTCGGCGAGAATCAGCCTGGGCTTCGCGATCACGGCCCGCGCGACACCGACCAATTGTTGCTGTCCGCCCGACAGCTGGCGCGGATAAAGATCCTTCTTGCCGACCATGCCGAAGCGGTCGAGCGTGTCTGCGACGATTGCCTCGCGCTCCGCCTTCTTCACGTTCCGGTACGACAGCGGAATGTCGAGGTTCTCGGCCACCGTCAGATCGTCGATCAGATGGTACTGCTGAAAGACGAAGCCGATGTGCTCCTTGTTGAGCGCGACGCGCTGCTTGTGGCTCATCGCGTGCACCGGATGGCCGACGAAGTAGAATTCGCCCGCCCACGCGCTGTCGAGCATGCCGAGGATCGCGAGGAGCGTCGATTTGCCGGCGCCCGACGGTCCCATGACCGACACGAACTCGCCGGGCTGGATGTCGCCCGTGATGCGGCGCAGCACGTACGTGCGGCCGGCGGCGGTCTCGAACACTTTCTCGATGTTGCGCATCGAGATCAGCGGGCCCACGATCGGCGCGGGCGGCGCGTCGCGCGAGACGGTGGGGGTCGGTTTCGTGAAGAAGGCCATGGCTCCTACCAGGTCAGGGTCTCGCGACCGTGTCGTCTTCCTAAGTTAACGCCGGGACGTGCCGGCGGCCGATCAGAGCAGCAGGTCATTCGGCGCGCAATGCCTCGAGGGGGCTGATGCTCGCGGCGCGGCGTGCCGGCAGCCAGATGGCCGCCGCCGCGACCGCGGCGAGCAAGGCCGACACCGCCCCAAACACCCGCGGGTCGAGCGGGCTCGCACCGAACAGCATGGCGCTGAGCACGCGGAGCAGGAGCGACGACCCGACGATGCCGACGACGATGCCGGCAAGCACGAGCTGCCCGCCTTGCCGCGCGATCAGCCTCACGACGTCACGCCCCGCCGCGCCAAGCGCGATGCGCACGCCGATCTCGCGCGTGCGCTGTGCGGTGTTGTAGGCGATCACGCCGTACAGCCCGATCGCCGCGAGGAGAATCGCGAACCCGGCGAAGATCCCGATGGCGATCGAGTACATCTCGTACGGCCAATAGGTGTCGTGTTGCTGCTGCGCGATCGTCTGGACGTCGACCACCGGCAGGTCGGGGTCGGCGGCCCGCACGGCCGCGCGGAGCGCCGGCACGGCGCGCAGTGGCTGCACGCCCGCGCGGACGAGGAGCGACGTGTTGCCGGACGGTTGCTGATCGAACGGGACATACGCGTAGTTCCGGATCTGCCCGCGACTCGTGACGTTCCCCGCGACGCCGACGATGGTCACCCACGGCCGCGAGTCCGCCGAACCGAGCTTGATGCGGCGGCCGATCGCCGGCTCGCCGGGCCACAGCGCGTCGGCGAGGTGTTGGTTGATGATCGTCACCGGATTCGAACCGACGCGGTCCTGCGCGTCGAAGCCGCGCCCGGACAGCACCGGGAGCCGGACGGTCGCGAAGTACCCTGGCGACACGACGTGGTAAAACGTGGGCGACGCGCCGTCGGGCAGCGCGGCAGCACCCTCGGCGCGAATTGTCTGCTCGTCGCGGCCAAACCCGCGGATGAACTCGAAGCGGTCGAGCGCGGCGTCGGTCACGCCCGGAATGTGTGAGATGCGAGCAAGGATGTCGCTCGTCGTGGAGCGCACGACCGCCATGTTGCGGTACCTGGCGTCGAGAAACTCGAAGCGTCCGCTGAGGAGATTGCGCTCGTCGTATCCCGACTCGGGCTCGCTCACGCGGAGAAATCCGTTCATCAGCTCGCCGGCGCCGGCGAGCAGGATCATCGCGAGGGCGAGCTCGCCGATCACGAGCAGCCCGCGCGCGCGACTCCGGTGCACCGTGGCGCTCGTCTCCTTGAGGGTCGTGTGGACGTCGGGCCCCGAGGTCCGGAGCGCGGGGAAGAGGCCGAACAACAACCCGGTCGCCACCGATACGCCGAGGCAAAAGACGAGTGTGGTCGCATCGACGCCGAAGTCGATGTAGAACGGAATCTGTCCGCGAATCGCGTGCACGGAGAGGTCGACGCCCCACATCGCGACGATCAGACCGAGCAGGCCGCCGCCGATCGAGAGGATCACGCTCTCGGTGAGGAGATGGCGAACGATCTGGCTCCGAGTGGCACCCAGCGCGAGACGAATGGCGATCTCGCGCTGGCGGTTGGCGCCACGGGCCAGGAGCAGCCCCGCGAGATTCGCGCAGACGATGAGCAGCACGAATCCCACCGCGCCCAACAGAATCGCGAACATGCCCGGCGGCACTTCGCGCAGCGCCACCTGGATGGGTGTCGCTTGCGCCGTCCACTCGGCCTGCGTATCCGGATAGCTCGCCGAGATTCCCTTCGCGAGGATGGCCATCTCGGCGTCGGCCTGCTCGATCGTGAGGCCCGGCTCGAGGCGCGCCACGACGCCAAAGTCGCGCCGGTCGCGCGGAGCTCCCGCCGCGTTGGGCACGAACGGCACCCACAGCTCGGCGAACTCCGGGAACTTGAAGCGCGGCGGCATGACGCCGATCACCGTGTGCGGAATGCCGTTGACGCGAACGACCTGGCCGATCACGCGCTTGTCGCCGCCGTAGCGGCGAGTCCAGAGCGCGTCGCTGAGCAGCACGACGGGCGTCGCACCGATTCGATCGTCGTCGGCGACGAAGCCGCGTCCCAGCGCGGCGTGCGTCCCGAGCAGCTCGAACGTGCCCGCCGACACGATCGCTCCGCCGACACGCTCGGCGCTCTCGGTGCCGGAGACGGCGAAGGGACGCTCGAGATAGGCGCCCATGCCGGTGAACGACCGCGCGCTCTTCTGCCAATCGAGAAACGTGTCGTACGACGTGCCAACCGAGCACCCCGAGCAGAGCTTCGTCGCGCTCCACTCGTGGAGATCGACCAGGCGGTCGGGCTGGTCGTACGGGAGGCGCTTGAACGCGAGCGAGTTCACGACGCTGAAGACCGTGACGTTCGCGCCGATGCCGAGCGCGAGCGACAGCAGCGCCACGGCGGTGAACGCTCTCGCCTTGCCGAGGCTGCGAACCGCGAATCGAATGTCGCTCAGCAGCGCATCCATTCCGTCCTCCGTCCATCGACCGCGTTGGATCTCGGACAAGCCCCAGGCTAGAGGCCGCGGGACGGCCTCACAAGAAAGTGCAACGAACGGCTGATCGGGAAAGGGGAGGGGAGAACCCGAGAGGGGCGGCCCCGCGGTGCGGGGCTCGGCCCTCCCTGCGACTACGCGCCGGCCTTTTCGGTGCGGCGCTCCTCGACGACGCGACCGTCGAACAGGTGAATGGAACGATCGGCGTGCGCGGCGTAGCGCGGATCGTGCGTCACCATGCAGATCGTGGCGCCGCCGCGGTGCAGCTCGCGGAGCAGCTCCATGACCGCCTCGCCGTTCGTGGAGTCGAGGTTACCCGTCGGCTCGTCGGCGAGGAGGATGAGCGGATCGCCGGCGACGGCGCGGGCGACGGCGACACGCTGCTGCTGACCGCCGGAGAGCTGTGCCGGGTAGTGCTTCATGCGGTGGCTCATGCCCACGCGCTCGAGGGCGTCCGTGACGCGCTGCTTGCGCTCGGCGGCCGACATGCCGCGATAGGTGAGCGGCAGCTCGACGTTCTCGTAGACGGTGAGATCGCCGATCAGGTTGAACGCCTGGAAGATGAAACCGATCTGGCGGTTGCGGATGCGCGCGCGCTGCGACGGCGTGAGCTGCGCGACCGGCTCGCCGGCGAGCGTGTACTCACCGTCGGTTGGCGTGTCCAGCAGCCCGAGAATGGAGAGGAGCGTCGTCTTGCCGCAGCCCGACGGTCCTTCCATGGCGACATACTCGCCTGGCTGGACTTCGACGTGGATGTCCTGCAGGGCGTGGGTCTCCACCTCGTCGGTGTAGAACACTTTCTTGATCCCCGACAGGCGGATCAGTGGCTGATTGTTCCCCGCGCTCGCGGAGAAGGCGGCCGGCGACGACGAGGACGTTGACTCGGTGGCCATGGTGAGGCTCGGGGCTGGGGTTTGGGGAGGGAGGGGAGCTAAAGGTCTTACTTGATTCGCACGCGATTGGTTGCATCGAACTGCGACATGTCGGAAATGATGACGCTGTCGCCAATCGAGAGACCGTTCTTGATCTCGATGGTGTTGACGGAGGCTCTGCCGAGCGCGACGGTAGTGCGCAGCGCCTCGCCCTTGTTCTTCACGACGCGGAAGATGCCGACCGAGCTCTCGGCCTGGCCGAAGCCTGGCCGCGCGATGAAGAGCACATTAGGGAGCCGCTCGATCTCGATGGTGCCGTCGACGGCGAGGTCGGAGCGTGTGCCGGCCGGCAGCGCGTCTTCGATCGACACTTCGACCGTGACCGTGCCCTGCACGGACGACGGATCGGTTCGAATGACGCGACCTTTCACCACGTTGTTGTTGTGCAGATCGACGGTTGCCGGGAGACCGGGCACGACGTCCTTCGCCAGGTTCTCGGGGACGCGAAGCACCGCCTTGAGCTTGCCGGGCTGCACGACGCGTGCGATGACGGTGCCGGCGTTGACGTACTGGCCGAGCTCGAGCGGCGGATTGCCGAGGGTCTGCAACAAACCAGCCTCGGGCGAGACGACGCGCATGGACGCGACGCGACGCTTCTGTTCGTTGAGAATCGCGCGGAGGCTCTCGATCTGTTGGTTCTGGAGGTCGATCTGCTGCTGCTCGGACGACTGGATGTCGTCGAGGCGCCTCTGCTCGATGTCGACGCGCTGCTTGTACTCGGTGATCTTGTCGTGGGCCGCCGCGACGTCATTGAGCGTCGCGAGATTGCGCTTCGCGAGCGAGTCCTGCACGGACGCGGTGCGCACGGCGTCGTTGTACTGGGTGTGCGTGCTCGCGACCGTGCCCTGCTGAGTGAGGATTTGCTGATGCAGCGTCGTCTTGAGGCTGGCCAGATTCCCGACCGCCGCGTTCAGCGCCTGCTCGCTCTGGAGCTGTTTGATATCCTCGTCCGGGCTGCTCAGAATGACGAGCACCGTGCTCGACGTGACGGGAACGCCCGGTTTGACCGGCAGGTCCTCGACGCGCCCGCTGATGAGCGCGGTGATGTTGCGAACGTACTCGGGCTCGAGCGTTCCGGGCGCGTTGACCTCGCGCTTCATCTCGCCGCGCTTGACGGTGTCGAACCAGAGCGTACCCCTCTCGACCGGCGGCGCAGCCGGTTGAAGCCGGCTGATGATGAACGACGTGGTGACCAGGCCGATCACGCCGATCGCCAGGATGATGTACCGTTTGGTCTTCTTGGGTGGATCGCGCTTGATATCCAAGGTGACGTCTCGTGCAGAGATGGGCGGGTAGCGAGGACCAGCGAGTCGGTGGCCTACGGTTGTGCGGCGATCTCGATCTTAGGAAGGACCATGCCGACTCAGATTGCCAGCTAACGCATGTCTCTTCAACGAGTTAGAGCGCTCCAGCAGGGACGTTCCGGAGTGTCGTTGCTCGGCTGTGGGAATGCACGTCCCACAATCGAACAGTCCTGACGGAAAGGCGTGCTCCGGGGTTTCAGCCTCTTTGAGACAGTGCGACGGACAAATAGGTTGACTACGTTCGCGAAACGACCGCTGGTCGACGGAAGGGTCCGGAACGTGACATGTAGCGAAGTGTCTATGTGTTAGCGTGGAGGTACCGATGCGAAACAGGCTCATACTCGTAGCAGCGCTCGCGGTCGCGACGCCGCTCTCGGCGCAGGTGGTTCACACCAGAACCTCGACGGCAGCCGGAACCGTGGCCGGCACGGCTGGCACGGCGGCGCCCCGAATTGCCGGGATCGCTCCGCCCCCGCCGACGTTCATCATCGTGTCCGGCGACAACTTCCTGACCCCGATCGGCAATGGCACGGTCATCTTCGCCAACATTCCGGCGTTCGTGCTTGCCGATGGACGCGTGTTCGCCAACTTCGGACGCGGCATCGAGCAGGTGGTGCGCCCGTGCGGGGCCGTGCTGAACACCATCGGCGAGGGTCTGTTCCAGACCACCGGCCAGCCGTTCGTGACGCAGCCCTCGGTCATCCAGCCGACGCCCGGGGCCTCGCAGCCGCTGCCGTTCACGCCGGCCGTGCCGAACCAGCCGACGGTGTCGCAACAGATGCTGGTGCAGGCGCTGGCGACCGGCCCGGTGATCGTGAACGGGTTTTCGTGCTGGGCCGCGAACCGCGTCGGCCAAGTCTTCGTTACCCGGCCATGAGGATTTGCTCATGGGGGGCGGCGATCGCCGCCCTCCTGAGCGTCTCCATCGCCTCCGGCCAGTCGGTGAGGCCGCAGAGTCGCGCGCTCGCCACGGCCCGCCCGTTGTCCGCCCCGCTCCGCCTGTGCGCCGGCGGCGACGTCACCCTCGGAACGAATCTCGATCCCACCTGGGCCCGCTTCGCGGCGGATACCCTCTGGCAGCAGTTCGGCATCAAGCCCGATCCCGATTCGCTCGCCCAAGCACTACGGCCGCTCGTCGCCGGCGCGGACGTGGTGCTGCTCAACGTGGAGGGCGCGATCGGCGCCGGGCCGGTGCCGCGGAAGTGCGGCCCGCGCTCGAAGAACTGTTTCGCCTTCCGCCAGCCGACGGGCGCGGCCGCTGCGCTCCGGCGACTGGCCGACAGCGGCGTGGCGGTCGTCGGCAACATTGCCAACAACCACTCCCGCGACGCGGGCGACGCCGGTCGTGATACGACCGTCGCGTACCTCGACGCCGCCGGCGTGTACGTGACGGGCCGCGACACGCTGGCCACTCCGGTGCGACTCGCCTCCGGCG
>Ga0326726_10003747_pt1 | contig 13957 bp, 9 predicted proteins | sample MHFenrmetagenome_2_FD_207603 | JGI IMG/M metagenome (GOLD analysis project Ga0326726, IMG submission 207603) | Lab enriched peat soil microbial communities from Michigan Hollow, Ithaca, NY, United States - MHF15MN | ecosystem: Environmental > Terrestrial > Soil > Wetlands > Peat | place: USA... | reverse complement strand
AAGTGCCACATCCACCCTGACACTGTGCGTGCCGGAGGGAAGGGTGATGTGCTTCCTGAGGAGAATATCTTTCGATGAGGGCCAGGTGATGTGCACGTGGGCCGTGTCGTTGAGGGGACAGGGAGGCGAGTTCGTATTGTTCAATGTGCCGACAGCCGCTCTCCCCGATGGCCAGCTTGCATCGTTGAAGGTTGGATTCTGAAATGTGCCGCACTGCGAATCTGAAGATTTCACGATCTGGTATTTGTAGCCGGATGAAAGGTACGGCAGAAACACTGTATTGGTCTGGCTAAGCGCGATCGTTGGAGCGAGCCAGAACGTGAGTGCAGTAATCAGTGAAAGTTTCTTCATGGGATTTCCCTATTCTTCATCCGTTCGGTGCGCTGCTCAACAAACGTGGATGGCTCAGTTCGTCTTGAAGGATTGTGCTTCGGTTTTGATTTGCCTCTTGAAATCTTCAAGACGGCGGCTCCCGTGCACGAACGCAGCACCCGTGGTCTTGTCGTGCTCAACTGCGAACCTTCCGCGTTCTCCACCTGAAATGGTGAAGCGGCCCTTCTTGTCTTTTTCGACGAAGAGGACAACCTCGTCATCGTTCTTGAATCTACTGCTGTGGCTGTACCACTCTCCTTCACCACCCACTTCACCACCGGGCGTAACGAAGGTCAACGTTCCACCGGCGTTTCCCTTCAGGTATTCGCTCACGTTCAACGTCACGTACGTGACGATCCGTTCTCGCTTTCCTTCCCAGGCGGCCCTCGTTTCTCTCACCTTCCCATGAGCGATCACTTCCGCCTTCCGACTGAGATCCTGTGTCTTGGGTTCCCTCTGCTGCCCGATCGCGAAGCGGAGGGGGAGCGCTGCTGCCAGCAATAAGGCAGGGACGAGAGTTCTTAACAACAAGCGCGTACTGATGTGCATTTGCTCCTCCAATGAAGATTTGTTGATGTTCAAGGGAATCCAGGCAAGCATTGTGCCGGCTCGCCCATCAGCACCGCAGAGAGGGCCGGGCCGCTTTGTTATCGGTCGGTGGATCGTGAAAGAGTATGGTTTCCTGAGTTAGATCGTGCGCAGCGAGGAATGAAGAGAGAGAAGGCGGGGAGTCGAAGGAGGGGAGGATTTCCGTCGAGGGTTGAAGGGGAAGAGAACAGTGAGGCACGCGGAAAGAGAGTCGAGAGCATGCCATACGGAAGTTGAACCCCCGAGGAATTTGTTTTGGACCGCAAAGAACGGGAAGAACCCGCGAACTGTACAGAAAGGGTGAGTCATTGTCAATACCCCAATTCAGTGAATCTGTGCATGAGCATGGCATGCTCCTGATTCCTCGAGGATGGGGGAGAGCCGACATGTAATCAGAACACATTCCTGACGGCGGAAGTGCCCGTTTTTTCTCCCATATCGTCCGCGCGGTCCTGGGGCAACTTCCAGCCTGCAATCAGGCTGCGGGGGGCACCTTCCGCGCTGTTTTAGCCCCATCTGGGGGGGGCACTGAATTCCGCAGACCTGCCACCGGGGCGACCCTCGGGCGCCCAACGGTTAGTGCGGGGATGTACGTGGGCAGGCAGCCGGGGTTTCTTTGCGGCTGCCGAAAGACCGCCAACTCTCACCGCGGGGGTCTGTGTTCAGGGGGGGTGTGTGCCCTGTCCGGAAACCACCGGGTGTTGGTAATTACTTTTTGGTCAGAGGGGTCCAGCCGGTGGGAGGGCTCCATCCGGGCCTGGTCCAAGATTCCAGTTCAATCCATATGGAGCCGAGGGCGATCTTCACCTCTGCAAGAATTGGAATGGCTGCGCTGTCGTCAGAAATCCACCCCTCGAATTCTCCCGTGAGACCGGCGGCGGACGCACCCGTCCACTTCGCGAGACCCACATACGTCATCGTTCTGAGCCGGGCGAGAAGAAACGCGGCAGGTCCTGGCACTGCAGGGTGGAGACGAGGGCGATGGTTGAGACGAGTAAAAGAAATCTCTTCACGGCGAGTCCCTTTCACGGTCTGAAGGGAAGATCGCCTGAATTCAGCTCTGGAATGTCAAGATCACGTCATGAAGATGTAAGATTTGGCAGGGGATCGCCCTGTGCTCCAAAAAATGTGAATCGATGATCCGGTGACCACATCATTCTTCGAGTGTCGTCAGATCCCCCTCGTCCATTCCCTGTGCACGAGCCTTCAGAACTCTCCGCATGATCTTGCCGCTACGCGTTTTGGGGAGGCTCGCCACGAATTCGATCGTCTCCGGTTTTGCGATAGGGCCCACCTCATGGGCAACGTGCTGTTTCAACTGCTCCATCAGGGCATCATTGGCTACGGCCCCCGTCCGGAGGATGACGTAGGCATGGATGGCCACACCCTTGATCTCGTGGGGTAGTCCGATCACCGCCGCCTCAGCGACGGAAGGATGACTGACAAGCGCAGATTCCAATTCAGCGGTTCCCAATCGATAGCCGCTCACCTTGATGACGTCGTCGACGCGCCCTATGATCCAGAAGTAGCCGTCCTCGTCTTTACGGGCTGAGTCGCCGGCAAGGTAGAGTCCGGGATATTTGCTCCAGTACGTTTCCACATAACGCTCCGGATCTTTGTACACGGTCCGAACCATGGAAGGCCATGGACGTTTAAGAACGAGGAATCCTTCGTCTCCCGTCTTGACGGGCTTCCCCTGTTCATCAACGACGTCGGCTTCGATGCCGGGGAGGGGTTTCGTTCCGGAGCCCGGTTTGAGAGGCATGGCCGGCATCGGAGCAATCATGAATCCTCCGGTTTCCGTCTGCCACCACGTGTCCATGATCGGGCATCGCTCTTTCCCGATATGTTTGTGGAACCAGCGCCACGCTTCGGGGTTGATGGGTTCCCCGACGCTGCCGAGGAGCCGGAGCGAGGAGAGATCGTGCCGGTTCGGCCACGCCGGCCCGAATCGCATCAATCCGCGGATTGCGGTGGGCGTGCTGTAGAAGACCGAAACGCCGTATTTCTCGATGATACCCCACCAGCGATCAGGATAGGGATAGGTGGGTGCCCCTTCATACATCACGGAAGTTGCGCCGGCGATCAACGGAGCATACACGATGTAGGAGTGCCCGGTGATCCATCCCGGGTCCGCAGTGCACCACCAGCGATCCTCTTCTTTAATGTCGAACACATCTATGAATGTCGCATGCACACCGACGGCGTACCCGCCGTGCGTATGGAGAATTGCTTTGGGTTTCCCGGTAGTCCCCGACGTGTAGAGAATGAAGAGAGGATCCTCTGCATCCATGACTTCCGTTTCGCACCGCATGTTGTTCCGGGTGAGCGGGAGCGCCATCAGTTCGTGGAACCAGAAGTCGCGCCCCGGTTCCATATTCACTTCCTGTCCGGTGTGCTTGATGACCACTACATTTTCCGGCGCGGCCGTCCGGCGGAGCGCTTCGTCCACGATCTTTTTCAGCTCGACGATCTTCCCGTTCATCCGGCCTCCGTCGGCCGTGACGATGACCTTCGATTCACTGTCCTCGATGCGTCCGTGGAGTGCTTCGACGGAAAACCCGCCGTACACTACAGAGTGCACGGCTCCGATCTTCGCGGTCGCCAGCATGGCGATCACGGTCTCCGGGATTCGCGGCATGTAGATAGTGACGCGATCTCCCTTGACCACCCCCATGCTCTTGAGAACGTTCGCAAACTTGCAGACCTCGCGGGCGAGCGCGTGGTACGAAAAGGTTCTGACTTCCCCTTTTTCCCCCTCCCAGATCAGAGCCAGCTTGTTCCTGCGCCACGTCTTGACATGGCGGTCGATGGCGTTGAGGACGATGTTCGTCTTCCCCCCTACGAACCACTTGAAGAAGGGGGGATTTGCGTCGTCGAGGACCTTTTCCCATTTCTGGTACCAGTCCAGTTCGCTTGCCCTCCGGGCCCAGTACGCTTCGGGGTTCTCCCGGGCCTCCCGGCGAGCCGCCTCCGGATCCGGCACGTTGGCCTGCGCGATGATTTCGGGAGCGGGGTAGTACACCTCACCCTTCATTATTTCGTTCCCTTTGGTGGCCGACATGATGGACTCTCCCTCGTGTTGTGACACTATTGTTATTTCTTCAAATGCATTGCGTGCACCAACACTTCCCTTTGTGCGCCTGCAATCCGTTCGCTGTCGCTTTCGCCCCCGGGGAGACGAAGAGGAGTCCTGGCGGAGAGGACCGGCCAGGAGTCAGCGGACCCGATTCGCCTTCAGGAGAGCCTTTTCAGTTTCTTCTCGGCATCCTGTCCGGCTTCCTCGACACTCACATGCTTTCGCTCAAGCCGGGCGTATTGCTCGCGAGGGATTGTCCCCTGCGGATTGTGGCGAAACGTATCGACGCCGCGGCAGAGGTAGGTCGTGAAGTGAGGGTTGATGGCGAGGTCGCATTTGACGTTCGTTCGGGAATATCGGATGGTAAGCCCTGCACGTCGCAGCTCGGACCGGTTAGCGGGTGATCCATGCACCAGTTTGTCGTCATGGATGGAGACTTCTCCCGCGCGCAACGTGACGGGGCGTCGCGTGTCTTCACGAAACTGTCCCCGTTCACACTCGAGGGTGAGAACCGAGCCAGAGCCGCTCGTGCGTATATGCTTCAGGATGCCGGCGGTATGCGAGCCCGGGATCACTTCCATGGCGCCGTTCTCCACCGAACTGTCGTCGAATGCCAGCCATACCGTCAGGGACTCATGGGGGTCCAGGGGCCAGTAGTAGGCGTCCTGGTGCCATCCGACAGTGGAGGGGGAGTGTGGTTCCTTGATGAAGAAATTGGATCCCCAGAGGTAGAAGTCGGGTCCCAGGAGGTCCTGGACATAATCGAGAATCACGTTGTTTGTGCAGATCTCATACAGGAAACGGCTGTTCTCGTGCCACTCGCGAATTTCTTTCGAGTCTTCTCCTGGCCGCAGAAGCTTCATCAGCTCCACCAGCCCCTCGTTGAGTTGCCTGACCTCGCCTGCGGAGAAAACAGGGGGGAGAGCGTGGAGGTATCCGTTTATTTCAAAAAAGGCGCACTGTTCGTCCGAAAGCCGCTTGCGTGCCGTCATGAGGATTTCCTTTTTTCGGTTGCAGAGGAAAGGGGGCAAGCTACACACACGGGGGGAGAAAATCAAATCACCGCTTTCCCACCGGGATAATCCGCCGGGGGTCAAGAGGCTATCGCCCGAATTCCCGATACCAGTGCGTCCAGATCGCCGGTTGTTGTGTAGAGATGCGGTGTGACCCGAACTCCTTTGACAGCGACCATATCAATCGCCACCGTGAAGACGCCAAAGCGGTCGAAGAGCTGATTGGCGATGTTGGCGGGCGAGTGACCTTCTATCCCGAAATTTGCGATGGCGCACGCGCGCTCACCGGGCGGGGTGTTCAGATACACACCTTTGATTTCGCGGGCGCGCGTCGTCCAGTACTCCTGAAGATACCGCAGTCGTGCCTCTTTCCTGGCGCCGCCGATCAGGGAATGGAACCGGATCGCCTCGGGGATTGTCGCGACGGTCCAGGCGGGTTGTGTTCCGGTGCGTTCGAATTTCCGGATGTCGTCATCACCGACGCTGGTCTCGCCGAAGAGCGGCCACACCTTGCCGATCTTCTCACGCCGGATCTGCAGGATGCCGACGCCGAGCGGCGTGCAGAGCCATTTGTGCAGGCTTGCACCGAAGTAGTCGCCGCCGAGATCAGGAACATCATACACCAGATGTGCAAAGGAATGGGCGGCGTCGATGATGACTTCCACCCCGTGCGCGTGCGCCATCGCGCAGATCTTCCGGGCGGGGAGGATCTGTCCGGTGATGTTGATCATGTGGGTGAGGAGGAGGACCTTCGTCCTCGTCGTAAGAGCCCGTTCGTAGGCCTCCACGACCTCATCGTCGTTCTGCGGGTGAAGGGGAAGACCGATTTCCACGCACCGAATTCCGCGCCGCCGCGATTGCTGACGGAATTCCTCGAGCATGCTCCCGTAATCCTGGTTCGTCATTACCGCCTCGTCCCCGGGAGCCAGGTCAAGCCCGTGGATCACCGTGCTCATCGATTCAGTGGTGTTCCGCGTGATGACGATCTCTTCGACCGGGCAGCCCGCGAGTTGCGCAAGCTGGCGACGGACGGCCAGGTGTTCATCCGCCCTCTGTCGGCGCATATAGTGGGAGATCGCGCCGTTTATTCGTCGAACCTGTTTTTGAAGCGCCTCGAGTGTGACGACAGGCTGCGGACTGCTGTACCCGTTTTCAAGGTTTATGAAATCGGGGGAAATCTGAAACGCCTGCCGGATCTCGTCCCAGAATTCCTCGGCTCGCGATGCGGTCGGCACAGTGAGTCGTGCGAACGGTTCCAGTGCGCGCTCGAGGGCGTCGAGCGTCTGTGGTAGAAATATCGGGAACGCGAGCCCCGCGGTGGCGGTGTGCAGGAAGTGGCGGCGGGAATTGCGCATGAGCGTTCACCTTGCGTGGGTGGAATCTCAATATACGCAGAACACCATCCTGCGCCAAATCCGGGAGCTGTTCTTTTCCTTCTCCTCGCAACTGCGTTCTGCTGCCTCCAGAATACTGCCCGGGTCGGCATCGCGTCCCTGTTCGGTGTTTCCCCGCTCCCGGGTGCATTGGCGGGATCGGCTGTGTTCGAGGGGGGGGCTGCGACCGGACTTGCTTTTGCGCCCTTCTTCGAATAAGCCGGACTTCCGGGGTCGGGCGTAGTCGCCATCGGCGTGGACCGGCAAATAATTGTTTTGCAAGCTGGGGCGGAAAAGCATACATTGCCTCCGGCGTATTGCGGAATCATCTCTTCTTTTCTCGAGGATCATAGCATGAACCTTTTCATCGGAAATCTTTCCCGCGATGTTACCGAGGCCGATCTCCGTGCGATATTCGAGCCTTTCGGCAAACTGGATACCGTGACTGTCGTGAAGGACAAATTCTCCGGGGTCTCCAAAGGCTTTGGATTCGTCGAGATGCCCGTGAAGGCAGAGGCAGAAGCCGCGATTGCAGCCCTGCATCGCACGCCGCTGAAGGGACAGTCCCTGGACATAACGGAAGCCCGCCCGCGTGAGCAGCGAAAGCAGGGGCACGGCGGCCGCAACGGTGGCCGTCGACGTTCCTGGTGAGTTCGAGAGGAGAGGGGAAAATGGAAGCGGGGAAAGCGAGCACTGCATCACATTTTGAGGCCGTGCGATCGATGGAGGGGTTCGTTGCCGAGCATCTCCCCTCACTGCTGAAACCGGTGAGCGAGAGCTGGCAGCCGTCCGATTTTCTTCCGGATTTGTCGCAGGGGGACTGGTCTGCGCGGGTTGCGGAATTCCGAGAACATGCGGCCGCACTTCCCGACGAGCTCCTGGTTGTGCTGGTGGGTGATATGGTAACGGAAGAAGCGCTACCGACCTACCAGACCTGGATCAATCGTCTCGCAGGGGTTACCGATCAGACAGGGGTAAGCGACTCTGCCTGGGCGCGATGGAGCAGGGGATGGACGGCAGAAGAGAATCGTCACGGAGATCTTCTCAACCGCTACCTCTATCTCAGCGGGAGGGTGGACATGCGCGCGGTGGAGGTGACCGTACAGCATTTGATCAATCGCGGGTTCGATCCGAAAACCGACAACGATCCTTACCTCGGATTCATCTACACGTCGTTCCAGGAGCGTGCAACGAAGATCTCCCACCGTAATGTTGCGACGCTGGCCAAGCGGGCGGGGGAGGATCGCCTCCATCAGATCTGCGGTTTGATCGCCGGCGATGAATCACGCCATGAACAGGCGTATAAGCTCTTCATGAAGAAGATCTTCGAGATCGACCCTCGTGAAGCCATATACGCATTTGCGACAATGATGAAGCGTAGGATTGTCATGCCGGCCGTCCTGATGCGTGACGCCGCCGAAGAAAATCTCTTCGTTCACTTTGCGCGCATCGCCCAGCGGACGGGCGTGTACACAGCGCGAGACTATGCGGATATCATCGAGAATCTGGTTGAGTGCTGGAACGTGCCGACGCTGGGCGGGCTCTCGGGTCTCGCCGCCGAGGCACAGGATTACCTCTGCAATCTCGCCGAACGCTATCGTGGCGTTGCCGATAGAGTCATCACGGGGGAGCCGGTCCGCTTCAGCTGGATTTACGGAAGATCGTTGCTCTGAAGATTCGCGTTTATTCGCTAGGAATTGATCAGAAAGATTCGTATAATATTCCACTGCAAACCAGCGACATGCCGTACCCGGTCACGAAGCATCGGGAGCGGACGTTTGAGACTCGCTCTCTGATGACGATGCGCAAGGTTCTGTCGGGATTGACTTCGTTGACCGCTATCCGCTGACTCCCCACCGGGTATCGATTCCGCAACGGTTTTTTCGACACTTCTCCTGCCTCACCATTTACCAGCGCGTTCCGTGGTCTTGTAGACCTAAACATCATCTTACACTTTTACAGAAGAGTTACTCTATGAGTTTTACCACTTTTGGTCTCTCAGACCACATTATGGAAGGCGTACGCGCGGCAGGACATACCGTCCCGACCCCGATTCAAACCCTGGCCATTCACCCTGCTATGGCGGGGAAGGACATTGTTGCCAGCGCGCAAACCGGCACAGGGAAAACAGCGGCTTTTGTGCTCCCCCTGCTCCATCGGCTTGCCGCGGGAGACGCGTCCCGAATCAAGAATCGGCAGCCTCGCGCTCTGGTCCTCACACCAACCCGGGAATTGGCGCAACAGGTTGAGGGGGCTTTTGGAACGTACGGGCGGTTTCTCCCGCTCCGCAGCGTTGCGGTCTATGGCGGGGCCGGCATGAATACGCAGGTCACGGCACTACGCCGCGGGGTTGATATCATTGTCGCAACACCTGGCAGACTTCTCGATCACCTTCAACACGGGTCGGTCGATCTCTCGGGTATCCAGGTGCTCGTCCTTGATGAGGCAGACCGGATGCTCGATATGGGCTTTATCCGCGACGTCACCAGGATCATCGACCGGATTCCGTCTGAACGGCAGACGCTTCTTTTCTCTGCGACGCTTTCAGCCGACATCACCACACTGGCAGCACGGTTTCTCCGGGATCCGCAGACCTTTGAATCAGGAAAAAGGCGCAATCCGGCTGACAGCATCACCCAGCATTTTTATGAGGCGCCCCGCGACACAAAGATGGCGCTCCTGCTCCATGCCCTCAAGGCCGAAACAATGGAGAGTGTTCTGGTGTTTTCGCGAACGAAACACGGGGCGGACAAGATCTGCAGGCGGCTGGAGCGCGGAGGAATTGCCTCTGTGGCAATCCATTCCAACCGGACGCAGGCACAACGGGAGCGGGCTCTCGAGGGATTCAAGCAGGGGAAGTTCCGCGTGCTTGTTGCCACCGACATCGCCGCACGAGGCATCGACGTGACGGGGATTTCACACGTTGTGAACTTCGATGTGCCGCAGTATGCCGAGGATTACATCCACCGGATTGGGCGGACGGGAAGGGCCGGATCGGCTGGCGATGCAATCACCCTCGTGAGTCCGGAAGAACGCCAGTATCTCAAAAGGATCGAACAGTTCGTCGGAAAGCGATACCCGGTGAAGCAATACCCCGGAGCCCCGAGCGGGCTTGCTGAGACCCCCGGGATAGTTGAAACGACCGTGCGGAATGAACGGCCCCGGTTCACTCCCCGCGTTCCATCGCGGCACAAACGACCGGCGCAGCCCAAGACGCCTCCCTTCGAAGCACCGCGGAAGAAAAAAGCCCCCCTGAAGAAAATGGAGACGTACTCATCCGGTCATGACGGCCCCGGTTGGTCGAATTACTGATCGCTTCTCAGGATTCATACGGCACAGCCCCCAAACGCGGAAGTCCGCCTGAGGCGGACTTCCATGGGGTCCCACGTTTCGAAAAAGCCGCCGGGTTTATCTGACGAGCAGCATCCTTCGAGCCTGAACGAAATTCCCCGCTTCCAGCCGGTACACGTACACCCTGTTCGAGAGACCTTTTGCGTCAAAGCGCGCCGTATATTTCCCCGGCGATTTCGCTTCATCGGCCAATACCGCCACCTCGCGTCCGAGAAGATCGAGGACGGCCAGCCTCACAGTACTGGTCCCTGACCCTTGATCCCCAATCCCCGTGATATCGTATCTGATCTCCGTCGTCGGATTGAAAGGATTGGGATATTTGTCGTACAGCTTCGTCTCCGTTGGCTTGTGCGTGGTTGTGGAAAGGTCATATCCAGTTCCGGCCTTGGCGAGGGGCCTCGAACCCCTTGCGGCAAGGACGGCCTTGTAGGCGTTCACCCGTCCCTTTCCATAGTAATCGTCATTGCCCCGGTTTTCCGGGGTCATCAGACGATTGTCGGAGTATGGCTGCCACCTGGGCCGGTGTCATGGGTCCGCCGCTGGCTTCGATGATCAGGGCGGCCACTCCTGCGACGTGAGGGGCCGCCATACTTGTGCCGGAAGCCCAGCCCCACCAAGGCAACGAGAATCAGGGGTACGGCAAGAAGTAGACGGGGTGCTCGATTCATGGTTGGCACCTCGGAGATGGTGGGCATGCTTCGACGGGATCCTGGGGCACGCTCTGTTGTCTCTCGGGCAACTCCCGGCGAGTGTTGGCGGTCCGTGACGATCAGCCTTTGAGAACACGCTTCAGGAGTTGCTGAAAACGGGCTTCGTTTCTCAGATCCCAGAGATCCGGGTGGAGTTTAATCCAGATGAAATTGCGAAACCCGGCGTCGACAGCACGTTCGAGGTGATCCAGTGCTTCCTGATGTCGTTGCATCAGCGTCAGGAGTTGTGCGAACTCGAAGTGTGCCGACGAATCGATCTCAAATCCCTGCCTCCCAAGGGTCCAGCCTCGTTCGGTCTCCCCAAGACGAATGAGCGCTTTTCCCTCATCGATAAGGTCTGTCCCTTTCTTCGGTTGTCCCGTTGTCAGGCGCTCTTGCTCCGCTAGAAAGAGATGGAGAAACCTCTCTGACGCCCCTTTGTCGTTCATCAGCTGAAAGAGTATGCCGATCTGGTAGTGCACATATGCATCGGTCGTATCCAGGCGAGAGATTTGTTGAAGAGGTGACACTGCTTCTTTGTAGCGCCCGAGCAGCCGATAGGTGTCGCTCAGCCGGTAGAGGCCTGTGGTGTACTTTGGATTGAGCTCCACAAGTTTCCGGAACGCGGCGAGGGCCTCGGTGAGACTGTCTTTCCCGATATACGAGTACCCGAGGTTGTCATACACAAACACATGCTCGGGAGCGCGTTGAACATGACGCTTACACATCGCAAGGGCGGAGTCCACCTCACCGGTTTTATAGAGGTAAAGCCATTCCAGGCTGAAGTACGACAGGTAGAGGGAGGGATCGCAACGAATCGCTTCGCGGTACTCCCGTGCCGCCTCCTCGAACCTCTCTTGCCCATAGTAGAGGAATCCAAGATTGTTGTGGGCGATCCCATAGTCGGGGTACGTGGAAAGGAGTGATGCCCAGTTTTTCTCTGCAAGGTCGAGTTTGTTCTCCACCGCGCGCGCATGAAATGCAAGGACCCCGAATCGTTCTTTGTCGGTGAGGCCGTCAAGGTTTCTCAGGACCACTGAGAGGATATGTTTTCCTTCGGTTGTGTCGAATCGCTCGTAACACAGCATGCCGAGTGAGGCCCGGGCTGCGGTAAAACTGGTGTCAAGTGCAAGGGCGGCGGCGTAATGGAACCGCGCCTGCTCGAAATTCGCCTGATAGTGGCTGTCGATTCCCAGAGAGTACTGCCTGAGTGCCTCAAACGATGTTGTGGTCACACGGGTCAGCCGCATCCCTCGTTGGGAGATGGACAGTCGGGACTCTCCGAGGGCACGACGGATATCATGAGTCATGTCATCAAGCGACGGGAGGATGTCTTCGAGTTGTGGTGCCCGAAACATGCCTGACTGCAGGGTTGCACCCTCTTTCGCATCTTCGATCTTCCATGTGAGTGCGTACTGTGACCCAACCTTGCTGATCCCCGGAACGACAACGAGGGAGAGTTCTTCCCGGAGGGCGATCTCACGGGCGATGGATTCGTCAATCGTCTTGCTGTCGATCTTCCTCATTCGGCGCAGGACATCCTCGATCCGCGACCGTGGCATGACATTGACATAATTCGACTGCGCAATACTGATGTTGAATGCGGTGTTCAACGCTTTGTCGAAGACCTCCTCCCCCGTGGAGTTCTCAAAATCCGCCACGATGATCCAATCACGACTGTTGAAAGGCACTGCGGAGGATGGAACAACAAAGATCAGCATCAGTCCGGCGCCGAGCAACGTGAGAGCAATCAGAGCGACGAACCGCGGTCTGATGAAACTGCGAGCGAGAACGGCCCTCCGGGGAGCCTTTGCCTCGTGCGGCGGCTGCATTGCGTTCAGATCCTGGGCAAGAGAGGCAGCGGATTGGTAGCGGGCCGCGGGATCTTTGGCAAGAGCACGAAGGATGATTGCTTCAAGAGGCTCCGGGAGCGAGGGCTGGACCAGACGTGGTGACTTTGGATGTTCGTTGAGAATGGAATAGATGACCGCTTGCTGGTAGTCGCTCCAGAACGGGCGGACACCGGTGCAGGCTTCATAGAGAACTACGCCCAGGGACCAGAGGTCCGTCCGGTAATCGACAATTTCTCCGCGCGCCTGTTCCGGAGACATATAGGCAAAAGTCCCAAGGGTCGTACCGGAGAGGGTCAGGGTCGACTGGCCCACAAGTTTCGCGAGGCCGAAATCAACGATCTTGGCCACCCCGTCCCCTGTCACCATGATATTCGCCGGTTTGATGTCCCGGTGGATGATGCCATGTTCATGTGCTTTTGCCAGCCCCTGGGCGACTTGCGCCCCGATCTGGGCGGCCTCCTCAGCGGTGAGCGGACCGCGCTCAATTCTCTTCTTGAGGGTCTCGCCGCCGAGGTATTCCATGCTAATGAACAGGTGGCCATCGCTGGTTTCGTCAACATCGTAGATAACACAAATGTTCTGGTGTTGAAGGGAAGACGCTGCTTTTGCTTCGTGGATGAAGCGCTGCTTCGCATCGGCGTCGCGCGTGAGTTCCGGAGGGAGGAATTTGAGGGCGACCAATCGATCGAGGTGGAGGTCTTGGGCCTTGTATACGACACCCATGCCGCCACCGCCGAGATGGTCGAGGATTTGGTAGTGGGATACGGTCTTGCCAATCATGGGAGACCTTGGAATGACTATCCATTATCCACGGATAGCTGAAATCTCGACCTCAACAACACGGCGGAAAGGTAGCGCCATACCAAAGGAATGTCAATGGGGGATTTGTTGGGATTTCCCGCGAGAGGGAGAGTGGAAGTTGCGCTCCGCCCCCCAAAAACGCGGAAGTCCGCCTGAGGCGGACTTCCATGGGGTAAAACGGTTCGAAAAAGCCGCCGTCGTTATCTGACGAGCAACATCCTTCGAGCCTGAACGAAATTCCCCGCTTCCAGCCGGTACACGTACACCCCGCTCGAGAGTCCTTTCGCATCGAAGCGCGCCGTGTATTGTCCCGGTGCCTTGGTCTCGTTTACCAGGACTGCCACCTCGCGGCCAAGCAGATCATACACCGAGAGCTTTACACTCCCCGCGACTGGCAATTGATACGTGATTTCTGACGTTGGATTGAACGGATTCGGAAAATTCTGGAGCAACGCGTATTCCGCGGGAGCTGTCTGGTCCGTCGACACACCAACGGCGGTGGGACTGATCCACGATATGGAGGCGACGGGGATAGCACCGGTGGAAGCAGACAGGGTGTCCAGAGCTACAACGGTAACGATTGCTCCTTCCTTTGCGATGAAAATGTATCCGACCCTGAGTTCGGGAGATCGTTCTTGGTACCGGATTCTGAGCGCCTGATATGTTGCTCCTCCCGGCATCGTCATCGGGCCATACGCGTCAGCGACATAGGATTCCGTGTAATTGGTGACCGTCGGGCCCACAAACGGGCTCCCGCCGACCGTGATCAGAAATGTCTCTGAATACGACGAACTCCAGGTAGTCCCATACGTCGATGGGAGAGGGTAGGTGACTGCCG
>Ga0326726_10003746_pt1 | contig 13959 bp, 12 predicted proteins | sample MHFenrmetagenome_2_FD_207603 | JGI IMG/M metagenome (GOLD analysis project Ga0326726, IMG submission 207603) | Lab enriched peat soil microbial communities from Michigan Hollow, Ithaca, NY, United States - MHF15MN | ecosystem: Environmental > Terrestrial > Soil > Wetlands > Peat | place: USA... | reverse complement strand
GCGGCCGCCGGCGCGAGCGCGAGAAGATTCGTCGCAGCCAACACCGCGCCCATCGTTGCCAAACTTCGCATCGTCTTCTTCCTCTTCTTGGTCTTGTTACTTGAACAACGCGAGCTCGACCGCGTCGCCCATTGCCTTGTAGCCCGCGTCGCCGGGATGCAAGTGGTCGCCCGAATCGACGGCCGTCGCGAACTTGCTCGGCGACGCCGGATCGCGCGCGACGCTGTCGAAGTCGATCACGCCGTCGTACTCGCCGCTCGTGCGGATCCAGTTGTTCAGGGCCTGACGCTTCGCCTCACCCTCGGGCGTGTAGTACGCGGCGCCCTCGAACGGCGTGAGCGTCGCGCCGTAGATCTTGAGTCCGCGCGCATGCGCGCGTGCGATCAGCTGCCGATGGCCCGCGATCAAATCGGCGGCCGTCGGGCTCGCGTTGGCGCGCGCGACTCCGATGTCGTTGATGCCCTCGAGCACGATCACGTGTGTGACGCCGGTCTGCATCAACACGTCTTTGTCGAAGCGCGCGAGCGCGCTGTAGCCCGCGCCGTCGCCGAGCACGCGGTTGCCGCTGATGCCCGCGTTCAGCACGGCGACCTCGGCCCTCTTCTGCGCCGCGAGACGGCGCGCGAGCTCGTCGGGCCAACGCGCGTTCGCGTCGGCGGTAGAGCGCGCGCCGTCCGTGATGGAGTCGCCGAACGTGACGACCGCGCGCGCGCTTTCGGGCGCCGCCACCTCGACGCGCGCGAGCGCGAGCCAGGAAGTGATCGGCCTATCGACCGGTAAGCTGACCTCGCCCGAGTGATCGCCGACGGTCGAGATGTAGCTCGTCTGCGACGCGCCGTTATGCGTCGTCGCGGGCGAAGCGCCGACGCCGATGTCGCCCGGGATGAAGAGATCGATCGCGAGATTCGCGAGCGGCGCGAGCTTCATCTCGACCGGATCGCTCACGAGTGTCGCACCTGCGAGGACGGTCCCCTTCGGCTGACCGTTGAACGTGAGCTTCTTGATCGACGCGGGATCCACCGCCGCGGCGTCGCTCTGGAGCGCGATCGCGGCGGCGCCGATCTCGAGCGGTGCAGTTCCGAACACGTTGCTCACCACGACTCGGACTTTGTCGCCGCCGATGCTCGTGTGCACGATCTGGCGCAGAGTCTGATTCTGCACCGTCGCGGGCGGCGGCGGGCGCGGCGCGCCACCGGGCGCGCCGGGCGCCCCCGGCGGCGGCCCGTTCGGGGCCGCGGGCGGCGGCCCCCCGGCCGCGGGTGGTCCGCCCGGCGGGGCGACAGGTCGAATGACCAGCGCCGTGGTCCACGTTGCAACCCAGTAGTCTGCGTTCTTCTTTGCGCCGAATGCGGGCGCAAAAGCGACGAGCACGACCGCGAGCGGCAGCAAAACCAGCGCGCGGCGTGTGGAATGAGCGGTGCGCATCGATGGTCCCCCCCTGCAGCGAAGTACTAGAGAGTGCATACGAAACCTCGGCGTAGCAAGCGTGTAAACCCGGTCGCGGCGCCGCACGCCGAGCGACTACCATGCCTCAATGACCGACACCTGGCGCGAGAGGCTGGCCGCGGGACGCGTGCTGCTACTCGACGGCGGCACCGGCAGCGAGCTGCGCCGGCGCGGCTTTGTGCTCGACGCCCGCTCGTGGAGCGCGGCGGCCGCGCTGACGGACTTCGAGCTGCTGCGCTCGATTCAATCAGACTACATCGCCGCGGGCGCCGACGTGATCACCACGAATACGTTCGCGGCCTCGCGCTTCGTGCTCGACGCGGCGGGGCTCGGCGAGCGGGCCGCGGAGGTCGTCGAACGCTCGGTCGCGGCCGCGCGCGAAGCTCGTGACGCGAGCGGGCGCGACGTCGCGATCGCGGGCTCGATGTCGTGCCTGCCGCCGCGCTTCGACCCGCGCGCATATCCCGCGGCGTGCACCGAGAGCGCCGCCTATCGAGAGCTCGCGGGGCGGCTTGCGGACGAGGGCGTCGATCTCATCGCGCTCGAGATGCTCGAGGACACGGAGCACGCGGCACGCGCGTGCGAAGCAGCGCGCGCGACGGGCCTGCCGGTTTGGCTCGGCGTGAGCTGCCGACTACGCGACGACGGCGCGCTCGCCGCGTTCGACTTCCCGGAGACCCCGCTCGCACGCGTGCTCGACGCGCTGCTCCCGTTCGCGCCGGACGCGGTGAACGTGATGCATTCGCCGCCGGGCGCGATCGCGCCCGCGCTGCGTGCGCTCCGCGCGCGGTCGCGTACCGTGCTCGGCGCATACCCCGAGCTCGAGGGCGGCGTCACGGGCTTGGCCGGCGCACGCGCCGCGGCGTCCGGAGACGACTCGATGCGGGCCGGCACGCCGCGGGCTACGGGCACGACGCTGTCGCCGACCGACATCGCGGCGCTCGCAAGCTACTGGGTCGTCGCCGGGGCGCGGATCGTCGGCGCCTGTTGCGGCGCGACGCCGAGCCACGTGCGCGCGCTGCGACAGGCGCTCGATGTCGGCCCGCGTTCGAGCGCAGACTAGATAGCCGTGCCGAACCCAAAGACCAGGATAGCGCACGCGTGGTATCGCCTCGGTACGCGCCGGCGCTTGGCGAGGAACGAGTGGCGCGGCAAGTACTGGTACGAACGCGACGGCGAGCGAATCGTCCCCTGCCGCCTTTGTCCGAAGCTCGACGCGCAGCGCAATCGCTGCGGCGTGCCGTTCGGCAGTCCGCTGCGCAAGTGCGTGACGGCCGCGACGGAGGCGCACCTCGGCAAGGCGCGCGGCCTGGTCGCGCTCGAGATCGGCTCGTACCAGCGCTCGTTCGCGAAGCACGTAGTCGAGCAGGCCGGCGGCTCCTGGACCGGCATCGAGCCTCAGTCGCGAATCGCTGCACGGCTCGGCGGCGAAGGCTACGGTCACGCGGGCGAGATTCCATTTCCGGCCGTAACATTCGATCTCGCGTTCGCGATCCAATCGTTCGAGCACTGGGAGGAACGGCTGCCGTCAATCGAGCAATCGCCGTCCTATCGCGAATGTCTCGCCGAGATCTGGCGCGTGCTGAAGCCCGGCGGCTCGCTCTATGTCGACGCGCCGATTCATCTGCACGGCCACGAGATGTTCGTCGCCGGCGATATCCCGCGGATTCTCTCGCTGTTCGACGACACGAAGTGGCAGGACGTCGTCGTCGAGCGCTGGCGATACGACCACGCGCCGCTGCCGCCTTACCCCGCGCCGGCGGTCGACGCAGAGGGCGCGCTCACCACCCTCGAGACCTACGATGCCGACGCGATTCGCGACTTGCAGCGCAACGCAAGCGTCTGGCTGCTGACGATCGCAGCGGTCAAACGGACACCGACCGTCGGCTAGAATCCTGCGATGCCCTCCGACATCCTCGCGGCACTGCGTGAACGTCTCGGCGACGACGCGCTGCTCACGGGCGAAGCGATCGGCGCGCGCTACCACGTCGACTTTAGCCACGAGAACGCGTGCGCGCCGCGCGCCGTGCTGCGGCCCGCGTCGACCGAGGAGGTCGCCGCGATCCTGCGCGAATGCCACCGCGCTAGGCAGCGAGTCGTGATTCAAGGCGGGCTCACCGGCCTCGCGGGCGGCGCGACGCCGCAAGCCGACGAGCTCGCGATTTCGCTCGAGCGGCTCACCGGCATCGAGGAGATCGACCGCGCCGCGCAGACGATGACCGTGCGCGCCGGCACGCCTCTGCAAGTCGTCCAACAGGCCGCGGCGGACGCGAGCTATCTCTTCCCGCTCGACCTCGGCGCGCGCGGCTCGTGCACGATCGGCGGCAACATCGCGACGAACGCGGGCGGCAATCAGGTGATCCGCTTCGGCATGATGCGCAACCTCGTGCTCGGCCTCGAGGCCGTGCTCGCGGACGGCACGGTCATGAGCCCGATGAACAAGATGCTCAAGAACAACGCGGGCTATGACTTGAAGCAGCTTTTCATCGGGAGCGAAGGCACGCTCGGCGTCGTGACGCGCGCGGTGCTGCGCCTGTGGCCGAAGCTGCCGAGCAAGGTCACCGCGCTCTGCGCGCTGCGCGGCTTCGACGACGCGGTGGCGTTGCTGCATGCGCTACAGGCGCGGCTCGGCGGAAGCTTGAGCGCGTTCGAGGCGATGTGGGCCGGATATTTTCATTACGTGCTCGAGCACATGCCCGCGCTGCGCTCGCCGTTCGCGGAGCGGCACGCGCTCTACGCGCTCGTCGAGATCGAGGGCACCGAGCACGCGGGCGACACCGCGCGCCTCGAGGCCGCGCTCGCGGACGCGCTCGAGTCGGGCGCCGTCGCCGACGCGGTGCTCGCACAGTCCGCGCGTGAGGCGAAGAACCTCTGGGCGATCCGCGACGGCATCGGCGACGTGACGCCGACGCTCCAACCGCTGCTCGCGTTCGACGTGAGCTTGCCGATCGACTCGATGGCGAGCTTTCTCGCGACCGTGGACGCCGCGTTCGCGCGTTTCCCGGATCCCGTCACGAACCTCGTGTTCGGCCACATCGGCGACAGCAACCTGCACCTCGCCGTGACGACGCACCGCGCGCACGACCTCGGCAAGCTCTGCGACGTCGTCTACCAAGCGGTCGGTCGGCACGCTGGCTCGATCTCCGCAGAGCACGGGGTCGGCACTCTGCGCCGCGACTACCTGCATCACTCTCGCTCGGCAGCGGAAATCGAGGTCATGAGGCGCCTTAAAGCCGCTCTCGATCCTCATGGGATCTTGAATGCCGGTCGCGTTATGCCCGGCTAGTCTCTTCGGAGCAGCGGCAAGTGTGACGCGCGTCACACGCGGGGCGGTCTGCGGAGTCTGTAATGGGTTCGTCAGCGCGGCGCGACACGCAAGGGAGTGCAGTCGATGCCATCGACCGACCCGCCGACCGATCCCAGCCCGAGCCCCCTCGCGCGTCCCACGTTCGAGACCGGGGGCGGCGACCACCTGACGATCACCAACCTCGTCAATGACCTACACCGGTTGGTCTTTCTGCCGGGCGACCTCTTCATTTGGGCCCTGACGACGTATGCGGCGCCGTTCGCACGGCTGCTCGGCGTCGGCCCGAACGACTACGGCGGCGTGCTGTCGGGTTTCGTCTCGACCTGCGCATGGATTGTCGCATTCGTTGCAATCGCGATCGCAATTCAAACAATTGTCGATTTCGATCGTCGCGTGACGAGCGCGATGCAACGTCTGTTCGCGACCGTTGCGCTGCGTTTGCGAATCGCTCGCACGCTGGCGCGCCAGCGCCTCCGAGCGTGGCTCGCATCGCGCGGACAACCACCAGAGCAGGAAGTGATCGCGAACGAAGTCGAGATTTCCTCCGCGCAGCTCCACGCGCTGCGACTGCACACGAAGCTCGCGCCGGGCTGCTTGCTCGCAGTGAGCGAGGCGGCAAGCGAGGCCGGCACTCGCGTATCCGTGATGAAGGAGTTGCTCGAAGGGCTGCACCGGCTGGGCCTGCTCGGGCGCAGCCGCGGCGTGGCGGACGGCGAGGACGCCTACGCGCTGACGAGGGCCGGCATGGCGCTGCTGGTGTCGCGCAAGCTCGCCACTCGGCCGGCGGCGCCGCCGGCGCCGGCGATGCGTCGAGCGTCGCGCAACGTCTAATGCGCGCTCCGAGAATCGGCCTCGCGCTCGGCAGCGGCGCGGCGCGTGGCTGGGCGTACCGCCGTGCAGCGTCGCGCCGCAGTCGCGGCGTTGCGTCGTGAACGTGGGGATCGCGTCGTCGATCGCGCAAATGGAGCTCGAGCTCATGTGGCGCCTCAAGACCGCGCTCGACCCGCGCGGGATCCTGAACGCAGCGCGCGTGCTGCCGGACTAGTGGAGTCCGCTCGCGCGAGCCGCGTGCCTCGCGTACAAGACCAGTGCGACGTTCGCAGCGATGCCGACGACCGTCACGGCGACCTCGGCGCCGATGATGCGCAGCGCGATGAATCGGACGCGGCCGCGATGAAAGCCCCAGAGAGCCCACGCGAAGTATGCGAAGAATAGGATCTGATCGAAAAGATTGACGTACGGCGCGATGGGCGCGGCGGCCGCGCCGAGAAGAAATGTAAGCGCGAGCGGCACCCGCCACAGAAACAGCTGCGCCGTCACGAAATACGTGAACGCGAGCTGTTCGGCGTAGTTGTATCCGGAGCGCACGAACGCGAGCAGCACGCATAGCGCGAGCACGGGAACGAGCGCGAGGTTCATCGCCTGACCGTACTTGGCCCAACCGAGCGAAGCGGCCGCGGGATTCAGCGAGACAGCGAGCCACCAGAGCGCGCAGGTCCCGACCGTGTAGCGGAACGGCGTAACGTATTCGACGCGCCGTCCTTCGACGTACTCGCGCGCCATTTGACCGGGCCGGATCGCGAGGCCGATCACCGTGCGCAGGACGCGCGAGTCCGCATCCGTGGCGGCTTCGACGAGGTCCGCCCACCAATCGCGCACGCGCAGCCGCTCGTGCCGATGCAGTTGCCCGCAGCGCGAGCAAAACTCGCCGTGCAGCGTCGCGCCGCAGTTGCGGCATTGCGTCGTGAACTTGGGGATCGCGTCGTCCATCGCGCCTCGACTCGGCAGCTCTGGGCGGCGCGTACGCTATCATGGCCGATGGAGCGGAGATAGGACGCATGGGCCTGCTGATCGACGGCCAATGGCGCGACACCTGGTACGACACGAAGGAGTCGCGCGGCCGCTTCGTGCGCAGCGAAGCGCAGTTTCGCAACTGGGTCACGCGCGACGGCAGCGCGGGCCCGAGCGGCCGCGGCGGATTCCGCGCGGAGCCGAACCGCTACCACCTCTACGTCGCGTTCGCGTGTCCTTGGGCGCACCGCACGCTGATCTTCCGCAAGCTCAAGGGGCTCGAATCGCTGATCTCGGTCTCGGCGGTCAACAGCTACATGGGCGAGGACGGCTGGACGTTCGACGCCGCTCCCGAAACGATCCGCGACGACGTGAACCACGTGCGGAAGCTCTACGAGCTCTACACGATCGCGGACCCGAAATACTCTGGGCGCTCGACGATCCCGATCCTCTGGGACAAGAAGCAGCGGACGATCGTCTCGAACGAATCGTCCGAGATCATCCGGATGCTCAACGGCGCGTTCGACGAGGTCGGCGCGAATCGCAACGACTACTACCCGAAAGAGCTGCGCGCCGAGATCGACGAGTGGAACGCACTGATCTATCCGAACGTGAACAACGGCGTCTATCGCGCCGGCTTCGCGACGACGCAAGAGGCCTACGAGGAAGCTGCGATCGCGCTGTTCGCGACGCTCGACAAGCTCGAGCGGCGGCTTAGCGTCCGCCGCTATCTTTGCGGCTCGCGGCTCACCGAAGCCGACGTGCGGCTATTCACGACGCTGATCCGCTTCGATCCCGTCTATCACGGGCATTTCAAGTGCAACAAGCGCCGGATCGTCGACTACCCGAATCTCTGGGGTTTCGTGCGCGACATCTATCAGACGCCCGGCGTCGCGGAGACCGTACACATTGATTTCATCAAGCGGCACTACTACGGCAGCCACGCGACTATCAACCCGACGCGGATCGTGCCCATTGGGCCGGAGCTCGACTACTCCGAGCCCCACGGCCGCGCCGAGCTCAGCGCGTAATTCGAGTAAGATCTCCGCACTGGGATCTTGATCAAACGCGAAAGCTAGACATCGGACGGTGGAATAGATGCCGTTCTCGCCGGGAACCCGTTTCGGTCCGTACGAAATCGCCGCGCTGATCGGCATCGGCGGCATGGGCGAGGTGTATCGCGCCGGCGACGCCGCGTTGAAACGCGACGTCGCGATCAAGGTGCTGCCCGAGTTTCTCGCGGCCGACGCGGAACGGCTCGCGCGCTTCCAACGCGAGGCCGAAATGCTCGCGGCGCTGAACCACCAGAACATCGCTCACGTCTATGGGCTCGAGCGCTCGGGCACCACGACCGGCCTCGTCATGGAGCTCGTCGATGGCCCGACGCTCGCCGATCGCATCGCACAAGGGCGAATTCCGCTCGCCGAGGCGCTGCCGATCGCAATGCAGATCACGGACGCACTCGAGGCCGCGCACGAACGAGGGATCGTGCATCGGGATCTCAAGCCCGCGAACATCAAGCTGCACGCGAACGGCACGGTAAAGGTGCTCGACTTCGGCATCGCGAAGGCGCTCCAGCCCGCGTTCGCGGTCAGCGGGCCGCAGACGCGCGTCGCAAACACGCCGTCCGTGACGCAGACCGGGACGATCCTCGGCACGGCCGCCTACATGAGCCCAGAGCAGGCGCGCGGCAAGCCGGTCGACAAGCGCACGGACGTCTGGGCGTTCGGTTGCGTGCTCTACGAGATGCTCGCGGGGCTGCCGGCGTTCGAAGGCGAAGACGCGACGACGACGATCGGCCGCGTGCTCGAGCGCGAAGTCGACATGCAGGCGCTGCCGGCCGACGTGCCGGCCGGCGTGCGCAAGACGCTCACTGCCTGCTTGCAGAAGGACGCGAAGAAGCGCGTGCGCGACATCGGCGACGTGAAGCTCGCGCTCGACGGCGCGTTCGAGACGCGCTTCGAGCACGCCGGCGCGGAACCCGCGTGGCGACGAGCGCTCGTGCTCGCCGCAGCGTTCGCCCTCGGCGCCGCCGCGATCGGGCTCGTTGCGTGGCGGCTCTGGCCCGCGCCCGAGCCGCGAGTCGCCACGCGGCTGTCGATGCTGGTCACTGTGTCGGGCTTTGCGATGACTGCAATCTCTCCCGATGGTCGGCGCGTCGGCTATTGGGGCTCCCGCTCGCAGACGATCCAAGTGCGCGATCTCGACCAGTTCGAGGTGCGCGCGATCCCGTTCACGAGCGACTCCGCTGGACCGCCGTGCTTCTCTCCCGACGGCCTATGGATCGCCTATAGCGACGGCGATGCGAGTCAACTTCTGAGGAAGGCACCGATATCCGGCGGTGCGGCGCTCACCGTCGCGCAAAACCTTGTCGGCGCCGACTTCTGCCATTGGGGCGAGGACGGCTACATCTATTTCAGCGCGACGCCCGGAATCATGCGTGCGCCCGAGGCGGGCGGGCCCGTGGAGCTCGTCGTGGCGCCGAGCGCCGAGCGCGGCGAGGCCGCCGTCGAAAAGCCGCAGCTGTTGCCGGGCGACACGCAACTGCTCTACAGCGTCGTCGGAGAGGGAGGCGTCGGGAGCGTTCGGGTCGACGTCTTGAACCTCGTGACGCGAAAGCGCAAGACGGTTCTCGATGGCGTCGGCGTCGCGACGTTCGTGCCGGTGACCCGCCGTGCGTCTCGCGGCTATTTGGTGTACGGACTCACCGGCGCCCTGTTCGCTGCGCCGTTCGATGCGCGCAGCCTCGAGGCGGGCGCCGCGCGTCCGGTCGTGAGCGAGGTTCTCGGCAGCGGCGCGGTGTCGAGCGCGAGCGTCTCCGCATCGGGAACGTTGGCCTATCTGTCCGGATCGAACCTCACCGACGGCCAAAGCGAAGAGACGCTGATCGCAGTGGATCGCGACGGAACGCAGCACGCGCTGCCCGAGCCGCCGCATGCCTACGGCGAAGTAGCCTTCTCGCCCGACGGACGGCGCGCCGCGATCGTGAGGATCGACCGGCCCGGAAACACAGTGGACGTTTGGATGTACGAGCTCGACGGCGACCGGTTCAATCGGATCACGTTCGAGGGCGCGAACGTCGGCGTCGTCTGGACGCCGGATGGCAAGCGGCTAATCTACTCCCACGCGGAGAACTACGTTACCGCCGCCGCACGGGGAACGACGGAGCTACGGTCGGTACCCACGGACAGCTCGGGCCCCGCGAGCACGCTCGTCGGCTCGGCCAACTGGATGCGCGGGGTCTTCGCCGCGACGTCGGTATCGTCCGACGGCAAAGCGCTGCTCCTCACGAACGACTTGTTGGGGACCACGGACGTGCTCGCGCTCACGCTCGACGAGGGCTCACCGCCCGCCGTGAGCACTGCGGCGCCCCGCCCCTTCGTCGCGACGACAGCCTTCCGCGAATCGTGGGCGACGTTCTCACCGGACGGGCGCTTCGTCGCGTACACCTCGGACGAGTCGGGCCGCGACGAAGTCTACGTCGTGCCGTATCCAGGCCCCGGGGGCAAATCGCAAGTCTCGCGCGACGGCGGCACGATGCCGCGCTGGAACCGCAACGGCAAGGAGCTGCTCTACTTGAGCGCCGGCAAGCTCATGAGCGTCGAGGTCGACACGTCAGGGACTTTCCGCGTGCTCACGCCGCGCGCGCTGTTCAACACGCCGCCGCGCATCCTGACCCTCGGGCTCCCGTACGACGTGTCGCCGGACGGCACGCGGTTCCTGATGCTGAAGTCCGGCGCAAGCGCCGAGCAACAGACCGAGCTGCGAGTGGTCATCAACTGGATCGACGAGCTCGAGCGCGCGGCACCGGCGTCGCGGCACTAGCACGCGCACCGCTGTGCGAGGCGCTGCCCGCGGGTGGAACGCCGTTACAGACGTCCCGCCTGGTAGTCCGCGAACGCCTGGTGGATCTCCTCCACCGTGTTCATCACGAACGGACCATAGCGCGCGACCGGCTCGCCGAGCGGCCGTCCCGCGACGACGATGAGCCGCGCACCTTGCGGGCCCGCGGTCACCGGCAAACTTTCGCCGCGCGTGAGCAGCGCCATCTCCTGCGCCTTGATGCCCGTGGCCACGCCGCCGATCTTCGCGTCGCCCTGATAGACGTATGCGAATGCGTTGTGCTCCTCGGGCAGCGTCGCGGTGTACGACGCGTTCGGCTCGAGGTGCAAGTCGAAGTAGAGAGGATCGGTCGCGACCTCCATGACCGGCCCTTTCACGCCGTTCACGGTGCCGACGAGCACGCGCGCGCGCGCGCCGGGGCCGAGATCGACTTCCGGAACCTGGTCGCCCTGGATATCCTGGTAGCGCGGCTTCGTGAGCTTGTCCTTCGCGGGCAGATTCACCCAGAGCTGGAAGCCCCACATGAGGCCGTCCTTCTGTTCCGGAATCTCCGAATGCACGATGCCCTTGCCGGCCGTCATCCACTGCACGGCGCCGGGGCCGAGCAGCCCCGAGTTGCCCTGGTTGTCGCCGTGGCGCATCTGGCCCGCGAGCATGTAGGTCACGGTCTCGAAGCCGCGGTGCGGGTGGTTCGGGAAGCCTTCGATGTAGTCGTTCGCGTCGTCCGAGCGTAGCTCGTCGAGCAGCAGGAACGGATCGAACGAATCGAGCGCGGGCTGGCCGATCACGCGCGTGAGCCGCACGCCGGCGCCGTCGCTCGTCGGCATGCCGCGGACCTTGCGTGCGACTTCGCGCACGGCGCCCTTCGCCGTCTCGTTGACGTTCTTCGGATTCGTCGCCATGAGATCCTCCTGGTGGGTGCGCCGCGGCGAGTCCGCGACGACCGGCCGGCCGATGTGGCAGCGGCCCGCGCGTTATTCAAGGTGTCCCGGCTACTCTACACGCGCCTCCGGACCGGCGATATCATGGCGCGCCTTTCTTCTGCCGACGCACTTGGGGGACTCAAAGTGAAAGTCATCTATCGGACGCTCTGTTCCGCGGCACTGCTCTGCGCGTGCGGCGCGGCAATCGCTCAGGACCAAGACTTCTCGAAGGTCAACATCGAGACGCAGCAGCTCGCGCCCAACCTCTACATGCTGATGGGCTCGGGCGGAAACATGGCGCTCTCGACCGGCGCCGACGGCTCCGTGCTCGTCGACACGGAATACGCGCCGCTCAACGAGAAAATTCGCGCGGCGGTGAAGGCCGCGGGCGGCAGCGACGTGAAGTTCGTGATCAATACGCACTGGCACGGCGATCACACGGGCGGTAACGAACCGCTCGGCAAGGCCGGCGCACTGATCATCGCTCAGGACAACGTGCGCGTGCGGATGAGCACGGAGCAGTTCATGGCCGCGTTCAACCAGAAGATCCCGCCGTCGCCGCCAGCCGCGCTGCCGAAGGTCACGTTCCCGACGCGCGCGACGTTCTATTGGAACGGCAACAAGGTGAACGTGTTCCATGTCGAGAACGCCCACACCGACGGCGACTCGATCATTCACTTCACGAACGCGAACGTGATCCACACCGGCGACACGTACGTGAAGGACCAGTACCCGCTGATCGATCGTAGCTCGAAGGGCTCGCTCGACGGGTTTATCAAGTCGTCGGAAGCCGTGCTCGCGCTCGCCGACGCGAACACGAAGATCATCCCAGGCCACGGCGCGCTCGCGAACAAGGGCGACCTGCAGCGGTTTCACGACATGCTCGTGACAGTGCGCGGCAGCCTGAAGACGCTGATCGATCAGGGCAAGACCGAGGACCAAGCCGTCGCTGCCAAGCCAACCGCACAGCTCGACGAGAAATGGGGCAAGGGCTTCATGAAGGCCGACGATTTCGTGCACATGGCCTATCAGAGCTTGAAGCCCTGATCCGCCGGCAAACCCCTAACGGCGTCATAATAGTGCTCGGCGCGCGGCCGTGGCCCTTTAGAGCGGCGCCGCGCGCCGGTACGCTACGCGACGAGACGGTAGCGCGGACGCGTTTGCGGTCTAGGGGGCCCGACAATGAGCAGAGTCTTTTTCCCTGCCGCGCTCGGCGCGGCGATCCTGATCTCCATCGCGGCCTGCGCGCCTGCGACGAAGCCGGGCGCTCAAACGTCGACCGGAGCCGCGCCGAAGCCCGCGGCCGCGCCGGTCGCGGACGCCGCGACCCAGAAGTGGGCCGCACTCGCGAAGCTGCCGGACTGGAGCGGCGTCTGGGAAGTGGACTGGCGCAACAGCCGCCACATGCCCCCGCGCACGCCGATGAAGCTCACGCCCGAGTGGCAGGCGAAGGCCGATGCGTTCCGCGCCGCGCAAAAGCAAGGCGAGAACGTGCAGAGCGAGGCCGCGAACTGCGTGCCGCCGGGGTTGCCCGGGATCATGACGCAGCCATATCCGATCGAGTTCCTTTACCAGCCCGACAAAGTCGTGATACTCACCGAGGCATACATGCAGTTCCGCCACATCTGGACGAATGGGCGACAGCATGCGGAGGATCCCGATTTGACGTTCTACGGCGACTCGACGGGCTTTTGGGACGGCAACACGCTCGTCGTCGACACGGTCGGCCTGAATCCGCAGAATCGCCTCGGGCCCGGAATCGGACACAGCGACAAGCTTCGCGTCGTCGAGCGCATCCATCGCGCCGACAAGGATTGGCTCGAGATCGAGACCACGTTGTTCGACCCCGAGGTGTTCACCGAGCCGTACGAGTTCACGACTTCTTACCGCCACCTCGACGACCAGATCCGCGAGTACATCTGCGTCGAGAACAACCACGACAGCGCCGACGACAAAGGTCGGGCGGGGTTCAGATTGGAGTAGACGACATGCGCATGAAGACGATGTCCTCTTTGGCAATCAGCTCGTTAGCGGCGTGCGCGGCGCTCGCCGTCGCGCCGCCCGCGCTCGCACATCACTCGACGGCCGCGTTCGACATGGAAAAGACGATCGAGATCACGGGCACCGTCGAAGACTTCCAGTGGACGAACCCGCACACGTGGACCAACGTGAAGGTCGAAGGCAGCGACGAGTCGGCCGGGATCTACGGCCTCGAAGGCATGAGCCCGAACTATCTCGGTCGCAATGGTTGGACGAAGAGCACGCTGAAGCCCGGCGACAAGCTCACGTTCGAGGTGCATCCGCTCAAGGACGGCCGAAGAGGCGGGTTCATGGTCGCCGTGAAGCTCCCGGACGGCACGCTGCTCTACAACCTGCCGCATCGCGACGACAGCAGCCCGCCGCCGAAGACGTTGCCATAGTTCGTCAGAGTTGATCGCAGCGTAGCCACCTTCGGGCCGCGCGCCGCCCTGTCCTGGGCGCGAGATCTCCCCACCGACAACCCGGGGAGGTACGGCGATGACGAAGGTAGCTCGCGCGCTCGGCGCGCGGATCGAGGAGCTCGCGACCGCAGTCTGGATCGCGTGCGTCTTGTGCTGGGTCGTGTTGCTGTTCGTCGCGCAGGCGGCGCGCGCGGCGGACTTCCCCGCC
>Ga0326726_10003744_pt1 | contig 13960 bp, 7 predicted proteins | sample MHFenrmetagenome_2_FD_207603 | JGI IMG/M metagenome (GOLD analysis project Ga0326726, IMG submission 207603) | Lab enriched peat soil microbial communities from Michigan Hollow, Ithaca, NY, United States - MHF15MN | ecosystem: Environmental > Terrestrial > Soil > Wetlands > Peat | place: USA... | reverse complement strand
TTGTTGGCGCCCTGGCCCCAGTAGTCACTGCGCAGCGTGACGCGTTGATCGTTGAAGCCGACCCACGCGCCGGCAACAAGTTGCGGATGCATCAGGATGAACCAGCCGTCGGTGTTGTTCTGCGTCGTCCCGGTCTTGCCGGCCACGTCGGCGCGAATGCCATAGACCTCACGGATGGCGCGACCGGTGCCGCGATCGACGGCGCCGCGCAGCATGTCGATCAGTTGCACGGCCAGCTCGGGCTGCATCGCGCGCTCCACGGCACGTGGGGTTGCGCCATCCGATGTATCCACCGCACTTGCACCGGAGCGCCGCGGCTCGAAATCCGCGATCAGCGCGCCGTTCGCATCGCTCACGCGGCTCACCAGCATCGGCGGGCGATACTCGCCCTGTGCCGCAATCGTTGCGTACGCGCTGGCCATCTCGAGCAGCGTGACGGGGCTCGTGCCGAGCGCCAGCGACGGCACGCTGTCAAGCGGGCTTTCCCGCACGCCCGCCTTCTGGGCGAAGCGCATCACCTTGCTCGGCCCCACTTCCTGCATCACCTGCACCGTCACCGCATTGCGCGAGTAGACGAGGCCCTCCTCGAACGTGAGCTTGCGTCCCGTCGGGCCCCCCATATCTCCCGGGCGCCATACGCCGCCGTTTGGGAGACGGATCGCAACTGGCTTGTCTTCGAATTCCCGCTGCGTGTCGAACCCGGCCTCGAGTGCTGCGCCATAGACGAACGGCTTGAATGTCGATCCGGGCTGCCGGCGCGCCTGCGCCACGTGATCGAAACTATCGAGCGCGAAATCGCGGCTGCCCACCCAGGCGCGCACCTTGCCGGTAGTGGGATCGATCGCGATGAAGCCGGCCTCGAGCCGCGTCTTGCGCGTGCGCAACGCGTCGATGAACGTGGCGTCGCCACGCAACTGCGCCAGCGCGGCCGCCTCGCTGAGTGGCTTGGCGCCCGCCGGGTCGGTCAGGCGCGCGAACTCCGGCGACTCCCGAGTGAACGTCTCCAGCAGATCCGGGTGCGCGCTCCAGAAATAGCGGAACGGCTCGGTCTTGGCGCGCGCTCTTGCGTAGGCATCGAACTGCGTCGACATGACCTTCTTGCCGGGCGTGCCCCACTCGACGTCCGCGACGTTCTGCAGGGCGTTCAGCCGGCGCGCGACCGCCTGGTTGGCCTGCTGCTGCAGCTTCGGATCGAGCGTCGACACGACCACCAGCCCATCCGCGTAGATGTTGTAGCCGCGCTCGCCGGCCCAGTCGAGGAGCCAGCGCCGCACCGTTTCCGCGAAATGCGGCGCCGGTCCGAGATCGAGATCCTGGCGGGCGAAGTCGAGCTTGAGCGGCCGGTCACGCAGGCGCAGGTATGCGTTGTGGTCGAGCTTGCCGTGCTTCTCCATCTGCGCAAGCACGACGTTGCGCCGCTCGCGCGCGCGCTCCGGATACAGCACCGGGTTGAACGTGGCCGTGCCTTTGAGCATGCCGATCAGCGTCGCGCCCTCGAGCACGTTGAGTTGCGTCGCCGGTTTGTCGAAGTAGGTGCGCGCTGCCATCTCGATGCCGATGGCGTTGTAGTGAAACGAGACCGTGTTGAAGTAGCTCTCGAGAATCTCGCGCTTGGAGTAGGCGCGCTCCAGCTTGAGCGCCGTCACCATCTCCTTGAGCTTGCGATCGAGCGTCGGCGCGCGGCCGATTTGCTCCGGAAAGTAGTTGCGGGCGAGCTGCTGCGTGATGGTCGAACCGCCCTGACGCCCTCCGAGCAACGTGTGGCCGATCGCGGAAGCGGTGCGGACCCAGTCGACACCGTGGTGCTCCCAAAAGCGATGATCTTCGGTAACGATGAGCGCATCGACAACGTGCTTGGGCACCTGGTCGAGCTTGACCCACTCCCGATTGGTGCGGCGAAACGTCGTCAGCACCGATCCGTCCGCGGCGAGCAGGACACTCGGCCGCTCGTCGCGCCCCTTCAGCACACCTTCCACCGACGGGGTCAACGGAACGAGGACGAGGGCGTAGAGCGGCACGACCAGGACGATCGCCACGAGCACCATGAGCAGGCCGAGGCCCGCGCGGCGGGCAAGCGCCCGGATGCGGTCGTCAGCGATCATTGGCAGCCAGGCGCGCGAAGTCGCGCTTCGCGGTGTTGACGCGCGCGAGATACACCGCGGCCTCGTGGTCGCCGCACCGCTCGCCCGGCGCGAGCCGGAAGCCGCGGCGCGCGTAGGCCTCGGCTGCACCGGCACCGCACAAGTGGATCAGCGCGGCGAGATCCTGCTTCTGTTGAATCGATGCCGCACGCACCTTCTGGTGATCGAGCACGCGGGTCACGCCGCGATCGAGCAGCACGGCGGTCAGCTCGACTGCGTGCGTCGGCACGACACGCGTGTAGAGGCGATTGAACCAGCATGAGTGCCAGTCGTCCCACGGGCCGTCCGCCACGACCTCGTGGTTGCGGATGCAGTAGCGCCGCGCGTCGGCAAACGCGGCGTCCGTGAGCTGGTACATCCCCACCGCGCTCGACGCCGGCCGATACATCTCGAACGGTTCTGCGCTCAGCCGCCACCGCCAATAGGTGCGCGCGACAGGATTGCCGGCACCTTCGACCTGCGCCAGCGCAGCCAGCAGTTGCGGGGCGATTACCGCGGTCGAGTGCGCGCGGAACAGCGAACCGTAGGCGCGCCAGGTGTCGGCCGGCGTCTTGGCCAGCGCACCGCTTACCGGGAAATAGAGTTCGGTCGGCTTGCGCACGACCTGGTAGAGCGCATTCACGGCGAACGCCAGCACCACCAAGGTCAAACCGAGCGCGAAACCCTTTGTCGCCGGTGGCGCCTTGCGGAACATGCGCTTGACCTTGCGCCTCGTGCGTGCAGAAGGCCAGAGCGCAGCGAGGAAGACACGCACGCGCGCGCGCGCCGAACCACGCCGCCGGCGCCGGGGTGACCCAATTCGAAGTGCAACGCTGCGCGCCATGCCGAGACCGTGCGACCGAACGGCGAAGTTGTTTCCCACGCGTGCGACACGCTGCATGCGTGTCGCGTTCACGGCGAGTTTGCCAGTGAAGCGCCCGGCCGGATGGCTGAGCACATCCCAAGAAAAGCCGCGCGCTAGGCAGCGCGGCAGGGCTCACTTCATGGATTCTTCACGCGCAACCGGTATCTCGTTCCGCGCGGCCGCGCACAGCGATGAACGCGGGATTACGTGCTCGAGTGTCCGTTTGCTCAAGCGCCGGCGTCTTCGTTGCTCGCGGGTTCGTCGAAGTACGCCATTACCTCGTCAAGCAGGCGGTGCAGCGCGACGTGCGCCGCTTGGCGCCTTGTTTGCGGTGAGTGCGATCGGCCTCACCACCCTCGGCGCACTCTCCGCGCTGGCCGTTTACTGCACCCCCTGGCAGCGTTAACCGGACGGCGCGGGCGCCTGCAGGTGCGGTTTGTCGGCGCACGGATCGGCACGCACCGCGCGCTCGGTGAACCAGATGAAATCAAAGCTCTGCGACGTTGCGAACTGATCGTCGAGGTACTCGTTCAGGGAGTGCCGCGCCGAATCGACTTCGACGAACGCGATCACCAGCGGCCGTTGTGACATGTAGAGCGGCGCGCCGCGATCGGCGCGCACATGGCCACCGCCGGCGATGAGCACCGCACCGCGCGCGGCTTCCTGCTGCAGCGCCCGGGCCATCGCCACGTCGCGTGCCCGCTGGGCGGCGACCATGCCGGCCAGGACCGCAGGCTCCGCCTTCTCGCCGCAGTGACTGCGGTCGATATCCGCGGCAAGCGCATCCTCGACGTGCTTGGCCACAGGCGGCAGCCCGGCATGCGCCGGATCGCGCACGATCGCGCGCGCGTCGTTGCGCGAGACGTTCGCGGCGATGACCGGCAGGTCGTACTGCAACGCGAGTTCAACGAGCGGGCGATACCCGTCGACCTGCCAGCTGCGCCGGTTGAAGTGCCCCGCGTCCAGAAAGGTGTCCGCCGTGCGACCGGGACGGGCACGCTCCGCATCGAGTGCCGCCTGGAATTCGCGGTCGAGCTGTTCCATCACCAGCGCCGGACGGCGGCCCGTCGCGGTGACCTGCGTGAGGAGCTCTTGCTGCAAGCGGTGATGCTCGGGGTTGTCGTGCGTCTCGCCAAGCAGCACGAGGTTCGACGCGCGCACGGCACGCTGCACCGATTCGGTCGAGACGTAGGCGTGGGCGCGCGTGTCCCAGATGCTTCCCGGCGCCGGCGCGATCACCGGTTCGTGGGGGAGCGTTGCGCACCCGGCTGCTCCGGCGACCAAGCAGGTCGCCGCGCGCTGCAGCACGAAGAGATGTCGAGGCATCGGGCGAACGGAGCCGCAGCCGCTACGGCCGGCGCACCGAGGCGCCGTCGCCCAGCCGCTCGACCCGATCGTCGACCTCGCCGATATACGCCGCGAGTGTATTGCCCGCGTGATCGATGTGTTCACGCAAAGCGGCCTCGAGCCGGTCGATGCGGGCGCTCAAGGCGTCTTCAGGCGAATGCATCTCTTCCTGCAGCCTGTCGAGGCGGACGTCGAGATGCTTGCGCAGCTCGGTGAAGCGCGAAGCCTCCGCTTCATCGGCGAGCGCGCGCTGCGCTGCGAGCTCCTTCGCCGCGCGCCGCGTCTCCATGATGGCGCCAGCCTGCTGGTACACCATCAGGAACAGGAACACGAGCGTGGTCACGACGAGAAAAATCAGGAGGATCAACCCGAGCGGCGCGTCGATCCGTGCGACGAGCAGCGAGACCTGGGTTGGCGCGGTGATGGCGCTCCAGTTGGCGAGCGTGAAGACGAGCAGCAGCCCGAGCAATATTGAGAGAACAATGGCACGTACTTTCATGGATCGTCCTAAACGAGATCGTCCCAGGGACGAGACAGGCGCACAGCGCCGTTGATGATGCCGACCATCGAGTACGTCTGCGGAAAGTTGCCCCATAACTCGCCGGTCGCCGGTGCAAGGTCCTCGGAAAGCAAGCCGACCGCATTGCGCCGGGAGAGCAGTGCCTCGAACACCTCGCGCGCCTGGTTGACGCGGCCGATGCGCGCGAGCGCGTCGATGCGCCAGAACGAGCAGACATTAAACGCGGTTTCCGGATAACCGAAATCGTCGGGCGCTTCATAGCGCCGCATGAAGGGCCCATCGCACAGCGCCTCCTCGAGCGCGTGCACGGTGCGGACGAAACGGCCGTCGCGCGGATCGATCAGGCCGACTTCCGCCATCAACAGGACGCCTGCGTCGAGGTCGTTGCCGCCGAAGCTCTCCACGAATGCCTGGCGTTTCTCGCTCCACGCCGCCGCGAGAATCTTGTTGCGGATCGTGGTCGCGCGCTCCATCCATACCGAGGCACGCTCGGCCAAACCGAGCGTCTGGCTGATCTTTGCCAGCCGGTCGCAGGCGGCCCAGCACATGAGCGACGAAGTGGTGTGCACGCGCGAGCGGCTGCGGAACTCCCACATCCCCGCGTCGGGCTGGTCGTGCAGGCGCCACGCCTGGTTGCCGACCGACTCGAGCGCGGTGAAATCCGTGGCGTCCGCCGGCCGCAGCAGGCGGCGGTCGTGGAAAGCCTGGGCTGAGCCCAACACGATGTTGCCGTAGACGTCGTGCTGGAAGTGCGCGTACGCGCTGTTGCCCACGCGCACCGGGCCCATGCCGCGGTAGCCGCGCAAGTGCGCAACGACGTTCTCGTCGAGTTCACGCTCCAGGCCGATGCCGTAGAGCGGCTGGACATGCCCGGCCTCCGCATCGCGCACGACGTCGTGCAGGAACCGCAGGTAGTCCTCCATCGTGCCGACTTCGGACAGGCTGTTGAGCGCGCGCACGACGAAGAACGCGTCGCGCAGCCAGCAGTACCGGTAGTCCCAGTTGCGCTCGGAGTTCGGCGCCTCCGGGATGCTGGTGGTGAGCGCCGCGACAATGGCGCCGGTCTCTTCGAACTGGCAGAGCTTGAGCGTGATCGCCGCGCGGATCACCGCCTCCTGCCACTCGCGCGGGATGGCGAGACGGCGCGTCCATTGGCGCCAGTACATGCGCGTCTGCTCTTCGAAATCGCGCGCGGTCTCCTCGATTCCGTTTGCCAGGGTCTCGTCCGGACCCAGCAGCAGGCTCACCGGTGTGCGCAGCGAAAACCACGTCTCGTCGATGATGTACGTAAGCGGCGCATTGGTCGACAGCCGCAACGTCGCGCCGCTCGAAACGAAGCGCAGATGATTGCTGCCGCGCGTGAGCACAGGCGTGACCGAGCCCCACGCGAAGCGTGGCCGCACGACGATGCGGATCCGCGGGTGTCCGCTCAGCGGCCGCACGCGCCGTACGAGCTGCGCCGGACGATAGGTGCGCTGGTGATGCGCAAAGCGCGGCGCGAAGTCGACCACTTCGATGCCCTGACCTGCCGCATCGTAGAGCCGGGTACGCAGCACCGCCGTGCCCGGGTCATAGAACTGCTCCGAGCGGGTTATCCCCTCGAGCTCGATGGCAAAGGTTCCATCGAGCCCGATTCCCTGCGGCGAGTCGAGCAGCGCCTGGAATACCGGATCGCCGTCAAAACGCGGCATGCAGCACCAGACGATGCGGGCACGCACGTCGATCAGCGCGCCGATCGCGCAATTGCCGATGACGCCCAATTCGAGCGAAACCGGCGGATCGCCTTCGCCGGCGGAACTTTTACCGTCTGTCATGACACAAAGATTCAACGCGTCCGCATCGGAACGGGGGCATCGCTGCACCGTCCGCAGACATGACGCGCCAGTGCATTTGCGCGAAGGGTCGTGGGTTCGCGTTCGTCGGCATGAACACGATCCGCCTGCAACTCCGCTTCCTGCTGCCGCTGGTCATCACGGTGGTCGCGGCGGCATACCTGGCGGTGCCGCTGATGGACCGCATCAACCTGCGCTGGAGTTCGCGCGATCTCAACCTGCGCGCGGCCCTGGTCACCAATGCGCTCTCGGACTCGATCGCCGAGGCGCTGCGCGAGAACAACGTGCGGCGCCTGCAGCCGCTGTTCGCGCGTGCGGTGCAGGACGAGCGCCTGATCGCGATCGGGCTGTGTGTCAAGGGCGGACGGCTGTTGTACGCCACGCCGGGGTTCCCGCGCGCGCTCACGTGCGAGCGCGCGCGCGAGATCGGCGCGCAGGCCACGCCGGATCTGCGCCTCGAAGTGGGCGCCGTGCACGTGGGTGTGCACCCCGTGAGCACGGAGGCGGGTGTCATCGCCGATTTGGCAGTACTGCAGGATCTTGGTTTCATCGAGCGGCGTAGCCAGGACACGCGCCAGTACCTCATCATTCTGATCTCGATCCTGGGCGCCGCGATCGCGCTGATCACCGTCGCGGTCGCGCAACTGAGCTGGCGCGGGTGGGTCCAGGGGGCGCGCGCCCTCCTGCGCGGCGAAGGACTGATCCGGCCGCTGTCGGCGCCGATCCCGGAACTGGCGCCGCTTGCCGCCGACCTGCGCGAACGGCTGCACGATCTCGAGGACGAATACCGGCGGTCGCTGGAGCTCGAGTCGGCGTGGAGCCCGCAGCGGCTGCGCTCGCTGCTGCGCACCCAGTTACGCGGTGATCAGGTCATCGTGGTCTCCAACCGCGAACCCTACATTCACGAGCACCACAACGGCGCGATCGTGGTCAAGCGGCCGGCGAGCGGTCTGGTGACGGCCGTGGAGCCGGTAATGCGCGCCTGTTCAGGCACGTGGATCGCCCACGGCAGCGGCGACGCCGACAAGGAGACGGTCGATGCATTCGATCGCGTGCGCGTGCCGCCCGGCCGCAACGACTACACGCTGCGCCGGATCTGGCTCACACCCGACGAAGAGCAGGGCTACTACTACGGCTTCGCCAATGAGGGCTTGTGGCCGCTTTGCCACGTCGCGCATGTGCGCCCCGTGTTCCGCGAGTCGGACTGGCAGGCCTACAAGACCGTGAACCAGCGCTTCGCGCAGGCAGTGCTCGCCGAGGCGCGCAGCGAGGACCCGGTCGTCCTGGTGCAGGACTATCACTTCGCGCTGCTGCCGCTGATGATCCGCGAACTGCTGCCGCGCGCCACGATCCTGGCGTTTTGGCACATCCCGTGGCCCAACCCCGAGTCGTTCGGCATCTGCCCGTGGCAGCGCGAGATCCTGCAGGGTTTGCTGGGGAGTACGATCCTCGGCTTCCACACCCCGTTTCATTGCAAGAACTTCATCGAGACGGTCCACCGTTACCTGCAGGCACGCATCGAGCACGAGCACTCGACGATCTCGTTCGAGGACAAGTACACCCTGGTCGAGAGTTATCCGATTTCGATCGAATGGCCGGACGACGCCGCCACGTCGAAATGGCCGTCGCCGCAGGAGTGCCGGCGCCGCGCCTGCGACCGCCATGGCCTCGACCCGTCGTTCGCAATTGCCATCGGCGTGGACCGGTTCGACTACACCAAGGGCATCCTCGAGCGGCTCAATGCGGTAGAGCGGCTTCTCGAGAAACACCCCGAGTGGATCGGCAAGTTCGCGTTCCTGCAGGTGGCGGCACCCTCACGCAGTTCGCTCGAGGAGTACCAGTCGTTCCAGGAGCGCATCCACCACATCACCGAACGCATCAACGGCCGGTTCGGGCGGCCCGACTACCAACCGGTGCACCTGATCGCCGAGCATCACGATCACGACGCGGTGAATGAAGTGTTCCGTGCCGCCGACGTGTGTCTGGTGACGAGCCTGCACGACGGCATGAACCTGGTCTGCAAGGAATTCGTTGCGGCACGTGATGACGAACGGGGTGTGCTGATCCTGAGCCGTTTCGCGGGGGCCGCACGGGAACTCACCGAAGCCTTGATCGTCAATCCGTACCACGTCGAAGAATCCGCCGATGCGCTGCATCAGGCGCTCACAATGCCCGCCGCGGAACAGCGCGAACGTATGGCGAGCCTGCGCATGACCGTACGCGAATACAACGTCTACCGCTGGGCCGGCCGCATGCTGGCCGACGCGGGGCGCTGGCGCATGCGCGAACGCATCGTCGCGCGGGTACAGCGGCACAGCCTCGGATAGGACTCCCATGCAACATCTCTTCCACGGACGCGGGCGCGCCGCGTTGATGCGGACGATGGCAGGCCGTCCGCTGCTTGCCTTCGATTTCGACGGCACGCTCGCGGCGATCGTCGAGCAGCCGAACGAGGCGCGCGTCGCGCTGGCCGAGTCGGAACGACTAGCGCGCCTCGCACAATTGCGGCCGGTGGCCGTGATCACCGGCCGTTCTATCGAGGACGTGGCGCCGCGCCTGGGTTTCGTCCCGCACTACATCGTCGGCAATCACGGCGCCGAGGATCCGGGGCAGGTCAACGTGCCCGACACGTCTTCGCTCGACGCGTTTCGCGCGCGCCTCGCCCAGAACGCAAACGTGCTGCACGCCGCCGGCGTCGGGATCGAAGACAAGGGTTATTCGGTCGCGCTGCACTACCGGCTGGCGCGCGACCGCGCGGCGGCCCAGCGGTGCATCGAAGCGATCCTGCGCGACCTCGAGCCGGGCCTGCATTTCTTCGGCGGCAAGTTCATCGCGAACGTGGTCGTCGCTGGGGCACCCGACAAGGGTGACGCGGTCGCCGCGTTGGTCGCACGCGCGGGCACGGACGCCGCGCTTTTTGTCGGCGACGACATCAACGACGAGGCGGTGTTCGCTCGCGCCGAGCCGAGCTGGCTCACCGTCCGTATCGGCCGCGACGATCCGCTGTCGAAGGCGGACTTCTTCCTGGATGGTCACGATGAGGTTGCCGCGCTCTTGCAGCTGTTGCTCGACGTGCTGGTGCCTGCCTCTAATAGATAACAGCGTCGGTCCGGCGGTGGTCGGATCCGCCGCGTCGGAGCGTGTCTGAAGCCATCTCCTGTCGAAAGTCCGACGGGATGGTGCTGCATCCGTTTTGGCGGCCCGCGCGTACGTCACTCCCGTTGCATCGATCCCGGCTCTCGGGACCGTATCCATTGCGAAGGGAGAACAGATGGATCGCATCAGACAGAAGACGCTTCTTGCAGGGCTGTGCCTCAGCGCCGGCTCGATGCTCGCCGCATGCGGCGGCGGAGGGGGTGGTTACGGCGGCGGTAACGCTCCGCCACCGCCTCCCCCGCCGCCGCCAAGACTCGCCGAGAGTCACTCGAGCACCCTCGCGCTCACGAGCGACGGCAGCACGGTGTGGTCGGTTAACCCGGACAGCGACACGGTCTCCGTCATCGACGTCGGCGCGGACCGCAACCACAAGCTCGCGGAAATCCCGGTCGGCAAGGAGCCACGCTGCGTGGCGCTGACGCCCGACGATCGCAAGGCCTACGTGACCAATGCGGTCAGCAGCAACATCTATGTGATCGACACGGCCACCCGCGCCGTCACCCGCATCGTTGCCGTCGGCGCCGAGCCGACCGGCTGCGCGCTCACGCTGGACGGCGCCAAGCTCTATGTCGCGAACTTCTCTTCCGACAGCGTCAGCGTGCTCAACACCACCACCGACATCGTGACCAAGACGATCACCGGCGTCGGCGCCAAGCCGCGCGGCCTGGCGGTCGCTGAGATCGGCGGTCAGACCAAGGTGTACGTCACGCAGTTCCTGGCACAACTGGTCGACGACGCGCGTTCGATCGAGGAGAAAGAAGGACGTGACGACGGCCGCGAGGGACGCGTCACCGTGCTCGACGCAAGCACCGATACGGTCCTCTCGACGATCAAGCTCTCGGCACACTTCACCGGCTTCAAGTCGGCCGGCTCGACGCTCGACAAGATCGTGGCCGACCCGAACAACGCCGCGACCAATGTCGACACGCTGGCGTTTCCAAACCAGCTGGAAGACATCGTCGTGCGTGGCAACCGCGCCTACGTGCCGAGCACCGCGTCGTCGCCGAACGGACCAGTCAAGTTCAACGTCAACATGCAGTCGTTCCTGTCGGTGATCGACATCGTCAACGACCAGGAAGCCGGCAACCAGACGTTCAACATGAACAAGGGCATCCAGTTCGAACCCTTCGGCAAGCGGCTGTTCCCGACCAATCCGGTGGCGATGGCGTTCAAGCACTCGGGTCCGTTCGAAGGCTTCGTGCTCTCGCGTGCGACCGATCGGCTCATCCGTTTGGTCCTCGATGCGAACGGCAACCCGACGGTCAACGCGCCGACCAGCGCCACCGACCCGGGCGACGTGGTGCGCATCGAGGTTGGTGTGGACGTAGGCGAGAACCGCAACTCGAGTTCGGAAGGTGTGGTGATCAACGCCGACGACACGCGTGCCTACGTGATGAACCTCGTGTCGCGCGACGTCTCGGTGATCGACATCTCCGGCAACGACCCGACCCGCTACAAGGAGATCGCGCGCATCGCTTCTGCGGCGCTGCCCACCGATCCGCTTGCAATGCAGATCCTGCGCGGTAAGGAGCTCTTCAACACGTCGATCGGGCCCGAGGGCACCAACGACAACGCCCGTAAGCCCGCCGGCCGCATGTCCGACAGCGGCTGGGGCAGCTGCTACGGCTGCCACCCGCGCGGCCTGACCGACGGCGTCACATGGATGTTCCCCGATGGCCCGCGTCAGACGATATCGATGGAAAGCACCGCGGCACACCCGCAGGTTGCGCAGATCGGCATCAACGTCAACAACAACTTCGCGCCGCTGCTGCCCAATTTTCACCAGCGAGCGCTGAACTGGTCGGCGGTGCGCGACGAGATCCAGGATTTCGAACTGAATATCCGCAACGTGTCGGGCGGGCAGGGGCTGATCGCACTGCCCGACGCCAGCCAGCCGGGGGGCCGCGGCGCGGTGGATCCGTGCGTCTTCAACCTGCGTTTTGCGGCGAGCACCGCCTGCGACGCGAGCCGTGAAGCCCAAGCGTCGACGACGACCGGCCGCGACAAGGACCTGGACGCAATCGCCGCTTACATCGCCTTCGGCATCCGCGCGCCGATCACGCCCGTGAAGGCGGTCGAAGCCGACGTCGTGCAAGGGCGGGCGCTCTTCGCTGCCGCGAATTGCCAGGGTTGCCACGGCGGCAGCAACTGGACGTCGAGCCAGCTCGACTTCACGCCGCCCCCTGCGGTCACCGAGATCACGGCCGGCCAGTTGAACCGGTTCCTCTGCAAGGTCGGCACGTTCGACGCGACCAAGCCGAACGAATTGAAGGGCGGCGGCGTGGCCGGGCAACTCAACACCGACGGCGCAAACGGCGTGCTCGGCATCAACATCCCATCGTTGCTCAATGTCTTTGCGAGCGGCCCGTTCCTGCATAGCGGCTCGGCCCGCACGCTCGACGACGTGCTGGAGAGCGTGCAGCACCGCAGCCTCGGCACGGCCGGGATCGATACGCTCGGCAATGCCGCGGATCGCGCAAAGGTTGCACGGTTTCTCGCGTCGATCGATGCCACCACGGTGACGTTCCCGGAGCGGACGATGAACGAGGCAAAGACCCTCTGCCTGCCATAGCGTCCGCCGCCCTTCTCGACGCGCCGCCCCGCGCAAGCCGGGCGGCGCTTTTTCTTCTTCGCGGTAAACCCCGGTCAAGGCGCGTGTTTCGCGCGGCGTGCGGGCGCATCATCGACGTGCGGCCGCGAGACGGATCGCGCATCGGCGCAGCGCGCAACAGGAACGACTGCGGCGCACATAGGTCGCATGACCAACACCAGAGGGAGATCGTCATGGGAAACAGCGATGCACAACCGCAGGGTCCCGACCTCAGCGCCGGGATCCCGCTTGCGGATTGTGCGAACGGAACCATGCTCGCCGGCCGCGTCGGCGAGGACCCCGTGTTGCTGGCGCGCCGTGGCGATGACTTCTTCGCGATCGGCGCAACCTGCACCCACTACAACGGCCCGCTCGCCGAGGGCCTGTTGGTCGATGACACCGTGCGCTGCCCGTGGCACCACGCGTGCTTCAGCCTGCGTACCGGCGAGGCGCTGCACGCGCCGGCGCTGAGTCCGGTCTCGTGCTGGTCGACCGAGGTGCGCGACGGCAAGGTGCGCGTGCTCGCGAAGGTCGAGCACACGCCGGCGCGCCGTGTTCCATCCAACAACGCGGTGCCCGAGAAGATCGTGATCGTCGGTGGCGGCGCCGCGGGGTTCGCAGCCGCCGAGATGCTGCGGCGGCAGGAATACCGCGGCAGCATCGTGATGCTGAGCGACGACGCAGCCGGTCCCGTGGATCGGCCCAATCTTTCGAAGGACTACCTCGCCGGCAACGCGCCGGAAGACTGGGTGCCACTGCGCGGCGACGACTGGTACACCGGCGCAGGCATCGACCTGCGCCTGAACACGCGCGTTGCAGGCATCGATCCGCGCAACCGCGAGGTGGCGCTCGGCGACGGCAAGAAGCTCGTGTACGACCGCCTCCTGTTGGCGACCGGCGCCGAGCCGATCCGCCTCGCGATCGCGGGCGCCGACCTGCCGCACGTTCACGTACTGCGCACGCTGGCCGACAGCCGCGCCATCATCGCGCGCATCCCGGCGGCACGCCGCGCCGTGGTGATGGGCGCGAGTTTCATCGGGCTCGAAGTCGCTGCCTCATTGCGCGCGCGCGGCATCGAAACGCACGTCATCGCGCCGGAGAAACGTCCGATGGAGCGCGTGCTGGGGCCGCAGATCGGCGACTTCGTGCGCCAGTTGCACGAAGAGCACGGTGTGGTGTTTCACCTCGAGGACACGGCGACCGCGATTGCGCCTCAGCGCGTCACGCTCAAGAGCGGCGCCGTGCTCGACGCCGATCTGGTGATCGTCGGCGTGGGCGTGCGCCCGCGCCTGGCGCTCGCTGAAGCTGCCGGCCTGGCGATCGACCGTGGTGTGTCCGTGAACGCGTACCTGGAAAGCAGCGCGCCGGGCGTTTTCGCCGCCGGCGACATCGCACGCTGGCCCGATCCGCACAGCGGCGGCGCAGTCCGCGTCGAGCACTGGGTCGTGGCGGAACGGCAGGGCCAGGTCGCCGCACTCAACATGCTCGGCGCGCGCACCCGATTCGACGCCGTACCGTTCTTCTGGAGCC
>Ga0326726_10003743_pt1 | contig 13967 bp, 10 predicted proteins | sample MHFenrmetagenome_2_FD_207603 | JGI IMG/M metagenome (GOLD analysis project Ga0326726, IMG submission 207603) | Lab enriched peat soil microbial communities from Michigan Hollow, Ithaca, NY, United States - MHF15MN | ecosystem: Environmental > Terrestrial > Soil > Wetlands > Peat | place: USA... | reverse complement strand
ACGCTGATTTATACTCCCACGCTATCATTAAGATGTTCCCATTTGGCAGCATCTTGACATCATGATGGAGGCAATGTTGATCGGTCGTGTACTCAAACCACCAGACATCGGTCCCATTCCAGTCCATGATCTCCACTCGTCCGCCGATCCCCCCGCCCCAGAATCTAGGATTGAGCTTCGGAAGTGCTGTACGAAGGATATCCCCGCTCTCAAGGAGGTACACCGATAACGCCGGTTTGTAGTCGTTCTCCCAGGTATGGACCACCGTACCACTGTTGTTAATGAGGAATGTCTCTGTGGATACCATCGGAGAAAATAAGGTGTATCCCGGGTATGATTCATCAGTGACCCAGGATTCCCCGACCTTTTTGACAAAAGAACCGAGGATACGAGCTGTGATTTGTTTCCCTCGTGATTTCGCATCAGTCGCAGTGGCAGAAAGGATGAGTTCCGGCAGTGCGGAAAAAATCCCAAGCCCAACGCCCCACACTTGAATATGGACGGTGGTTGAATTTCCCGCTGACAATAACGGGATCTGTACATGATCTGGAAAGGACTTGATGAAAATGCCGTTCGCTGCTGTAATGTCGATGACGATGTTTGTTGCATCTAGCTCCCCGATATTTTTCAAATCGATAGTCAATCCACGACCACCGCTGATGGCTCCGAAGGTAAGATACGGTCCAGAGAGCTTCATCGTCAAGGCATCGGACCAGTTGCTCTCTGCTTGGTATACATCCTTGACCTTCACCGTTATCTCATCAAGACCACGCTGGTGCCAAACATGGGATGCGCTGACGTTTTCGCCGGAATTATAAGGTCCTATCCACCCGCTATCAGAATTGTCACCCCACTGAAAGAAATAGAATAACTGGTCATCGTCAGGGTCGTCAGCCATGGTCCAAAATAAGTACACCGCTCCGACATCCCCCTGCGAAGGACCGTGTGGTCGAATGGGAGGATATGGGGTATGATTTTCTCGATATGAGCTCGATGTTGTTTGTCTCTCCACGCTGTCAGCTCCGCCTCGTATCATTTCCATATCGGAACTCAAAAGGAGGAGACCGGTGATAAGAAGTATCAGTGGTATTCTATGTTTTATTTCCGTTGAAAATCCTCCGTTCGCCTCTTCGGTACTTTAGAGAGATGGTTCATGAAAGAATAGCTTTCCATATCCTTCATCGACGTGCACGTTCATACAGTTTAAGGCAATATGATGGACACGGAACCAAGAATGAGTCCCTGTTTTACTATCTTCATTGGACTCATACCCTTCATGCTCACATAGACAAATATCTTTACTTTTCCCAGGCCAATGACCGGAATCAATCGAGCAGTTTTGCTTTTACCGGCCTGTATCTCAGAGATGGTTCCATTGCCCACTCGGTCAACCATGTTCAACATCCCACCGGTGACAAAGATCGTCCAGTTGATATTTGACAAACTTGTATTGCCCGTATTTTTTATTAGGGCACCCACACCGAATAATCCGCCTACAGGTTGGACTTTCAGGACATCCTCGAATGCGTAGACATTCCCGGAGTAGTCAACCATATATGCAGTACCGTCACCAAATGATGCCTCGCCTAATGATTCATAATCGAGATTGTATGTCCAGTCCAATTTCCCTCCTTCAATATCGACGCATAGGAGTTGGTTCAAATTTGAATACATCGATCCCGGTGATATGTAGACTTTATTTTCAGAGCAGATCGGAGATCCTATAAAAAACGATTGGGCACTATACAGCAATGCCATCCATCGTACACTCCCGTTTAGGTTGATTCGGTATAACCAGGAATTATACGTCGCAAGGTCAGTCGCTGTGACATAGACACTATCATTGGAGATTGCAGGCGTTGCAAGTGAAAACGATTGTTGCATATTGGCCGTCCAGTGAAGGGTGCCGGTCGCTAAATCATAGCATTTCAAATAGCTTAAATAGCTGTCTAAATTGAAATCGGAAACGTAGACATCGCCGTTTGCGCATGCTGGGGACTGCGTTCTATAAAAAAGCATTCCGAAGCTGAAAACCGGATGAGACCACGAAAATTGACCGGTGAGCGCATTCAAACAATACAGATGTCCGGAGTAATAATAGGAGTACATATCACTAGAAATAAAGGTGACATATCCTCCAGAAACCGCTGGGGCAGAAAACCATATGACTTCAGTACCCGGTAGAGCATAGTTCCATTTTAGACTCCCGTTGAGGTCATAGCATTGTAACGATCCTGAGTAGGAGTTATAGTCCATACAGCCGAGATAAAGCCGGTTATTTGCGGAAATCGTTGGTGAGAGAACCAGGGTACCGAGAGGTTCCTGCCAAAGGGTACCCCCTGTTTCAATATCAAGGCAATACAACGTGCTATAATACGTAGATGGATTGAGGTCGGTAAGATACATTTTTCCGTTCACGATCGCAGGGTCAGCCGGTGCATCCATCCCATGATACCATACTTGCGATCCAGTTTTTGCATCAAGACAGTACACCCCTGGAGAAGCACCATTTTGTTGCTCGATGAGAGACTGAAGGAATTCAATACGTGACTGTTTTTTTTGCGGTTCGTTTGATTTTGATAAATCCTTGTACTCCCAGTTTGTATTGATATATATTTTATCTCCGTAGACAATAGGGGTTGATTGATAGATACTACTCCCTATGTTGTGTTTCCATTTCACGTGATTGGTAAACGGAGCAAGATATGGTGAACATCCGGTATTTGCCGGATCATAGCGATACATAGGCCAGATATCATCTGCTGCGCTTGCACCTGTGTTTCCATAATTAATATTTTTCATTTGTTCTGTAATACCTGCTTTTGTTGGTAGTAATCCTGCTACAGGAAATGCAGTAGCACTTATTACCACCAGTATGACGACTAAAACAATTTTTCTTTCCATTTTACTTTCGCCCCCCGAAATAGATATCATTTGATATCATATGACTTTATATAAATGTTTTGTGTAATATAATAATTTCAACAGAGGTAACATATTCTCTTAAAACTGCTTGAAAGAGTCTCTTTTAAAAATAATAATTTTGGTTATAAAAATTGGGTGCTCCCAGGGAGTCTCTCCAGGTATTTTTTAAATCCCTCCAGCCAGCTCTTCGAGTCTGCCCCTTTCTGTGCAAGGAACGCAGTCGTCCATCGCTTAAGGTCGATCCCGGACCAGCCGCTCCCCAGCTCGCTTTTTTCTTTTCTGTTTCTTCTTTCTCGATTGTGTTGTTTTCTCGACGACCTCCACAGACTCATACGGAGGTCTCTTCAACTCTGCCTCTAATCTCCCCAGCCAATCCTCAAGCCTGTACACCTTCTCATGGAATTGCGCCCTCTTATGAGCTTGTTTATACGTCAACCCTTTCGTCTCCATCAACTCCAGCTCGAACTTCTCATGACCCTGCAAGATACGCTCCCTTCGTTTCGGATCATCGTACACGTTCTTCCGTATCCAGATCTCATTTTCAGGTATCTTATGCCGGAGGCTGACCGGCAATTCGTTCTCCGGAAGCAACCCATGCAGAGCAATATAATCTCCCATCACCGACCGCGGCTTGACTTTCACAACAAAAGGCAGAGTCTCCTTCCCACGACCATACGGGTCATACCTCTTTGCAGCAACCCCTTTTTTTGTCTGACTCTTCTTCTCTATAGACCGATCACCCCTTCGTTTCCTTCCAATACCCATCAAATGAAAACCCGACGAACGATAAAAATGCATCGCAGCATTCTTCAACACACAAAAAAGTGTATGCATTAAAAAAAAAAAGTAATACATGATACCGTTTCAGCAGTAGATAGCTATATAAACATGTGGCTCCTATAGAGCGTAGAAAGAAAGAAAAAGAAGAGTTTCACATTTTCGGATAAACGAACTTTTGATATTTTTTTATTTTCGTTCTTTTAAAAACCCAGATAATAAAAATCTGAGGCGGTGATAAAGAAAATGAAAGGAACAGTAAAATGGTACAATGGTATGAAAGGATTTGGCTTTCTTACTGGTGAAGATGGAAAAGAGACATTTGTCCATAGAACATCGATACCAACAGAAATGAATCTCTCCGAAGGAGACCAAGTTGAATATCAGGTTGAAGACTCAGAACGAGGAACCAGAGCAACAAATCTAAAAAAGGAGTAAAAAAACTCGTAACTGAGAACAAAAAACATTCATTTAAAGCGGAGGTGACACCGAATGGAAGATATAACTTTGAAACTCCAAGAGTTAACAAAATCGAGAAAGAACCAGAAATTGGTCTATAAGCAAACGAATCAAAAGAACGCTGATGTATTTGTAAATGATCTATCGGCCAAATAGACTCCTGAGGGCAGCGAGCCGCATACTACCTCGAAGGAAGCGACCCGTTCAAACTCCTCCGAACACTACCCTACACCACTTTTCCCTTATTTTTTTTTTAAAAAAAATTTCCAACAATCGAAAAAAGGTTTTAAATATCCGGGAACCCTTGAGAGAACCAAAAGACAGACCCGCTCTAAAAAAAAGGTGCGCAACAATGAAAGAGAAACAAATCCCGTTTCACGTCATCGACTGGGACCACGCCCCAAGAACAGAACACAAAGGAGAAAAAGGGCAGGCTCTATGGCATATACATCAGCTGCCAGGACTCCGCATCAGGATAGTGAAATACTCTGCTGGGTATCTTGCAGACCACTGGTGCACAAAAGGCCACATCGTCCACTGCTTAGAAGGGGACTTCAGAAGTGAACTCCAAGATGGCAGAACATTTCATCTACAGAAAGGCATGACCTATGTCGTGTCTGATGACCTCAGCTCCCATCGCTCAACCACAGACCACGGCGTCACCCTACTCATCATCGACGGAGATTTTTTAAACCATAAATCCTCAAAATAAAAAAAGTGGGTGATACCATGAATGGGATAAGTTATTCCAGCGATATCCAAATGCATTCCCGATACTACGATATCTGTTAGTTTACTAGACTCTCTTTTTTTTTAATTTTTATCTTTCCCAAACATTTATATGAATCAAGATTATATTAACATCTAACCTGTTAGGAACAAGGGGGAATCTCATATGAGAAGTGATATGTGGACAAAAGGATTAGTTGTAAGTATCATCATGCTGTTTGTAGGAACAAGTGTTATACCGGCTATAACTGGAAATATCAGACACCTAAATACTGAAGCATACAAACAAGAGATGAAAGAAATAAAAACAATGTATATTTCCACCTCATCACCAGGTACTGAAAATTTATTCACCACAGCGGATACATGGGTAAAACCTGATGAGGTATCTACGAAAAAACTCATGGCTGATGAATACGACCAGTCACATGAAGGGGCACTAGGACTGACTGTTGACAATACATCAATGTCAGAGCCATTGAACAATGATATCTATAGAGCTGGAGACATCATTGGAATAAAGGGTACTGCAAACGGATCGGCGTTTCAGCATTACATCATAGAATGGGGAATAGGTGAGAACCCAAGTGCATGGTTTTCAACAGGGATGCTCTTAGTAAATGACGGGTTTATCGCAATAGTAAATGATACCTTAGCGACCTGGAACACCAGCTTCGTGACTGATGCCAATTATTATACAATACGGCTGACCGTGAATTTCACAACCTATTCAAGTGAAGCATTTATCAGAGATATCTACCTTGATCCAAGCCTGAAAGAAGGATGGCCGCAGAAAATTCCATTTTATTATGATTCTCAGGGTGGGTATTATTGGTCAGTCGGTTTTTTAGAAACAGTAATCGATGATATCAACAACGATGGAAATGGTGAGATTATTATTTACCGGGGTGCAGTCCCACAGGAGTTACAGGTGTTTAACCCCGATGGTTCTCTCTTATGGACCGCGGATGTCGGGGCACCTGAATCAGGCAATGGTGGTAATCTCAATATTCCTTTAGTTGATGATATCAACCAAGATGGGTTTGACGAAATCATTGTCTTCAGATTCTTACTCAACAAGGATTATTCGCACCTCTACGTTTTTGACCATAATGGGAGCGTACTCGACGGTTGGCCGGTCGTACTTCCAAAGGAATATCATCCAACGATACTCATCGCAGATGTAAATGTTGATGGATACAACGAAATCATCTTTAAAGGAAATGACGCCAATGATCAAAAGCTGTCCATCGTCGACCACACAGGTTCAATCATTGCACAATGGTCATTGACACATTCAACCTGGGGGAGTTCTATTGCATCAAATCCAGCAACAGGGAATTTTGATGACGATCCTGAGTTAGAAATCGTCTGCGCAGGCCCCAGTGAAAACGCTGGCTATAACGCTTCATCAGGAGAATGGATCAATGAAGGTGTGATCCATGTGTATAACATTGATGGAACTGAAGTATCTGGTTGGCCGAAATACACCGCTGGGATTATTTTTTCATCCCCTGTCACGGGAGATATTAATAATGACGGGGATGATGAAATAATTGTTGGTTTAGAGTTTGCAGGAAATGCTCCAGATTATCGCTATGGCGGTCTATATGCGTTCGATAAAAATGGGAATGTCTTACCAGGCTGGCCTTTTGAGAAAGGATGGAATTTTTGTTCCACACCGTCCCTAGCAGATTTCGATAAGGATGGTGACCTGGAGATCACCGCAAGTCGATTAGGGTTCTACACCTATGTCATCCATCACGATGGAACACTGGCCTCCGGATGGCCACAACAAACCACATGGAATGATTATTACTCAACGATCATCGGAGATATCAACAATGACAACATCCCTGATATCGTAACCACTGCTGGTGATGGATTTTACCCAAACATCTATTCACATGGAGGAGTCTACGCCTGGGAATATGATGGGACACCAATACCTGGATTCCCGAAAGTAACGGAGGTCGATGCTCAAGCACCAGCAAATATCGCAGACATTGACCATGACGGTAAAATAGAGATAATCGCAAGCTCGAATTGGGATCATGATTGGACAACAGGTCTGGATAAATATCGAGGAAGCCTCTACGTCTGGGAGGTTAACGCCACCTATAACCAGTCAACAATGGAATGGCCGACCTTCCATCATGATCCTCAGCTTACTGGGATGTACCCTGGGTCGCTGATGGCAGATGCAAACGGACCGTATGAGGGTGTGCCTAGTGAGCCAGTACAGTTCTTCGGCAGCGCCTCTGACGGATCCGCACCGTATTCTTGGCGGTGGGATTTCGGCGATGGCTTTACTTCAGCAGAGCAGAATCCTACTCATACCTATACCGAGGTTGATACGTATACGGTCACCCTTTCGGTTACTGATGCCACTTTTAATAGCGATAATGATACGACGACAGCTACCATCACCGAACCTGTGTTACTCCCCGTGTTAGAAATTGGGGCAATTACCGGTGGATTCGGTGTCAAAACCTCGGTGAAAAACACTGGAGACGCAGCAGCAACGAATGTTGTCTGGAAGATCGCACTTGATGGAAAATTGGTCTTTGTTGGAAAATCATCCCCAGGTACAATCGCAACCCTCGCAGTTGCAGGAAACCAAGCAATTAAATCAAAGTTCATCCTTGGCTTTGGTAAAACAAACATCGCCGTCTCAGCAACCTGCGACGAAGGCGTATCTGCAAATGCAACCGCAAGCGGTATGGTCATCGGACCATTCGTCCTTGGAGTGAAATAAACATTCCCCCTTTTTTTCTTTTTTTATACAACTTCGTCGTATTACATCTTTTATAAATCCGATCTCCTTACAAGTACATACAGACAATACTGGAGGAGAACCTTATGGAACAAAAAATCAACACATCAACACTCGTCCTTTCCTGCGGGGATATCACCAAGGAATCTACCGATGCGATCGTGAACGCCGCAAACAGCAGACTGGCTGGAGGCGGAGGTGTTGACGGTGCTATCCATCGCGCAGGTGGACCAGAAATCATGCAACAATGCAGAAGAATCAGCGGCTGCCCCACAGGACAAGCGGTCATCACGACCGGTGGCACCCTCAAAACAAAATACGTCATCCACACCGTCGGACCACGGTACTACGACGGAACCGGCAAAGAAGCAGCACTGCTCAAAAGCGCATACCTTGAAAGTCTCAGACTTGCTACAGCAAAGAATCTCAAAAGCATCGCGTTCCCAGCAATCAGCACCGGAGCGTACGGATACCCAATCCACGAGGCAGCACGAATTGCCCTACAGACCACCGTCGAATATTTGAAGGAACACAACGGCATCCAACTCGTCAGATTCGTTCTGTATAATCATACCACCTATGATATCTTCGCAGAAGAATTGAAAAAATTACTATAATTCCAAAACCAATAAAAAAGAATCTTTTTTCTTCTTAATGAACAACCACTTGGTTTATTTTTCTATACTATGTGTCAAATTTATAATTAGACGTTTATGGTCCACGAACCAAGCAACGAGTTCGTTGGTTCGTATCGTAAAGTAACCAGAACATTACCGACACTGCCACCAGATAAAAAGATGTAGTCACCAGCTGTTACAACTACTGCGGCATTATTGGGATAAGAATTTTCAGGTAACGCAGTGCTTCCACCATTGTAATATATTCTCCAAGTATTGGTGGGGTTTGTTGTGATAGTTATATCATCCCATCGAATATCTACATCAGCAGTTATAATCGTTATCTTATCTAATATTGAATCTGTTGTACAGGCGATATTCGGTGTTACTTGTGGGAGCGATGGCTCAGTTCTGATTTGAATCATCACCGATGCTTGTTTGCTTGTGAATGCATTTGAAGCAGTCAATGTGTACGTTGTCGTTACTGTCGGCAGGACTATCCGATGTCCTGAGAGTGCGACGCTACCAATCCCGTGATCGATACTTACAGAAGTAGCACCAGTCACGACCCAGCTTAGATTTGCTGATGCTCCCATATCTATTATACTTGGGGTGCTTTCAAACGAGGCAATGCTAATCTCCGTAGGCTCCTCAGATTCATTCGATGCTTTGTTCACGATGATGGTGACAGATGCGCTCTTCGTCATTGTCGCATTCGATGCTGTCAAGATATATGTTGTATTTTGCGTCGGAAACACAATCCGATGACCACTGAGAGCAACAGTACCAATCCCATTGTTAATACTTACAGTGGTTGCAGAGATCACAACCCAGCTTAGATTCGTGGATTCACCTCGTTTTATGGCACCTGGTTCTCCTTCGAAAGAATATATGGAAAACTGGGTGAGTTCTTTCGGGACGTTTACACATCCGCTAAATAATGAAACGAATGATAACATACATACAACTGATGCAACGAATTTTTTTTCCATCTTCTCTTCTCCTCAAAATTATAAATTCATAATAAGAGTATCCTTAAAAAGATATCTTCAGAACTCCTGTTCTAACAAATTCACAGTCTATCTCTCGAACCACCCTACATGCTTTGAATGAAAAGACCATTGATTATCAAATGATCCCGTCTGAAAATATATCCTCTGTTTTATATCAATATGACAGTAATTTTATATAAACGAGATGCATTAGCATCCCATAAGGAGAAAAATTATGAGAAAGAAACTGATAGGCATCATCTTCTGCATGCTGTTGATTATCGCTGCTCTTGTACCGGTCACCGGAAAACTGAATTTCGAGACACCCGCCGAAGAACACAACCAAAGCACTAGCGCCCGAGGATGGATCACCCTCCCAGACCCACTCCCGGTTGATATGATACTCGAAAAATCCATAAGCCGCAGGATGTCATTCCATAATGGGTATCCAGCCACACCAGTCACTGACGAGGAATTATCCACGGTCCTGTGGGCGGCCTACGGGATGACGACCGACGGTGGACGAACCGTCTATAGCCCTAACGGAACTTATTCGACGACGATCTACGTGATCCGCAGTGATGCAACCTATATCTATGTCCCCGCCAACCATTCGTTGCTCTTGTGGAAAACCGGGAACTATCTGTATCTCGGCCAAACCACGGGTGCTCCGATTAAATTTGGTATGGTCTGGAATAATAGTATCACCGCTGATGAAAAAGCGGGGATGGCTGAGATAGGTATGATTGCGCAGAATGTGTATTTTGATGCAAACGCCCTGGACCTCGGAACGATTACGACAGGCATGAGCGTCAGCGATCTCTACGAGCTTGATCTCCCCTCCAACGAAAAACCAGAGATCATCATGCACCTAGGACATCCGCCAACCCCCTATGATTTCACCTACAACCCACTTCCTCAGTCGAATTTACCTGTAGTGATTAACAACACGCTGACGTTGGCGGAAGCGGTGAACACCCGCCAGATTGTCAACGCATGGAACACCACGGAATTAACGCTCCTACAGGAGTCCCAGATCCTCTGGGCATCGTACGGAACTTCCTACCTCTATGATAATATCAACCACAAAAGACATCGCACCCTCCCTAGCGCGATCGACATCTATCCATTCAAGATCTATGCGGCCAACCAGAGTGGTGTTTACCAATACCTGCCCGCGTCACACTCCATTTCATTGATCGTCTCAGGCGATAAAAGACAGTTGATTGAGGACGCTGTCGACCCTGGCAACATCTCGGTCTCCTCAGCACCCTTGATTATCATCCCCTTCTGGGACAAGAACGTGGGAAGTCAGAGTTATCTCACATGGTGGTGGTACGAGTCCGGTGCCATCGTCCACAACATCCTCCTCGAAGCAACAGCACTCAACCTGGGTGGAAATGCACTCTCCGTCATCACCGATCAAAACGCACTCCGCACTGCCCTAGGGCTCTCTGCACAAACAAATCTCATTGCACTCCATGTCGCCATGGTCGGCCATACAAACGGCAGTACACAGAACAACCCACCACTAACCCCGACCCTTACTGGTCCTTCAAGTGGACAAAGAGGAATCATCTACAATTATACAGTGGTCACGACCGACCCTGATGGTGATGATGTCTATTATTTTATTGACTGGGGCGATGACACGAACAGCGGATGGATCGGCCCGTTTCCCTCTGGCATGATGGTGACGCTGAATCACACCTGGTCACAGCCAGGTACCTATACCATTCAAGCGAAAGCAAGAGACACTCAAAGTTTGGAAAGCAGCTGGACAACCCTGGAAATGACAATCGGAGGACCTGTCCTGGAACTTGAAATCAAAGGCGGCCTGGGGATCACAGTGATAATTAACAACACTGGCACAGCTGATGCCACCAACATCACCTGGAAGATTGCATTTGAAGGCGGTTTTGTCATCCCTCATCAGATAACAGGGGCGATTCAAGAACTCGGTATCGGCGAGCAATACACAGTACATCCATGGGTGTTCGGCCTTGGCAAAAAGACGATCACCGTGTCGTTGACAGCAGATGATGGCGCCACTGCAGAAAAAATTGCAACTGGTTTTTTCCTCATGTTCATCGTTGTCGGAGTGAAATAGAACCACACTCTTTTTTTTCTTTATTTTTCGTATGATCGAATCATACCACCAATGATATATTAAACCCAGAAACTTTATTCGTAAGACACCATATCATCGGGCAGAATCCTCCACAAGAAAAAAGATTTAAATCCCCCTTTATTCTAATCCCTGCCATGCTTCGTACCAATAACATCGTCATCGGACTCATCTTTGCCCTATTTTCAGCCCAGTTTCTCCTCGTCCTCATGCTTGGGGCAGCCATCGCTCCAGCATATTCAATTCACGACAACGCGATCAGTGACCTCGGCGTGATTCCCCAGACCGCACTGCTCTTCAACACCTCCTTGTTCCTTTTTGGGCTGTTCATGATTATCGCAGCATACTTCTATCATCACGAACACAACAAACTCTGGATAACCATCCTCTTCATCATCTCAGGCGTGGGAGCAATCGGAGTCGCCCTCTTCCCCGAAAACAACCCAGGGATCCATGCCATCTTCGCCTTTATCGCCTTCGTCTTCGCCAACATTATCCCCATTGGAATCTCCACGATTCTACCAAAGCCCCTCAACATACTGTCTATTGCTACTGGGATACTCGGACTGATCTTCCTCATTATTTTCATGATCAGTGATATCAATATCTTGAACCTCGATAGTCTCATTGGTTACGGTGGATCAGAACGTATGATCGTCTACCCCGTCCTGCTCTGGCTTGTGGCCTTCGGCAGCTACTGCATGGCATCATCACTAAAAAAATAAAGAAATATCTTTTGCAACCCTGTCTTAGATTCTTTTTACATCATCTTTTTTTTAGAAAAAGATATCTGCGGATATATCGTGTCTTTCGGGGCGCATCCTGCGGCACCTCCACCAGCGCATGCACAGGCACATGCACACGAAGACACACAGGCACAGGACACGCACGCACACGAATGCTGCACTGGAGCAACCGGAGCGATATATTTCTGATAGTGACTCGGATAGAAGATGTACGGATAGAACCACCACCAGCTCGGCTGATAATACGCCTTCTTTTGGTCCGTCTTTTCCTCACCAGCGATTGCTAACTTCTGTTGTTGCTGTGCATCCTGCTCGACTCGTTTGTCCTTGATCGCCTGATAGATGTTCTTATTCATCCAGATGCCACGGCAGTCCTTGCAGACATAGATGTGATACTCTTTGTAATCACTGGTCCTGGTCACGGTCTCCATCGCTCCATCGCACCGAGGGCATGTCCCTACCGGTGATGAATAATCCCGGAACGAGTTAACCTGCTTGGTGTTGAACTCCTGCTCGCCGACCCCTGCCTCGAGCAACGCTTCGATCTCACCTTTATCGAAATAACTCCCGCCGCAGGTGTCACAGAAATCAATGGTCGTCCCATGGAACGACCGTCGTTCTAACCGAGTCCCATCATTCGGGCAATCCAGGTTGATATGCTTGATGAGCTTCCGAAAACCACCGGTAGACATCTGCGGATCCTCATAGGGTGAACGGAATCCACGACGCAGGACCACAATAAGAACAACGACGACGACACCACCGGTGAACACGGCAGCCAACCACAGCACCCAACTATTCCCTGAGAGAAAATCAAACACCCCCGGTCCAGACCCCACATGAGAAAACGCAGACAATGGCATCAGCACGCCAGCGGATTTCTTCTCACCAGCAGGGATATTCGTCCATTTCCAGACAATGCTCGAGTTCATAAAATATGTTGGTTGAGACGTCGTTGTCACACTTTGGATCTCCGGCGGCAGGTGGATAGTGACATTCATCTGCTCAACCACCGCATTATCCCACCAGCAGGGAGTAAACGACAGGGATGCCTGCTGATTCTTAAATTTGTAGATGAACTCTTTTTGCAGCACCTCAAACGAGAACATCAATCGTTCGTTCGTGTAGTAGGTTTTATCCAAGGTGACATAGACACCGGACCAACTCCCACTGTTCTGAGGGATCACCGAAGCAGCATTTCCACCAGACGAGCGAACATCAAAATTGGACGTCGGCAATCCAACCGTCACCCATGGGATATTTCCACTCTGCACCAGCATCCCGATCTCATAGCGGATGATGACGTTCCCATCGGTCTGCACCCACAGATCCACGTTCTGAGAGGTCACCGTGTACGTCCCGGTATCGGCCCCCGAACATGATGCAGCACAGAAAATGAACACGATAACAACGAGAAAGAGAAACCCCGCAACCATCTTGCCTTGTTTCTTCATGCAGACCCTCCTGTGTTCAGGTGATCCAACGGACAGGCACCAAAACAGATTTCAAGATGCTCACAACCTGTACACTCCTCCTGTACGAACGCATGGTTCCGGATGTCCTGAGCCACTGGATTGTTCCAGATCTGCTCCCAGGGATCCACCAGAATGTTCCCTAGTTTCTGCTGCGTCCAGCTCTGACAGGGGATCACATCACCATTCGGTTCAATCATCATGTTCACCGAACACGCGGAGCAGCACCGCTGCCCAAACCCAAGCTCCACGGGATTGACATTCTTATAGCACGTCGGCAGGAACCAGTTGAACGAGATATCACAAGACTCAGCGTACGCCTTTGACTCCTCTAAGATCTTCTGCA
>Ga0326726_10003742_pt1 | contig 13968 bp, 9 predicted proteins | sample MHFenrmetagenome_2_FD_207603 | JGI IMG/M metagenome (GOLD analysis project Ga0326726, IMG submission 207603) | Lab enriched peat soil microbial communities from Michigan Hollow, Ithaca, NY, United States - MHF15MN | ecosystem: Environmental > Terrestrial > Soil > Wetlands > Peat | place: USA... | reverse complement strand
CTTCGACCATGTTGCGCTGGTAGAGGTCAACGTCATGACCTTTGAAGTTCATAATCGAGTTCTGATTGCCGCCCAATCCGTAGAATGCCTCGTCGGGCGGCGAATCAAACAGCTGCTGAATGTGGAATGTTTTCTCCCCCAAAACTTCGGATGCGGTGATGATCTTGCCGTCATCGCTTTTCTCGTGGAGCAGGAGCTTGCCTGCCGCGTCACAAAACTCCACAGATCCGTTCGTGGGATTGACGCGAACAGTAACCTTCGACGTGGAGATATCGACTACGCCGTCATGCTCCCTGACCGTCCAGGGCACGGACCCCCATGACGTCTTCTCAGCCATCAGGCTTGGACGATGTGAGAACGTTTCTTCCGGCGAGGCGAGAATCCGGATGATGTCTTCCGAACACACCTGTACTTTCATCAACCGAGGATCTGTTGGTTTCCGTTTCTTAAGTTCAAAGACGACGCCGTCGGGTTGCTTCTCGTAGGCAAAACCGGGGACAACTGCAAAGATCAGAAGCAGAACGGGGAGAAGATATTGCAATCGCATGAGTGTCATGGCGTGGCCTTTCAGGAAGGAATCTTACACCGGCCAAATATAGCAACCTTTACATCGGAGAGCAGTAAGAACAACGATTGGATCTGCGATTTGGTTCAGTGGAATTGAGTGGGTATGCTGCATTCTCTTTTCAGAGAGTCGAGAATATGCGTAGCACAAAAGGAGAAAGGGGATCACATATAATTCTGCACGATGTGATGAGCAATAAAAGATCGATTCATTCGGAGTATCTGTCGCCCCTTCCCCGTGAGTCTAGGCCCACAGCATCGTCACTTTGAAAGGGCCAGGATTTCCGTTCCTGCCAGAATTGCGGCTCCGACCCCATGTACATCATTCAATGGCGTGGGGCGCTGGTAATAAAATGCAAGGTCATCGCTGACACCGGTGCCTGTGCAGACACCCGCAATCCGGCCGTCGGGCTGGATGCGGCACATCACGCCTTCCCATCCGCGTTTTGCAGCCGCCGCGTACGTTGATTCAACATATTTTTTGTTGACCGCCCGCGCCAGTGCATAGGTGAACATTGCACTGCAGGACGTTTCGAGATATGAGTCATCTCTGTCGAGCAATTGATGCCACAATCCCATGTTGCTTTGGTAACGGACGATACCCGCGAGATGCCTCTTCAGCAATATCAGCAACTCCTGTCTTTTCGGATGATCATAAGGCAACCTGTCCAGGAGGTCGACCTGTGCCAGCAAGGCCCATCCGTTGGCCCGTCCCCAGAATGCGATGCCCGGCCGTTCGCCATCCGAGTACCAATCGTGGTGCATGAGCCCCTTCGATTCATCAAACAGGTGCTTATGGAAATTGATGACCTGGAGCGCAGCATCGTCGAAGTACTTGCTCTCACCCGTCAGGAATCCCATCCGTGACAGGAAGACGACACTCATATAGAGGTCATCCGCCCAAAGAGTCCAGCGCTTCGGGAATGATCTGACGAGTGTTCCATCGTCCAGGCGGTTCTGTTTTGTCATCACATACTCCGCCGCCTTGTCGATGTATCTCTGGTACCGGGCCCCGGGATTGCGGCGCATTACCTCAATCACACTTGCCCCCATCGCTCCATAGTCATCAAGTTCCTCCATAGTGAAGAACTGTCCGAACGGATAATTCCACTTTCCCTCGTTTGCGTACCTTTTTTGGAAGTAGACATACGAGTCGAAATCAAACTCGATGTTCTTCTTCACGAAATCTGTGTAGGCCGGCTCCCTGAGCGAATCCCCCAGCCGTAACATTGCCAGATTGAGAACTCCGTTCCAATAACGCCAGTCGGTATACGGACCGTCCGGCGCCAGAGGCGTTCCGGCAGGCGTTTCCTCGGGAGAGTCGAAGTGCTTCCCGCTGACCTGATCGACAAACTGAAAAGTCGATTCTCTGATCACCCCATCCGCAATCGTGCGGAGCACACGGCTGATCTTCGAGCGATCCTGAGCAAGGAGGTCTACGGGATGGAATAAGCCAATGAGAATAACGAGAGCCAGAGATGTGAGCAACGCTGATCGGACTCGTTGAGGACCATGCCTGATACGGATCGAACGAACGCATTCAGGCGAGAGTCTGCTCCGGGCGAATGCCTGTGCGGTATTGCGAAGGTCCAAAGTGGGATTCACGGCAATACGGAATTGGAGTTCAAGGTTTCAGTATTGCAGGAGAGGTCTCTGAACGAATACTATGTCCGTGGTACGCTAAAGAATTGACGAGGTGAGGTTTGCGTCCGGCAATTTACCGGGGTGGGTGCCACTTCTTCTGCCCGCTAAGATCGTCGCAAGACAGAATGGCTTCATCTGTGCCGCCCTACACCCTCTCTCCGGTGGGAGGGCTGGGTCCGGGGCGGTAACCGAGTAACCCGCAAGTCCGCAAATCGCACGATGACGTGCAATAAACGTACTTCCGGGAATTTCGAAAAGCAAGCGGAAACGAATCAAGGACTAGCGCACGAGCACCAGCTTCTTTGCCTCGGTGAATCTTCCCGCCTGAATACGATAAATATAGAATCCCGAGGGCAGCTCCGAGGCGTCAAACTTCACCTCGTGATATCCCGCTTCTTCCTCTCCGTTCACGAGTGTTGCCACGCGTTGGCCCAGCATATTGTACACCATGAGCGTCACTTGCAGTCTCTCCGGCAAGCTGTACCGGATCGTCGTTGAAGGATTAAACGGATTCGGATAATTCTGCTCGAGAACAAACGTGTGCGGTTTAGAGTCTTCCGCCGGTTCGTCCACGGCAGTCACAAAGGGAGGATCGATAAATACGGTGTCGGGATCTGACATGTAGACCCGCGCATCCTTCGTGTGTGCAGCTACCATGATAACGTTCATTGTTTCCGGAATCCGATAATCGACGTACGCCGGAAGTGTAGTGCTGTACTGCTCAAAGCCCACGGCCGGCACCGACTGTATGTACTCCCACAATGGACCAAGAGTGGCAAAAGATGGCAGATTCTCTCCATCGGGTTTTGAGCCCGTCCCCAAGGTCTGGACGCCGGGAAGTTTCCGCCAGAAACTGTACTGCACGACCGGATCAGTGACACCGGCCGTATCATACAGACTCCGGATCCAGGTGAGGCGAATCTGGTAGTATGTATTCGGCTCAGGAGCGCCTTTGCTTATTATGGGCTGCTCAAGTAGTGTGAATCCTTGCCCTTTCAGCGTTACACGCATGAGAGGTGACAACAAATCGTTGCTCGCGATGGTGATTACTCCGCTGTCAGCCACGGTTGTGATTGGCGTAAACCGTACATGCACCTTGATCGAATCGCCGGGGGCTATCATTACGGAACTTGGCGAAACTTCAAATGCGGGGTTGTTCGATGCAATCGAAGTGATCTTTAGGGTGTCAGGTTGCCGCCCTCCAATGGTAATCGACAGAGAGTCTGCAGTTCCGATTCTGGTCCAGCCAAAATCGAGACTGGTGGGACTGACGGAAAGACCTCCTGAGAGATACGCAAGACCGATCCCCCATAGACCGCTGTATGAGTTTGTCCCGCAATACCAGTATTTGCATGCCCCGTCCACAAAGAGAACGGATCCGCCTCCGATCATGTAGGAATCCCAACCGTATCGAGGACTGGGATAAAGAGGGTTCCCTGCATACTTTTGCCACTTCAGGCCATCGGAAGAGGTTGCAAGGCAAAACGTTTGCACTCCGTAATAGTCGATAGCACGATAGATGAGAAACCACGTGCCGTCCTTGATGGCCAGCCCCGTGGACGTCGCATCCGTCCAGTCGACTGACGCAGCATCGCCATGCACCAACACAGGGTTCGCGACACTCTTTTCCCAGATGATGCCATCTGTCGAAGCTCCAAGACCGGTTCCGCCGTGTATCCCGTCTGAACCATTATAGATCATGTAGAACCCGCCATCGACCGCGACGATATGTGGCGTCGTGACCATTGAAACATCCCATTCTCCCTGCATCCCCGGTCTGAGAATCGGGGAGCTCTCGTGTTTTCGCCAGTGAATGCCATCAGCCGATGTAGCAAGAGCAATTGCGATGACGCCCCCCGTGCTTTCGCAAGTATAGTACATAAGATACTTATTCAGGCTTTTGAAAACCGTAACCGTGTAGATGGAGTGATCGTACGATCCCCACGGACCCGGCTCCACTGCGATGCTGTCAGAAAACTCCCATGCCAAACCATTTGGCGAAGTGGCTTGCCAAACGCCGCCTCCCGATTGCACGACCCACATCATGTACAAGTGCGCGGTACTATCGTAGATGACAGACGGTTCAACAAACCCTCCTCCGAGCACAGGATTTCCCGAATAGGGAGTGAACAAAACCTGAGGATGCGCGGCGTCCGGTGCAAGCACGGTGAACGAAATGAGCGCAAATCCCAAAACCATTTTGAGTTTCATTGTAGCTCCTGTCAGGAAAAGCGCCGGTGTTTCTCTGATGTACAGCGAGCCAGCCGACGGAAAGAGACGGGGATCAAGAATGAACGGAGAAAGCGGGTCAAGCCGGGGGAAATTGTGTTCGCCGGAATGGCAGGAAGAAACAAGTGCGAACACTCACCGCATGTAATCTACTCCCGACCTCTGACAAAAGCAAGACCACGTGTCTTAGCTCACACGTATCAAACCCCGACATATGCCTGTCATCAATTTCCGACTGTTGTATCAACATGGCACACGCGTGACTTCATCCGTGTTGGATATCCGGAATTCATGCCGAATCGGGAAGGTCTCGCGCCTGATCCACTCCCCGTGTCAGTAATGAGTTGACAATTCCGCATGGAATGCGTAGAATCCGTCAGTATGAAGGCTGCCGCTCGTTTTCTAACACCTGGTTTCGCACCGTATCGCTCGTGCCCGAACAAGATATTCCCCGCAACGCTCCGGAAGCACTCGGCGCCGGTAATCCGCAAATAACGAGTTCTTCGAATTATCCCCGAGACCCCTCCTCACTCCCGGAGTCCTCCCGCTGCGATGTAAAGGTCACTACGGATGAAGCTGAGTTGAACCGCCTCGAGCCTCAGTGGAATCTGCTCCTTGATCAATCTGATGCCACAGTCTTTCAGTCCTTTGAGTGGGTGTCGAGCTGCTGGAAATATTTCGGCAAATCCAGCGAACTCCATTGCCTGTCGTTTCACGTTGGTGATCGCCTTGTTGGCCTGGGCCCATTCTGCCGGAGAGTCATCCGCTTCCCTTTCAGGCTCTGTACCGTGCTGGAATTTATCGGACGTCCCCACGGCGATTACAATGACCTCATTGTTGCTCCTGGCTTCGGGCAAATCGTCGTTCGCGCTTTTGTTCACCATTTTTCCTCCGGCGATGCAGAAGCCGATGTTCTGGACCTTGATGAGATTCCGCCTTCTTCAAGCCTGGCAGCACATCTGATCAATGAGGCGAGGAACGTCGGCATTGACGCAATCCAACAACGGGGTGTGGTTTGTCCTTATATCGCACTCCCTCCCAGTTTCGAGGCGTTCTTGTCGTCACTTGGTCCCAACACGCGCTACAATTTCAAGAGAAAGTGGAGAAACCTTTCGGAGAGCCACGCGGTGTCTGAAAGGATGATCCGCCACACCGATGACACGATCTCTGAAGGCCTGGACTCTTTCATCCGGATTCATACCGAAAGGTGGAAGGGGCTCGGTTTTCCGAGCCTGTATGAGAATCCGGCTCTTCGTGATTTCATCAACGAAGTGAGCCGGAAATTCGCGCGTCGTGACTGGCTTCGACTGTACCTCCTGTCTGCGGATGGCCTTGATGTTGCCGCAAGCCTGGAGTTCGCACACCGGGGACGGGTGTATATGTACAATTCCAATGCCGCTGGTCCTCCTGACGTCATGAAGCACAGTCCGGGTCTGCTCATCAAATTTTCCGCCATCAAGCAGAGTATCAGCGAGCAGATGCGTGAATATGACATGTTGCGCGGCGAAGAGGGATACAAGTCTGACAATCTGAAGGCGAGTGAACGATTCAACTCAACGTTCAGGCTCGCCCGTTCGGGATCTTCCGGAAAGATCCGCTCTCGCCTTTATCTCTCGTGGCTGCTTCAGAAGAAGGTTGTCGGGCGGACACGCCTGGAGTACCACGAGTGGCGCCGGTTTTCGATCACCAGGCACCCGGGTTTCATTCAAAGTGCAGGCTATTTTGGTCGCAGAGTGGGCAAGGTCAGCGGTATGCTCTCCGACTTTCTGGGGGCATCCCTGGGGCGGGGGAAAAAAAGTGCTGCCACAGGCCAGCCGACAACCGAAGCGAAAGAATCTGCGGAGACCAAAGCGCATTGATGAAAAGTGCAGACCCGGACCTCGGGTCCTGTCATTTGTGACTGAGAACCGCTGGTTTTTGTGAGGGCCGACACACCCGTGCGTGAAACTCTCTCCGGACGCTGCAAATTGGGGGAGGGGAGTCGTATTTCTTGAAATGCCTCTCCCTCTTTATATATGGACGATGTGACATCACTCACTCTTGAGAGGAAGAAATTTGACGATCATACGCTCAAAATCCGGTGGCGAACATCGGCACGACACGGCTACTCCTTGAAAAGGCGAAGTGTCGGTAGAAATAGACATCATACGCGACAGTGCTGCTTTTTCCTCCCTGTCTGAGGAGTGGAATGCACTGGCTTCCCGGTTCAATTCCCCGTTACTCCGCCACGAATGGTTTGCGGCGTGCGCTGATGCGTTTTGTCCTCCGGGAGAACTCTCAATTATGGTCGCACATGACGGCGGAGAGCCAACCGCAATTGCTCCACTGGTCATCAACCCGAAATTTGGTACCAGGAGATTTGAAATTCTCGGCACCTCGGTGCTGGGGGAACTGAGCGGATTCATCTACCGCGACGAAGGATCGCTCAGGCGTCTGATCAAATCGATCGTCGCGGCCCGGCGTCCTGTACTGTTTCGCTGCCTGTTGTCGGACTCGCCGGAATTGCAGATACTCAGAGACGAGGGGAGTACAGGGAAGGCATATGCAAAATCCGTGACCTTCTCTTCCCCATGGATTCCGATCACATCGTGCTGGGACGAATTTTACTCGACGATATCCTCTTCGTGGAGATCGACACTGAGAAGAGCTCAACGAAGGGCGGAAGAAATCGGCAAGGTTGAATATGAGATCTGCACGCCGACAGCAGAAACCCTGGATGGCAGTCTGGAAGAGATGGTTCGCGTCGAATCGTCGGGCTGGAAATCGCGAACAGGTACAGCAGTGCTGGTCAATACCGGACTGAATCGGTTCTTTAGAAATTATACACAGTCAGCGACACGCCTGGGAATACTCAGATTCGCTTTCCTCAGGATTGACGGCAAATCGGTTGCCTCGCAGCTGCTGGTCGACTACGGCAGAAGATATTGGGTCCTGAAAGTGGGGTACGACGAATCATACGCCAGGTGTTCCCCGGGAATACTTCTGATGCACCACGTCATTCACAACGCCTTCGAACAGCGAAGAGAAGCGTTTGAATTGCTCGGTGCAAACGAACCCTGGGTACACATATGGAAACCTCAGGTTCACAACCATGAACTGTATCGCAGGTATCCCCTTTCGCCCCTGTCGGTGATCAGCCACGGACTGGAGGCAGCAGACAGCGCAATCGGACGGGTGCGGGCGATCATGAAGAAAGAAGGGGGCGGAATCCCGTGGCGGGTACTGGTCAACAAAATTGGCCGCCGCTTTGGAATCGGGCGGGCTCCGGTTCTCTGATCGGAAAACAAGGAACGCAGCATGAAAACGGTATTTCAGCGGTTTAAAGGGCGGATGATCGACCGCATGACCCGGAGCCATCTTGCCGGCCCTGCGCTGGAGGATGCGCTGCGCATTTACGATCAGGCCCGGAAACGCGGCTGGTCCTGCACGTTCGCGTATTGGCCGGGAGAGGAAGATACTTCCGAAACCAATTCGAGAGCATATCTCAGTACGTTGCAACAGATACTCACAAGGTCTCTTCACTGCTACCTTTCCATCAAACTCACGGCAGTCAAATACAATTTTGGCGTCGTGTCAGAACTCCTTGCGCTCGCAGCGGAGAAAGGTGTCAGGATCCACTTTGATGCGATGGATCCCGATTCCGCAGCTCCGACGTTCGCATTGGTTGAATGCGCGCTCAAGTCCTATCGGAATGTGGGATGTACCCTCCCGGCACGCTGGAAGCGGAGCATCGACGACGCTGCACGGGTGAAGGACTACGGAATTCCCGTCCGGGTCGTGAAGGGCCAGTGGCCGGACCCGCAGGATCCTCGACGGAATGCACACGACGGATATCTGCAAATCATCAGGCGCCTCTCAGGGCACACGGCCTGTGTGGCTGTCGCAACGCACGACCGTCCGGTAGCTCGCGCGGCTCTGCAGATGCTCAAAGACGCAAAAACACCGTGTGAAATGGAGCAACTTTCCAGTCTTCCGCAAAACTGTGCAGGCGTCGCGAAGTCGCTGCAAATTCCGCTGCGCATTTATGTGCCATTCGGGCACGCTTCTCTGCCTTATGATATCTGGCAGGTACGGGCTCGACCTCAGATCGTCGCCTGGGTGCTGCGCGATGCGGTTACCGGAAAACATCGGCATCTTTCTCCGGATCAGGGAGGCAAGGCGGAAGTTCAGCGGTATCTCATAATCCGGGAATCAACGGCAATCCATTAAAGGCAATTTTTTTCGCGGCCGGCAGCCAACTGTAAGGATGTTCATGCAAGCGCACTATGCACCAAAAGAGGTACGGGGGGATTTGCTTCTGCGCAGTCAGTCTCGTCGAGGTCATGTATGAAGGAGGTGCGCATGGTGGCCGATCAAACTTCCGTAAGTCGCCGCGAAACGCCAGGTGATCCGCGCAAGATCCGTGTCTTGATGTATCACCGCATTCTCCGGGAGGAAATGACGCCACCTTCCCACCGGTACTGGCTTCTGACGAAAGATTTCCGTCGCCACTTAAAATACCTGACCCAGTTCGGTTACACATCGATCACGTTTGAGGACTATTGGCTTCACAAACATGGACAAAAACCACTGCCGCGCAAACCGGTCGTGATTACATTTGATGACGGATATCTCGACACTTACACCGAAGCCTTTCCCATTGTCCGGGAATTCGGGATGAAGGCTGTGGTCTTTGCAGTTGCTGATCCGGATGTCCGGGAGAGCTTCTGGGACAAGGACAAGCCGAATTCGGTGGTGCCGCTGATGACAGCGGAGCAACTACTGGAATTGCGAAATGCAGGTTGGGAGATCGGATCTCACAGCCTTCATCACAGAAACTTCTCACAACTGTCGCCTGAAGAGGCCTGGGACGAAATTTCGCGATCCAAATCGATTCTGGAGTATGCGCTGCACTCCCCCGTGCGGAGTTTTTGTTATCCGTACGGTTCGATCAATCAAACGGTAAAAAAAATGGTGCAAGATGCGGGTTACACAGTTGCAGTCGCTGCATGGGCCGGGCCTCCGGTTTTCGGCAAAGATGACTTCCTGATTCGCCGCATCGCCGTCATCAAGAAGCATCATTTCCTCGTCATGCAATATGCGATCAAGTTGATGAGCATTTACCTCTATTCCCGATGGGCGTGGTGGCGAATCCGCACGTTTCTCTACTCCATGCATATCGGCACCGCTCACGATCTCGAAATCATCCGTTGAAAACCCTCGCACTTGTCGCTGCCGGATTCGGCAGGCCGGAACCTGCCGAAATCGCCAAAAAGGAGGCGGCCGGCGAGCACCCGCGTGTCCTCCTGTTTGAGCAAACACTCAACGCGGATCTGCTCGACCGCAGGTATTTGCAGCATGCCCCAGCCTGGCGTCGCGCAATCTACCGGTTCGTACCGATCACCCTTGCCCAGGTGCTCGAAGCCTTCTTCGTCAAAGGGAAGTATGATGCAGTCATCTCATGGGCCGAGAACCTCGGTATGCCCTTTGCACTCCTCCTCCGTCTCACGGGCGGACGGACACCGCACGTTGCCATATACTCCTGGATCTCGAGGGGGAAGAAACCTGCCTTCCTGCGATTTGTTCATCCGAATATCGACAGGTTGCTTCTGATGTCTTCCGTTCAGCACAGGTTTGCCGTCGAGACCCTGAAGATACCCGAAAGACGCACACCCCTTCTCTGCTGGCCCGTCGACACGAACTTCTGGCACCCAATGGACGGGACCGCGGACATGATATGCAGCGTAGGCCGGGAGATGCGCGATTTTGGGACGATGATCGAGGCACTGCGCGGGTTGAATATCCCGTGCCACATCGCTGCGTGGGCGGCTCCGTGGAAAAAAGACCCCTGGGTGGCGGATCTGGAAAAACAGGGTCCTCTCCCCGATGGGCTGACGATCGGCAAGAAGCTCTATTCTGAACTGAGGGAACTTTACGCGCGCTCGCTGTTTATGGTTATGCCGCTTCTTCCGACGGACACCGATAACGGGTCGACCAGCATTCTGGAGGCCATGGCCATGGGAAAACCCGTGATCTGCTCCAGGACGCCGGGCCAGGTTGATACGGTACGCGATGGCGAAACGGGACTCTATGTCCCGCCGGGCGACGCGCGTGCCCTTCGCGAGGCAATCCTTGCACTCTGGAACGATCCGGAACGTGCGAAATCAATGGGACGCACGGCGCGTGCCTACGTTGAACGCCACCATCGCCTGGAAGACTGGCTCGCTGCAGTGAAAAGAAATACCGAAGAAGCCATTGCCGAGAGGAAACGATAGGCGCGTAAAGAAAAACCAGACATTCAAAGATGATTTCGGGAACAGGAAACAAAAATATCATGCATGAGAACGAAGGGGACGTACGGAAGGCCGCAGCCGCAAAACCGGGTGAACACATCCCGCGTGTGAGCATCGGCCTGGCAGTCTATAACGGCGAACGATATCTCGAGGAAGCGCTCAACGCATTCCTCAAGCAGACATTTACCGATTTCGAACTCATCATCTCCGACAACGCTTCGACGGACCGCACTGAAGAGATCTGCCGTTCCTATGCCGCCAGGGATTCCCGTGTTCACTACTACCGGAGTCCCAGGAATATGGGCGTGGCTCACAATTATAACAGAAGTGTCGAGATGGCGAGGGCTGAATACTTCCGGTGGGCAACCTATGACGATCTGGTTGCACCCACGCTCCTGGAACGATGCGTGGATATCCTCGATCGCTATCCGGATGTTGTGCTGGCATATCCGAAAACCCTCAACATCGATGAGCATGGAAAGATCAGCGGTGAGTACGAGGACAAGTTCGCATTCCTCGACCCAAAGCCGCACCACCGGTACCGTGATTTGATGATTGCCGTCCGTAACTATCTCTGCAATGCCGAGTACGGTCTGATGCGAAGGGATGCGTTGCGTAAGACTGCTATGGAGGCAGACTATCACTCTGCGGACAGGGTGTTGCTCAGCGAGCTGGTTCTCCACGGCAAATTTTATGAAATACCGGAGCGCCTCTATTTTCACCGTCTCCATCCCAATATGTCACTCCAGGAGGGGATGTCGCTCTCACAGCTCGCCGCATGGTTCAATCCGAATCTGGCCGGAAAGCGGACTTATCCTCGTCTGCGCAGGCTTGTTGAGTTCTTTAAGTCGGTGAATCGCGCCCCCCTTTCGTCCTTTCAGCGTCTCTATTGCTATATGCAGATCGTGCGGTTTTACCTTTCCGTGGACAAATGGCAGCGACTCTGGCGGCGGATCAAGAGCGGCAGCGCCGACAAGCTTGTTCACTGAGGTGAGCGGGGACTCACGCACGATGAAATGTTTCTCCCACGAATGATTTTCTGACCGTGAAAGCGAATCACACCGACCGGACTCACCGCCCGGTTCGCATCGCGCTGATGGGTCCCTTCGGGTTCGGCAACCTCGGCGATGCAGCCATCCAGGATGCGGCCATTCAGAACATCCGCAGGATCCACAGCGACGCCGAGATCTTCGGCGTTTCTCAAAATCCGGCCGACACTCAGAAACGCCATGGCATACCTGCATTTCCGCTGAACCGGATGCCCAGGGTGGGTGCTGAGTGGGAGGAACATCCACGCGAGGACATCTTCAGCAGCTTCGGCACATGGCTGCGGCGCACGAAGCTCGGAAGGATGATCGAGAGAGCGGGCGTCCGCCTGCCACTTGAGTTCCTGTATATCCTCCGCTCATTTAAGAACCTGTGGGGTTTTGATATCCTGGTTGTTTCGGGAGGCGGGCAACTGGATGATTACTGGGGAGGTCCCTGGTCACACCCCTACACGCTGGCGAAGTGGGGAACGATTGCGAAAATCGTCGGCGCACGGTTTGTTTTCCTGAGCGTCGGCGCGGGACCTATCGATTACTCCGCCAGTAAACGCCTGCTCCGCTATGCCCTTTCGCGTGCGGAGTACCGTTCGTTTCGCGACGAACGTTCGCGCAGGCTGATCACATCAATCGGCTTCGATCGCAACGATCCCGTCTGCCCGGACCTCGCATACAGCCTTCCGGTTGAGGAATACACGGCGGGTGGAGACAGCAAAGCCGCCACTCGCATCGGCGTGGGACCGATGTCGTATTTCCACCCTGCTCTCTGGCCCGAGAGCGACAATGCTGTGTACGAAGGCTATCTTCGAAAACTCGCATCATTCATCACCCGGAGAATCAACGAGGGCTCCCAAATCGTTCTGTTCCCGGGAGAAATCGGCTCAGACCGCGCGGCAATGGACGACCTTCTTACAATGATACAGAATGGGGCAGGAACCGCCGCCCGGGATCAGATCGAGCGGCCGGATATCCGCTCTGTCCGCGAATTGATGACACTGCTGTCGCGAACCGACATCAACATCGCATCACGTTTTCACGGTGTCTTGCTGTCTCATGTGGCAGGCAAGCCGGTAGTTGCTCTCTCCTATCACATGAAGATCGATGCGCTGATGGAGGAGATGGGACACGCTCAGTACTGCCTTGATATCAAAACGTTCACATCCGAAGCATTTGAAGAGAGGTTTCAGGCGCTGAGGAAGGATCTGTCGGTTGCGCGTGAATGCATCAGTAAAAAGATGCAGGAATACCGTGGAACACTGGACGGGCAGTACAGAAAAATCTTTTCATGATTGGTCCACGTTCAAGAAACGGCATGTCCAGCACCTGTCGTTCCTGACCGCAGGCGGCAGGGACCTCCCACCCTCCCACGCCGGTTCCTGAATTCCAGCCGGGCCTCCCCAGGTCACAGGTCGGTTGCATTTGCCTGTTCACCTCTGTACCTTTGTCACGCCCCTCGTGTCAACCCTTTCAATGTGTCGGCGTATCCCATTCCCCATGGAGGAAATATGAAAGGCATGACTCCGCTTCACGGCACCACCCACTGGCTTTACGCGTCTTTCATCGCGGCTCTTGCCGTCTCAATCGTATCATGTTCAACCCCGCCCTCGCACCCAGACCCAAGCGTACGCGACCCTGGAGTGCGCGGCGGCCCCGCCGGTGCCGGGGGACCACTGCCGGGCCTGACAGCGGACGAGACCGAATTCTTCAACAGCGGTTTTGCCACCTTTGCGGAGGTTGAAGGGGTGCCCGATGGACTTGGGCCACGCTTCAACGCAAACCAGTGTTCGGCCTGTCATCTGCAGCCGGCAGTCGGCGGCACGAGCCCCGCAAAGAATCCAATGCCTGACATTGCGGTACTCAACGGCGCAAAGAACTCGATCCCATGGTTCATCGCGTCGGACGGTCCAATCCGCGAGGCACGCTTCAAGGCCAATCCAGATGGATCGCCTGACGGAGGCGTGCATGCCCTTTTTGTCATAAGCGGCCGGAGTGACGCGCAGGGATGTACGCTTGCCCAGCCCGATTTCCTACCTGCAGGTGATCCGCACACGGGACTCGGAGGAAACCCCAATGTCGTCTTTCGAATCCCGACGCCGGTCTTCGGTGATGGTCTCATCGAGGCAATTCCCGATGCCGAAATCCTAGCCAACATGCATTCGAATAGAACTCAGAAAAGTGACTGGGGAATCAAGGGCAGACCGAACGCACTCATAAGC
>Ga0326726_10003740_pt1 | contig 13974 bp, 10 predicted proteins | sample MHFenrmetagenome_2_FD_207603 | JGI IMG/M metagenome (GOLD analysis project Ga0326726, IMG submission 207603) | Lab enriched peat soil microbial communities from Michigan Hollow, Ithaca, NY, United States - MHF15MN | ecosystem: Environmental > Terrestrial > Soil > Wetlands > Peat | place: USA... | reverse complement strand
GTTATTTCTGTTTGACACAGAACTGCTGTTGCCAGAAATTTGAGGTGATAACTTGGCAAAATCCTGGAAGTTACGTGAAATAGTTGGAACTTGTTGAATATTCTGCTCAGTTACGTTCTGACTCGCGCCCGTTCTGCCCGAAGAGATAATAGCACTCCTATCGGATACTACTGTAACTTTTTGAATTTCAACTGCTTCCTCTGGCAATATAAAATCAATCTCAAGTGATTGGTTCAGTTGAAGATATTTATCAGTAGCCTCCTGAGGTTGATAACCAACGAAAGATACTTTTATTATGTAAGGTCCGCCTGTCCTTAAACCTGATAAATTATATTTTCCATCCGGACGTGAACTTATTCCATATTCAGTTCCGGAAGGTTGATGTGTTGCAATTATATTTGCACTAGGCAGAGGATTACCGTTTTGATCTGTAATCGTTCCATAAATTCCTGCAGTTGTCGCACCTTGCGCCAGGACATTCGTGATGGAAAACAGGAACACCACTATCAGGAAGACCAAACCTCGGAAAAAAGTACAAAATTTAGTCATAGATTTTCTCCTTTTTGTGTATGTGAATTAAATTTGTAGTTAATTAAGAAATGAAAGTGGAAATTCAATATTACCCTCAACTTGTTCTATCCCACCCTGAATGAAAAAGTTTTTAATTAATACAGACAAATATTTGGTATATTCGGGATGAATTCAAGTGGTTGGTTAAAAATTATTATTTATTTAATAAGTCGCTATTCAAAATCACTCTCTTTTTCTATTTTTTAATGTTTTTAAATAAAATTTTTATAAGCATACTAATTTCGTCGGCAATAAATTTATGAACCTGTTAAACATACCCTACATAAGATACTCTCTTCAAAATGGGCTGGAAGTAATTCTTTATGACATTAAAAATGTCCCTCTTGTTGCCTTTAACATTTGGTTCAAAGTCGGTTCGGCAAATGAAGCTAGAGGTAAAACGGGACTTGCTCATCTTTTTGAACATATGATGTTTCAGGGTTCGAAAAATATTCCCAAAGAAATGCATTTCAAATATATCCAGGAAGCAGGCGGCACATTAAATGCCTCTACAAACTTTGACAGAACAAATTTCTTTGAAAAAGTTCCATCCAATGAGCTTGAGCTTCCGCTTTGGCTTGAATCCGACAGGATGGGATTCTTTCTTGATTCACTTGACCAGGTGAAACTGGATAACCAGAAAAGTGTGGTTTTAAACGAGCGTTTAGAAAGATACGATAACCAGCCTTATGGATTAGCCTGGGAAAAATTAGTTTCTAATCTTTACCCCTACAAGCACCCTTACAATTGGCCGACAATTGGATTTTATAATGATATTAAAAGCTACACAATAGAAGATGTACGATCATTTTTCCAGAAGTATTATTCTCCTGCAAATTCAACTATTGTTATTGCAGGAAACATTGATGTTAATAAAACCAAATTGCTCATTGAAAAATATTTTGGCGATATAAGAAATAACGGAACTCAACCTGAAATATTAGCTGATGATCCTCATCTCGCTGAAAATAAAATGATTTTATTTGAAGATAATGTAAATCTTGAAAGAATATATTTTGCCTGGCATTCACCAAAAGCCTTTAGTGAAGACGATTCTACTATGGATATTTTAGCAGACATTTTAACCGGTTCGAAAAATGCAAGACTAACCAGAAAACTCATCTATGAACTTGAAATTGCTCAAGATGTAAATGCAATGCAATTCTCAGGAAAATATGGGGGACATTTTATGATCGTTGCAACAGCGAAGCCGGGTAATTCTCTTGATGAGATTAAGAATATTATTTTTGATGAAATTTCGTTGCTCACAGAAAAAAATATTTCCACACAGGAACTTGAAAAATCAAAGAACGTGATTGCATCTAATTTCATTTATTCCTTGCAGAATATTGATACAATCGCTGATTTGATGAATCTTTACAATTTTTATTTGGGTGAACCTAATTCATTCAATTACGATCTCAAGAGATATACAAGCACGAATGAGGAAAATATAAGGCAGACAGCTCAAAAATATCTACTGAAAAATTTTGTTGAGCTTAAGATTGTACCGCGGAGCAGCAATGCAAATTGACAGAACCAAACGACCTCTGACTGAAAGTGAAATTAAATTCAACATTCCCGCAGTAGAAATTTCTGAATTAAACAACGGTCTAAAAATATTCTTTAGTGAAAAGAATGATTTGCCAATTATTCGAATAAATCTTTTAGTAAACAGCGGCAGCCGATTTGATCCGGAAAAATACAAAGGTTTGAGCAACCTGCTTACAATGTGTATTGATGAGGGTGCCGGTAATTTGAATGCATTACAGCTTGCTGATGAATTTGAAATGCTAGGGGCTCAATTTTCAGTTGCCTCGGATTGCGACATTAGTTTGGTCTCACTGCAGGTTTTAAGCGAGAATTTTATCCCTGCCTTAAAACTTTTTAAAAGTGTAATAACTGAACCTCATCTCGATAAAAACGATTATCAACGTGAAAAAAGAAAAGTAATAGTCAGGTTAAACCAGGTCAAAATTGAGCCAGACTACATAGCTGACATTTCTTTTGAACGTTTTTTATTTGGGAAAGAATGTCCCTATTCTTATCCTGTTTTGGGAGTCGAAAAAGATATCGAAAATATTCTTCCTCAAAATGTAAGAGATTATTATCAGCAAAGATTCACTCCAAAAAACTCGTCTTTAATTGTTGTGGGAAATATTGAGTCGAAATCGCTCAACAAAATTCTGCAGGACGAATTTGCCGGCTGGGGAAATGTCTCGACTTTAAATCAGCCTCAGCTCAATCTAAGGAATTTGCAAAGGAAAGTTTTAATTGTTAATAAACCCGATTCCGTACAAACTGAAATAAGGAGTGGTCATTTATCATCGAAAAGAAGTGATAGTGATTTTTTTCAGAAACAAATTATAAATCTCGTTCTCGGTGGACAATTCTCAAGCCGATTAAACCTTAATTTAAGAGAAAAGCATGGATACACATATGGTATTAATTCAAGTTTCAGTTACTTTAAAGAAGCAGGTTATTTTGCGGTGTCAACTTCAGTAGGTATTGACAATACTGCAAGTGCTTTAAAAGAGATCTTTTCAGAAATTAAAAAAATCAAGGAAGGACTAACCGCGGATGAAATCAGTTTTGCTAAATCTTCCCTAACCAGAAGGTTCCCATCAAATTTTGAAACATACAGACAGATATCCGGCAATATAAGTAACAGTATAATTCACAATCTCTCGGATAATTATCTTGAAACGTATGTACAGAAAATAAATTCGGTTAATCTTGAAGATGTAAATAAAATTGCAGCTGATTCAATCAATCCTGAAGAACTAATAACCGTTTTAGTTGGAGATTCAAAAAAATTACTGGAGCAAATAAGAGAACAAGAATTCGGTGAGACAATCGTACTTGAATTTGATGACGTTTTTAGTAACTGAAAAAATTATCTTCCCATTAAAGCAACTGGCTGCTATTTAAAACTTTGTAACCCTTTTTCTTATACTTTTTGATTTCAGGAATTAGAGCCCGGTAAGAAGTTTCATTAAGAAGAATTACTATTCCTTTATCCCGATTGAGATTATATATTACATTCCCAAAAGATTCAACTATATTTTCGTTATTATCAAGATTTACAAAATCCGAAAACGTAAATAATTTAATATTTCGTTTGGTCAATTCACGGATCAGAATCAAACGGTTTGAAGACTTATAAAACTCAGATTTGTCATCAATAATAAAGGAGGTAGCTAAGGCAAAATCTTTCACCAAAGTTTTAACTACAGCAACTACCCTTTGCTCAGAAAACGCCGGACCAAGTTTGTATTTTTGTTCTCTTATATCATCATCAATTAATATTGAGAATTGTTTGTCGTCCTCTTTCATCAATTCAAAGACCTGAGCATATTTACTATCAGGTCGGATAAGAAAATTTATTTTAGCTGAAGATTCAATTAAACTGGTAGTCGATTGATTTTCCGGGTCTACATCTTTAATAATAAAGGCGATAGTTCCTTTATTCCTGAAAATATTTTTTGCATAGTTAAATTCAACCTGCAGTATTGCTGACCTGCTCTGGATTAAGGCAAGTGTTGATTTGCCTTCTCTAACTTTCTCTACAGAAGAAAATATTAAACTGTCTTTTGCAAAGGATTGATAGATGTCCTGTAATATTTCCGGTATTGATAAATCTTCAGGTACCAGAATTTTCATAAGCGGGATTTTACGACCACTAAATTCATCCTTTGAAGAACTTTCCTTAATTAACTTATCATCAATTCCGAAATCATCGAGTATATTTAAAAACCGCTGCTTGATTTCTTTAGCATCTAAAAGCTGCTCTTCTGAACTATAAGCTGTAAAATTACTTTTAATTAAAATATTAATGACAATCAGAATTATAGCCAACACAAATAGCGACAAAAGTAAATTACTTCTGAATTTCAAAGACGACATTTTGATATGTTTGATTTTAAGAACTTATCGATTCTTGAATTGTGGTTTTCGTTTTTCCAGAAATGCGGCTGTGCCTTCTTTAAAGTCTTCCGTACCGCAGGCAAGCGCAAAAAGACTGGCTTCATAATTTAAACCTTCAACCAAAGAAATATTATCTGTTGCTTTTACAGCCTTAAGTGACAGACGAATAGCCTGCTGACCTTTTGACGCTATCTTACCTGCCAATTCCAAAGTTTTATTTAACAGTTCAGCCTGGGGAAATAATTTGTTTACAAGGCCAATTCTATAAGCTTCATCTGCGGAGATCATATCACCAGTTAAAATTAATTCCAAAGCTCTTGCAGAATTTACAATCCGCGCAAGTCTTTGCGTTCCTCCGTAACCGGGAATTATTCCGAGATTCACTTCCGGCTGGCCAAACTTTGCATTATCGCTTGCAATTCTAATATGACAGGCTAACGCTAATTCGCACCCACCACCAAGAGCGAAACCATTAACTGCTGCAATTACAGGTTTATCAAGCGTTTCAATCATTCTGTAAACTCTGTTTCCTTTTTCAGAAAACTCTTTAGCCGAGAGAACGTCGAGCTTATTCAATTCAGAAATATCTGCACCAGCAACAAAAGCTTTCTCACCACTGCCAGTTATAACAACAACAATAACTTCCGGATTATTTTTTATTGAAGAAAAAACATCTTCAAGCTCATTAATCGTTTCTCCATTTAAAGCATTTAGTTTGTCTGGTCGGTTTATTATAATTAGGCCAACATGATTTTTAATTTCGAATAGAATGTTTTTGTAACTCATTTTAATTCCTCACAGATTTATGAATAAAGGAAGTCTTACACTTAAGTTAAAGGAGATATATTGATTAGAATCGTAATAAGTATAATATGCCATAATTTCCAGGAGAAACATTGATAAACCAGCTCCAACTGTTCCCCCCACTTTCCAAAGCTCATCTTTAAAATTTGTTCTTCCTGCATTTAATTTGAATTCATTCAAAACCTGAAAATATGTATATGAAACAGAAGCCTCAACAACCGGAATAAATAATACCACATTTTCAGCTAGCGGACTAAAGTAGTAACGGATTCCAAGCGATGCAGGAACAATCAAGGTTGAATAGTTAGAGTAATCTGTTTGCTGGTAGAAGTCCTGAGAACCGGGGAACTGCTCATATCCCAGACGCGCAAAAATAAAGAATGGAAGAAAATCGCTATCAGTATACGAACCTTCAAGACCTAAACCATAACCAAGATCGGTGGAGTTAGCAAATTGACCTATTGGGAGACGAGGTCCTACACCTGCAGAAATAAATATTCCCACAGCTTTGCTTGCAGGATTATCACCACAAAATGCTATTCCCGGGATAATTAGTATTGCCAGCAAAGAATATTTTAATAATTTCTTCATCACGCATCACAAACTTAAAAAAAATCACTGCAACTTATTTATAAAACAAATTTATTTTTCGTTCGATGAATCGAAAAGATCTGTCCCCACACCATATTTTTTCACGAGATCACCACCGTGAATACCAGTTTCATATACAAGAAAAATTATTATAAGGGCGAAAAGAACAAAAAGATATTTTATAAGTCCCTTGAATTTTTTCTTTACAGTGAAGAAAATTCTTAAAGCACATATGCTGAGTGAAACCAAAAGCAAATAAGTAGCAAAGGTTTGATGTTCATTCAGCAGCGTACTGCTTTCGGTATTCCAAAAATTAAAATTATTAGCTGCCTGGTTACCGGTTAAGACAGCAAAAAAAGCAACGATAATACCAAGACATAAAATTAACAAAGCAGATTTCGTTATAAATTCTTTGTTAAAAACAATTCCAAAAATCTCCAGCAATGAATATGTTACAAGCAAAGCTATTGGGAAATGAACAACTTTCGTATGGATATCAGCGAGGAAATTTGTTTCCAATTATTTACTTCATATAAATTTTTAACCGCATAGAACTGAGCCACCGTTCACATTTAAAATTTCACCCGTAATATGAGATGCCAAATGAGAAGCAAGAAAAAGAACCGGTCCTGCAATCTCTTCCGGCTGAGCTATTTTCTGAAGCGGAATGTCACTTAAAACCTTTTTATAAATCTCTGTTTCAGCTAGAGAATCCGTAGTCATATCAGTTATTACCCAGCCAGGTGCAACACAGTTTACAGTAATATTAAATTCACCGAGTTCCGCAGCAAGAGATTTTGTTAAAGATATCATACCTCCTTTAGAAGCTGCATAATGTGAATGAAAAGCTTCACCTCTCTGCCCTGCGGTTGAAGCTATATTAATAATCCTGCCAAACCGTTTTTCTTTCATTTTAGGCACAAGCAATTTTGTAATTAGATATGTGCTTGTGAGATTTACATTTATCATTTCGCTCCATTCTTCAATTGTCATTTTATCTATCGCGGCTTCCTTCCAAATGCCTGCATTGTTTACAAGCATGTCTATGTTACCAAAATCAGTTAGTACTCGTCCAACCTGCTTTTCAATTTCACAAAGGTTAGCCAGATTTATCCTGTAACATTTAATTTTTGATGTTTCTTTATAATCGCTAACAATTTTATCTGCTTCTTCTTTTGCTGAGTTAAATGTGAAAGCAACGTTTGCACCAGCTTTCAAGAAAAGTTCTACGCAAGCCTTTCCAATACCTCGCGAACCGCCAGTAACTAAAACATTCTGTTTTTTTAGAGATATCATTACTTAATACTTAATTTTATATAAAAATAATCCTTTTGCAGGAACAGCATCTGCAGCAGCGTCACGACTTCTTTTTGTAAAAACATTTTCCATATGCTCACTTGCACTTTCAGATGAGTACGCTTTGAGCAATGTGCCGACAATTGCTCTTACCATTCCGTATAAAAATCTGTTTGCTTCGATATAAAAAATAAACAAGTTTTTTCCCTTACGCCACCTCGCCTCAAATACTTCGCAATTTTTATTCTGAACTTCAGGATTGTTTTTACTGAAGGAGGCAAAATCTTTACTCCCGACCAGTATAGATGAAATTTCATTTAGTTTTTGCAGATTAAGTTCTGAGTAAAAATTAAACGAGTACCGGTCAAAGAAAGGGGATTTTTGATTTGATATTAAATAAATATACGATCTTTTCTTTGCACTAAATCTTGAGTGAAAATTTTCATCAACAACTTCAATATTAGTTACTGAAATATCATCCGGTAACACTGAATTTATAGAATATTTAAATCTGAATAAATCCAGCTCTTTGTTCAGTATGAAATTTGCAACCTGACCCAGTGCATGAACTCCAGCATCGGTTCGACCTGCGCCAATGAGATTAACTTCTTCCTGAAGAATTTGCTGAATAGATCTTTTAATAGCTTCCTGAACTGACAGAGCGTTCTCCTGAATTTGCCAGCCAGCATACTTCGTCCCATCATATTGGAGAGTTAATTTATAGTTAATCATTTGGCACAAACTTAGCGATTTTAATTTTATTTCATTTTGAAAATTACATTTTTACCTCCAGATACTATATCAATAAAATATTCTATTAAAATGAATGGAAATACAAATATTAGTGTTTAAAAAAATGGCACTTATATTGCCAACATTTCATACGTTGATTAGTAAAACACTAAATTTTTAATGCCTGAAACCATTTATAGATTAATTAAAGATCAAAAAAAAATTAAGCTGATTATTAGTTCAGATAATCTGGAAGTAATCGCGTTTAGCAAAGTAGCCAGCCAATTTTTTAATTTATTCAGAAAAAAAACAAAAAGATTATTTCTATCCGATCTTATTTATTTTGAAAAAAGTAGTAATTGGTTTGAGAAACTTTCAAAATTAGATACTAAGAAACCACTAAGAATTACTTCAGTTAGATTTAAACACAATCAAAAGAAAATAAAAATTCTGTCGTTAAATGCAGTATATATTAAATCGGGAAGAAAAAATTTAATCGAGTGTACTTTTAATGAAATAAAAACCAAATCCAAAAAAGCTGCTGTCAAAAATAATAACTCAGAAATTATTACTCTCTCTCCCTCCGAATTAAAAGAAATAAAACAAAGTAATAAAAAACTTAGGACTATTTTCCAAAATAATCCATTGATGATTTTTATTGTAGATAAGAAAGGGATAATTAAGGAAGTAAACTCTATCGGAGCAAATGAGCTTGGGTATGAAATAAATGAATTAGCTAATCAACCTGTATCTAAAGTTTTTATGAAAGAAGATTGGGTAACAGTTAAAAATCAGATAATTGACTGTACAAAAAATCCAGGTAAATTGTTCAATTGGGAGATAAGGAAAATCAGGAAAAATGGTGAAGTAATTTGGGTGAAAGAAAACGCCTGTACAATTGAAACAAATAGAAAATATCCCGAAGTTCTGATTGTCTGCGATAACATTACTAAGTTAAAAGATGCGGAAAAAGCAATAATTGAATCTACCAAGAAGATAAAACAGATTGTTGACGCTTCACCCTACGGTGTTCATGTTTATGATCTTAAGGAAAACGGAGATTTGATATTTACAGGTTACAATTCTGCAGCAAACAAAATATTGGGGATTGACCACGCACTATTACTCAATAAAAAAATTGAAAATGCATTCCCGAATCTTACCAAGACAAATATACCCGATATTTATAAACAAATTGCAAAGACCGGCAATCACATAGAGAACAAAGTTGTAAATTATGAAGATAACCGGGTAAAAGGAGCATTTGATGTTTCTGCAATACAAATTGAAGAAGGAAAAATTGCTGCATTTTTTTCTGATATAACTGAAAAAAGAAAAGCTTTTGATGAACTGGAAAAAAGCGAGCTTAAATTTAAATCACTATTCGAATTCGCCAACGATGCTATCTTTCTTATGGATTCTGACATCTTCAAAGACTGTAACAAAAAAACACTGGAAATGTTTGAATGTAAAGAAGAGGATATTGTTGGTAAACCTCCTTACGCATTTTCACCAAAAAAACAACCTGATGGAAGATTATCAAAAGAAAAAGCTCTTGAAAAAATTAAACTTGCTGTAAGCGGCCAGCCTCAAAGATTTGAATGGAAGCATAAAAAGCTTAACGGCGAATTGTTTGACGCAGAAGTTAGTCTGAATCGAATTTTGCTCGGCAATAATGTCCTTCTTCAGGCAATCGTAAGAGACATTACGAAACGTAAAAAGGCCGAGGAACAAATATCAATTCTTGCACATTCTCTAAAGAGTATTTATGAGTCGGTTTGCATAACTGACATAGAAGGCAATATTATATTTACCAACAATTCTTTTTGTGAAACTTTTGGCTACAAATGTAATGAGATACTTGGGAAGCATATAACCATCATCGGCTCAGAAAATAATTCTGATAGTATTCTGAACAAATTTTCCCCTTCAAATGTCAAGGGTGGATGGATTGGAGAAATTACCGTTACAAAAAAAGATGGCAGAGAATTCCTTTCCTCTTTATCAACGTCAGTAATAATTAATGATGACGGAGTGCCTTCTGCGCTTATAGCAATCTTAGCTGATATTACTGAACGCAAGAAAGCAGAAGAAGCTTTAAAGGAAAGTGAAGAACGCTTTCGTTCGCTAATAGACAATATGATTGAAGCAGCCTTGATAGTTGATTGGAATGGTACAATAATTTTTGCAAATAACAGCGCAGCAAAGCTTTTTGGTTTAAAAGAGCCGAAACAGGGAGTTGGGAAAAGAGTATATGATTTTTTACATCCTGATTTTATTAAACAGGTTTCAGATGCAATCGCCAGAATCAAAGTAAATCCGACTCCAGAAATAGATGAGTATAAAATTAAAACGATAAACAGTGATGAGTTATGGGTAGAAAGCCTCGGTAGTCAAATAATATTTTCAGGAAAAAATTATATTCTTGTCACTTTGCGGGATGTTACCGCACGTAAAAATGCCGAGACACAATTGAGAGAAGCAAAAGAAAAAGCAGAAGAGATGAGCAGAATAAAATCCAGTTTCCTAATGAATATGAGTCACGAGTTAAGAACTCCTTTGGTAGGAATTCTTGGATTTGCGGAACTTCTGAGCGAGAAATTAAAGACCAAGCAAAATGTAGAAATGGCTGATAGAATTCTGACGAGTGCTAATCGATTAATGGATACTTTAAATTTATTGCTTGATCTTTCAAGAATTGAGGCAAGAAAAGTTGATATTAATCTGCAGCCGTACAGAATTTCAGAATTAGTAGAATCTCAGACAGTATTATTTGAAGCAGTTGCAGAAAGAAAAAATCTTTATCTGAATATAGAAATTACTGAGAATAATTTATTGTCTCTGGTAGATGAGCAAATCTTCAGACAAATAATTAATAATCTGATCAATAATGCTCTAAAGTATACTTACACGGGCGGAGTTACAGTTGTAGTTGATTCGTTACAAGAAGATACAAATTCTTATGTACGGGTCAAGGTAAAAGATACGGGTATTGGAATACCCGAGGGAAGCCTTGGTTTGATATTCCAGGAATTCAGACAGGTAAGCGAAGGATTTGATCGCCACTTTGAAGGGACAGGTCTCGGCTTAACAATTACAAAAAATTTTGTTGAACTGATGAACGGACAAATTTCTGTAACAAGCACTGTTGGTGCCGGATCTACTTTCACTATTATTTTTCCTCTGCTTAAAGATTATCAACAAATTGATAAACATGAAATTGCCGAAGTAAATACAAATGCTATTGACGAAGAAGAATTAAAATTGGAGTTTAAACCAAAAGTTCTGGTGGTAGAAAATGACGATGCCAGTATAGATATCATTAAGTTGTTTCTAAAAGACCTTTGCATTATAGAATTTACAGACAGCGGTGAAAAAGCATACAAAATGGTCAACGAAAACAATTATGATATGATACTAATGGATATTAATCTTGGGAAGGGAATGAGCGGAACTGAAGCAACAAAAGAAATTCGCAAGATTGAGAATTACAAGAACATTCCTATTGTAGCAATAACAGGCTTTGCAATGCGTGGCGACAGGGAGGAATTTATTAAAGCCGGCTGCACTCATTATCTTTCAAAACCATTTTCAAGAGCTAAAATAAATAAACTAATCAGCCAGATATTCGCAGAAGAAAAAGCTTAGTCATTTAACATAGATTGTTTTGATATTTACAAACTCTTTTATTCCAAAAGCTGATAGTTCCCTGCCATAACCCGATTCTTTAATTCCTCCAAATGGCAATCTGGGATCAGATTTAACAAAAGCATTTATAAAGCAGCAGCCTACCTGTAATTTTTCTTTCGCAATTTTCTCTCCCCTCTCAACATCACGTGTAAACACGGCAGCACCCAAACCAAAAATTGTGTCGTTAGCAATTTGAATTGCTTCAGTTTCACCACTTGCTTTAATTATTGCAGCTACCGGTCCGAACAACTCTTCATCATAAGCTGGCATTCCCTTCTTTACGTTTGATAGAACTGTTGGTGGATAATATGCTCCGATAATTTCCGGAATTTTTCCACCAAGTAGAAGTTGAGCACCAAGTTCAGTAGTTTTTACTACCTGCTGATGAAGTTCATCTCTTAAAGGAATACTTGCCTGTGGACCAATGGTGTTTGATTCATCGAAAGGATCGCCCATTTTTTTGGAACTCATCTTTTCAACAAAAAGTTTTTTGAACGCTTCATAGACTTCTTCAACCACAATGAATCTTTTAGCTGCGATGCAGCTTTGTCCCCCATTTATCAAACGAGCAGTGACACAGGTATCAGCAGCCATATCCAAATCAGCATCTTCGAGTATTAAGTAAGGATCGCTTCCCCCTAATTCCATTACAGTTTTCTTTAATACAGAACCGGCAGTTTTTGCTACAGCTTCACCGGCAGGAACACTTCCTGTTAACGTTACGGCTTTTATTTTATCATTTTTTATTACATCTTCCATCTGTGATGAAGGGACTAAAATCGTTCTGAAAAGATTTTCAGGAAAACCTGCATCTCGAAACACTTCTTCAATCGCAAGAGCACAACCCGAAACGTTTGAAGCATGTTTTAAGATTCCTGCATTACCTGCCATCAAACCTGGTGCAGCAAATCTAAATACTTGCCAGAACGGAAAATTCCACGGCATCACAGCCAGAACAATCCCTAATGGTTGAAAAGTGACAAAGCTTTTCGAAGCATCGGTTTCTATTAATTCATCCGCTAAAAACTTCTCAGCATTTTCTGCGTAGTATTCACAAACCCATGCACACTTTTCAACTTCTGCTCTTGATTGTAATATTGGTTTTCCCATTTCAAGAGTCATCAGCTTAGAATAGCCTTCTTTCTTTTTTCTTAATACATCCGCGGCTTTCATCATCAACTTTGATCTGTTGCTAAACGAAGTGTGCCTCCACTCTTCAAAAGCACTATTTGTTAAATCAATAATCTTATTTACTTCAGAAGGAGACATCTTTGGAAATGTTTTTAACGTTTTCAGGTTAGTTGGGTTTATGGATTGAAGCATATTTCACTTTCAATTTTTTAATTGATCTCTACTTCATTTTTTTGATAACAACCAAAGTCATATCGTCTGAATATTTTCCATTCTTCGAAAAACTTATTACGTCTTCTAAAATTCCAAGCGCAATTTCCTTTGGTATCAGTTGAACTGATGATTTTAGTTTTGACAAAAGTTTTTCATCACCGTATGGCTCAAATTTTTCATCTGCGGATTCGGTAATTCCGTCGGAATATAAAAGAAGTACATCTCCTTTTGAAAAATTCACACTATCAACTTGGTATTTTGCATTTGGTGAAGGACCAAGAACAGGACCTGTTGGTTGAAGAAATTCCGCTTTCTCAGACTTTACTTTATAAAATATCGGTGGATTGTGTCCTGCATTTGCATAGAGAAATAAACCAGTACGGTGAGTTGACAACTCTCCATAAAATAGCGAAGCAAATTTATCGTCTTCAAAAATTCTGTTTACCAGTTGGTTTATCTTTCGCATCAGAGCAACAATTTTAATTTCGAAAACACTCGCCATCCTTAATGCACCTGCTATATACATAGCTTCCGCAGCGGCTCCTACACCTTTGCTTGCTGCATCCCCGATAGTTACACCTAATCTATCCTGTTCATCACCATGTTCCAGGTAATCAAAGAAATCGCCACCGATTATTTCTGCAGGATTTGTCAATCCGTATAATTCGTAATCATGAAATTTATATTCATGCTCGGGCAATATGCTCTTCTGAAGCTGCCGGGCTTTGTCAATATCTGCTTTTAAATAGCTAACACTGGCGGAAGATCTTCTTTGCTTTATCTGTGAAGTAATTGCAGTAGCAATGATATTAAGGTTTATCCGAAAGTCTTCATCAATTTTGTGACTGTTTAATGCAAGCAAATACTCGTAATAAAATTTCTCTTTTATTTTTTTTCTACCTCCAACACCAGACGCAGAATACTTGAATATTCCTTTTTTACGGAGAGCACTAATTGTTTCTTTACTAAGTATAGTTCTCTCCTTGGCAATTAAATCCAGTATTGGGTACCTATGTATAT
>Ga0326726_10003739_pt1 | contig 13975 bp, 8 predicted proteins | sample MHFenrmetagenome_2_FD_207603 | JGI IMG/M metagenome (GOLD analysis project Ga0326726, IMG submission 207603) | Lab enriched peat soil microbial communities from Michigan Hollow, Ithaca, NY, United States - MHF15MN | ecosystem: Environmental > Terrestrial > Soil > Wetlands > Peat | place: USA... | reverse complement strand
AAAACTGCGAGGCTCGGGGTTGGCTCATTTTCGCCACCCATGACATTTCCTCCGACCCGAGCCCGTTCGGATGTGATCCGGCCTTGTTCGAGGACATTGTGAAGTATTCAGCCAGTTCCGGCTCGGCCGTCCTTCCCGTTATCCGGGCCTATGAGACTTTGACGGCAGCCCTCTCTCCTCATTCCTAGGAAAGGCCATCTTCCCGCCCCCCCCCGGTTATCATACGGGACTGAATCGTGCTATAATCCGTGACAGACGGACAGGGAGGCGCGATTGGACGTGATACGCAAGAGGAAACTGCCTTTTTTCGCGGGGGAATTCCTGCTCCTTTTCAGCGTGGTTTCAGTGTACGGAAGCTGCGCCGTCAGCAAGGAGTCGAACAACGTGTTGGAGGCATCATTCTCCTTCAGCCCCTCCTCGCCGGCGCCGAATCAGGCCGTTGCCTTCACGGACTCCTCGACGGGTTCCCCGACCTCTTGGCAGTGGAGCTTCGGCGACGGAGGGACGAGCACGGTTCAGAATCCAAGCCATACGTTTGTGGGGGCAGGCTCGTACTCCGTAACCCTGACGGCTGGCAATGCCTCCGGTTCGGACACGGCCAGCCGGACCGTTCCGGTGTCATCGACCTCCGACATCTTGCCGCAAGACAGGCTTTATGACTGGACCTATGCCGGCGTCCCGGGGGGCATTCCCAACAGGACGACCATTTACAAAACCCTGACGACGGCGAACACGTTGGCCCAAGTCAATTCTGCGATCTCCGCCTGCCCCTCGGGCCAAGTCGTCTATCTTTCGGCTGGGACATACTCCTTCGGGCAGATCACCTTCGGGGCCAAGTCCGGAGTGACGCTGAGAGGAGCCGGAGCCGGCAAGACGATCATTCGGCCCAACACGGACAACGGCATTGTTCATGAGATGATTGAGTTTTCGGAGTCTGCTGGAAAAGCGGTCTCATCCGGATACACGAAGGGGTCGACGGTCATCACCCTGGCATCGGCGCCGAGCTCTCATTTCATTGCCGGGAACCTCATCGTCCTCGCCGAGGATGCAAGCGCCAATAAATGGGGAACGGGCATCGGGACCTATTATCGGGTGGGATTTCCGAGCGGAAGCAACATCTACAACCTGACCAGCACGAGAGTATTTCATCACACGAACAGGATCGTCAACGTGTCGGGGAACAAGATTACCCTCGCCGCACCCCTGCCGATGGACTTCACGGCGTCCCTGAACATTAAGGCCTATGCGCCGATATCGGACGCCCATACCTCACTCTGCGGCGTTGAGAACTTGACTGTAGATTGTATGGGCTCACGCGACTGCCCCATTCATTTTCAGGGCGCCGACAGATGTTGGGTTAAGAATGTGGAGGTCAAGAACGTGGAGGGGGCCGACATCGGGCAGATCCGGATAGACTGGAGTTTCCAGTGCGAGATCCGGCGATGCTACATCCACGATGCCACGGGCTGGCCCAGTCAGACGGATGGCTATGCCTCGTCGTTCAATTACGGGTCAAGCAACTGTCTGATCGTCGACTGCATCACCTATAGGGTTGCCGACCTGTGCGAGACAAATGGCGCTTCAGGTTGCGCCTATCTCTATAACTACGGCCTGGAGCACAATCGGGCGAGTGACTACGCCCGTGGCATCACATTGGACCACGGCCCACACGGGTACATGAATCTCGCCGAGGGGAACGTCCTGTGCAACGTCGTCCAGGATGGGTACCACGGAAGCACCTCGCACGGCGTCATGTTCAGGAACCACCTCAACGGCGAGAACATGGCCCAACCGAAGATTGTCAACCTCTGTCGCGGGGCATACCATTTCAGCGTCGTCGGCAATGTCCTCGGCGATCCGTCCTGGAACCCCCGCTATTACGAGCAGCCGAACAATCCCGACTACGACAGTGCCATCTATGCCCTCGGGTTCCCGACGGCAGACTCAACCAGCTTTGCCGGCTACTCGTCCGTCCCGTGGAACGCATGGAACAAATCGACGAGTGTCCCCGACCCGGACGTCGCCACGACGCTTCTTAGGCACGGCAATTACGATTACTCTGGCAAGACGGTGATATGGGACAGCAGTATCACCTCGCACACTCTCCCCGCCAGTCTCGTCTACACGTCGAAGCCCGATTTCTTCGGCTCTCTCGAGTGGCCCCCAATCGGCCCCGATGTCACCGGTTTGGTGACCAGCATCCCGGCCAAAGCCAGATGGGCTGCCTACCGGAGTTCCGGCAGCTTGGACGACCTCTTCAAATAGAACGTCACGTTCGAGAGAGGCCTCAGCGGGCTTGATGGCCTCCCTTTTCAGGGGAATTCTCGTTCTGTCCGCGAATCCGAGGGCTGGAGATGCAGGCCCTGCCTATCGGAAGGAGACGTCCTGCTAGAGACTTGATAGGACAGATCTTGCAAGGACCTGGAGCTTTTCCAGGTCCAAGACAAACAGGGCCAGCCCCAAAGCGAAGAAGTTGAACGTTAACAGGACCCCCACCGCCGTGCTGACCCACGAACGGAAGTACTTCTGGAGGAAGGCCGATCGGACTTTGCGCTTTTGCCTCTGATAAATGGTCAGGACGGCGATGCCGATCCCATGGTAAGCCCCCCACAGGATGAAATTCGCCGACTCGCCATGCCACATGCCGCAGGCGATAAAGGTGATGATCATGCCGAGGTTGGAGAGGAAGACGGGGTGACGGCGAAAGTAATCGAGGCCTCTGAACCTGCGGACAATCGGCCAGTAGATGTAGTCGACAAGCCAGCTTGTGAGCGACATATGCCAGTTCGTCCACAGCTCCCGGATGTTCCTCTTGAGAAAAGGGTTGTTGAAATTCTCAGGAAGCTCGACGCCGATCAGGCGCGCGCAACCCAAGGCGAGGTCCGTGTACCCGGCGAAGTCGAAATAGAAATAGAAGGCATAGGCGTAGAGCCCGAGGACGGCCTCGATGGGCCCCATTCCCGCCAGGACATCGGGTTTTGTCGTCAGGATATACGGGTAAAGAACCTGGGCCAGGACGAACTTCTTGAACAGGCCGTGGACGATGCGCTCTCCGCCCTCCCGGAGGTCGGGAACCAGCCGGGACTGGAGGGAGGCGGACTGCAACGCGAAATGATTGTACCTGTTGATGGGCCCGCTGATAAACGCCGGGAAGAATGAAATATAGGTGAGATAGTCCAGGACCGAAGGCCTTTCGATCTTCCTCCGATAGGATTCGACGACAAAGTGGATCATCCTAAATGAGAAATACGAGACGCCGATCATGAAGACGATACGGGACCCGGGATTCCTCTCAGTGGAAGAGGACCCGAGGAAGAGCGCCTGGATGAACCCATATTTATAGAACGCCAGGAATCCAAGCACCCCCATGATCCCTGCTGTCGATACCAGCTTCCTCAGGTGGGGGCTCGAGAGGCCAGAATCGCGATTCAGGAAATAGCCGATGAGATAGGAAAACATGGACAAGATCAGCAGATACACGAGATTCAGCGGGGTGAAGCTGGGAATGGCCAGGATCATCAGAACCGACGAGATGAGGAGAAGATATCGTCGGACGGAGGCCTTTTTGTCGAAAAGACGAACAACGATGACGATCCCGCAAAGTGATATCCAGAAAGGGATACTGGAAAAGAAATTGAACTTCATGGCGTCATATTCGATTCGAACGGGATAGGATCTTCGTGCCTCGCGCCGTCTCCGGCCGAGGTCTTCAGGAGATCTCGCCCGAATACCCTCGGATCAGATGCTCGGCTCATCAGCCCTTACACCAATCCCCGATCATGGCCAAGATCCGGTTCCTCTTCGGAGGGCAAGTTCAGCAACCTCACTCTGGCACCGCCTCCCGCTTCGAGGGAGGCGCATGATATCAATCCGACGGGGCGTTGTCAATGAGACACCCAGGGGCAAGGCTTTCGTGACGCCTGGGCTTTCTTGGTCTCCTCCGCTCGAAAAGTCAGTGGGGGGCTGCACGTCCAAAGTCCTTTAGGATCGATCCGGTGCCTCCACCGGCAAAACAGCTCGGATGAGAGGCTGAAACAGCGGATTGACAGACCTGCGTTCGGGCTCTGGGCAGAATGATCTCTCCAAGCGGGACTTGCTAGCGGCGTTTGGGGAGGTCGTGCCAGAGTGGCCAAGGACCGGATGCCCTTTAAACAGGGAGTTAGGAAACCATAGATCATTCGCCTGCGGATATGCCTTATCTCTATGAAATCGCACATCTTGCCTCATATCTGAGCGACTTCAGTTTTTGGAGCATCAAAAGCGGTCGGGCATCTGCCTAAAACACCCTCGGCTCTCAGGATTCCCTAGCTAGCCAAAAAATAGAAACTTTGCTCTCTGGAATCCCCCTTATGGGTGATTCCGCCCCTTATGAGGAGGACGAGAATTGTCTAGGCTATTATGAAAAAAACCTGTCCCATGGCATTGGCGGCTTGGCCGCTCGAATCCATTCTTGGGAGGACGAACCCTATGTTGAAAAGACAATTTCATCCTTATCGGTATTTGCTGAAAAGCCTCATATCCATCCTTATCATCGCATTCTGCCTCCAGATCGCGCCGCTTCAGGCGGCGGGGCAAACCAAGTCCGCGTCTCTCCTGAGCAGCTTCGCTAACAGACGATCCGATAGCATCAAGGCGTCCTTCGCCTACAGCCCCACTTTTCCGATAGCCGGGCAGGTCGTCCAGTTCAAGGATTTCTCGACGGGGAGCCCCAGCTCCTGGCAGTGGGACTTTGGCGACGGGACCTTGAGCACCGCTCAGAATCCGACACACGTGTACGCCATGGCAGGGTTCCGTCGAGTGACTCTCGTCACCGCCAAGGGCACGCTCTCCCGAAAGGTTTCGAGGTCGCTGGCGGTCCTGCCCGCCCAGATGGCCGCATCGTTCGTTTTCAACCCCACCACCCCGGGACCGGGACAGAACGTGCAGTTCGCGGATACGAGTTCGGGAACCCCGACCTCCTGGTCCTGGAATTTCGGCGACGGGGGGACGAGTGCCGTGAAGAATCCGTCCCATGCGTTCCTAAAGATGGGGGCCTATGTGGTAAGCCTTATTTCCACCAACAGCTCCGGTTCAAGGCAGGCCAGCCGGACGGTCACGGTCGCCTCCATGTCCGTCCTGGCGGCCTCATTCGCCTATTCGCCGGCCCTCCCATCGGTGGGGCAGACCGTCCAGTTCACGGACACGTCAACGGGCAGCCCGATGGCCTGGTCCTGGAGCTTCGGTGACGGCTCAACAAGCGCCGCTAGGAATCCCAGCCACGCTTATACGACTGCCGGGGCAAAAGCGGTGACGTTGACCGTAACGAACGACTCCGGGACGAATACGTCGAGTCAATCCCTGACGGTCGCTGTCGCGCTCACGGCCTCCTTCACCTTCAGCCCCACATCGCCTGTCATGAACCAATCCGTTCAGTTCACGGACATGTCCTCCGGGAATCCGACCTCCTGGTCCTGGAATTTCGGCGACGGGACGACGGGCACCGCGCAGAACCCCAGCCACGCCTATACGACTACGGGAACGAGAACAGTGACCTTGACCGTCACGAATAGCTCCGGGTCAACGAGCGCCAGCCGGACGGTGACCGTTTCAGCGCCGCTCGCGGCCTCCTTCACCTTCAGCCCCAGCTCACCCGTCGCCAATCAGGCCGTCCAGTTCACCGACACGTCGACAGGCAGCCCGTCGATCTGGCAATGGACCTTCGGCGACGGGGCGACGAGTTCCACACAGAATCCCAGCCATGCTTATTCAGCGACGGGCTCCTATAGCGTGATGCTGACCGTTATGAACGCCTCCGGTCAGAACTCCGTCACACGGACCATCACCGTTACTGCCGCCAACACGCTGGCCGCCTCATTTACCTATAGTCCCGCCTCGCCGTCTACCGGACAAGCCGTGCAGTTCACGGACGGTTCGACCGGCGGCCCGACCTCTTGGAGCTGGGCTTTCGGCGACGGCTCGACCAGCACGGCCCAGAATCCCAGCCACACCTATACGACGGCGGGATCCAAGACTGTCACGCTGACCGCCACCAACAGCTCCGGCTCCAGCAGCGTCAGCAGGACCGTGACCGTCGCGGCGGCCCTCTCCGCGGCATTCATCTCCAGCCCGGCCTCGCCGTCTGCCGGCCAGGCCGTGCAGTTCACGGACACATCGACGGGGTCGCCGACCTCGTGGTCTTGGAGCTTCGGCGACGGAGGGACCAGCACGGCCCAGAATCCCAGCCATGCGTTCTCTTCGGCAGGATCTTATACGGTCAGCCTGACGGCGGCCACGGGTTCTGGCTCGAGTACAACCAGCCGGGTCGTCACGATCGCCCCTGCGACGGCGTTGGAGGCATCGTTCACCTTCAGTCCGTCCTCACCGGCTCCTAGCCAGGCGGTAGCCTTCACGGATTCCTCGACAGGCACGCCGACATCTTGGCAGTGGAGCTTCGGCGACGGAGGGACCAGCACGGTCCAGAATCCAAGCCATACTTTCACGGCGGAAGGCTCGTACTCCGTGATTCTGATCGCCAGCAATGCCTCCGGGACGGACACGGTCACTCGGACCGTCTCGGTGGCAGCGACCTCCGACATTGTGCCGCAAGAGAGGCTCTATGACTGGACCTATGCCGGCATACCCGGAGGGATACCGGCCAGGACGACCATTTACACGACGCTGGGTTCGGGCGCGACCGCCGCCCAGATCAACTCGGCCCTTTCCGCTTGCCCCTCGGGCCAGGTCGTCTCTCTCTCGGCGGGGACCTACTCGGTCAGCCAGATCAGCTTCGGGAGCAAGTCCGGAGTGACGCTAAGAGGAGCCGGGGCCGGGCAGACGATCATTCGGCCCACCAATGACTACGGCATTGTTCATGAGGTGACTGAGTTCTCGGAGTCGGCTGGCATTGCCGTAGCATCGGGATACACGAAGGGGTCGACGGTCATCACCTTGGCCTCTGCGCCGACCTCCAGCTTCGTCGCCGGACGCCTCGTCATCATTGCCGAAAACGCAAGCGCCAATAAGTGGGGAACCGGTATCGGGACATATTATCGCACCGGGTTCCCGAGCGGGAGCAACGTCTACGACCTGACCAGCACGCGCATCTTCCACTTCACGAGCAGGATCGTTAGCGTATCGGGGAACAAGATCACTCTCGCCTCGCCCATTCCCCTGGACTTCACGGCCTCCCTGAACGTCAAGGCCTATGCGACGACGTCAGCGCCGACATCGATGTGCGGCATCGAGAATCTGACCATAGACAACCAGAACAACCACGATTATCCGATAAGGTTCCAGGGTGCCGACAGATGTTGGGTGAAGAATGTCGAGATCAAGAACGTCACCGGCTCGGACATCGGGCAGATCAAGGTCGATTGGAGCTTCCAAATCGAGATCCGGCGATGCTATATCCACAATGCGACGGGCTGGCCGAGCCAGGCTGATGGATATGCCTCGTCGTTCAATTACGGATCCAGCAACTGCCTGATCATTGACTGCATCACGTACAGGGTTGCCGATCTGTGCGAGACGAATGGGGCGTCGGGTTGCGCCTATCTCTATAATTACGGCGTAGAACACAATCGGGCGAGCGACTACGCCCGTGGCATCACGCTGGACCACGGCCCCCACGGGTATATGAATCTCGCGGAGGGAAACATCCTGTGCAACGTGGTTCAGGATGGGTACCACGGAAGCACCTCCCACGGCATCATGTTCAGGAACTACCTCAACGCCGAGAACATGGCCCAGCCGAAGATCCTCAATCTCTGTCGCGGGGCCTACTATTTCAGCGTCGTCGGCAACGTCCTCGGCAATTCGTCCTGGAGCCCTCGCTATTACGAACAGCCGTTGAATCCCGACTACGACAGTGCCATCTATGTCCTCGGTTTCCCGACGGCGGACTCGACGAGTTTGGGCGGGTATTCGTCCGTCGCGTGGAATAGCTGGTCTAAGTCAACAAGCGCGCCAGACCCCGACGTCAAGACCACGCTTCTCCGGCACGGGAACTACGACTACTACAACAAGTCTGTGGTATGGGACAGCAACATCGCCTCGCACGCGATCCCCGCCAGTCTCGTCTACGCGTCGAAGCCCAGTTTCTTCGGTGCTCTCCAATGGCCTCCGATCGGCCCTGATGTCAGCGGTCTGGTGACGAGCATCCCGGCTAAAGCCAGATGGGATGCCTTCCTGGGCTCGGGCGTCCTGGCCGACCTCTTTAAGGACTTTTAGGCTCGAAGGGAAATGAGCAGGCCTGCGGGCCGTCAGGACCGCAGGCCTGTCCAGCCGGGGGGCGGAAACCTGGCTATATCAATTTCCGCTTGAGGATCTTGCCCGCTTCGTTCTTGGGCAGAGAATCGCGGATCTCGAAGAGCTTCGGGATCTTGTAGACAGCCAGTCGGCTTTGGAGGAACGCCGGGAGCTCTCCGAGCAGTCCCGCGGAAATCCCCGGTTTGACAACGATGAAGGCCTTGGGGGCCTCTCCGAGGACATCGTCCGGGACACCGATGACGGCCGCTTCGAGGATGGCCTGGTGTTCATGGAGGGCCTCCTCGATCTCCTTGGCGCTGACGCGGTTCCCGCCGATCTTGATCATGTCTTTGCTCCGGCCGACGACATACAGGAAGCCCTCGTCGTCCATCCTTCCGATGTCCCCGGTGAAATAGAGACCGTTCTTGAGGACCTTTCCGGTCTCCTCGGGATGGTTCCAGTAGCCGGACATGAGATTGGACCCGCGGGCGACGATCTCGCCCTCCTTTCCCGCGGGCAAGGGAGCGCCGCGCTCGTCGGCGACCCACAGCTCGACGTTGGCGATGGCTTTGCCGATCGAGCCCCACTTACTCGGAAGATCGTCCGGATGGAGATAAGACAACCTGGCCGAGGCTTCGGTCGCACCGTACATGACGAACAGCCTGGCCGGGGCGAAGGTCTCGGCGACCTCCTTCTGGACGGAGGGGGCCATGGCGCCTCCGGCCTGGGTGACATAGCGAAGTCTGGGGAATTTATGGCCCCTGAGATTGGAACGGCTGAGCAGGATGGTGTAGGTCGACGGCACACCGGCGAATCCCGTCACGTCCTGTTCCAGCATGGTCTTGAGGATGACATTGGGGTAAAGGAACCTGTTGTCCACGACAACCGACCCGCCGACGAAGAAATGAGTGTTCAAAAGCGATTTGCCGTAGATGTAGTGGAACGGGAGGACGACCAGGATCCTGTCCTCCGGCGTCAGTTCGAGATAATCGACGATTGAGCGTGTATTCGACACGATATTCAGGTGCGTCAGCACCGCGCCGCGAGGTTTCCCCGTGCTCCCGGAGGTATAGACGATCGAAGCGACGTCGAGGTCGATCAGACGTGTCCCGGGGTTATCGCAAGGATATTCGTCCAGAGCCTCCGGGAGTCTGATCGCAGGACGGCCCAGCTGGCTTGGGGCCTTGTCCTGCGGTCCATTCCAGATGAAAAGGACTTCGGGCGAGGCGTTGGACGCGGAAAGTGGCCCAAAGGGATCCCCCGGTGTCGGGATCAGGGTCCTTGCCGCGAGCCGGTGGCCGGCGATGAGGAACCTGACGCTGCAGTCACGGACGATATAGGCGATATCCTCCGCGGTGTTCTCGGTATTCAACGCCACGGTCGTTCCTCCCGCCTTGAGCACGGCGTAATAGGAGACGACATATTCGGCGGAATTCTCGATGAAAAGGGCTGCCCGGTCGCCCTTCTTCAGGCCCCGGCTTAAGAAGAGATGCGCCAACCGGTTTGCCCGGGCGTTCAGCTCGCCATAAGTATGCCAGTTTCCGACGGCGAAGAGGGCTTTCTTGTCTGGAGATCTCTCCGCCGAGTCCTCGAGGAAGCTGTGCACGAATTTCGTATGTCCCATGGGTTTCTTCCGGAGAACCGGAGGAGCGCTCGGCGCTAGCCGATATGCCTGGGCTCCGCTCTCAAGTACTCCGTGGCCTTGATCTTGCGCCTGATGTCGCTCTGGATGTTCAGAACCTGATCCTCTCCGAGGCCGAGCTCTTTCGCGACCTCCCCTGCGGGGATACTTTTTTCCATGGCGTACCAGACCAGATCGCCGACCTCGAAGGGGACCCGGAAAAAGAATTCTTCCTGGGTACATTCGGCGCTATAGGTGTCCGTCGTCGGGGTGCGCTTCCGGATATCTTCCGGGACGCCGAGATGTTCCGCGAGCTGGAAGACTTGCGTTTTGAACAGGTGGGCGATGGGCTTGATGTCGGCGCCGCCGTCCCCGTATTTGACGAAGAATCCCTGCTCGTGCTCATTCTTGTTGCCCGTCCCTATGACCGCGAAGTTGAGGCGGTCGGCGTGATAGTAGAGCATGGACATGCGGCTGCGCTGCTTGAAGTTCGAGGCGGCCACGATCTGGAGGTACTCCTTGAGCGGTATCCGATCGGTCTTCTCCTCCCCTTCGGGCGAGATGATCGTCAGCTGGAAGACGTTCAGCTGGTCCTTGACCCCCATGGCCGAAGGCAAGACAATCTTCGCCCGGTAGGTGGAGTCGTACTCGGGGAAGACGTTCTTCATGGCTTCATCCCGGCGGCGGTAGGTCCCGAAGCCGGCAAGGGCCGCCGTCATGTCCTCGACGATATAAGGGACCTCGAACTTCCGGGCCAGCTTCCTGGCCAGGACCGCGCTCATAGGATTGGAATCGGATTCGGGCATCGTGACGCCCAGCACCCGGTCCGGCCCGAAGGCCTTTGCGCTCAGGGCCAGGCAAACGCTCGAATCGATTCCTCCGCTTATCCCGATGACCCCCCCGCGCTTGTTGAATTCCTGTCCAACGATCCTGCGCATGTTGGCGATGATGCGCTCGGCCTCGGCCGCGGCGTCGATCCGGATGTCGTTCTTAGAAAAGGACATCTAACACTCCCTGACGAGCATTGACCCGATCCCTGTCGTCGAATCACTGATATGTTTAAATATATCAAATGGGCACAGACAGTCAAGAGCGTGCGGGGATCCCACGGAGGAGTATCCGCTTCCTCAGAGCTTGGCGACCTCGATGCCTGATAAAGTGCGCAAGAGTTCGATGGCGACGACCTGTCGTCCCATCGAGTTGAGATGGCCGCCGTCGTCGGTATAGGCGAGGTTGAGGAGTTCGTATTCCTTTCCGTTATCCCTGAACGTGGCCTTCTTCGTGTCGTCGATGCGGGATTCGATGGCGGCCAGGTCGAAAAGAGATCCCTTGAAGCGGGCCCTCAACATATCGTTGTAGAGATTCCGCTTGACGTTGTCCTCTTCATACCACGGCAGCCTTCCCAAAAGCTTCTTCAAGCGGGTTCTGATTCCCACGGGCTTTGACATCAGTGGGACCGTAAAGGTGACGATCTTCAGGCGGGGAAAACGTTTCTCCAGGCCGTCGACGAGCCCGACGTAGCTCTTGAAGACCGACTCGACATCCGTTTCGTGGTCGAAGTCGACAAAACAGAATTTGAAGAAGGCGATGTCCACCGCCCGGCCGACGCCGCTTTCCATAATCACTCGGAAAGCCTCGATTTTTGAAAGGGGGACCTTGTTCCTCCCAATAGGAGAATGGGCGAGCACCGGTCCGGAGAAATCTGCCGGATCGATGGTCTCGCGGATATCCAAATGAATGCCCGATTTCCGGGCCATGACCTCCTTAAGCCCTTCGATGATGTTGACGCCGACGGACTTGTGGCCAAAGAAGATCCTCTTTTGCGAAAGGGCATCCCAGTAGTTACCGGATATCTCGTCGAGCCGGGACAAACCGGTCTGTAAGCTGTCCATGCCCGCCTCCCGGCAGGAACTCAGTAAGAAGATTCCAAAGATTACGATGAAACGCCGGCGGACTCTTATCGCTGAACTCCTTCGGCCCCTTGCCCCTCCCTGCCGATGGGCGAGGTCCTGACCTTCCAATTCCTCATGACGTCAGCGATGGCGGCATCCGTCTCAAGTGTTCGGTCGTGTGGTATTTGCTTGAGAAATCCCTGAACGCCCTCTGGACCTGGTCCTCCGTCAGCTCCATGACCCTGCAGACGTCGGGGAGATCCACTCTGTTCTCCCAGGCATAAAGCAGCAGGTCCAGCGTTTTGAAGGGCATTCGGAAGAACCACTCTTCATCCGTGACGGGAGCGCTATAGGTGTCCGGGCAGGGGGCGCGCTGAAGGATCTCCGATATCACGCCCATGTGCTCGGCCAATTGAAAGACCTGGTTCTTGTAAAGATGAGCGATCGGCTCGATGTCCACCCCGCCGTCCCCGTACTTGACGAACAGCCCCTGGACGGCCTCGCTCTTGTTGGTCGTCCCGCAGACCAAGAAGTTCTCCTTCTCGGAGTAGTAATACTGCGCCATCATGCGCGTTCTGTGCTTGGTGCACGTTGCGGCGATGATCCCCTGGGCCTGATCGTTGCTGAGCCGGGTCGATCTTGCGCTCCCCTGGGGATCTATCACGGTCAGAGTAAAGAAGTTATAGCCGGCCTTGTTCAGGACATCCGAAGGGAGCGTGATCTTCAGCTGATGTCCTTCCCCGAACTCGGGATATATGGCCTTGGCGACCGCATCGCGCTTCTGATAGGTCCCGAAGGCGGCCAATACCGGCGTGATATCTATGGTCAACGATTCGATGCCAAGCCCCCGAGCTTGTTTTGTGGCGAACTCGGCGCTCTGAGGGCTTGATTCCTTGTCCGGAAGCAGCAAGGCCAAGACCCTTTCCCTGCCGACGGCCTTGACGGACAACGCGGCGGATAGCGCGGAATCGACGCCGCCGCTCAGGCCGATAACGATCCCCTTCCGATGCATTGCCCGGACCTGATCCCCGATGAAGGAGACGATCCTATCCGCTTCGGCCGCACAGTCGATCCTGAGAATCTCCCTGGAAAAACCCATGGCCTCCTCCTTTAGATCCTGACTTCGATCGAGTGATTCCAAAGTGATAGCATTGACCTACTGAGCATGTCAATAGCGCAGGGCTTGGATGCCATTAGACGAGTCTCTGGATAGGCCTCCGAGTCGATCATGGTGCGGCGGCTGGTCCGTGATTTCGCGCCACGAGGCCATCCGCAGCGAAATCCCTGGGCACTCGTCCACACGGCTATCCGGCCGGGCCCATCCTGGGCATGGCGGGGTGGCATGAGAATTCTTATCCCAGGCATCCCGTAATGGAGAGCGGGACTATCCGGGCATCCGCGAGAACGGGAAGCTTGGGTATTATCGCTTGATTATCCCGGCCCTTCCGGATAAACATATAGATGGTCGATGGAAAAGATCGAACGGATACCGGTCGTTCTGGACAGGGCCGAGATCATCGCGCGGTTACGGTTCGACCCGGCCAAGGCAAGGATCGACGACCTGGATAGGCTCGTCGTGCTGGCTCAGGGCCTTATCGACCCCCGCGGCGTTTATGACGTTGCTTTCGTCGGAACAAGAGGGGAGGGGGCCATCGAGGTGGCGGGGGTCACGTTTCAGAGCCAGATCCTTCGGAGACACCTGGAGACAAGCAACAAGGTCTTTCCCTACGTCATCACGGTGGGACTCGGGCTCGAGCGTGTGGCCGCCGCCCAGGGCGACCTTCTCAGGCAATACTACCTTGAGGAGATGGCGAACATCGCTCTGGAGAAGGCCGCTACTGAACTTGCTGCCCGACTTGAAGAACGATACCGCCTCGGATCGCTCTCCAACCTGAGCCCCGGTTCCCTGACGGACTGGCCCATCACCGAACAGACGAAGCTCTTCTCCATTCTCGGCGACACGCAGCGCCTCATAGGAGTACGACTGACCGACAGCATGCTCATGGTGCCGCGCAAATCCATCTCAGGGATCCTTTTCCCTTCGGAAGAGGGGTTTGTGGCTTGTCAGCTCTGTGACCGCGCGAGCTGTCAGGGGCGGAAGGCGCCCTATAAAGCGAAATCCGGATAAGAGCCTGCCCCGAGCGCATGTCCCCGTCAGGAGGTCCCATGAAGCCGACCCGTCTCATCCTCGGCGTCTCCAGCATCCTCGCGCTCCTTGTCGCTCTCGCGCCCGCCC
>Ga0326726_10003738_pt1 | contig 13975 bp, 14 predicted proteins | sample MHFenrmetagenome_2_FD_207603 | JGI IMG/M metagenome (GOLD analysis project Ga0326726, IMG submission 207603) | Lab enriched peat soil microbial communities from Michigan Hollow, Ithaca, NY, United States - MHF15MN | ecosystem: Environmental > Terrestrial > Soil > Wetlands > Peat | place: USA... | reverse complement strand
ACCACCACGTCGTCGGGCGTGGGGACATAGCGCACATAGGGTACATAACACCCGGTCAGGCAAAAGCTGCCAAGGCTTATAAACAGGAGGACGGAATACAGGATTAGGCGGACATTAGCCATTATTCGGTCCTGGCGTGAACCCGCAATTGACTGGCACCCGGGCCATTTCTTGCCTCCGTTTATCCCCGGAGACGTGCAGCGCGAAAATAAGACAATATCAATAAATTTATTCAAATCTCTATTCTTGACATTATCCCATTATCGAAAGGCGCTTCTTTTGGGATTGTATGCCAATTCTTGCGCATAAAGTCAAGACCAAAGATTTACTTCCGGACCTTCAGCGCGGCGGAGGCGGTCAAAAATACGGCGGCCTCAATGAAGGGATTGCCGAAGAGATAAAGATTCCACACCATGTTTATCAACGGGTTAAACCGGCGGCAGCAGACCCCCATTTCCTCCCTCTAGGCGGATGCCCAATTTTCAATGGGACAAGGTCGGAGTGAGTTATCATCTCTTCCTCCAGCCTCCCTTTACTTTTCAAATGGATTATGCTTAGATACAACGGAATTTTGTTAGGCTGACCTGAGTAAAGCTTGGGATATATATATTCCCTTCGATTGCCGAATGAAAGGAACGGGGCGAGGGTCCCATCCTTACAATGGACGACCTCAATGGCAGTCCGGTTTTCAAAACTCATGGCGAGAAAATCGGGGTTTAAAAGAGAGTCGAGACTGATCGAGAAAAGGAAGAAGATTCGACCATGGATGAAACGCAACGACTATTGAAAAAGGAGGAAGATGATGATGAAAAGAGTCCGATGGAGCGTTAAAAACCTTGTTCTTTTATCCGTCTTGATCGTGGGCCTTGGGCTGAGCTTTACGATAAAAGACACCCATGCTCAAATCAAAGAACTCAGGATCGGAATCGGCATCGATGCCGACACACTAAATCCCCAAGAGCAGACCACGAGCCTGATTCAGAACATCTGCGACCTGATTTTCGACAATTTCTTGTACCAAACCCCCGACGGGAAATTGGAGCCCCGCCTGGTCACCAAATACGATATCTCTAAGGACGGGATGACCTGGACCCTCCATCTGCGAAAGGGGGTCAAGTTTTCCGATGGGACCGATTTTAACGCCGACGCCGTCAAACTGTCCTGGGACCGAATCCTCGACCCCAAATTGAGGGTGCCCCTGCGTTTTTCAGTCTCTGTGGTAAAAGAGAGCGTCAAGGTTGACGACCACACCGTCCAGCTCAAGCTGCAGTATCCCTTCGCGCCCATGGCCCCGGGGCTCTCCATGACCGTCTGCAGCGTCATCTCCCCTGCGGCCGTCAAGAAATACGGGGAGGACGTGCGCCAGCATCCCCTGGGGGCCGGGCCTTATAAACTTCAGGAGTGGATCAAGGGCGACCGGATCGTCCTGGTGCGCAACGAGAATTACTACGGCCAGAAACCGACTGTGGATAAGTTGACCTTTTTGATCGTACCGGAGGTCTCTACTCGTGAGGCCATGCTCAGGGCCGGCCAGGTCGACATCTGCTACAAGCCTTCTCCATCGAACGTGGCTGCGCTTAAGGCCGATCCAAAGATCACCGTGGAGATGCCCTTGAGTACCCGGAGTATGTTCATGGCTTTCCGGACTGATTTGCCCCTATTCAAAAATAAGGAGGTCCGCCAGGCTTTTAACTACGCCGTAGACAAAAAGGCCATTGTCAAGAAGATCCTCTTTGACACCGCTGAAGCCATGGACGGCGGGGTTTCGCCCATTCTCTTCGGTTACGAAAAGATGGCCAAGCAATATGACTACAATCCGGAAAAGGCCAAGGAATTATTGAAGAAGGGAGGGTTCGATTTTAATCAGGTCGTCCGTATGGGCACCCCTACCGGCCGGTATCTCTTCGACAAACAGGTCTCCGAAGCTGTCCAGGCCTACCTCCAGGCCGTTGGAATCAAAGCCGAACTGAGGACTTACGATTGGCCCACTTATATAACAGCGGTTTACAAACCGACCGACCAGGCCACTATGGACCTGGTGCTGCTCGGATGGGGTCCTCTGTACCTGGACGGCGACATGCAGTATTACGGCCAGTTCACCTGTGCGGTCATGCCTCCGAAAGGGCTGAATTCGGCTTTCTACTGCAATCCCCAATATGATAAGGTTATGGAAGAAAGTCGAAGGGAACAGGATGTTAAGAAGCGTGAGGCCCAGCTTAAAGGGGCTGGTAAGATGATATGGGAAGAATGTCCCTGGATGTGGCTTCATGTGGAGAAATTCGTAATGGCTTACAACAGCAAAATAAAAGGGCTGGTGGTCACTCCGACGGAAAAATTCTACCCCACTTACATCCGCATGCAATAGAATAAATCCGACGCCCGGGTTCCGGGGGCGGGCACCCCCTGAACCCGGGACCCTCAAGAAGACAATAGAAACAAGACAGCCGCACCTCCGCCTTGTACACCAATGCCGTTCGGGGTGTCCGCCCGGAAATGAAGCATAACCTGATCCATCGGGCTTATAGGAATCAGCGGATACTTGAAATTCCATGACCAATTATGTGATCAAACGTTTGCTTTCGACCATCCCTGTCCTGATCGGGATCTCGCTTCTGCTTTTCGTTATGCTCCGGATGCTCCCCGGAGACCCGGCGCAGGTACTGGCCGGCGAGATGGCCTCCCCGGCAGAAATAGAGAGCATTCGCCAGCAACTGGGCCTGGATAGGCCGGTCTATGTGCAATATGCCTCCTTCTTAAGCCGACTCGTCAGGTTTGATCTGGGACGTTCGGCTCGTACCCAGAATCCGGTCATCGAGGAGGTCTGGGCCAGGCTGCCCAATACCGCCCTGCTTGCCGTGGCCGCCATAATCCTCGCCTGCCTCTTCGGGATACCCGCCGGCGTCATTTCGGCTGTACGCCCCTACACCTGGATCGACTATACGGTTACCCTGGCTGCCCTTTTCGGCATTTCCATGCCGGTATTCTGGCTCGGCCTGATGCTGGTCGTTCTGTTTTCCATCATCCTGAAATTGCTGCCGGCAGGCGGCACGGGCAGTTGGCAGCATGTGATCCTGCCCTCCATCACCCTGGCTTCCTTTGTGGTGGCCTTCATTGCCCGCATGACCCGGGCCACCATGCTCGAAGTCCTTTCCCAGGACTACACCACTACGGCCCGCTCCAAAGGGCTAAAGGAGAGGGTGGTGATCATCAAACACGCCCTGAAAAATGCCCTCATTCCCATCATTACCGTAGTCGGCCTTCAATTCGGATTGCTTCTGGGCGGAGCAGTCCTGACCGAGACGGTATTTGCCTGGCCGGGTCTGGGCAGACTCATCGTGGACTCCATCCTAGCGCGCGACTACCCCGTGATTCAGGGGGCGATTCTCATATTTGGACTCCTCTACATCATGGTCAACCTGACCGTGGATGTGATCTACGCCTTTGTGGACCCGAGGATTCGCTATGACTGAGATCAATCCAAAGGCCGCCCCCGGCAAGAATCAAGCCAAAGGACTCGACAGCCCTCTCCGGCGCAGTTGGGTCAAGCTCAGGCGCAACAAAGCCGCGCTGGTGGGAGGAACCATGATCCTAATCTACGCGGCCTGCGCCTTGCTGGCCCCCGTCCTTTTTTCGGGGAATCCTTCGGCCCCCAATCTTGCCAAGTCTCTCGACCCCCCCTCCATCGATCAGCTTTTGGGGACCGATGAATTGGGTCGCTCCATCCTGGGCCGGATCATTCACGGCTCCCAGATTTCTCTTCTGATTGCCGTAGGGGTCGTCTCCTTTGGATTGATCTTGGGTGTCCCCTTGGGGCTGGTATCGGGCTATTACGGGGGCAAAATTGATTTTGGCCTCCAGCGGTTGACCGACATGCTCCTCGCCTTTCCCGGATTTCTTCTGGCCCTGGCTCTGGTGGCCATCCTCGGCGTGGGGTTAAAAAATACCGTCATCTCCATCGGTATCAGCATGGTGCCCATCTACATCCGTCTCGTGCGGGGCTGCGTTCTCTCGGTCAGGGAAGAAATTTACGTTGAGGCGGCCCGGGCAAGCGGCACCCGCGACAGGGTCATCCTGCTCAAGCATATCCTGCCGAACGTCATGGTTCCCATTACCGTCCAGACGAGCCTGGGTATGGGCACGGCCATCCTTTTTGCAGCGGGCCTGGGATTCTTGGGTATCGGGGTGCAACCCCCCACGCCGGAGTGGGGGGCCATGCTCGGCTCCGCCCGGGTGTACATCTTCAACGCCCCCCATGCCGCCACCTTCCCGGGCATTGCCATTTTCCTGGCGGTGTTAAGCTTTAATCTCTTGGGCGACGGATTGCGCGATGCCCTCGACCCGAGGTTTAAGTTATGAAAGCATCCCCGGCGCCCCTGCTGGCCGTCCAGGACCTTCGGACCCGCTTTCACACCCTGGACGGGGTTGTCAATGCCGTGGATGGGGTGGACTTTGACATTCATCGTGGGGAGACAGTGGGCCTGGTCGGGGAAAGCGGCTGCGGAAAGACCGTGACTGCGCTCTCCATCCTGCAACTCCTCCGTCGCCCGCCGGCGGAAATTCAGGGCCGCATTCTCTTCAGGGGCCAAAACCTCTTGGAATTGGATGGGGAGGAGATCAGGAAAATCAGGGGCCAAGCGATCTCCATGATCTTCCAGGAGCCTATGACTTCTCTGAATCCGGTGTTAACCATCGGCGATCAGATTTCCGAGGGCTCCAGGGTTCATGAAGGCCTGACCCGGCAAAAGGCTTGGCACTGGGCGGTGGAGATGCTCCGAAGAGTGCAGATTCCCGACCCAGACGCCAGGGCCCGGGAATACCCTCACAAGCTGTCGGGTGGCATGCGGCAGAGGGCCATGATCGCCATGGCCCTCTCCTGCAACCCGCAGCTCATTCTGGCGGACGAGCCCACCACCGCACTGGATGTGACTATCCAGGCCCAGATCATGGACCTCATGCTGCGCCTCAAGGAAGAGGTGGCGACTGCCGTCGTGCTCATTACCCATGACCTGGGGATCATCGCCGAGATGGCCAGCAGAGTCGTGGTCATGTATGCCGGGAAGGTGATGGAGGAGGCGCCGGTTAAAAACCTCTTCAAAGACCCACGACACCCATACACCCGGGGCCTTCTGGGATCCGTTCCCGTAATCGGACGCAAGGTTCAAACCGGCCGCCGTCTTCGTGAAATTCCGGGGGTCGTTCCGAGCCTGTTGCGCATGCCCCAGGGGTGTCGTTTCCATCCCCGCTGCCCCGAGGCCAAAAACATCTGCCGCGAGCAGGAGCCGTCCATGGTCAGCCTGGGAGAACACCGGCGGGTGAACTGCTGGCTGGAGATCGAAAACCCTGAAAAGGAAGCGCCGGCCCCGGGACAAGGTGGAATGGAGTAGCATGGCTTTGTTGGAGGTTCAAAATTTAAAGAAGTACTTCCCCGTCAAAAAGGGAATTCTCTCCCGCACCATAGGCTTTGTGCGGGCTGTGGACCGGGTGAGTTTCTCCATAGAACAGGGAGAGACGCTGGGTCTGGTGGGCGAGAGCGGATGCGGCAAGACCACGGTCGGCCGCGCTATCCTTCGTCTGATCGAGCCCACATCCGGCCAAGTGCGTTTCAATGGCCGAGACCTGCTCGGTTTGGACCGGGAAACGCTCCGGCGGGTGCGGGCCTCCCTCCAGATCATCTTCCAGGACCCCTATTCCTCTCTGAATCCCCGGATGAACGTCGGCCAGATCATCGCCGAACCCATTAGAAATCACCTGGAGATCTCCTCGGCTGAAATCAAAGAAAGGGTAGCCCACCTGATGGAGAAGGTTGGCCTCCATCCGGAGCAGATGAGCCGTTACCCCCACGAATTTTCAGGGGGCCAGAGACAGAGAATCGGGATCGCCCGGGCCCTGGCTCTGAATCCGCTGCTCATCATCTGTGACGAACCCGTCTCCGCCCTGGACGTTTCCATACAGGCCCAGGTCATAAACCTTCTCGCCCAGCTCCAGGAACAGATGAACCTTTCTTACCTGTTTATCGCCCATGACCTGAGTGTCGTGGAGCATATCAGTAACCGGGTCGCCGTTATGTACCTTGGAAACATCGTGGAATTGGCCAATGATCAAGAACTATACCGGAACCCCCTTCATCCCTACACCCAAGCCCTGCTTTCTGCCGTTCCGATTCCTGATCCGGAGGTTCAAAAAAAGAGAATCATTCTTCAGGGTGACGTGCCCAGTCCCCTAAATCCGCCTACCGGATGTGCCTTCCACCCCCGCTGCCAAAAACGTGAAGACATATGTTGGCTCAAGGAGCCCGAATTCCGGGTACTGGGGGGCGATCATTGGGTCGCCTGTCATCTCAATTAGGCAGGACGTCCCCTGGGGAACCTTCAGGGAGTTTGACGACCAATGCGGCGCGTGGGTTAACTTATCGTCATTGCAGATTGATTATTTTAATGAATTTTTCAAGGGTTAAAAAGTTCCGAAATAGGGTGAAATTCGGGGGACACCATACACAATTCTTGACAGGTCGAAGAGATGAGGATTCTCCTAGGCCATGGGGCATCTTGCTCCAGTCGTTGCTGCGGGAATTCCACACCATGTTTATCAACGGGTTAACCGGTGGCAGCAGACCTTTTTCTGCGAAGATGACTATCGTGAATCCATTTCGTTGATGGCCGAGTGGCTGGAAAGAATTCTTTTCAAAAGGAGATTAGGAGAAGGAAATCAAATTATGTGAGGAGGGGTCAAGTCTGATCTTAACTCTTTTACGAAACCGGAATGGTTCGTGCAGAATTGCGTATAGGCCCCGATCCGCCTTCCGAAATCGCAACCTGCCTATCATTTTTCTTCTGATGCGCCGATTCGGCGAAAGACCAAGAGGATCGTTTCGGAATATTACCAGGTCAAGTGGAAGGATATTCCCCATTCTCGGCAGGCTATTTCAATGAAGCCAGGAATATTGCCATGTACCTTCCGCGATGGCTTCGAGGGGATCGGTTTAAGGAGATTGGGAAGGATTTTGGGTTAGGGAAATATTGTCCAGTTAGCAGTGTCGTGGAGAGGATGAAGGTTTTAATTGAGAATTGGGACTTCCGCCCCATAAGCTCTGTGCCATGCCCGGCACACGCGGACCTGCTCAGTTGCCGGGCCAGCTGTGCGGACTTGTGTGGGCTGCATACCTCAAAAAGCCGACATGCCGGCCCGGTCGACTCGAGCGATTAGGCGGATAGCCAAAGAGATTCGTTTTCTATAGAATCTGTTCCGCCACCTCCACGCGAAGCAACGAACGGACGTTTTCGATCTGGTTGGCAATCATCGAGGTAGCGGAGCCAGCGAAAAGAAGCCCGACCGCGACGTTATCCAGCGTGAGAACCAGGGAGCCGGAATCGCCCCCCGCAGACATGTTGGTGGTCACGATTTGGTCTTTCAAACGCGCCACCTTACCGCCGCCGTAGCCGACATCGATCGTCGCGCTCACCACCGTGATTCTACCCGTCGTGAAGTTTGTGGTTCGCCCGGTCTTTTTCACCACCATCCCGACAATTACGGACGCTTTTCGCCGCCAACCGCGCACGGGTCCTGTCCAATAGACCTCCCGGTCCAGATCATGAAACTGCCCCTCGGCAACGGCACAATCCACTAGATTGTTATGCTGGGCCAGAGGAGTTGGGGGGTTAAAGGTAATGGGAACAAAACGGGTGAGGGTAGCGATGCGGTCCGCGGGATCGACTCCTCCATCGTAAGGGCCGGGCTGGAGAACCGCGTCTCCGATACTTCCGGCATTGGAGTTGGCCAAAACGTGATTGTTGCTGAGGATGTAGAACTTGGGCGGGATCCCCACTCCATGCACAGGCGGGTTGGTGGAACCCCCCGGGAGGATGTCGTAGACGCAGGTGGCGATGGTTCCTGCGGTGATGTTTTTGTGCCCGACACTGTAGCCACCCTTGGCAGGGCGAATGCGTTTGGCCAGGGTTTGAATGCCAGCCCCCAGCGGTTCCCCGCCTCCGGCGAAGGGATATCCCACGGCGAGGACATCGGTCTGCATCTCCTGAAATTTTACCGGTACCAAGTCTGCTTTGGGCAGCTGATCTTTGGGCAACTTGTGGGTTACCAGCACCAGCAAAGCCGGTTCGCCCGTAGGTTCCCCATTTTTCCACTTGATCCCAACCCCCAAGCCGACGACATTGGCCCGTGGTTTCTGCGGATCCAAGTATTCACCAACGGCTGCACTGTGGGCTTTTTCCACAGCGGCTGCATCCGCCTCTTTCAACATCATCTTGCTTTCCTGCATTTTCATGGTGTTCTCTCCTTTTGGTTGCGGACGCGTTTTTGGGGCCTTACTGGATTTGCGCGGTGACGTAGCCGATCTCTCGAACGTCTGTCTCATATTCTTCTAGCTTTTTGGGGATGACCTCTTGAGGTTGCAGGGTGGATGCGGGAACCTTCCGGGTCACAAAGACGACAATAACCGCTCTTCCCTCCTTTTCTCCGATACCTATACCGGTGACGTTGGGTAGTCTCATCAGTTTTTCCTCGTGCTTCATCTTTGCAGCCTCGATAGTCATCTCTACCACCTCCTTTTGGCGGCTAAACAAAATGTTAGATAAAGCAAGTTAATATACGAGTTTGCTGCACGCCACGTAACCATGATTATGCATTCTTCATATTCCGCTAAAGGCGCACGGTCCGTCCGTACAAGAAGCCTGCTTGCCCATGAAAACTGGGCCGTAATTATAAGAAGACACTTATCTTTGCTATCCAAAAAGTAAAGGCCTCCAAAGGAATTAATATTCCCTTGGAGGCCTTATAGAGGCACCTTCCGGAAATTCTTTTTCATATGGCACTCCTGAAGGCTGGGGTTAGGTTTTGAGGTTAATCAGCAACAGGTGGGATACTACAATTGAAAAATACTCCGCCAACTTATAGGCAGTCAAGGTAAATTTTCCTTCTCCCATATTTTCGCTCAAATGCTGATTATCGCTTGAAGCTCTGAACGCTTAAGCAACATCCAAATATCTTGACCTCGGAGAGTAATCCTCAATCCCCCAGGAAAATTATCCCGCCACTCCATCACTCTATCATCCTTTCTTCACGGCAATATATATGCCGAACATAGTAATTAAAAATTTAGCAATAATTTTGTTGGGTTTTTATGACTCCGTATTTTGTAGGGCAGGATTATGAAGGCTATTCCCTACAAAAACCAGGAGGAAATGATATGTTTTCCCTACACCTCAGCAATTCTCACTATTGTTAAAGGGGTGTTGTCCTTTCCTTACGTCACTTTTCGGGCTTAGGATTGTAAGGGACCCCCCTTACCCGGATAAAACCGTCATGAAGGCTCGAAATCATTAAATAGGGGTCCTCCGGCCCAATGCCCCGACCAGCACTTCCACAACACAGTTGCCCATCGCTTCTCCCGGACCGCTTATTCTTCAGCCGAGCGGCGGCAAAGTTGGTATTGGGACGACGCGTCCCGGGATCGGGCTAAGGTAGTAAAGGATTAGCAGGGGCCTCCCGCAAGGGATAAAATATTCAGGCGGGAGGCGAAAAGCCAAAGAGAAAGGGTAAAGGTTCGTTGCAGCGCGGAATCAAGCATTAGGAAAGGAGTTTATCTCTTCAGTCGCCAACCTCTTCCTTCGCTGCCTTCCAACTCGAATGCCATGGCCCGTACGGCTTCCAGATCGCCAGGTAGAGCGCGCTTGGCCAGGTTTTCGGCGATGAAGCGTCGGTTTTCCGGAGACCTGCGTGAGAGGGACGTAGCTCCGTTAATTCCGAAAAAACCTGGTTAAACTACTCCACCATCCATTCTCTTTCGCATAAAAGTTTTTTGAAATGGCTAGTGTCAAGCAGCGATAATACGCTAATTAGTTTACTACAATCAGGCCGAGGCGGGAGAAATCCTCATCGAAACTGAGGCAGGGGATATCTTCAAGAATGGTTTTTACCACCACATAAGAAATGGCGTCGCAAAAAGAAAGCTTTTTATCCTTACTCAAAAGCCGGAAAATTCGTTCGGCCTCCTGGCGAACCGACTCGTCGTACTCAACGATTTGCAGGGTCGGCTTGATTTCATCCAGAAAGCGGATGGCTGCTTTGGCGTGAAACCGGTAAAGAAGGAGAGTCGCCGTTTCACTGATGACATCCCATGTGGTCCACAGGGTAATTTCCTCGCTTACGGCCTCCTCCAGAATCTCGCCCGCCCTTTTAAAATTGACATCCCTCGGATAGAGGCAAGCAAAGAAAAAAGAGGTGTCACCGAAAGCCTGCCGGCGGGGGAATTCGATCATGAATTTCCCTCCGGGTACAGATAATCCTTCACTCTTTTGGATACCGGCTCCTGATCCCCTTCCTTTGCTGAAGAAAATAGTTTCTTCCGGAGATTCGCCAATTTCCGGACGGCTTCCCCCGCCGGTACCAACCTATTCGCCGAACGAACCTCGGCAATCGTTTCATTGCGGACAGTTATCTTAAAGACCGTCCCGGGTTTTTTCTGAATTTCCCGGATCATCCTGGGCAGTTCTTTGCGGGCTTCACTGATGGAAATAACGTTTTTCATTCCTGATTTCCTCCTTTTGTACAATTGATACTAATTGTACACAAATAACCGTTACCCTTCAACAAATTTTTTTCCCAAGGATACTCGGGGAATCCATGGGCTTCTTGTGGGAGTAGGCTAGGAAGGCATCAAAGTACTTCTCCATCCACACCTTTTCATGGACCTTGAAGCTGCCCCACGAATAATCATTGATGAAGTTCGTGCCTGTGTTGGCCGGGTAAAAAGACAAAGACTTTTCTCTCGCCCGCTTCACTCGAGCCCGCAGAGCACACAGGGCATAAAACAAGTTGCCGGTTGTCGCGCTCGGAGCGGAATTGCCTGTTTCTGAACTCTGATGCCTGATTCCTATGTTTTTATTTCTTCTCTGCGAACCCTGCGACCTCTGCGAGAGACATTTGTTTTTTCTTCAGATTCTTTATAGCAGTCCACGGTGGCTTCTTCGATGAGCTTGTCGAGGTAAGAAGATTTGGATCGAGATTTCATTTGATTCAGCCCCACCCTTGCCCTCTCCCGTCAGAGGTGGAGGGGATCGAATAAAAATTTCAAATATCTTTGGCCAGGATTTTATAAGAAATAGAAATAGCTGTCAATTCAGCCTGGCAAGCTTTTTGACAAAGCAATACAAATTTTGTATATTAGAAACATATGCGAGGTGCACCGATGCGTAATTTGACTGTTAATATCTCTTTTCAGGACAAGCTCCTGGCAGAAATCGACGCCGAAGCGAAACGCGAGTCCCGATCGAGGTCGGAGTTACTAAGGGAGGCTGCTCGTCTTTACGTCCGCCGGCAGAAACAATGGGAACGAGTATTTGCCTTGGGGGATAAACTGTCGAAACGCGGGAACCTGACCGAGAGGGATGTTGCTAGGGAAATCCAAAATGTTCGTAGGTGGAAGCGGAAGAGCCTGTGAACATCGTCTGTGACACGAAGGTCCTGGTCTCGGGCGTTTTGTTTGGGGGACATGCCCGAGAAATTCTCCGACTTTCCTCACGTGGCACCGTCATCAACTTCATTTCGCCAACCATATTGCGCGAAGCCGAAGATGTTTTGCGTCGCTCCAAGTTTGGGCTTCGTCCGGAGCAAGTCCTGGAAATCGTAGCCCTTTTCAAAGATACATTTGAAATCGTTACCCCCTCAGTACGAGTTCGGGCCATTTTGTCTGATCCCGGAGACAATCACGTTATCGAGGCCGCTCTGGCAGCGCAAGCAAAGTACATCATTTCAGGGGACAAGCACCTTCTTGAACTGATCAAATGGGAGGACATCCTTCTGGTTTCACCAGCCCAATTCATGCAGACGGTCATCAGCCAACAATCCGCTTAACCTGACTAAAAATGTGGAGAGACTGGAGTCACACCTGCAACGGGAGTTCACCCCCGCAGACGCCATCCTGCCCCTTCGCTTCGCTCTAACTCGAACCCCATGGCCCGTACAGCTTCCAGGTCGCCAGGTAGACCGCGCTTGGCCAGGTTTTCTGCGATGAAGCGTCGGTTTTCCGGAGACCTGTTTTGGGCCAGGTCCGACTTCGCGGTCATTTTTTCCGGCCTGATTTCGACGACACAGCAAGCCCTACTATCCGGCGAGTCCAAAGTCACCGCGGCGAAGGCTCTGTTTCCTTCATGCTTCGCCAGCAGGGCATTCAGCGCGGCCGTTTTCAGCTCCCCGTCAGGGACGATCCGGGCCTTCCCCCTGATGACGACGGAATGGTATAGCTGGTGGGTGCGACATGGGTTCCTTTCCGGGTTGAAGCCTACCTCCAGGTAGGCCAGGGGGACATCCACTTCAAAACAGACCCGGGGGTCACGGGTCAGGTTGTCGAGCTTCTCCCCCTTGGGGGCGCAGTGGAAGTAAACGCACCCTTCGTGAAAGACGAAGTTGACGGGAGTGATGTACGGGTATCCTTCCGCGTCCACGGTTGCCATCCGCCCTACGTTCGTGGATGCCAGGATGCGGGTCATTTCTTTTGGGTCCGTGACTTCACAATGTTTTCGTCTCATGGTTTGATTTTCACTCGCTTTCTATAATACAGGGTTATTGGCCGCGGGGCACGGCGCATCGCGCCCCTACGAGTGTATCGACGCTACCGTTCAAGGACCATTTCTGCGGGCGGCCACGGGGGGCCGCCCCTACAATACAGCTACTCAGGCAGTTGGAGGCGCACGAAGGCTTCCGCGTATCTGCATCTGGCCAATCTTCCCGCAACCTCGGCGCGGTCCCTCATCCGCTTTTCTACCCGCTGCATGTCCCCCACCTGCGATTTGTGAAGGGAGAGTGCCTTTAACTTCATATCGAATGTGTCGGTCACGTCCACATAGAAGTTCGCATTCTCGGGAACGAAGCTGTGGAGGAGGAGTTCCTTGACCTTGTGGGGATTCAACCCTTCCTTGGCGTGTTCGGGAAAGGACATTAGGTCACGAGCCAAGGGATAGCAGGCATCCAGGGTGGCCTCCCCTATGGCGCGGTGATCCGAGTGGTTTACCATTCCATAGCTCTTGTAGTAAAAAAAGCTGGGGTCCATGGTGAAGACGATATCGGGTTTGTATCGCCTTATAGATTTTACAACTTGCTCCTTCAGTCGGATATCGGGAATCAATTCTCCATCCACATAATCCAGGAAACGCACCTCCCGCACCCCCAGGACCTTGGCCGCTTCCTCTTGCTCTTTCCTTCTAATTTCGGAGAGTCTCTCCGGGGTCATGTTCTCGTCAGAGCTTCCCCTTTGGCCCGTAGTGGCTATGAGGTATATGACTTCTGCACCCTGCCCCGAGGCCTTGGCCACCGTGGCACCGGCGCCAAAATCATTGTCGTCGGGATGCGCCCCCACCACAAGAACCTTCTTTCCCTTAAAGTTTATCCCATCCATATCCCTTCACCCATAATTTGTGTAATCCAAATTTCTCGTCTAAAATATTCTCCAGGCCATCCTTGAGAATCATTCTAACCCTGAGGGTTTTTATTCACAACTCTATTCCATCTCCCCATGGTTGTCCATTCTCCACCCTGGATGGAATGTTTCTATATCAAAGGAGGAAGAATCCTCTTGATTCACCCTGAGCTTCTTTGCTAGCATTTTTTTTGCCAACCCAAATGGATACTCCAAAGAGGGACCCTTTTTTCTACGGCTGGGTTATTGTAGCCACCTGCTTTGTAGCCGCTACGAGCTACGGCCTTTTTTACACTTTCGGGGTCTTTTTCAAATCCCTCCAGGCGGAATTTGGGTGGGGAAGAGCCCTCACTGGTTCCGTGCATTCCGTCCATCTGTTGATCTATGCCCTATCAACCTATTCCTTTGGAAGGCTGACAGACCGAATAGGTCCCAGACGGGCTCTTTCGCTGGGTGCTGTCTTTATCGGGGTCGGGCTGTGCCTCTGCAGCCAGATTCAGAATATCTGGCACCTTTACCTCTTTTATATGATTGCCTCCCACGGTTCGG
>Ga0326726_10003737_pt1 | contig 13979 bp, 6 predicted proteins | sample MHFenrmetagenome_2_FD_207603 | JGI IMG/M metagenome (GOLD analysis project Ga0326726, IMG submission 207603) | Lab enriched peat soil microbial communities from Michigan Hollow, Ithaca, NY, United States - MHF15MN | ecosystem: Environmental > Terrestrial > Soil > Wetlands > Peat | place: USA... | reverse complement strand
GCGCTATAATTGTAATGGGACATGCCGATACAACCGGATCAATGATTCTTGGATTCCTGGCTGTCGTTCTCGGCACCCTGAACGTTGTCGGAGGCTTTGTTGTGACCGACAGAATGCTTGAAATGTTTAAAAAGAAAAAGTAATCAGCCGGTGTTAAATTATTAAACTAATGTAAGATGAACGGAATATCTCAATTTCCATATGGGATCACAATACTGGAGATTACCTATATAATTGCTTCCGTTTTATTTGTCATCGGCTTGAAAAAGCTTAGTCATCCAATTACAGCCCGGAGAGGAAATACTCTGGCTGCTTTCGGAATGGGTTTTGCCATAATTGCAACAATTCTTTTTCATAAGAAAGACGGTGAACCTATCGGGAATATTCCTTTTATACTTGCTGCCATTGCTATGGGAACTGTAATAGGATGGGTGATTGCCAAAAGGGTAAAGATGACAGCGATGCCCCAGCTTGTATCATTCTTTAACGGTATGGGAGGGGCTGCTGCTGCACTCATCTCGATGATGGAATTTCCGCATGTCAGTCCCGAACTGATAGCAAAAACAGGTATGGCTAACGGACATGTGCTTGCAATTCTTCTCGGATTGATGATAGGAACGGTTTCGTGGGCAGGAAGTATGATCGCATTCGGAAAGCTTGACGGCTGGATAGGGGATATGAGGATAAAAGCGATGAAATATGTCAATCTTACAATCCTTGCTGTCCTCATTGGATTTATAGTCTTTATCATGACCCGTCACGTTCAGGCAAGTGCTGAATTGAACCCTTACATATATATTATGTTCGCCATTGCCGTGATATATGGTGTACTGTTTGTAATGCCTATCGGAGGAGCCGATATGCCGGTGGTAATCTCCCTGCTCAACTCTTTTACAGGTGTTGCTGCGGCAATGGGGGGCTTTCTTTATAATAACCAGGCGATGCTGACAGGCGGAATTCTGGTGGGATCTGCAGGTACAATACTTACTATTCTGATGTGCAGGGCGATGAACCGATCATTGCTTAACGTGATTGTAGGAGTTTTTGGCGGAGGTGGGAAATCAAATACTGGTGAAGCCGGTACAGTCAAAGAAATCAGCCTTTCCGATGCAGCAGTGCTCCTCAGTTATTCAAAGAAAGTCGTAATAGTTCCGGGTTATGGTCTGGCTGTTGCCCAGGCTCAGCATATCTGCCATGAACTTGACAAATTGCTTGAAGAGAAAGGGGTGGAGGTGAAATATGCAATCCACCCTGTTGCAGGCAGGATGCCTGGACATATGAATGTACTTCTTGCTGAAGCAGATGTACCTTATGAACAGCTTATTGAAAGTGATGTGATCAATCCTGATCTCCCGAATACTGATGTACTGGTTGTTATCGGTGCAAATGATGTTGTTAACCCTGCAGCTGAAGATGATCCGACAAGTCCGATTTACGGTATGCCGATTATCAAGGCCCGTGATGCGAAAAACATAATTGTAATGAAACGCGGCATGGGGAAGGGATATGCTGCAATCGAGAATATGCTCTTTTATAATAATAAGACCAGGATGCTGTTCGGTGATGCGAAAAGTACGCTTCAGAACCTGGTAAATGAGATAAAGAATCTGTAATTAAAAATAAAACCGATAGCGCGGATCTGTGATCCGTGCTTATTAATAAATGGATAACAGTCAGATGAAAGGCACGGATTATAAATCCGCGCCAGCGGAGAAATTAACTCATATCAGATCTGCTCTGCTTCAGGAAGGAATCAATTTTTATATAATTCCCTCATCCGACCCTCATCTTGGGGAGTATATCCCCGATCACTGGCAGATAATCAGATGGCTGACAGGATTTACCGGTTCTGCTGCAACTGTAATTATAACAGATACTTTCGCAGGATTATGGACCGATTCAAGATATTTTATCCAGGCTGAAAAACAACTCCTCGGTTCTGGTTTTGAATTTGTAAAACCTGGATTATTTGAGAGATACGACTTTATGGATTTTATTTCTGAGAATGTAAAAACCGGAAGCAGGATTGGCATTGACGGCAGAATCTTTTCAATAGCCGGTTTCCGGAGAATGGAAAAGAGACTTGAGGGTAAAATGGTTTCAATCGATACTCACTGTGATTTCATTACGCCTATTTGGGCTGACCGACCTCCGTTGCCTTTCTCTTCAGCTTTTGATCATCCTGTTGAGTTTTCCGGTAAGGAACGTTCAGCGAAAATCAATGAAGTGAGGGAACAGATGAGCAGACTGAATGCTGACTATCATCTACTCACTTCAAATGATGATATAATGTGGCTCCTTAATATTCGTGGCAGTGATCTGAAATACAGCCCTTTATTATTATCATTTGCTCTCATCGGCGCGGAACAGATCCTGCTTTTCATCGATGAAGCCAAAATTTCCATAAAGCTTGCCTCAGAATTCGATAAACTTGGTATTGTCATATTACCCTATGATGAAATATCAGAAATTGTATCATCTGTTACAAAAGGTCATTCTGTACTGTTCAATCCGCAAGCTGCCTCAGTTGAACTTTTTAATTCAATTTCAAATAATTCAGGAACTATTGAGGACATAAGTATTCCAACACGTCTTAAATCAATAAAGAACAAAACGGAAATAGGTAACATCGCCAATGTCATGATCAGGGACGGAGTTGCACTTACGAAATTCTTCCATTGGTTCAGCAGTAACAATGGCAGGGAGCCAATGACAGAAAACTCCCTTTCTGATAAACTTCTTGAGTTCAGATTACAGCAGAAAGATTTTTTGGGATCCTCCTTTAAAACAATTGCAGCATTTAATGAAAACAGTGCCCTGCCTCATTACACTCCTGAAGAAGGTTCTGGTGCAGAAATAGGGGAGAGAGGATTGCTACTGGTCGATTCAGGGGGACAGTATATGGGAGGAACAACTGATATTACGAGGACGATACCAGTCGGGATCCCTTCTTCTCAGCAGAAAAAAGATTTTACACTAATACTTAAAGGGCATATTAATCTTGCCCTCGCGAAATTTCCAAACGGGACAAGGGGATACCAGCTGGATTTTATTGCACGAAGAGCAATGTGGGGATCGGGGATGAATTATGCACACGGAACGGGCCATGGAGTGGGATACTGCCTTAATGTCCATGAAGGTCCTCAGAGTATAAGTCCGGCCGACAATAAAACTGTTATCGAGGCAGGAATGCTCACCTCAAATGAACCTGCAATTTACAGGGAAGGAGAGTACGGAATAAGAATTGAGAATCTCATTTTATGCTATGAGGATGAAGAGACCGAATTTGGCCAGTTCCTGAGATTTGATACTGTGTCATTGTGTTATCTCGAAAAATCCCTGATCGACAGATCAATACTTGATCAGAAAGAGATCGAATGGCTGAATGCGTATCATTCAGAGGTTTATGATAAACTAAGCCCACACCTGACTTCCGAAGAAAAAATCTGGCTCAAAGAAAAAACAGAACCTCTTTAACGGATAACATCAACCATCTGAGTCAAATCAATCACAGGAAATTCTGTGATTCTCAACCGTGCACTGCCATAAGGCACAAGTTGAATTATTTCCGTTGAACCCTCTGGCTTAACAGGACTATGTGGAGGAATATCAGCTGAATTATCTTTCATTGTCCACCCGGGAATTTTCATTCCGCGTGTTGTTATCACAACTGCAGCATCTTTATCCCATGGAATATATTTTGCCGAATCGGCAGACCAGATCATATCACCCTTATCGGCAAACGGATACCTGCTCACCTCATTCTCCGCAAGTTTAACGCCTCTGTCCAGATTATTCTTGTCGATCATCAGGGCATAGTTCCACGGGCTCTTAGGATAGATTTCCCAGTCGACGCTCCCTTTGAAGCGGAAATTGTCATAATTGAGCCTGACATTTCTGTATTCTTTGTCCATCCTCAGTGAAAAATAGAGCGGACCTCTTAGAACCGACAATGAATTGTTATATCTTTTTTCAACTCTGATATTCATTGGCATCTCCATACTGATAACATCATCCTGATCCCACCGGGCAAAAATCTTAACAGTTGAGCCTCCTTTTCCAGTAATTTTTTTGTCTTTGTAAGTTATTTCAGCTTTTTCAGCCCAGCCAGGGATCCTCAGGTAAAATGAAAATCTTACCGGTTTTTCAGAAATGATCCTGAACTTAACAGATCCTTTAAAAGGATAATCTGTTTCTTCAATTATTGTCACTTCCTTCCTGTTGCCGACTTTTGCCTTGACTTTTGAAGGGCCATAAGCGACAGCTATGAGACCATTATCATTTGTAGCCATCCAGAGACTCTGGGTAAATTTTGGCCATCCCTGATGCATATTTGCCAGGCAGCATGCAAAATTGGGCATCAGTCCATAAATATTTGAATAGTTGCCGTTTGTGCTCCATGTCCGTTTTTCCCCGCTTACAACTACCTGGTTTGACTGCTGATCGTACTGGTGTGCCCACATGTCCGGAGTAGTGGTGCCGGGCAATGCATTGAAAGCAAGCAGCTCAAGTCTGTCGGCCAGTTGGTTGTCTCCAAATATTGTATATAGCTCTTCAAGAGAATACATATACTCAACGACTGAACAAAGCTCAGTGCCCCTGTCGGGTGATTTCCCCGACAGATGCTCATCACCTGAAAACCTGCCTCCTGCCTGCCCGTGATTCAGGTCGTACCTGGAGATCCCGTCAAATACAGCTTTTTTAAATCTTTCATCACCTGATTGCTGAAACCATAGCCCCGGATATTTAATTGCCATGGCGTTGTTGACCACATGGGCGGTCAAACCATCAGCTCCCCAGTTCAATGGAATTTTTTTATCAGCAGATGCTGCAGAATCCCATGGAAATTTCTCATAATATGAAGTCCAGTCGGAGCTATTTTTCTGAATTGATTCAATCACATCAAGTATCCATGACTCTTTTGTCTGCCTGTAGAGCCAGTAGCCTGTGACAGCATTTTCCATGGCCCTTACTCCGCGCCACTCCTTATCGGGCCAGTCGGGCGGATTCTCATGCAGATATCTGAAGTATTTTTTCAGAACTTCAATTGCGCGGTTATCATTTGTTGCTTCGTAATACTGTGTCAGCACCTTATTTGCCACTGCCAGGGGCCACCGGTCTTTGTTTTTTGAAGGACCATACCAGCCCGTGTTGTTGCTGCTGGCAAGGATTGGTTCTATCCAGTTGGTTACTTTCTTTTTAAGCTTTTCATCATCAAGAAGATAAGCCAACGGAACAAGTCCGTCGAGGTAATAGGGACCCCTTTCCCAGGCTTCCCCGTCACCGCCCCTCCAGGAAGAATTAACCAGGTCAGGCCAGAAGTCGTCAATATTGCCGGTAAGACCCTCAGCCTGAGCCTCAAGCTGTGCTTTCAGCCAACCTTCAGGTTTTATTGCTCCAAGAGGCAGTTTGATATATGCATTCTGTTTCATAGGTGAAGGATTACCCTGGTAGTTGACATTCCCTTTTTCATTTGAACAACTTATAAGAAAAATGAGGATTCCTCCAAAAATAACAGTTATGATCTTATTCATATTATTCATCCCAATTAAACATTAAAATATCCGGATTGATGCTTCTTTTAATATCAACTGCCTTAAAAACCTGGATCATATCGAACCATACTGTCCCCTTACCCGGCATCCTGAGGATTACATTAGCTCTTGGGGAAGGGATTGTATCAGCCGGAATTGTAACATTTGTTACAAATTGCTGCCATTCATCACCCGGATAGAACCTTGTTTTTCCAAATTCTCCCAATCCCAGTTCAAAATATGGTGTGTCTTTCTTCCCATTTAATCCTGGTTCTGTTTTTGCCCAGATTGTCAGCATATACGATCTTCCCTTTTCAATATTTATCGGGAAGAACCGCAGTCTGATCCCTTTGTTTTCCTGAGGTGTTATCAGTCTTAATGAATGATTTCCTTCAAAATGTTCCCTTGAATCGAGAAAATATGTTGCCCCCCTGTCGCCTTCATTCCATGCATAACATGATGCAGGTACACCAACACTGGAAATGTCCTCAAATCCAGGATCCTTTATAAGATTATCTTTGTACGGTTTTATGACTTTTTTTATTGATCGGGTATTTATCAGGTATACCTGCGATCCGAAGGCTGGCAGGTAATCTGAAAATCCACCTGAATAAACCGGAACTGAGCGATTTTCAAACAATACTTTGGCAGTGCTTAATGTTGATCCTGAGATATTTATATCGACCTTTTGCGGGGAATTCACCTTATTGACCGCAATTATAAGAAGCTGTTCCTCATGAAGTGCAGAAGAAATAATCACATTACCCGAAGAGGTTGTAACGGTCAGTGGCTTTTCATCCGAAAGAAGCCATGGAGTGATCTCTGCTATTTCAAGCGCCATCCTTCCGCATTCGTTCCATGTTGAAGTTGATTTTGGAAAGGAATTCAGGCCATGCCTGACAAAATACTGTATTCCCCTTGCACCATTCACAATTGCCTGGTATGTCATGCTCCTCATCTCCTGGAGTGTTGGTTCGCGTTCCCACCATTCACCTCCGCCAAAAGCCTGGGGAACAATCCACACCGGCTTTTTACCTCCAAATTCAGATCTTAGCTGTTTTGTAACATCACCTGTCTGTGAAACGGAACCATTTGGGACCGGATACGGATCGGCCATGACAATATCAAGGGCATCAGCATAGTTTTTTGAGGAGAGAAACGGAGCCATAAAAACCACCGACACCGGATGCCATGGATCAATTTCTTTTATTGTCCTGTATACTGCTTCGAGTTCCGCAGGAGGGATTTTGAAACCATTGGGTTCATCGGAGATATACCATGCAAGAAGGGCCGGGTGATCCATAAAAGCCCTTATTTCAGATATTAGTCTTTCCCTTTTCTCTGATTCTGAAATCCCTTCAATCTTTGACGAAACACCTCCACCTCCTGAAACCGAGAGCAGATTGTAATGTACTTTCATCCCTATTTCGGCACATCTGTCCATAAAGGTTTTCCTCTCTTTAAATGTTTCAGGCAAAATCTTATGATACGGGGAGATCATATTGAACCCCTTCACTGCCTCCTCTTCGGGAAGTGTCGGGTAAACAGGTGAATAACAATAGAATCCGAATGGGAAGAATACTTTCCTGTTAACTATCAAACCTCCGGTTAGCCTATCGGTTTTTACCTCATTTGGCTTGTAATCCAGGATGCTTAAATCGGCTGTAGCTTTATAAAAGGCTCCTCTTGATGATTTTATTTCTGCCTCTACATTATAGATAGCAGAAGTCATAAGAATGTCAAATGGCAGGACCAGAATTTTATTACGAGGGAATCCTTTCCAGGAAGCAAGTTCTTTATTATTAATTTTCAATACAATATTCAGCTGATTCCATATAAGTGCCTGAGGGATGTGAAGAATCATATCGCCGCTCTTTTCATAAGTATAAAAGCTGAGCCTGGAATTCATTTTAAAGGATGTTGTATCAACATTCTGGCTGAATGAATTCGGATTTGCAGCAAATGTCAGAAACAGAAATAGATATATGATTCTTCTTAGCATATAATTGAGCAGGGATGAGATAATCCAAATCAGATCAGCTAAATGTAATGACTTTTAATAACTGAAAAAAGTATCAGGAAAATAAAATGTAAGAAATTGGATGTAGGGTATTAAATTACCCAAGAAATTAACCCCCATCCCCCCAAATGGGGGCTATTCCCTTAAAAACTTATCGATTTCTTTTGCTGCTCTCCTTCCGGAAGCGATTGCATTCACCACCGAGTTTGCACCTGTAACTGAATCTCCTGCTGCAAAAACTTTTTGCATATTTGTTGCAAATGAATAGTTTGTTTTAATGTTGTTCCTGTCGTCAAGTTCCAGTTCCAGTTCTGATACCAGTCCATCAATTACCGGATGAACAAATCCAAGAGCGAGCAGGATAAAATCAGTTTCCAGGATCCTGACTGTTTCAGGAATCGGTTTCATTGCATAACAGCCATTTTTCTTTTCCCAATGAACATCCTCAACCTCAACACCTTTAACAACACCATCTTTCCCGGTAAACCTGAGTGTTGAAAGGCTCCATATCCTCTCACAGCCCTCCTCATGAGAAGTAGAGGTCTTCATTACTTTAGCACAATAAGGCCACGGATTATCAGGTGTTCTGAACACAGGAGGCTTTGGCAGGATCTCAATCTGTGTAACACTTGCAGCTTTCTGACGTATTGAAGTACCAACGCAATCTGAACCTGTATCGCCGCCTCCGATCACAAGGACTTTTTTGCCTTCAGCATTTACCTGATTATCTGGGAAATGAAGATCACCTGAATTTACTCTGTTTTGGTTGCTTAAGAATTCCATTGCAAAATATATCCCTTTCAGATGGCGTCCTTCAATATTGAGATCACGCGGATGGCCGGATCCTATTGCAACACAGACCGCATCGAACTGGTTTACAATTTCTTTGGCAGAAATATCTTTACCGATTGTGGTGCCTGTTCTTACAATAAGTCCTTCTATGGTCATCAGGTCAACCCGCCGGTCAATAATTGACTTGCTTAACTTAAAATCAGGAATACCAAATCTCAGGAGACCTCCGGCTTTTTCATCTTTCTCAAATAATGTTACACTGTGTCCGGCTTTATTCAGCAGGTCTGCTGCAGCCATTCCGGATGGCCCGCTCCCGATAACAGCTACAGTTTTTCCAGTCCTTCTGGCAGGAGGAGAAGGTTTGATATATCCCTCGGAAAAGGCTTTTTCTGTAATAGCTACCTCATTTTCACGTATAGTCACCGGTTCCTGACCGATATTAAGGACACAGGCATGTTCGCACGAAGCAGGACAAATTCTGCCAGTCACTTCAGGAAAATTGTTTGTAGAACTGAGTCTTTCGTAAGCTTTTTTCCATTCACCCTTGAATAACAGGTCATTCCATTCGGGTATCAGGTTATCCACAGGACAGCTCCAGTGACAGAATGGTATACCGCAATCCATACATCTTGAAGCCTGCAGCATCCTGTCCTCGCTGTTAAGGACCTGTTCCACTTCGCTGTAATCGCAGATCCTTTCATTTTTTGGCCGGTTGCCAGCCTCTTTTCTTTTGATCTTTAAGAATCCTGTAATATCTCCCATTTCTATTTTCTTATACACCACTAATGTCAACGTCAATCTCTACACTTGCTATTTTCTTTTTCAATTCTTCAAGCTTCTGTTCCTCAATGACTTTCTTGTAATCATAAGGGATCACCTTTATAAACATTGGCAGGAATCTGTTGAAATCGTCCAGTATCATTTTTGCTTTCCTGCTTCCAGTATAATTTAAATGTCTGGAAATAAGTTCCTGCAATTCATTGATGTCATTTCGTTCCTCAACAAGTGATAATTCGACCATTCCCATATTGCAGTAATAGTCAAAATTGCCATACTCATTAAATACATAGGCAATTCCTCCGCTCATTCCTGCAGCAAAATTGCTTCCGGTTGAACCCAGGACTACAACACAACCTCCCGTCATATATTCACAGCAATGATTTCCGACCCCCTCAACGACTGCTATTGCACCACTGTTCCTTACTCCGAACCTTTCCCCTGCAACTCCTGAAATGTAAGTTTCGCCTCTCGTTGCTCCGTATAGCACAGTATTACCGATGATTATGTTTTTATCTGATTCGAACAGGGATCCTGCAGGTGGAACCACTATTATTCTTCCTCCTGAAAGTCCTTTACCGAGATAATCATTTGAATCACCTTCGAGATAAAGTTCAACTCCCGAAGCAAGGAAGGCTCCGAAGCTCTGACCTGCCGATCCTTTAAAACGGCATTTTATTGTTCCGTCGGGGAGACCTGATGATCCGTATAAAGAGGCTATCCTGCCTGAAAGCATAGCTCCAGTTGTTCTGTCAGTGTTTCTTATTGAACCTGAAATCAAAACCGGTTCTTTGTCAGATATTGCTTTTTCTGCTTTTGATATTAATTCCAGGTCAAGGATGTTTTTTAACTTACTTTCTTGTTTCTCAATGCAATGCATGTCATTTTTTGCTGCTTCGGCGGGCAGTCGGAGCATCCCGGAAAGATCAAGATCTTTTGTCTTCCAGTGATCAGCTTCATGATTTCGTTCAAGAAGGTCAAACCGGCCAATGATTTCATCAAGGTTCCTGAATCCCATATCAGCCAGGTACCCCCTTACATCTTCTGCCAGGAAGGTGAAAAAAGTAACCAGGTTATCGGCTTTTCCCATGAACCTTTTTCTTAGTTCCGGATTTTGGGTTGCTACTCCGACAGGGCATGTATTGAGATGGCATTTTCGCATCATCACACATCCTAGTACTATCAGGGCGCACGTTGCAAAACCGAACTCTTCAGCTCCTAAAAGGGCTGCTATTATAACATCTCTTGCAGTTTTCAGCTGGCCATCTGCCTGAAGGGTTACCTTTCTGCGGAGATTGTTCATCACAAGGGTCTGCTGGGTTTCGGCAAGACCAAGCTCAAGAGGTATCCCTGCATGTTTGATGGAGGATGCAGGACTGGCCCCTGTTCCGCCTTCATAGCCGCTTATCGTAATAAGGTCAGCTCCCGCTTTTGTTACACCGGCGGCAATAGTGCCGACACCGCTGGCAGAGACCAGTTTTACACTGATCCTTGCCTTTGGATTCACATTTTTAAGGTCAAATATCAGTTGCGAAAGGTCTTCAATCGAATAAATATCATGATGCGGCGGGGGTGATATAAGTGTAATACCTGGGATAGAATACCTTGTTTTAGCTATGATCTTATCAATCTTATGACCGGGCAGCTGTCCTCCTTCACCTGGTTTTGCACCCTGGGCGATCTTTATCTGGATCTCATCTGCATTGACAAGATACTCCGTTGTAACACCAAAACGGCCGCTGGCTACCTGCTTGATTGCACTCCTGACAGATTCACCATTAGGCAGAGGCTTGAACCGTTTCGGATCTTCACCTCCTTCACCAGTGTTGCTTCGTCCGCCTATCCGGTTCATTGCAATGGCAATGGTTTCATGGGCTTCACGACTTATAGATCCGAATGACATGGCACCGGTAACAAACCGTTTCATGATTTTTTCGGCTGATTCCACCTCTTCCGGGGGGATAGGATTTTTTCTTATCTTCAGCAATCCTCTTATAAATAGCGGAGATGTTGTGTCGCTGTCAGCCTGTCTGGAATATTCCCTGAATTTATCCTTATCTCCTGTTTTTGTGCTCCATTGCAGCAAAGATATTGTTTCCGGATTCCAGGCGTGCTTTTCTCCGTGCTTTCTGAAAGAATAAACACCTTCGGTCAGAATTTCAGGCAACTGGTCCTCCGTAAAAGCTTTTCTGTGAGGTATCAGAACCTCCTCCGCTATTTCACCGATTCCTATTCCGCCGATCCTTGTTGTTGTACCGGCAAAATACCTGTTGATAACATCGGGATGTATACCCACAGCCTCAAAGACCTGGGAGGAACGATAACTCCTGAGGGTACTGATACCCATTTTTGACATTATCTTGAGTAAACCTTTATTTATCGAGTTGACATAATTCTCTTCAGCTTTCTGGTAGTCAAGCTGGATTGCTTTATCCTTTACAAGTCTGTCGATAACAGCAAAGCTCAGGTAAGGATTTATGATACTGGCACCATATCCGAACAACAGGGCAAAATGCATCACTTCACGAGGTTCTGCAGATTCCACAACAAGATCGATCTGCATTCGCTTGCGCTTTTCTATCAGGTGATGATGAACAGCAGAAACAGCAAGCAGTGAAGGAACCGGGGCTTTGTTTTCGTCAATTCCCCTGTCAGAAAGAATTATATAATTCTTCCCTTCATCGACTGCTTTTTCAGCATCTGCGCACAATTGATCTACAGCTTGCTTCAATCCTTCCCCTCCTTTTACGGTGTCAAAATGCATAAGCAGATTAGCTGCTGAAAATCCTTTATACCGTAAGTTTTTCACAACCTGGAAATAAGTGTTGGATATTACGGGATTCCTGAACCGGACCATTTTAACGTGATCAGGCGATTCATCCAGCAGGTTTTGCTGAAGCGAGCCGAGGTATCCCGAGAGTGTCATTACAAGCTCTTCCCTGATAGGATCAATGGGTGGATTGGTCACCTGGGCAAACATTTGCTTGAAATAATTGAAAAGCCGGTATGGCTTTCGTGAAAGGACTGCTACTGGAACATCGTTCCCCATAGAACCGATCGGCTCTTTCCCGGTTGCAGCCATCTCCTTGATTATCTTTTCTATATCTTCGAGTGAGTAATTAAATGAAGTAAGGTATTTCTGATATTGATTTCCGAGGTCGGGTGATATTACCTGCCCTGTTTCGATCTCTTCCAGGTTTACCATATTCTGCTGGATCCATTTTCCATACGGGAAATCTTCTGCTAGTTTGGCTTTCAGCTCTTTGTCATAGAAAATTTTCCCTTCAACGGTATCAACAAGAAGCATTTTCCCCGGTTTCAGCCTTCCTTTTTCTTTTATTTCTTCAGGTTTAAACGTCTGGACACCTGCCTCGGATCCCATCACGATCAGATCATTAGTCGTCAAAACATATCTTGAAGGACGAAGTCCGTTCCGGTCAAGCATTCCGCCAATATATCTGCCATCGGAAAAAATAAGCGATGCAGGTCCGTCCCATGGTTCCATGAAAGTGGAATGATAATGATAGAAATCGCGCAACTCAGGGGGAATAGGATTCTTCATATTGATTGATTCCGGGATAAGAATCGACATTGCATATGGAAGTGATTTCCCACTCATAAGTAGAAATTCGAGAACATTATCAAGTGATGCCGAATCGCTTTTTTCCGGTTCTATGATCGGATATATCCTCTCCAGGTCGCCCAGTTTTTCAGATTTGAGTATCGATTCCCTGGCCTCCATCCAGAATCTGTTACCTTTTATCGTATTTATCTCCCCGTTATGACCAAGAACTCTGAAAGGCTGTGCCAGGTCCCAGCTGGGAAAAGTATTAGTGCTGAATCTTGAATGAATGAGGGCGATCGCACTCTGCAACCTTTCATCATTAAGATCACTGAAGTACTCGCCGAGCTGGATCGACGTAAGCATTCCTTTGTATACCAGCACTTTGGTTGAAAGACTGGGAATATAAAAGAATTTCCTCTGTTTTATTTCTGAATCCCTTATTGCCTTCTCAGTACGTTTTCTTATAATGTAAAGCTTACGTTCAAGATCATCCTGTTGGATATCAGCGCTTAAAAGTATCTGCCTGATATCAGGTTCAGCACTTAGGGCAATTTCTCCGATTGTTGAATTATCACGCGGGACATCACGGAATCCGATAAAACTGACACCTTCTTCCTTAATGATACTCAGAAATATTTCAGTGCATTTTTCAGCATCATCAAGGTTTTTTGGAAGGAAAACAAGTCCTGTTCCAAACTGTCCCTCCGGCGGCAGGGCATAACCCTGAATAAGATAAAAATCCCTTGGAATCTGTATCATCACTCCGGCGCCATCACCTGTTTTGCTGTCAGCTCCTTCAGCTCCCCTGTGGGTCATATTCCGTAATATGTCAAGCCCCATCCTGATTATAGAATGAGATTTCTTTCCTTTTACATGGGCGACAAAACCAATCCCGCAGCTGCCATGCTCAAATTCCTGTCTGTATAAGCCCTCCCGGGAGGGACGGTCTGTTCTCATTGAAATTTTATTTAAACAATTATCTTTTTTTTATTACAAAAAAACCGTTCTCTTAAGTTGAAGAGAACGGTCATCCCTAATCCTATGAAAACGCCATTCTCAGTCAATTCAGGTAAACCTGATGACTAAAAAGAGGACAAAAATTATAGTATTATAAGATTTCATCATTTTTATTTCGGGACCAAATGTACAATAAAACTATCAGATTGATGCAATTATTGACAAAAGAATTAACAAATATTACAAAATGCATCAAAAAGTTATTAACATGATAGTTGTTAAGACAGTTATAACCTATTCTATTTACCCCTAAATCCCCCAGGGGGGACTTTAA
>Ga0326726_10003736_pt1 | contig 13980 bp, 14 predicted proteins | sample MHFenrmetagenome_2_FD_207603 | JGI IMG/M metagenome (GOLD analysis project Ga0326726, IMG submission 207603) | Lab enriched peat soil microbial communities from Michigan Hollow, Ithaca, NY, United States - MHF15MN | ecosystem: Environmental > Terrestrial > Soil > Wetlands > Peat | place: USA... | reverse complement strand
AGCCGCATCGGCCGCTTCGAGGAGGCGACGATTTCGACCGGCAACCTGAAATCGCTCGCGGGCGGCCCGCGCTGGGCGGCGCTCGGGCGGATCGTCGCGAGGCTCGACCGGATCCGCGGCTTCGGCGATTTCCTGCACTACCACCTGCTGGCGGCCGGCAGGATCGAGGCCGTGATCGAGTCGAATATCCAGATCCTCGACATCGCGGCGCTCACCGTCATCGTCGAGGAGGCGGGCGGGCGCGTCACGGATCTCGAGGGCGCGCCCATTTCGATGACGACGACCAGCATCCTGGCGAGCAATGGCTCGCTGCACGATGCGATCCTCGAGGAGCTCAGGCGCTGACGAACACGCGCTTGCCGCGCGAGTTCAGTTCCTCGACCGGCACACGGTAAAGCTCGCAGAGATTCGCCGCATTCAGCGTCGTGGCGGTGTCGCCGAACTGCCAGCGCCCGTCGCCGTGCAGCAGGAGCACCCGGTCGGCATGGCGCGCCGCCAGCGTCGCGTCGTGCAGCGTCGCGATCACGAGCCCGCCGGCATCCGCGCGCGCCCGGAAGAGCGCCAGTATTTCGTTGCGGTGCTGCGGGTCCAGGTGATTGGTCGGCTCGTCGAGCAGGCAGACGGGCGCGTCCTGCGCGAGCAGCGTGGCGATTTCGAGCCGGCGGCGCTCGCCGCCCGAGAGCGTCGTGACGTCGCGCGCGGCGAGCTCCGCGAGCCCGACCGTCGCGAGCGCCTCATTCGCGCACGCCAGGTCCTCGGCGCCCTCCCACTGCCAGAAGGGCAGGTGCGGGTGGCGCCCGATCAGCGCCGTGTCGAACACCGTGGACGGGAACGGATCCTCGGCTGTTTGCGGCAGCAGCGCGAGCCGGCGCGCGCGTTCGCGGCCGGTCCACGCGGCGAGTGCGCGGCCGTCGAGCGCGATGCTGCCTGCCGCAGGCGCGCGCAGTCCCGCGAGCGTGTGCAGCGTCAGGGTCTTGCCGACGCCGTTGCGGCCGAGCACGGCGATGAATTCACCGCTTCCCGCCTCGAACGCCAGGGCGCGCACGAGCGTGCGGCCATTCACGGCGACGTCGAAGCCGGGACTCGACAGCCGCGGCCCCATGTCGCCGTTCAGGGTTGCAGCCGCTGGTGCTGCCACGGCCGGACCTGGCTGTAGCTCCCGCCCGCGGGCTTCAGTTCGCGTGTCCAGCGCACGCGATCGTGCAGCCGGTGTTCGCCCTCGATCCACAGTTCGACGGAAGCAGCCCACAGGTGATAGCCGCCCCAGCCGTGCGGACGCGGCAGCCGCAGGCCAGCGCCCGCGTTGTCGTCGGCCGACTCCGGATTCGGCGCGCCGAAGCGCGTTGCCGTGGCGCGCAGTTTCTCGAGCAGCTCCCGGCGCGATGCGATCGGTGCGCTCTGCTGGCTGGCGAGCGCAGCGAGCCGGCTCTGCCAGGGGCGGCTCGCGAAGTAGTCGTCGCTCTCGGCCGCGGGCGAGGTCGCGACCGGGCCTTCGACCCGCAGCTGCCGGCGCAGCTCGTCCCAGTGGAACACGATCGCGGCCCAGGGCCGGGCCGCGAGTTCCGCGCCCTTGCGCGACTCGTAGTTCGTGTAGAAGACGAGATAGCCGGGTTCGATCACGATCTCCTTGCACAGCACGACGCGCGCCGATGGCCGGCCGGCGGCATCCGTGGTCGCCAGCACCATCGAGTTCGGATTGCGCTGCACTTTCCGCTCGATGGCGTGGCGCAGCCAGTCCGCCGCCAGCGGCATCGGGTCCATCGGCAAGGGGTCCGGAAGCGCCGGCGCTTTCGCGTGCATGGCGCGATGTTAACGCGGCGCGGCCGGACGGGTGTACTTTGAAGCTTCCATGCAGCACATCCGCGTCAACGGCATCCGCATGAGCTACCTCGACACCGGGAAGGGCCCGCCCGTCCTCCTGTTGCACGGCCTGGGCGGCAGTCACGACGAATGGCGGATGCAGGTCCCGGTGTTTGCGGCGACGCACCGCGTGATCGTGCCGGACCTGCGCGGTTGCGGCGCGAGCGAACGGCGCGAGCCCTTCACGATCCAGCAGCATGCGCGCGACATGGCGGCGCTCCTTTCGGCGCTGTCGATCGAGCGTGCGCATGTCGTCGGGCTGTCGATGGGCGGTGCCGTCGCGATCGAGTTCGCACTGCGCGCCCCGGCGGCCCTCCGGTCGCTGGTGCTCGTCAACACGGCCCCGGGATTCACGCTGACCAACTGGCAACGCCGGCGCATGGCCTGGCTGCGCGTGCTGCTCGCGCTGGTGCTGGGCGTCAAGGGGGTCGCGCGCGTGTCCGGCAAGGCGATGTTTCCGGCGCGCAACCAGGGGAGGCTCCGCAAGCGCTTCATCCGGGCCGCGAGCCGTACGAGCCGCTGGGCCTATCTCGCGACGCTGCGCACCTTGACGCGCTGGAACGCCGAATCGAGGCTCGCCTCGATTCGTGCGCCGACGCTCGTCATCGGCGCGGAGCACGATCTCACCACCAGCGCGGAGAAGCGCCGCTGGTGCGCGCGCATCCCGCACGCCCGCTTCGTCGAGCTCCCCGGCAGCCACCACCACTCGGAGCAGGACTCGCCGGAACGCTTCAACCGCGAAGTGCTGGCCTTCCTGGCACACCCAAGTCATTGATTAAGCCCCGATTCAGGTTGGGGAGCCGAGACTGGCTCCACGCACCCTGAGGAGGAGCCATGATGATCAGGACCACATTGACTGCCGCTGCGCTCGCGATACTGCTGGCGGGTCCGGCATGGGCCGACGAAAACCATGATCGCCAGGGTAACGACCGCTACGACCATCGCTACGACCGGAACGACAAGCACGACCGGAAGGACGACCGGAAGGACGACGGTCGTGACGACCGCCGGCGCGATGACCATGACTGGAATCGCGGGCGCACCAACGGCGACCGCGACGGGTGGCGCGACGACGACAGGCGACGCGATGATGAGTGGCGCCACAGTGACAACTGGCGCCGCGATGGCTGGCATTACGACCGCGGGCGCGATGACAACTACTGGAGGCGCGGCCGCGACTGGCGGTACACGCCGCCGGCCCGCTATCGCGCCGACTACGGTTACCGCTACGGGTACGAACTGGCCTGGCGCGACTGGGACCGCTATGGCCGGCACGACCGTCGCTGGCAACGGCGTCCGGAGTCCCGCTACCGCTTCGACTTCGGCTACCTTTCCGGCTATCAAGCGGGCTGGCGCGACGCGGAGTACTACTTCGGCTCCGGTTATCGCCCGCGCTCCTGGTCGCGCGATCCGTACGGCAGCTGGTTCTTCAGCTTCAGCCTGAGCGGCTGACCGGGGCCATACCGGCCCGCTTGCGTCCTGGCAGGCGGGCCGGTACACAGGGTGGACGCAACAAAGGCGCGTGCCCGAATGGATCTCCAGGAACTGCGCGATCGGCTGACCCGGCTGGACGGCGAATTGCTCGCCCTGATCGCCGAGCGCCAGCGCCTCTCCACCGAGGTCGCCCGCGTCAAGCGCGCGACCGGCCATGCCACCCGCGACTTCCAGCGCGAGCGCGACGTGTTGATGAACGCCCGCGCCGCGGCGACGAAGCTCGGCCTGCCCCCGGCACTTGCCGACAACCTGCTGCGGCTGCTGATCCGCAGTTCGCTCGCGACCCAGGAGCAGGCGCAGGTCGCCGCCCGGGGCCAGGGCAGCGGCAAGCGCGCGCTCGTGATCGGCGGCGCCGGCAAGATGGGCCGCTGGTTCGTGGACTTCCTGCATTCCCAGGGCTACACGGTCGAGGTGGCGGACCCGGCCGGCGCCGTGGGCCCGCATGCGCATCGCGCCGACTGGCAGTCCGACGAGCTGTCGCACGACGTGATCGTCGTTGCGACGCCGCTCGGCATCACGCAATCGATCCTCGAGCAGCTGGCGCGGCACCGGCCGCCCGGCCTGGTGTTCGACATCGGCTCGCTGAAGACGCCGCTGCGCGCGGGTCTCGCGGCCCTGATGCAGGCGGGCGTGCGCGTCAGTTCCGTGCACCCGATGTTCGGGCCGGATACCGACCTGCTGTCGGGGCGGCATGTCATCCACGTGGATGTCGGGCGCGCCGACGCCGTCGCGGATGCGCAGAACCTGTTTGCCTCGACCATGGCCGAGCAGGTCGTGACGACGCTCGACGACCACGACCGCCTGATCGCCTATGTGCTCGGCCTCTCGCATGCGGTCAACATCGCGTTCTTCTCTGCCCTGGCGGACAGCGGGGAAGCCGCGCCGCGGCTCGCGAAACTCTCGAGCACGACCTTCGATGCGCAGCTCGCCGTCGCCTCGCTGGTTGCGGGCGAAAGCCCCGCGCTCTATTTCGAGATCCAGGCCTTGAATGAATACGGGGGCGAGTCCCTCGCGGCGCTGGCGGATGCGGTCGGGCGCCTGCAGGCCGTGGTCGCGAACCAGGACGCCGCGGGCTTCGCCCGCCTGATGCGCCGTGGCCAAAGCTACCTTCAGGATCGCGCCGCAGCCCGCCAGGGCTGATTTCCTGGTTTTTCTGCTGATCTTTCGGAGCGGGTAGCCGAGGGCCACAATGGCCGTGAGAAGAGGCCATCCGGTCGATGTCGGCAGCTCCGGGAGAGTTCATGAACGATCGCGCGCCAGCCCCGTCTCGCGAGGCCAGCCCGGTTCCGCCCGCCGGTGCCCTCGCCGATCTTACGGGCAAGTTCGCGCTGATTGGAGCGAAGACCGGCATCCCGTTCCGCATCGTGCGCGCGAGCGGCGCCGTGATGGCCAACCGCGATGCGTCGCCGGCGTTCACGATCACGTTCCGGACTTCGCGGGCCGAGCGCCGGCTGGCGCTGTCCGGCTACATCGGCCTGCTCGAATCGTACTTCGCCGGCGACGTCGACATCGACGGCGATATCGCTCTCGCCTTTCGCGCGGGGTTCGACAGCGGTTTCGACCAGCGGAAGAATCCGCTCGTCTGGATGCGCAATCAGTGGCACGAGCTGCGCCACTCGAACCGGTCGCTGTCGCGGGCCAAGGCAAACGCGCGCTTCCACTACGGGCTCGGACAGCCGTTCTATCGATTCTGGCTGGATCATCCGGCGATGATGTACACCTGCGCGTACTGGAGCGAAGGCACGAAGACGCTCGAGGAGGCGCAGCGCAACAAGATGGACCACGTCTGCCGCAAGGTGCGGCTCGCGCGCGGCGAGACCTTCGTCGACGTCGGCAGCGGCTGGGGCGGCCTCCTGTTCCACGCGTGGGAGCATTACGGCGCGCTCGGCACGGGCGTCAATCCGACGACCGAGCAGGTCGCCGAGACCCGCGCCGAGATTGAGCGCCGCGGCCTCGCCGACAGGATTCGCGTCCTGGAATGCGACTTCCGCGCGATGCCCGGGCAATACGACAAGCTGCTCTCGATCGGAACGCTCGAGCACGCCGGACGCGACCAGCTGCCCGAGGTGATCCGGGCCCATGCCGATGCGCTCAAGCCGGGCGGCCTCGGCGTCATCCACTTCATCGGCCATGTCGGCCGGCGCGACACCGAGTTCTTCATCCGCAACTACATCTTTCCCGGCGGCTGGATCCCGAGCCTCGCGCAGGCGATCGACTGGATGGAGCGCTGCGGGCTCGAGGTGATGGATGTCGAGAACCTGCGCCGGCACTACGCGCTGACGCTCGATTGCTGGGCCGAGCGCTTCGACCGCAGCTGGGACGCGATCCACGCGCTCGACCCGCGGCGGTTCGACGAGCGCTTCCGCCGCATCTGGCGCGCCTACCTGTGGTCCTGCGCCGAAGTATTCCGCGCACCGAAGCCGGATCTCAACCTGTTCCAGGTCACGGTCTGCAAGGGCAGCCTGCGCGATCGCTACCCGATGGACCGCGCGTTCCTGTACCGGCAACCATGACCGCGCACGCCGAGCGGCGGGCAGAGCTCGTCGCGGCGCTCGCCGCCGCGGTGGCGAGTGGCGGCAGGCCGCCGATTGGCCTTGCGAAATCGACCTCGAACCTGTTTCGCGACCGGATACGGCGGCCGCGCCCCGCCGTCGACCTCTCGGGCTTCGATCAGGTGGTCCGCATCGACCGGGAGGCGTGCCTGGTCGAGGCCGAGGGCATGATTCCGTATGTGGCGCTCGCCGACGCGACGCTCGTGCACGGGCTCGTTCCGGCCGTCGTGCCCCAGTTGAAGTCGATCACGCTCGGCGGCGCCGTCGCCGGCGTCGGCATCGAGGCGTCGGCGTTCCGGCACGGCCTCGTCCACGACACGGTCACGGCGCTCGAGATCCTGACCGGCGACGGGCGCATCGTGGCGGCTACGCCCGACAACGACCACCGTGACCTGTTCTTCGGCTTTCCGAACTCGTATGGAACGCTCGGCTACGCGCTGGCCGTGACCGCGCGGCTCATCCCGGCGAAGAAGTTCGTCGCGCTCACGCACCGCCGGCATGGCGCCGCGCACGCCTGCTTCGCGGAGCTCGCGCGCCTGTGCGACGATCTGGCGCTCGACTTCCTTGACGGCACCGTGTTCGCGCCGGACGAGATGTACCTGACGCTCGGCCGGTTCACCGACGACGCGCCGCGCACGAGCGACTACACGTACGGGAACATCTACTACCGCTCGATCCGCGAGCGCACGCAGGACTGGCTGACGACCCGCGATTACCTGTGGCGCTGGGACACCGACTGGTTCTGGTGCTCGAAGAATCTCGGCGCGCAGCATCCGCTCCTGCGCCGGCTGATCGGCCGCGATCGGCTCAACTCGATCACCTGGCAGCGGATCATGCGCTGGAACAGCCGGACCGGGATGACGCGCGCGCTCGCCCGGCTGCGCGGGCTGCATCCCGAGCCGGTGATCCAGGACGTCGACATCCCGCTCGCGCATGCCGCCGAGTTCCTGGACTTCCTCCATCGCGAGATCGGGATCCTGCCGATCTGGTTCTGCCCGATCCGCGCACCGGCGGGCTCGCCCACGTTCACGCTCTACCCGCTGCGCGCGGGGTCGATCTACGTGAACTTCGGTTTCTGGGACGTCGTCAACGACCGTGTCGCGCGGCCGCCGGGCTGGCGCAACCGCAAGATCGAGGCACGCGTGCGCGAGCTGGGGGGCCTGAAGTCGCTCTATTCCGACTCGTACTACACGGAGGACGAATTCTGGCAGGTGTTCGACCGCGATGCGTACCGCGCCCTCAAGGCGCGCTACGATCCGCGCGGGGTCTTGCCGGACCTTTACGCGAAGTGCGTGCTGCGGCGGTAAGCCCGCGACCGCTAGCTAGCCCGCTGGCGGCGCATCAGCAGCAGGAACAGCGGCACGCCGATCAGCGCGGTCAGCGCGCCGACCGGGAGCTGGCGCGGCGCCACGATCGTGCGCGCCAGCAAGTCGGCGACCACCAGCAGCGTCCCGCCGGCGATCGCCGCGGCCGGGATTACGGCGCGATGCGACGAGCCGATCACGAGCCGCACGAGGTGCGGGGTCACGAGTCCGACGAAACCGATGCTGCCCGCGGTCGTGACGGCAGCCGCCGTCAGCACGGAGGCTGCGACGTAGATCGCGATGCGCAGGCCGCGTACCGGCACGCCGAGGAGCCGCGCCTGGAGTTCGCCGCGCGCGAGCGCGTCGAGCGGCCGCGCCACCAGCAGGCAGACCGGTATGGCGGCGAGCGCGAGCGCCAGCAGGGCCCAGGGCGTGCGCGCATAGCCGAAATCGCCCAGCAGCCAGAACAGCATGCCGCGCAGCCGCAGGTCGTCCGACAGCGACAGCAGCAGGCTCACGATCGCGCCGCAGCCTGCCGCGACCACGACGCCGGTCAGCAGCAGCCGCGACGTCGTCCAGCCGCCGGGCCCGTGAGCGACGGCAAACACGAGCAGCATCGCGGCGAAAGCCCCGCCGGTCGCGCCGGCATCGACGGCGAGGCCGGTGAGCCCGGCCAGCATCACGCCGAGCGCACCGACCGCGGCGCCGCCGGAGATCCCGAGCACATAAGGATCGGCGAGCGGGTTGCGCAGCAGCGCCTGCATCAGGACGCCGGCGAGCGCGAGGACGCTGCCGGCGCCGAAAGCGGCGAGTGCGCGCGGCAGCCGCAATTCGAGGATGATGGTACGGGTCAGCGGATCGCCGGAGCTCAGCCCCGCCCAGGGGGCGTCGAGCCCGGAGCTGCCGAGCGCCAGCGAAGCGAGGATCGCTGCGAGCGCCGCGGCGGCAAGCAGTACGATCAACAGCGGGGCGGGCATCCGGGTCATCGGCGCGCGGGCTTCCTCCGGTCGAGCCGGCATTATTCATGAACGGCCGGCGATTTTCCGGGTCGTACCAACATACGGGCCGCTGTGGAAGAATTCACGCCGATGGACCGCGAGACCGATTACATCGACGACGAGGGCTACCGGGCCAATGTCGGCATCGTGATCATGAACGACGACCGCCAGGTATTCCTCGGCGGCCGCGCGCGCGCGCGCGGCTGGCAGTTCCCGCAGGGCGGCATCCGCCGCGGCGAGCGCGCCGAGGAGGCGCTGTACCGGGAGCTCGCCGAGGAAGTCGGCCTGCGGCCCGGGCAGGTCGAGGCAGTCGCGCACACACGCGGCTGGCTGCGCTACCGGCTGCCGCCGCAATTCATCCGCCGCGACTCGACCCCGCTGTGCATCGGCCAGAAGCAGCGTTGGTTCCTGCTGCGTCTCGGCGCCGAGGATTCGGCGCTCAAGTTCGATTCAACGGAGATCCCCGCGGAATTCGACCGCTGGCGCTGGGCCAACTGGTGGGACGCGGTGCACGACGTCATTTATTTCAAGCGGCGCGTGTATTCGCGCGCGCTGCACGAACTCGGCGCCCACGCGTTTCCGGAAGGCCTGCCGCCCTACCCGGACTGGTGGGAGGAACGGATGACGCGGGGACGGCGCGGCGCGAAGGATGCAGCCGAGTCCTGATCAGAAGGGCCTGGCGACTACCAGCAGCACGATGCCGATCAGGAAAAACGTCGGCAGCTCGTTGAACCAGCGATACCAGACTTGCGTATGGACATTCCGTCCGGCGGCGAAACTGCGGACCAGCTGCCAGCACCAGGCGTGGTATGCGATGAGCACCGCGAGGAGCGCGAGCTTCGCGCGCATCCAGCCCGCCTGCAGCAGCCCGGGATCGAGAAGCAGCAGCCAGATGCCGAACGCAGCGGTAAGCAGGGCGCCGAGCGTGGTGATCGCGAGCAGCCGCCGTTCCATCACCTGGAACCGCTCGATGCCCGGGATGTCCGTGGCGGAAGCGTGGTATACGAACAGCCGCGGAAGATAGAAGAGACCCGCGAACCAGGTCACCATGAAGATCACGTGCCAGGCCTTGATCCACAGCATCCGGCTTCTCCCGCAGGGCCCCGGCGATTGTAGCCGGGCGCGGGGCTGAGCGAGCGCGCGCAGATGACGCCAAGCCGCTGGCGTCGCGTCGCGCTCGCGCTGCTGGTCGCGGTGGCCGTGTTCTACGGCGGGTTCGAATTCGGGCGCGCGAGCGCCGGATACTCGATCGTCGGCGCGATGCTGGAACGCCTGGAGCTGCGCCGCCAGGTCCGCACGCTCGGGAACGAAAACGATTCGCTGCAGCATCGCGTCTCGTCCGCCGAGATCGGCCAGCGCGTGGACCGGCAGGCGCAGTCCGATGCGCAGCGCATGATCGGCGACCTGCAGGCCGAGACCGCGCGCCAGCAGCAGGAGCTGCAGTTCTATCGCGGCCTGGTCGCGCGCCAGTTCGGCGCCGGCACGCTGCGTGTGCAGGAGCTGAAGATCCTTCCAGTGCAGGGCCGGCGCTTCCGCGTGATGATCACGCTGGTGCAGGCGGCCGCCCGCGATACCGTCGTCAACGGCACGGTCAGCTTCGCGATCGACGGCACGCGCGGCGGCGCGCTGGTCCAGCTGCCGCTTGCCGATGTCGAACTGAACAAGCGCCGCGAATTGCCGTTTTCGCTGCGTTTCTTCCAGCAGATCGAGGTTCCGATCGAATTGCCGGACCAATTCCACCCTGCGAGCCTGCAGGTCGAGTATGGTCAGGGACGCGGCACCGAGCGTTCACGCCAGACCTTTACCTGGCGGGTCGAGGGCGAGCCGGAAAAACCGGTTCTTTGACCCCCCGGGACCGCCTCACCTAGAATCGATGGAGCCCATGAGCGAAGCCACCCACAGCACCGAAGGCCTGGTTTTCACCGACGCCGCCGCCCGCAAGGTCGGCGAGCTGATCCGCGAGGAAGGCAATCCCAACCTGAAACTGCGCGTGTTCGTTTCCGGCGGCGGCTGCTCCGGGTTCCAGTACGGCTTCACTTTCGACGAGAAGGTCGAGGAGGGCGATGCGGAATTCCCGAACCAGGGCGTCACGCTGCTGGTGGATCCGCTGTCCTTCCAGTACCTCGCCGGCGCGGAGATCGACTACCGCGAGGACCTCGAGGGCGCGCAATTCGTGATCCGCAATCCGAATGCGGCCACGACCTGCGGCTGCGGGTCGTCGTTCTCGACCTGAGGCGGAGTTTCAGCGCCCGGCGCGGGCGACGCGGACAGGATCGGCAGCGGGCGCATCGAGGTCCGCAAGAAGCGGCGCCGTCTTCGCCCGGAAATCTTCCATCAGGTTCGCGGGAATCGGGTCGGCCTTCGGCACCGTGACGTTGGCCGGATTCCTGTACACGCCGTTGATCCGGTACTCGTAATGCACGTGCGGCCCGGTCGCGAGTCCCGTCATGCCGACATAGCCGATGACCTCGCCCTGCGCGACCCGGTCGCCGATCCCGACATCGCGCGCAAAGCGCGACATGTGCGCATAGAGCGTCGTGATGCCGTGGCTGTGCGAGAGCTCGATCACGTTGCCGTAGCCGCCCTTGGTGCCGCGGAATATCACGCGGCCGGCGCCGGCGGCCTTGATCGGCGTGCCGGCGGGCGCCGCGAAATCAATGCCGCGATGCGCGCGCACGCGGTGCAGGACCGGATGCCAGCGCGCCGAGCTGTAGCCGGAGCTGATGCGCGCATAGTCCACCGGGTAGCGCAGGAAGGCCTTGCGCACCGGCCGGCCGTCCGGCGTGTAGTAATCGGCATGGCCGTCTGGCATCACGTAGCGCACGGCGCGATAGCTGCGCCCGGCATTGACGAACAGGGCGGCGAGGATGTCGCCGTCGCGCACGAATTCGCCGTCCTGCCACTGCTGTTCATGGGTCACGACGAAACGGTCGCCGGGCTGGACCGCGTTGACGAAGTCGATGTCGTACTTGAAGACGTCGGCGAGCGACACGGCGAGGCGGTCGGTGCCGCCCGCTGCGTTGACCGCGTCATAGAGCGAGCTGTCCACCGTGCCGGTGAGCCGCTGCTTCTGGGTCTCGAGCGGATTCTCGACGATGTTGGCGGAGAATCCTTCGGCGGCGCGCGTGACGGAGAGCGTCGCGGTCTCGTTGATCCGGCGGGTCAGCGATTTCAGTTCGCCGTCCAGGTGGGTCATCTGGATCACGTCGCCGGGACGGATGATGTCGAGGTTCCTGCGGACGTCCGGCAGGCTGCGGAGCGCCGCCAGGTCGGAGACCTGCAGCTGCAGGTCGCGGAATATGCGGTCGAGCGTGTCGTTGCGGCCGATCGTGACGGCAACGAATTCGAAGGGTGCCGCCGGCACCGTGGCCGCGGCATGGGCTTGGGTTGCGCCACGCGTAAATTCCGGCTGGAGTGCCTGTGGCAACGGGTTCTGTAGCTGCGAACCCGCCGCGGCGAAGATCGAGCCTGCGACGATGCAGGACGCGACCACGCCGAAGCGGTGCGGATAGGCATCCGCAACGCCGGTTTGCTGGGCTTTCTGCTGGCGCCTGCCGTGATCCACCCGGGTGTCCCCAACGAGGTAGAGCGGCGACGGTAATCAAGGCTGCCGTTGCAGTCAACCCATTGATTGCCCGGCCTTTGTACTACGTCACGGAATTGGCCCCATTTGGGCCTGGCGCGCATTGCTAATGCCAGTCCGCGCTCCTAGAGTTGCAGCCAGGCCGCCCTGGGGTGCTGGCCGGGGGAATCGATGCTGCCGCCAGCACAACAAATCGAAGAATTGCGCCGCGGCGCGGCCGAATTGCTGACCGAGGCGGACCTGACCCGCAAGCTCGAGCGCGGGCGCCCGTTGAAGGTGAAGGCCGGCTTCGACCCGACCGCGCCCGACCTGCACCTGGGCCATACGGTGCTGATCAACAAGATGCGCCAGTTCCAGCAGCTGGGGCACCAGGTCATCTTCCTGATCGGCGATTTCACCGGGATGATCGGCGACCCCAGCGGCAAGAACGCGACCCGGCCGCGCCTTTCCGTGGACGAGATCCAGGCCAATGCCCGCACCTACAAGGAGCAGATCTTCAAGATCCTCGATCCGGACAGGACCGTGATCGACTTCAATTCGCGCTGGTTTTCGCCGATGACGGCGACCGGCCTGATCGAGCTCGCCGCGAAATACACGGTCGCGCGGATGCTGGAACGCGACGATTTCGCGAAGCGCTACAAGGGCGGGCAGCCGATCGCCGTGCACGAATTCCTCTATCCGCTGGTGCAGGGCTATGACTCGGTGGCGCTCGAGGCCGATGTCGAGCTTGGCGGCACGGACCAGAAATTCAACCTGCTGGTGGGCCGCCAATTGCAGCCGGATTTCGGCCAGGAGCCGCAGGTCGTGCTGACGATGCCGTTGCTGGAAGGGACCGACGGCGTGCAGAAAATGTCGAAATCGCTCGGCAACACCATCGGCATTCATGAGCCGCCGGCCGACATGTTCGGCAAGCTGATGTCCATCTCGGACGAGCTGATGTGGCGCTACTTCGAGCTGCTGTCGGCGCGCCCGCTGTCGGAGATCCGCAAGCTGCGCGCCGAGGTCAAGGACGGGCGCAATCCGCGCGATGTGAAATTCGAACTCGCTGGCGAAATCGTGGATCGCTTCCACGGCACGGGCGCAGGCTCCGCCGAACGCGAGCGTTTCATCGCGCGCTTCCGAGACGGCGCGGTTCCGGAGAATATCCAGGTGACCCCGATCTTTTGCAGTGGCGACACGGCCAAGCTCGCTAACGTCCTGAAGGACGCAGGCCTCGCCGCCAGCGCCTCGGCGGCCTACCGGCTGATCGAGCAGGGCGCGGTCCGGGTGGACGGCGAGAAGGTCGGGTCCCGGGACGCGACGCTCGCGTCCGGCGGCAGCTACCTGCTGCAGGCCGGCAAGCGCGGGATCGCACGCGTGACCCTGCGCAAAAAGCGGGACTGAGCCCGCTTTCCGCGACCCGGCTGACCTGAAAAAGCCGGGCAAAAGACGGTTCCCGACGGCCCTCGTTGACTCCCCAAAAAGGGCCGCTATACTGCGCGGCCCCGACCTCGGGCAGCCTGGCAAGGGCGGCCCGGGCGGGTTCGTGCGGCACGACATAGTGTCGACACCCCCTGGGACCCGGGGTAAACTTCGCGGTCTTCCCTGACGCTTTTGCCGGCAGGGAGTTCTTTAAAAAGCTAGCAGGTAATTTGTGTGGGGACTCGCGTCAGGTCGTCCATTTATGGGCGCCAAAACTGCGAGTAACCAAGCGTCCAGCGGTCCGGGTCAAACCGGATCTGTTTGGGAGTTTGGATCTCGCTTTATCAGCTCAAAACTTTGAACTGAAGAGTTTGATCCTGGCTCAGATTGAACGCTGGCGGCGTGCTTAACACATGCAAGTCGAGCGGTAACAGGCGTAGCAATACGTGCTGACGAGCGGCGAACGGGTGCGTAATACATCGGAATCTGCCTCGTAGTGGGGAATAACCCGGCGAAAGCCGGGCTAATGCCGCATACGATCCACGGATGAAAGCGGGGGACCGTAAGGCCTCGCGCTATGAGATGAGCCGATGTCGGATTAGCTAGTTGGTGAGGTAACGGCTCACCAAGGCGACGATCCGTAGCTGGTCTGAGAGGACGGCCAGCCACACTGGGACTGAGACACGGCCCAGACTCCTACGGGAGGCAGCAGTGGGGAATATTGGACAATGGGGGAAACCCTGATCCAGCGACGCCGCGTGTGTGAAGAAGGCCTGCGGGTTGTAAAG
>Ga0326726_10003735_pt1 | contig 13983 bp, 14 predicted proteins | sample MHFenrmetagenome_2_FD_207603 | JGI IMG/M metagenome (GOLD analysis project Ga0326726, IMG submission 207603) | Lab enriched peat soil microbial communities from Michigan Hollow, Ithaca, NY, United States - MHF15MN | ecosystem: Environmental > Terrestrial > Soil > Wetlands > Peat | place: USA... | reverse complement strand
GATGTAGCGCAGCGCGGCCGCACCGGTTTTCACATGCAGGCGTTGCGCGGGCATGCCGAGTTTTGCGAGCGCGGCAACGAACAGATCGCGCGCCCAGGTCGGTGACGTGCTGGAAAGGATCCACTCGACGCGTGAACAGGTGGCGAGCGTTACGTGTCCCTGGATCGCCTCGTAGCCGCGCAACTGCTCGAGCACGCGCGCTTCCCGAACCGCAGCCGCGAGCCGCGCGCGCACGGATGTGGGCGCTTCGCGGTAGGAGGCTCCGACGATGGTGAGCGGAACGATCATGCCTTCGGATCCTTACCTAGCGTGCCCCGACCACCGTGTCGCACAGGGCGCGAACACTTTCGACGGGAGTCTCGGGCACGATGCCGTGGCCGAGATTCACGATGCTGCGCGCGTAGCCCGAGGTTTCACGGATGTCTTTGAGCAGGGCGCGTGTCGAGTCGGCGACGATCTGCGGGCTCGACAGCAACAGAATCGGGTCGATATTCCCCTGCAGGACGAGCGACGGCATGAGCGCACGGGCGTCGCGCCACGAAGTGCGCCAGTCGAGCGACAGGCCATCGACGCCGGAGTCTTTCAGCAGCGGCAGCAGATGATGCCCACCGCGCACGAACAACAGACTGCGCCGGCCCTTGGCTCGAAGCCTGGCCGTGATTCGGCGCAGCGCCGGCATCGCAAAGCGTGCGTATTCTTCAGTCGTCAGGAGGCCCCCCCAGGTGTCGAAGAGCTGGACGACATCGGCACCGGCGGCGCACTGACTTTCCAGAAGATCCGCGGTTACATCCGCGAGTTTCGCGAGCGCTGCGGACGCGAGCGCCGGATCGGCGTGCATGAGCGTGCGTGCCGCGCGAAAGTCATCGCTCCCCTGGCCTTCCACGATGTAGCAATAGAGCGTCCAGGGCGCGCCCGCAAAACCAAAAAGCCCACGATCGGGGCCGATGGCGCTGCGCAGGTGATGGACCGCGGCCCGGACGAATTCGAGTCTCTGCAGCACGCCATCGGTGCGCCATTCGGCAAGGTTGCTCGCGCTGCGCAAGCGCTTCCCGATCCGCGGGCCTTCGCCGGCGCCAAATGTCACGTCGAGGCCGAGAGCATCCGGGATGGTCAGGATGTCGCTGAATACGATTGCCGCATCGAGTGGAAAGAGCGCCAGCGGCTCCAGGGCCACTTCCGTCGACAGTTCCGGTGTCTTGCAGACTTCCCAGAAGGAGTGCTTGGCGCGCACGGCGCGATAGCCCGGCAGATACCGGCCAGCCTGACGCATCAGCCACAGGGGAGGGCGGTCGACGGCGCTGCCATCGAGCGCCGCCAAAATACGTTGACGGGGGGTAAGGCTCATCGTTGAGAATGATGCCGGGCGCGGCAAAGGTTACGTCATGGGAATGTCATATCCCCCGGATTGGCTTGGAGAAAGCCGGCAGGCTTCACACACGCAAACGCGGCTTGCCGCGAGACTGACACTGCCATGACGCCCTGGCTGATTACCCGTGCCATGCAGGAGGCGACGGCCCTCGTCGAGCGCCTCGACAGGCTCGGTATTGCCGCGGCCGCATTGCCCTGTATCGAGCGTGTGCCCATTGAATGGATGCCGGACCTCGCCGGCTGGGCGGGCCGCCAGACGATTTTCATGGTCACAAGCCCGTTCGGCGCGCGGCGCCTGCTTGCTTACTGGACGCAGTTGCGGGGACGCGGAAAGATTGCGGCGCTCACGCCATCAACTTCGACCGTGCTGGAGCGTGCCAATCTGACCGTGGATATCGCTGCAACCGGCGGGTCACTGGCGCTCGCAAACGCGGTAGCCCAGCACCTAACCCAGCATAAGAACAATAGTCCGCAAGCACCGGACCCAGTCATCGTGTGGTTGACGAGCGCCGCGGGCCTCGTTGAACCGGAGCAGGAAGAGGCCGCGCGGGTCTTGCGGGACGTTGCCGAATTGCATCGGATCGTTGCATACGAAACGCGCAGCCCCGACGGACTTGGCGAGCAACTGCGCCTGTGGCATGGCAAGCGCGTCGGTGTGGTGTTCTTCAGTCCATCGGCATGCCGCAGCTTTGTTGCCGTGCGTAATGCGACCGGTACCGGACCCCTGCTCGAGCGCATCGTCTGCGTTGGCCAGTCGACACTGCGTTCGTGGTCGCAGTTGCGGTCGCGGGGCCTGCCGGCGGCAATCTACCAGGCGGACGAAGAGGCGTTCGTCGCGTGGGCGGCCGTCGGCCGCTAGCAGCACGCGTTGCGTCGTACGAATCAATCGCTGATCATCGCGAGATGACAAATCCTTCCGCTCTGTCCTATCTCTCGGGCTTCGGTAACGAGCACGCGAGCGAGGCCGTGGCTGGGGCGCTGCCGATCGGCCGCAACTCGCCGCAACGCGCGCCGCTCGGGCTCTATGCGGAGCAACTGAGCGGCACGGCGTTCACCATGCCGCGGCGGGCGAATCGCCGCAGCTGGCTGTATCGCATCCGGCCGTCCGCGATGCACAGTGCGTTCCAACGCATCGAACACGCGGGTCTACGCAGCGCGCCCTTCCGGGAAGTCGAGCTGACGCCGAATCGTCTGCGCTGGGATCCCTTGCCCTTGCCCCGGGGGACGACGGACTTTGTCGATGGTCTCTACACGATGGGCGGCAACGGGAACCTTCGCATGCAGGCGGGCTCCGCGGTGCATCTCTATGCGGCCAACCGCTCAATGACCGATCGAGTGTTCTTCGATGCGGACGGGGAACTGCTCATTGTTCCGCAGGCAGGCGCGGTGCATATCGTCACGGAGTTTGGGCGCCTGGATGTCGCGCCGGGCGAGATCGCGGTGATCGGCCGCGGCATGCGCTTTTGCGTCGAGCTCAAGGAACGGGAAGCACGCGGCTACATCTGTGAAAACTACGGCGCTCCCTTCGCGCTGCCTGAGCTCGGCCCGCTCGGCGCAAACGCGCTGGCGCAGCCGCGGGATTTCTTGACGCCGGTTGCGAGCTTCGAGGACCGGAGTGCGTCGATCGAGGTGATCCAGAAATTCGGTGGCCACCTGTGGGCTGCGCGGTATCCGCATTCACCTCTCGATGTCGTCGCGTGGCATGGCAACTACGCGCCGTACAAGTACGATCTCGCGAAGTTCATGGTGATCAACACCGTGAGCTTTGATCATCCCGATCCATCGATCTTCACGGTGCTCACCTCGCCGTCAGAGATCGTGGGTCTCGCCAACGTCGACTTCGTGATCTTTCCACCGCGCTGGATGGTGGCCGAAAACACTTTCCGCCCGCCCTGGTTTCATCGCAACGTCATGAGCGAGTTCATGGGACTCGTGCATGGGGCATACGACGCAAAGGCGGAAGGATTCCTGCCGGGCGGCGCGAGCCTGCATAACTGCATGAGCGCCCACGGGCCGGACCTCGCAAGTTTCGAACGCGCGAGCCAGGAGTCACTCGAGCCGCGCAAGATCACCGGCACACTCGCCTTCATGTTCGAAACGCGCTGGCCAATTATCCCGACGGCGCAGGCGATGGAGGCGGGCCATCGGCAGCCGGATTACGACAAAGTCTGGGACGGGTTCAAGAAGCACTTCACGCCGCCGCCTTAGACCTTCGCCCATCGCGCAGTCTTGGCCGGGGAGGTCCTGCTAATGGAGCCTCATGCGGGGAGGTGCTTTTGTCACCGCCGTAAACCCATCCTTGGGGGCTGCGAAAAAAACGTCCTGTTTTTTACGCTGCCAAAAGCACCTCCCCACACGAGTCTCCCAGGTTCCACCAGGGTCCACTAAGTCGGGGCGGGCGTCGGCCCGCGATGCTATTGGTGTGCTTCGATCTGGATGCGCAGGGTGACGTCTTCGCCGAGAATTGCGGGTGGATAGGTGCCGATTCCCCAGTCGGTGCGCTTGATGACAGCGTGCGCGCCGGCGCCGCAGGCCGGGACCTTCATGAAGGGGTGGACCTTGCAGACCAGCGAATCGACGGTGAGCGTCACCGGTTTCGTCACACCGTGCATCGTCAGGTCGCCGGTGATGGCAACCACATTGCCGCCTTTGAACTTGAATGCGCTCGACTTGAAGGTGATCGTTGGAAACTTGGCGGCGTCGAAGAAGTCGGGTGTCTTCAGATGGGTGTTCAACTTGTCGACACCGGTCGAAATGGAATCAACATCGATTGTCACGTCGACGGATCCTGTCTTCTTTGCGGTATCGAGCGCGACCGTACCGCTCGACTTGTCGAAGCGTCCGCGAAACGTCGAGTACCCCATGTGGTTGATCTCGAAGCTCGGAAATGTGTGGTTGGGGTCGATCGTGTAGGTATCAGCGGCTGCGGCACCGTATGCGACGGCGGTAAGCGCGCACACACTCGTCAAAGTCATCAGCTTCTTCATCGGTAGCTCCTGCTTGCTTTCCATTGTCGTGTGGGGATTCAAACGACCTATACTCGGCGGCTTCGGACGTCGCAATAGGTAAGAATTACATGTGTCGCGCTGTACGACTCCGCCGCCTCGCCGCTGGTTCCAGGAGTCAGCTGCTTTCGCTCGTCGTTGCGCTGTCGGCGGCCACGACCGGCATGTGCAGCGATGTTGCGACGCCCGCGCCGCCGCCCCGACCGAGCGTCGCACTCGCCGACATTCTCAAGAACTCCAGTGCCGGCGAATGGCGCCAGCCCGATCCGGCGCATACCTTGTATATGGATCTTGGATCGGGGCGTGTCGTCATTGAGCTGGCGCCACAGTTCGCGCCGCTTCATGTCGAGAACATCCAGCTGCTGGTGCGCGAGGGCTACTTCGACGGTCTCGCCATCGTGCGCGTGCAGGACAACTACGTGACGCAGTGGGGCGATGCGGATGGCACGCGTCCGCTGCGATCCGCGAAGCCCAAGCTCGCTCCCGAATTCACGCGCTCGCCGGCGGACTCCCTGCACTTCACGCAGCTGACGGACGGCGATGTCTACGCGCCGCAGGTGGGCTTCGTCGACGGTTTTCCGGCGGCACGTGATCCCAGGAGCAACACCGCATGGCTGGTGCACTGCTACGGAATGGTTGGAGCCGGTCGCGACAATGACGTCGACACAGGCAACGGTGCCGAGCTTTATGCCGTCAACGGCAGCCCTACCCGGCACATCGATCGCAATGCCGCGCTGGTCGGCCGCGTCCTGAAAGGCATGGACCTGCTTTCGAGCCTGCCGCGCGGCACCGGCGAGGGCCTTGGCATGTACGAAAAGCGGGAGCAACGCGTGCCCATCATTCGCGTACGCCTCGCGGCCGATGCGCCGGAGAGCGATCGCGTGCGCCTCGAAGTGCTGCGCACCGAGTCGCAGTCATTCCAGGCCATCCTCGAGTGGCGCCGCCATCGGCACGACGACTGGTACAAAGTGTCGGCGGGCCGCGTCGATGTCTGCAATGTTCCGATTCCAGTCCGCGTCATCGGACAGTAAGATTAGGAGCCGGGCGGCTCCGCCATTAAATATAAACGGGACACGGAGATACCATGCAATACGCTCGACTCGGTGATACAGGGCTCGTCGTCTCGCGGCTCGCATTCGGGAGCATGACCTTCGGGTCAGTGAGGCAGGGGCCGTTTGCGTCCGTCACTAAGGTCGATCAGGCCGGCGCCAACGATCTCGTCGCGCGCGCGATCGACGGCGGCATCAACTATTTCAATTCGGCGGACGTGTATGCCGGCGGCGAGTCCGAACTCATTCTCGGCAAGGCGCTCGGCGCGCGCCGCAAAGAGGTGGTGATCGCAACGAAGGTCGGCAATCGCATGGGCACGGGGCTCATCGAGACGGGACTTTCGCGGCGGCACATTCTCACGGCTGCCGACGGCAGCCTTACACGGCTCGGCACCGACTACATCGACGTCTATCTGGTGCACAAGGTCGACGTATTTACGCCGATCGAGGAAACGATCGAAGCGCTCGAAGATCTCGTGCGCCAGGGCAAGGTTCGCTATATCGGATTTTCCAACTGGCCGGCGTGGATGGCGGCGAAAGCGGTCGGTATCCAGCGCGCGCGCGGCTGGAGCCAGTTTCGCGCGGCGGAGATGTATTACTCGCTGATCGGGCGCGATCTCGAGCACGATGTCGTGCCGTTTGTCGCGGACGCCGGCATCGGTGTCATGGTGTGGAGTCCGCTAGCCGGCGGCTTCCTGAGCGGCAAATACACACGGGCCAATCCCAAGGGCGATGCCGGTTCGCGCCTGGCGGGTTTTGATTTTCTGCCGTACGACCGCGAGCGGGGATACGCGCTCATCGAACTTCTCGGGACGATCGGCAAGAAGCATCGCGCGACGCCCGCGCAGGTTTCGCTCGCCTGGCTGCTGACGCGTCCGGCCGTGGCAACGCTGCTGGTCGGTGCCTCGAGCGTCAAGCAGCTCGACGACAACATGGGTGCAACGGAGCTCAAGCTCGACAGCGATGATTTGAAGCAGCTCGACGATGCGACACGGCCGACGGCGATGTATCCGAACTGGTTTACCGACCGGGTCGGGGACATCAAGGTGTTTCAGGCCCTCGGCATTCCCCAGACAAATCCCATAGTGCGATAGAGGTCATCACCGGATATCTCGATACCGGGAAACCTGAAGTGGTGCGCTACTCGCGAATGATGGACCTTGGCACGCCGGCGCCGGACTTTTCGCTGCCCGACCCGTCCGGACGGCTGCACTCGCTCAAGGACTCCGCGGGTTCGAAGGCGACACTCGTCGCCTTTCTCTGCAATCACTGTCCCTACGTGAAGCACATGCTCGATGGCTTCGTGAAGTTCGCGCGCGAGTATCAGCCGCGGGGCCTCACCGTTTTCGCAATCTCATCGAATGACATTGCGGCACATCCCGAGGATGCACCGGCAAAGATGGGCGAGCTGGCACGCGCGCGCGGCTTCACCTTTCCGTATCTGTTTGATGAGAGTCAGCAGGTGGCGCTTCGCTTTGGTGCGATCTGCACGCCGGACTTCTTTCTGTTCGATCGTGAACTGAAACTCGCCTATCGCGGGCAGTTCGATGCGAGCCGGCCGCAACGCGCCGATCTGCCAGTAACGGGTGCCGATATGCGTGCCGCCGTGGACTCCGTGCTCGCCGGCAGGAACGCTCCGGCCGAGCAGCAGGCCAGCGCAGGCTGCAGCATCAAATGGAAACCGGAAAACGAACCGCAGTGGGCTTGACAGGCGAGCCATTGCGCGTCCGCGATCGCCTTCGAGCGACGCAGCCGCCGGCGCGCGGCGAGAAGGATGGCAGGCTACAATCGCCTCGCGTTCCTGCCATCCAACTGCCGGGGAAACGAGTTCCGTGAAATCAAAAGCCATTGCAACGGCGGCTGCGGCCGTCGCTGACGTACCCGAAGGAGCTTCCCTCGCCGTCGGCGGCTTTGGTCTCTGCGGCATTCCCATGGCGCTCATCAAGGCGCTGCACGAGCGGCGCGTCGGCGGCCTGAAGGTCGTTTCCAACAACTGCGGCGTCGATGACTGGGGCCTCGGGATACTGCTCAAGGACCGCCGCATCGTGCGTCTTACCAGCTCCTACGTCGGCGAAAACAAAGAGTTCGAGCGCCAGTACATCGAAGGGGAGATCGAAGTCGAGCTGACACCGCAAGGCACCCTCGCCGAACGCTTGCGCGCTGGTGGCATGGGCATCCCCGGGTTCTATACGCCGGCAGGCGTGGGCACGCAGGTCGCGGAGGGCGGATTGCCCTGGCGCTACGGGCCGAACGGCTCGGTGAAGGTGCCGTCGCCGCGCAAAGAGACGCGCGACTTCAACGGCAAGACCTACGTACTTGAGCTCGGCATACAAACCGATTTCGCTTTGGTGCACGCCGCGCGCGGCGATGTCTTCGGCAATCTCGTCTTCAATCGATCGGCGCGCAATTTCAATCCCGTCTGCGCCATGGCGGGACGTGTCACGGTGGCGGAAGTCGAGGAGCTGGTCCCGGTCGGTGCCCTCGATCCGGACGAAATCGATGTGCCGGGGATCTTCGTGCAGCGAATCGTGGAAGTCGGACAGCAGTTCGAGAAACGTATCGAGCGGCGGACGGTACGCAAGCGTGCGGTGGGAGGCGGGCGATGAGTCTCACACGCGAACAGCTGGCGGCACGCGCCGCGCTCGAACTCGACTCGGGCAGCTATGTGAATCTCGGCATCGGGATTCCTACGCTTGTGCCCAACTACCTGCCGCCCGGTGTGGAGGTGGTGCTGCAATCGGAAAACGGCATCCTGGGCGTCGGCCCCTATCCTTACGAGGGCGCCGAGGATCCCGATCTCGTGAACGCGGGCAAGGAAACGGTCACCGTGCTGCCGGGCGCTTCGTTCTTCGATTCGTCGACGTCTTTCGGAATGATTCGCGGTGGTCACATCGACGCGGCGATTCTCGGTGCCATGCAGGTTTCGGCGACCGGCGACCTCGCCAACTGGATGGTGCCGGGAAAGATCAAGGGCATGGGAGGCGCGATGGACCTCGTGCACGGCGCGAAACGCGTCATCGCTCTCATGGAACATGTGGCCAAAGATGGCTCGCACAAGATTGTCGAGCAATGCACGCTGCCGCTTACGGGCCGGCGCGTGGTGCACCGGATCATCACCGATCTCGCGGTGATCGACGTCACGCCAGAGGGTCTCGTGCTGCTTGAGGTCGCGCCCGGAGTCAGCGTGGATGAAGTACGCAAGGCGACCGGTCCGAAGCTCCATGTGCCAAAGCCTCCGCTGACAATGCGCGTTACATGAAGGACTCCTCGGTGCGTGCCTCGATCAACTATCTGGGCGCGATGGCCGTGCGGCCGGCGTTCCATGCGCACGACTTCGCACGCGACAATCTGGTTCTCGATGCTCGCGAGGTCGAAATTCAGAATGGCCGTGCGGCGCCGCGGCCGGCAACGCTCGCGGCCGAGGGTTTTGTTCTCGTGCCGAGCCCGTCGAAGGTCGTCGACTACCGCGATACGGCCGAGATTCAGCGCGTTTACCTGCCGCAGATGGAGCGGTTGCTGCTCGATCTGACGGGGGCGAAGCGCGCGCTGATGTTCCCGGGCGGCGTGCTGCGTTTTGGCGAGCGCTCGAAAGATTACCGCACGACCTTCAACTCACGCCCGGCGCGCTTCACGCACGTCGATTACACGCGGATATCCGCGCCCAGCCTGCTGCGCAGCCGGCTGGCAGCGGCGGGAATCCACGTCCTGCCGCGAGGTCGCTTCGCGGGCTACAACATCTGGCGCGTGCTGACGCCTCCTCCACAGGACGTGCCGCTCGGCGTGTGCGATGCGCGGTCAGTCGCGAGCGGCGATCTCGTTCCGGGGGACGCGGTTTTCGACGCGCCGGGAGCCGCGGAATTCAGTTTCGAGGCGTATCTCGTCCGGCACAGTGCGCAGCATCGCTGGACGTACTTTCCCGACATGCGGCCCGACGAGGCGCTGGTGTTCAAGGCCTACGACACGGATCCGGCCGCACCGCAGTGCGTGCCGCATTGTGCATTCACGGATCCCACCTGTCCGCCAGGGGTTGCGCCGCGCGCGAGCATTGAAGTGCGTGGCTTTGCTTTCTTCGACGACTAGCGCGTGATCCCCATCCAGCGCTCGAGCGGCTCGACGCGGTTGCGGCTGACGCTGAGCTTGGCTCCGCTTTTCAATTTCACCGCGTAATCGCCGCCTGGCTCGCGCAAGAGCGTGTCGACGCGATCGAGCTTCACGATTGCGGAGCGATGGATGCGAAAGAACTGTCCCGGATCGAGGCGCTCATCGAGGCTCTGCATGCGCTCGCGAATGACATAGGTCTTCTCGCCGACGTGCAGCTCGGCATACGGCCCGCTCGCGGAGATGTAGTCGATATCGGAGGCCGCGACGACGCGTACCTGGCCGCGGAGCTCGACGGCAATTCGTTCAAGGTATTTCGGTGCCGCATTGGCGGGCGCTGTCGTGGATCCAGGAGCTGCCGATTCGGCCGCGAGCAGATGCCGTAGTTGCTCGGTGAGGCGACCGGCCGCATGCAGGTCAAGGAGGCGCTCCGTCCGGTGCAGGGCTTCGATGAAGCGTTCGTCGTCGAAGGGCTTGACGAGATAGTCGATTGCGGCGACGTCGAAGGCCTTGAGCGCGTACTTGTCGAATGCGGTCACGAAGATGGTCGCGGGCATATTCTCCGGGCCCACAGTTCGCACGACTTCAAAGCCGGTCTTGCCGGGCATCTGCACATCGAGGAAGACGAGATCGGGTTTCAAGTCCGCGATGGCGCGCACAGCGGCGTCCCCATCAACCGCGGTGCCGGCGATCTCCCAGCCCGGCGCGGCCGACAACAGATCCTCGAGACGCTGGCGCGCAAGGCGTTCGTCGTCGACCACCAGGGCTCGGTAATTTCGGTCACGCATTACGCGGAGGTCGTTTCTTCGCCGACGGCGGTAGTACGCAAATCATTGAGTGAATGATAGGGCAAGGAGACCTCGACAACGGCGCCGCCCGCCGGATCGGCCCGCAAGGTCAGTTTCTGGTCCGTGCCGTAGATCTGGGCGAGACGCTCGCGTGTGTTGCGCAGCCCCAGACCCGACGTACCCGTGCCGCCTGCCGCGATGCCCGGCCCATTGTCGCGGACCGTGATCACGAGCCGGCCGCCGCTGCGTCCGGCCCGAATCTCGATCCGTCCGGCGCCTTCGAGGCGATCGACACCGTGCTTGAAGGCGTTCTCCACCAGAGGTTGCAGCAGGAGATTGGGCACCAGCGCCGATTCGACGCCAGCTTCGATGTGCTCCGCAATCTCGAGGCGCCCTGCGAAACGAATCTGCATGATTTCGAGATAGAGCCGGGTGAATTGCAGCTCCCGCTCGAGCGCAATCTCCACCTCGTCGACGCCCTCGAGCGATGCGCGGAGCAGTTCGCTCAATCGGGCGATCATGCGCCGCACGCCGCGCGGGTCGCGCTCCACAAGCGCGGAAACCGCATGCAGCGTATTGAAGAGGAAATGCGGATTGAGCTGCATACGCAGAGCCGCGAGGCGTGCGCCTGCGAGCTGCGCCCGCAACTGTGCAGCTTGCGCCTGCAGCGCAATGGCTTCTTCGCGTCGGGCGCGATAACGCAGGAAATAATCGCGTGCGAAGCCGGCGGCGAGTACGGCGACATAAATAAGGAATTCATTCATGAACCAGAGTCGTCGAACGCGCGCGGCCGGCGCGACCTCGCCCGGACTCAGGCGCACCGCATGCAGCTGCTGAAAGCGCAGAAAGTCCAGGACCATGTCCATGGCAACAGCGACCGCGAGTCCCACGACCAGATAGAGGAGTAGCCGCCGTCCCCAGACGCGACGCTCCACGCTGAAGCGCCCGGCGAGCGAAATGATGAAAGGCGTCAGCGCAGCCCAAAGATAAGAGTCGACGAAGGCCATGGTCACGCGCACCGACTGCGGAATCGGTGATGGCCCACGCACCAGAGGATCGAAGAACGCGTTCGCGGTGCTGAGCAGCGCGATGAGCGTCCAGAACCCAAAGATCAGCAAGTACTCGATCGGACGCAAGGGCATGAGCCGCGTCACGGAGTCGACGCCGCCACGACGTTGCGACTGCAGGACAGGACTGTCGGACGCGGCGTTCACTTGCGGGGTCAGATTTCGCCTACTCGCGGAAGCGGGGCACAAGCATAGGCACGGAGCGCCTCCGGGGCAAAGGTGTTCATGGCGTGAGGCGTGCAGTTCGGAACATAAGAGTGCGGGCCATGACTTGGCGGACACTGCGGTTGCGCTCGCCTGACTAGAATGCCTCCCGCAGCGAGGTTTCGAATGAAGAAAAAACTGAGCATTGCCATTGGCGCCGTCGTACTTGTCGCGATTGCCGTCTATTTCATTTTCGGACGCGGCGGCGCCGATACGACAGCCGAGTTTCGCTTTGCGCCGGTCGAGCGCGGGGATCTCGAAGCGCTCGTTACGGCAACGGGTACGTTGTCCGCGGTGACGACGGTGCAGGTCGGCACGCAAGTTTCGGGACGCATCGATGAGCTCAAGGTCGATTTCAACGATGTAGTGAAGAAGGGCCAGCTGATCGCGCGCATCGATCCCACGCTGCAGCAGCAGGCTGTGCGAGACGCCGAGGCCGGTGTCGAACGCAGCCAGGCGGAGCTCGATCAGTCGCAGCGGGAATACGACCGGAACCTGCAGCTCTTTCAGCGCAAGGTGCTGACGGAAATCGATTTCAACACCGCCAAGTACGGACTCGCGGTCGCCAGAGCGAATCTCAAGTCGGCGCAGGTGACCCTCGACCGCGCGCGTCAGAATCTCTCTTATACGTCGATCTTCGCGCCTATCGACGGCGTCGTGGTCGAGCGCGACGTTGACGTGGGACAGACAGTAGCCGCGAGTCTGGCGGCGCCACAGCTCTTTCTGATCGCGAACGATCTCGCGCATCTGCAAATCCTCGCCTTGGTCGATGAGAGCGATATCGGTCAGATCAAGGATGGTCAGCCGATCCGGTTTTCGGTGCAGGCCTACCCCGCGCAGAAATTCCCCGGCGTCGTGAAGCAGGTGCGGCTGCAGTCGAAGGTTCAGGAAAACGTCGTCAACTACACGGTCGTCGTCGGCGTCGACAATCCCGGTGGCAAGTTGAAACCCGGCATGACGGCCACCGTGGAATTTCTGACCGGGTCGGCCAAGAACGCGCTGCTGGTTTCAAATGCGGCCCTGCGCTTCCGCCCGACGAGCGACATGCTGGCCAAGCTCGCCGCGAGTCGCACCGAGGACGGACAGCAGGCCGGTACCGAAACTGGTCCCGCGGCTGCGGGCGCGAACGGACAGCCGAACGCTCAGCGACGGCAAGGCGGTCAAGGCAATGGCGCCGGCAACGGCGCCGGCGGGCGCAGTGGCAATGGCGGGCGCAGTGGCAATGCCGTCTGGTTTTTCAACGAGGAGGGCAAGCTCGAGCGCGCTCGCGTGACCGTGGGCATTACCGACGGTCAGCGCACGCAGGTCGACTCGCCGCGCCTGAAGGAAGGCATGCAGGTGATTATCGGCAGTTTGCAGGCGGCAACTGCGGCGAGCTCAAGCCCATTCCAATCCGCACAACCGCAGAGCGGCCCGCGCCCGCCCGGTGGCTTCTGAGAGCGGCATGACCGCCCCCCTCGTCGCCATAAAGGGCGTTACCCGCGTCTACTACCTGGGAAGTAACGAGGTGCACGCCCTGCGCGGAATCGACCTCAAGATCGAAGCCGGCGAGATGCTGGCCATCATGGGATCGTCCGGCTCCGGGAAATCGACGCTCATGAACGTGATCGGCTGTCTCGACTCGCCGACGGCGGGTACCTATCTGCTCGATGGAGTGCTCGTCAACGAGCTCGACAAGAACGCGCTCGCGGATCTGCGCAATCAGAAGCTCGGCTTCGTGTTTCAGGGATTCAATCTGCTGGCGCGTACGAGCGCGCTCGACAACGTCGAGCTGCCGCTTCTCTACGATCGGCAGGGGCGTTTCGCCGACACCAAGGCGCTGGCGGCGCAGGCGCTGGCGCGCGTCGGGCTCGCCGATCGTTTCGATCATCAACCGAGCGAGCTCTCCGGCGGTCAGCAGCAGCGCGTCGCCATCGCGCGCGCACTCGTGGTGCAGCCGCGCCTGCTGCTCGCCGACGAGCCGACGGGCAATCTCGATTCGAAGACATCGGTCGACATCATGGCGCTCTTTCAGGAACTGAACGATCAGGGCATCACCATCGTGCTGGTGACGCACGAGCCGGACATGGCGCGTTACGTCAAGCGCTGCGTCGAGATGCGCGACGGCCGCATCATCCGCGATGAACTCGTGCACGACCGCCGCCGCGCCGCCGACGACCTCGCAATGATGACACGGGACGCCACGCTCGCAGCGGCGCCGAGGCTAGCATCATGAATCACGTCATCCTCATCAAGGTCGCGGCGCAGAGCATTCTGCGCAACAAGCTGCGCATGGCCCTCACGATGCTCGGCATCGTGATCGGCGTGGCGGCGGTGCTCGTCATGGTCGCCGTTGGACAGGGCGCGCAATCGCGCATTGCCGATCAAATCAAGAATCTCGGCACCAACCTCATCGTGATCACGC
>Ga0326726_10003734_pt1 | contig 13984 bp, 15 predicted proteins | sample MHFenrmetagenome_2_FD_207603 | JGI IMG/M metagenome (GOLD analysis project Ga0326726, IMG submission 207603) | Lab enriched peat soil microbial communities from Michigan Hollow, Ithaca, NY, United States - MHF15MN | ecosystem: Environmental > Terrestrial > Soil > Wetlands > Peat | place: USA... | reverse complement strand
ACAGCAACTCGTCGACCAGCGCGCCACCGTGAGGGTCGAGGCTATTGTATGGCTCGTCGAGCAGCAGGAGTCGCGGCTGCCGCAGGAAGAGGCGCGCGAGCGACGCGCGCCGCTGCATGCCGGACGAGTAGGTGCGGACGCGCGCGTCGGCCACGTCGGTCAGGCCCACGCGCGCGAGGGATTCCTCGATGATGCGCGCGTTCGGAGCGTCGCCCGACATGCGCTGGGCGAACTCGAGATTTTCGCGCGCCGATAGGTCGCCGTAGAGTCCCGCGCCGTGAGTGAGCATCGCGCTCATCGCGCGGACGTCGTTCGCGTCGCGTTGCAGGTCGGCGCCGAAGATCGTTCCTCGGCCGCGCGTTGGGCTCAAGGCCGTGGCGATCACCCGGAGCAGCGTGGTCTTGCCGCTTCCATTGTGGCCCACGATCGCGACGAGCTCGCCCGGAGGGATCGCCAGCGACACGCCGCGCAGCGCCCAGACGCGACCGAGGCGCTGCGCGATGGCGTCGAGCGCAATCGCGGAACCTCGATCCGTCGTCGCCGGCGTATTGGGACCGGTCAAGAGCGACATGGGACCTCTGCCGGCGCCGTGGCGACATACCGCGGCAAGTGCCGGACAGGGGCGAACCTACGCCCACCCAATTCCGACGTCTGTCGGGCACGAACGCTCGACGCGTGCGGATTTTCCGGACACGGCGAGCTGATCGGCCTTCCGACCCGCGCGCCGCAGGTGCCCATATAAGGAAGTGAGGGGAGGTGCGACACGGCCGTGCATGCCGTCGCGGGCGAGGGTCGGGACTTTCCCGACGCCGTCGTCGGCGCAGTCCGCCTTCACTTCCTCCCTTTCCCGACACCCCCGGAGCGAGGCCTGAGGCAACATCCCGACTGTCATTGCGACGCACTTGCCCGAGGATCACGAGCCAGAAGGAGAGGGCCCCATGCACGCAGAGCGGCACCGAGGCCGCGCAGGAATCGCCGACTTCGACTTCGCGCAATCGCCCTTCGTCGTGATCTGGGAAACGACGCGCGCCTGCGACCTCGCGTGTGTCCACTGCCGCGCCGAAGCCGTGCCCTTCCGGCGCCCCGACGAGCTGTCGACGGACGAAGCGAAGGCGATGCTGCGGCGCGTGCGCGACTTCGGTCGCGTCGTGTTCGTGCTGAGCGGCGGCGACTGCCTCAAGCGACCCGACGTCTACGAGCTGATCGCCTACGGGTTCGAGCTGGGATTGCGCATGGCGGTGACGCCGGCGACGACCAAGCTCGCGAGCCCCGAAGCGATCGGCCGGCTCAAGGACGCCGGCATCGCGCGGCTCGCGGTCAGTCTCGACGGATCGACGCCGGCGATTCACGACGCCTTCCGGCGCGTGGACGGCTCGTTCGAGTGGGGGATGAAGATCCTCGAGGAGTGCCGGCGCATCGGGCTCTCCACGCAGGTGAACACCGTGATCGCCCGCCACAACGTCGACGACTTCGACAACCTGGCGGCGCTGATGAGCCGCCTCGGCATCGTCTTCTGGGAAGTCTTCTTCCTCGTGCCCACGGGACGCGCCAAGCCCGGCGACGTCGCGACGGCGCACGAGTACGAGCGAGTGTTCGAGAAGATGTACGAGCTGTCGAAGCACGCGCCGTTCGACGTGAAGGCAACGGCGGCGCCGCAGTACTCCCGCGTCATCCTCCAGCAGCAGGTGGCCGAGCGGCGGGCCGGCGAGCGGTCGGAGTCGCCGGACACGCTCACGGGCGGCGTGATGTTCTCGCTCTCGGACGGCATCGGACGCGCGCGCAACGTCAACGACGGCGACGGCTTCATGTTCATCAGCCACATCGGCGAGATCATGCCGTCGGGCTTCCTGCCCATCGCCGCCGGCAACGTGCGAACGGACGACCTCGTCTCCGTCTACCGGAACGCGCCGCTCTTTCGCGAGCTGCGCGACCGGTCGAACCTCAAGGGGAAGTGCGGCGTCTGCGAGTTCGTGAACGTCTGCGGAGGCAGCCGCGCCCGCGCCTACGGGATGACGGGCGACTACCTCGAGTCCGATCCGTTCTGCGCGTACGTCTCGCCGCGCTACCGCCGGGTTCACGAAGCCGCGTCGGGTGTGTCATGATCTCCGCGAACGATTCACTCGACGAAGTGATCACCGAGCACCCCGCGGAGGCGCGTCCCGAAGGTCGGGCGGCGCCAACGATCCTCTGCGTCGGCGTATCGCATCGCACGGCTCCCGTGTCGCTGCGCGAGCGGCTCGCGCTCGGCGCCGACGTCGTGTCGTCGGTGTTGTCGCGCTTCGGCTGCGGTGACGACGCGCGTCCTGCCGACGTCAGCGAGCTGGTGATCCTGTCGACGTGCAACCGCCTCGAGCTGTACGCCTCGGGCGGACACCGCGGCGCGGACGCGCTACTCTCGTTGATCGAAGAGCAGACGGGCGTCACGCGGCGCGAGCTCGAGGGCTCGATCTACCGTCTGACGGGCGCGGACGCGGTGCGGCATCTCTGTCGCACGGCGGCCGGCCTCGATTCGATGGTGATCGGCGAGCCGCAGATCCTGGGACAGATCTCATCGGCGTTCGCGGCCGCGGTCGCGCAGCGCGCGGCGGGACACGCTCTGTCGACGCTGTTCCGCGGCGCGATTCGCGCCGGACGCCGCGCTCGTACCGAGACCGGGATCAACCGTCACCCGGCGACCGTCAGCTCGATCGCGGTCAAGCTCGTGAGCGACACGGTCGGCGATCTCGACGCGGCGACGATCGTCGTGCTCGGCGGCGGTGAAATGGCGGAGTTGGCGGTCGCGGCGATGCACCAGCGCGGCGCGCGACGGATCTGCGTCGTGACGCGCACGCCGGCGCACGCCGCCAGGCTCGTCGACGAATTCGGCGTGCGGGTGTCGCCGCTCGAGCGGCTGGAACCCGAGCTGTGCGACGCGGACGTGCTGATCACGTCCACGTCCGCGCCACATCACGTGGTGAGTCGCGAGATGGTCGAGACCGCGATGGTCTTCCACGGCGCGCGGCCACTCGTCATCGTCGACATCGCCATGCCGCGCGACGTCGAGCCGAGCGTGCGCAATCTCGACGGCGTTCGCTACTGGGATCTCGACGACTTGCAGCAGGGCCTGCGCGGCACGCTCTCCGAACGCGAGGCGGAGGTCCCGCACGCGGAACGCGTCGTCGAAGAAGCGGCGGCGAACTGCCTCGCCGACCTGCGACAGCTCGACGTGCAGCCGCTGATCGGCGAGCTGCGTGCCCGTGCCGAGTCGATTCGGCTGGGCGCGATGGATCGCGCGATGCGCGAGCTTCCCGGACTGAGCCTCGCCGAGCGGCGATCGCTCGACGTCTTCTCGCAGTCGCTCGTGAACAAGCTGCTGCACCAACCGATGGTGCGGCTGCGCGAGGAGGCGAAGCGCGGGCAGGCGGCGGGATACGTCATGGCCGTGCGACACCTGTTCGGGCTCGAAGCATGAGCGGTCACATGGTGATCATCGGCGGCGGCATCACGGGACTCGCCGCCCTGGAACATGTGACCCGCGTATCTCCGGAAACGCGCGTCACCCTATTGGAAGCATCGGATCGGCTCGGCGGCCACATTCGCACCCACCGTGCCGGTGGCTACGTGATGGAAGCGGGACCCGACGTGATCCTCACAGCCAAGCCCGCGGCGCTCGAGCTGGCGCGCCGCGTGGGATTGGGCGATCGCATTCAGTCGACGAGCCGCGGCGCGAAGGGGTCATACATCCTCACGCCCGCGGGACTGCGCCGCATTCCCGACGGACTCACGGGCCTGGTGCCGTCGCGGCTCGGGCCCTTCGTCTCGACGCAGCTCTTGTCGCCGCTCGGCAAGGCGCGCGTCGCGCTCGACTACCTGATTCCGCGGCGCCACGACGACGCCGACGAGTCGATCGAACACTTCGTCGTGCGCCGCCTCGGTCGCGAGATGTACGAGCAGCTCGTCGAACCGCTGCTGAGCGGCATCTCGGCCGGCGACGGCGCGCGCCTCAGCATCGGGTCGATGTTCCCGCAGCTGCGCGCGTTCGAGCGCGACCACGGCGGTCTGATTCGCGGCATGCTCGCGAGCCGCCGGGCGTCGAAGAAAGCCGGTGCGTCGCGTCGCGGAGAGGTACCGAGCCCCTTCGCGTCGTTCCCGAACGGGCTGCAGGAACTGACCGAGGCCGTCGAGCAGACAGTGCGGCTTCGCGATCCGGCGCACCAACGTCATGAAGTCGTTCTCAACGCATCGGTCGAGTCGATCACACGGGCGGATCGCGCGGGGTTCGCGGCCGATGGATCGCGGTACGTCGTGACGCTCGCCGGCGGGCGAACCATCGCCGCGGACGCGATCGTCGTCGCGACGCCGGCCCACGCCGCCAGCACGCTCGTCGAGTCCATCGATCCGCTGCTGGCCGACATGCTCGGCGAGATCGAGTACGCGTCGATGGTGACGATGTCACTCGCGTACTCCACTGGGGAAGTACCGCGGCGGCTCGACGCGACAGGCTATGTCGTGCCGCGTGTGATGGGACGACCCATCCTCGCCTGCACCTGGTCGTCGACGAAGTTCGACGGACGCGCGCCCGCGGGCTTGGCGCTGTTCCGCTTGTTCATTGGTGGCGCCGGTCGCGGGCAGCACGGCGAGTCGAACGACGACGATCTCCAGACGCTCGCGTCGGAGGAATTGCGCGAGGTCATGGGCGTAACGGCCGACCCGACGCTCGTGCGCATCGATCGCTTCTGGCGTGCCATGCCGCAGTACACGGTCGGTCATGCGGCACGAATGGCCACGGTCGCCAGCCGGGTCGAGCGCTTGCCGGGCATCGAGCTCGCGGGCGCGGTCTACGGCGGCATTGGCATTCCCGACTGCGTGCGGTCCGGCATCGACGCTTCGCAACGCGCGCTCGCATCGCTTTCCGCGAGCACGCTCACCTCTTTCGCTGTCACCTCATGACCATCCATTCGACGCTCTTCATGCGCGCGGCCCGCGGGCTGCCGGTTTCTCGAACGCCGGTGTGGTTCATGCGCCAGGCCGGTCGCGTGCTCCCTGAGTACCGTGCCGTGCGCGGCGTGCTGTCCCTTCTGGAGATCTGCCGGCGACCCGACGTCTGCGCCGAAGTCACGCTGCAGCCGGTGCGCCGCTTCGGCGTCGACGCGGCGATTCTGTTCGCCGACATCATGCACCCGCTCATCGGCGCCGGGGTGTCGCTCGACATCACCGACGGCGTCGGCCCGGTGATCCACAATCCGGTGTCGACGATGACGGACGTGAAGGCCTTGCGTCAGCTCGAGCCGATCGCCGATCTCCCGTACGTCCTCGAGGCGATCGGTCTCGTCAAAGCGGACCTCGGCGACACGACGCCGCTCATCGGATTCTCCGGCGCGCCGTTCACGCTCGCCGCGTATCTGATCGAAGGCCGCTCGTCGCGCGATTTCGCGCGGACCAAGGCGATGATGTTCGGCGCGCCCGATGTCTGGCATGCGCTGATGGACCGTCTCACCGACATCGTCGTCGCCTACCTTGCGGCGCAGCGCGGCGCCGGCGTGGACGCACTGCAGCTCTTCGACAGCTGGGTGGGCTGCCTGTCGCCGTCCGACTATCAACAGTTCGTGCAGCCGTACACGCGCCGGATCTTCGGCAAGCTCCAAGCGCTCGGCGCGCCGCTCATCCACTTCGGGGTGAACACGGCGACGCTGCTCGGCGAGATGCGCCACGACGGCGCCGACGTCATTGGCGTCGACTGGCGGATTCCGCTCGACGACGCGTGGGCGGTGATCGGCGGCGGCACGTCCATCCAGGGGAACCTCGACCCCGCGGCGTTGCTGGGGTCCCCGGACCTCATCGTTCGGAAGGTGAACGGCGTGCTGCATCGCGCCGGCCATCGCAATGGGCATATCTTCAACCTCGGTCACGGCCTGTTGCCCCAGACCCCGCTCGAGAGCGTGGAGCTGGTCGTCGACACTGTGCACCGGTATGCTTCAGCCCACGCGGCAACCGGGCACGGGCAGCAAGGACCGGAAGCCGAGCGCGAGCTCGTCGCAAGTGGAGGACGTACCGCGTGGTGAACGACCGGGCTGTGCTGCTGATGGCGTATGGAACGCCGGGACGTCTCGAGGACGTCGCGGAGTATTACACGCATATTCGCGGCGGACGCCGTCCTTCCGACGACGCGATCGCGAATCTCCAGGAGCGCTATCGGGCCATCGGCGGCACCACGCCGCTTGGCACCATCACCGAGGCGGTCCGCGCGGGACTCGAGCGCGAGCTGGCGTCCGAAGGACGGGCGCAGCGCGTGTATGTGGGAATGAAGCACTGGCATCCGTTCATCGCCGAGACGATGAAGGCGATGCGCGACGACGGCATCCGACAAGTCACGGCGGTCGCGCTGGCGCCCCACTACTCGCGGCTCAGTGTCGGTGCATACCGGCACGCCGTGGAAGAGGCCCAGCGAGAATTAGGGAATCCGTTCGACATCACGTTCATCGACCGGTGGCACGACGAGCCGAGCTTCATCGTGATGATGGCCGATCGCGTGCGAACGGCGCTGGCCCGTCTCTCGCCTCGGCAGCGCTCGTCGTGCGTGGTCGTGTTCACGGCCCACAGCCTGCCCGAGCGCATTCGCGAGTGGGGCGATCCCTACGAGCGAACGCTCACGGAGAGCAGCGGCGCCGTCGCCGATGCGGCGGGCCTGATCGACTGGCGGTTCGCCTGGCAAAGCGCCGGCGGCAGCTCGGAGCCGTGGATCGGCCCCGACATTCTCGACTACCTCGAGACGCTCGCCGGGCAGGGGTTCAAGACCGTCGTGCAGGTGCCGATCGGCTTCGTCAGCGATCACCTCGAGATTCTCTACGACATCGACGTCGAGGCGGTTCAGACGGCCCGGGTGCTCGGCATGCATCTGATCCGCACCGAGCTTCCGAACGCATCCCCGGAGTTCATTCGCGTTCTCTCATCGGTCGTTGCCCATGCTGAACGTGTCGTGGCGGAGTAGCGGGACGGTGAGCTCCGGCGACGCGGTCGACTGGGCCGACGGTGACGGGCCGACGCTGTGCGCGCTCGCCGTGCTGCCCGCGGGAGCTCGTGTGCGCGTGGTGCGACTCGCTTGCGCGCTCGCGGACGCGGACCGTCTCCGCGTGCTCGGCCTGTTCGAGGGCGCTCACGTTCGCATCGTCGACCGCGGGAGCGGTCTCCTGCTGGATGTCTGCGGCGCCCGCCTGGCGGTTGGGCGGTCGCTGGCCGCCGAGATCATGGTCCGAGTGGTCCCATGACCCATATCACCCGGCCGGCCCGCGCGACCTCCGCACCGCGACCGCGGCCGCACGCGCTGCACGTCGTGCTCGCCGGCAACCCGAACGCCGGCAAGAGCACGCTCTTCAACGCGCTGACCGGCTTGCGCCAGCACGTCGGCAACTTCCCGGGCGTCACGGTGGAGCGGCTCGAGGGCGGCTTCACCTACGACGACGTGCCGGTGACGGTGACCGATCTCCCCGGCGCGTACAGTCTGTCGCCGGAGTCGCCCGACGAGCGCATCGCGGTCGACGTGCTGCTCGGCCGCGCGGCCGGCGTCAGGCACGCGGACGTGATCGTCATCGTCGTGGACGCCGACAACATCGAACGGCACCTCTACTTCGCGAGTGAGATCCTCGAGCTCGGCCGCCCGACGGTGGTCGCGCTCAACCGGATGGACCGTCTCGCCGCCACCGGCACGCGCATCGACATTCCCGAGTTGATCCACGAGCTCGGCGCGGTCGTCGTTCCCGTGGTGGCCACGAAAGGCGAAGGCATCGAGCATCTGCGCCGCGCCATCTCGCTGGCTCCCACGCTGCCGCCGCCGTCGACGCTCGTCGGCGCGAACGGCGCGAACGCGCGCTACGCGTGGATCTCGCGCGTGCTCGACGCCTGCGTCATTCGGCCGGAACGCGGCGCGCGCACGCCGAGCGACCGCGTCGACCGCGTCGCGCTGCATCCCGTGACGGGGCCGCTCGTCTTCGTCGGTCTCATGCTCCTGGTCTTCCAGGCGATGTTCTCCTGGTCGCGACCGCTCATGCAAGCGATTCAATCGCTCGTCGGCGGGGCGGGGAACGCGGTGCTCGCCGGCCTTCCGGCTGGCGATCTGCGCAGTCTGCTCGCCGACGGCGTGGTGGCCGGCGTGGGGAACGTGCTCGTGTTCCTGCCGCAGATCACCATCCTCTTCCTGTTCATCGGCGTGCTCGAGGACAGCGGCTACATGGCCCGCGCCGCGTTCGTCATGGATCGCTTCATGCGGCCCGTCGGCCTGCACGGACGAAGCTTCATTCCGCTGATCTCGGGGTATGCGTGCGCCGTCCCGGCGATCCTCGGCACGCGCACGATCAAGGACGACAAGCAGCGTCTGGCGACGATCATCGTCGTGCCGATGATCAGCTGCTCGGCGCGGCTGCCTGTGTACACGCTGCTCATCGGGGCGTTCGTGCCATCGATCGCGGTGGCGAACGGGTGGCTCAACCTCCAGGGGTTGACCCTTCTATTGATGTACGTCGCCGGAACGGTGGGCGCGCTCGCCACGGCGGCGCTCTTCCGCCAGACGCTGCTCCGCGCACCGACCCGCGCGCTGATTCTCGAGCTGCCGCCCTATAGCCTTCCGAACGCGAGAGTGATCGCGATGTCGGTGTGGCAGCGCGTGCGAGTGTTCCTCAAGCGCGCGGGCACGGTGATTCTCGCCGCGTCGGTCCTCCTCTGGGCCGCGTCGCACTTCCCGCGACCCGCATCGGCGGACTCCCGCGCCGAGTCGCGCCTCTCGCAATCGGCGCTGGGCCATGTTGGACACGTGCTCGAGCCGGCCGTGCGCCCGCTCGGCTACGACTGGAAGATCGGCGTATCGATCGTGTCGTCGTTCGCGGCGCGCGAGGTGTTCGTGAGCTCGATGTCGACCATTTATGGAATGGGCGACGGCAGCGAGTCCGGCGCGCTCCAAGACCGTTTGCGCACCGCGACGAAAGACGACGGAACGCTGGCGTATACGCCGCTCGTCGCGATCAGCCTCATGGCGTTCTACGTCTTCGCGCTGATGTGCACGAGCACGGTCGCCGTGACGTTCCGCGAGTGCGGCGGCGGAGCGAAGGGGCTCGCGTGGATCGTGCTGCAATTCACGTTCATGCTGGCGCTGGCGTATGGCGCGGCGCTGGCCGTCTATCACGGCGGACTCGCCGCGGGCTGGACGGGAGCATGAGAGTGCTCGCGTCGCTCGACGGTCTGGTCGTCGCGACCGCGGTCGCTGGGGCGCTGTTCTATTTCCTGCGGCGCGTGTGGAGATCGGTGGCCCAGGCGCGGAAGCAGCATGACGGATGCGGGCCGAATTGCGATTGCGGGTAGAGGGAAGTGGGAAGAGGGTCACCCGCCGCCATCGTGTCCCTCCTGAGAATCGCCCGTCTGCACACGTAGGAGAGCGACGGCGACGACCGCGACCCACAGCAGGAACCCTCCCACGCTGATCCGCTCCCACACCCCGATCAACGGTGTGGGCAGATTTGACGAGATACCTGGCGCGTCGAGTCCAGTGAGGACGCCGGACACGAGGACGATCGCGAGGGTCGCGATGGAATAGAGGCGGAACCGCCGTCCGAACGCCGCTGCCGCGAATCCAATCGCGAGCAGCATGAGCAGAACGGTCACCATTCCAAGAGCGATGTGCATGGTATCGCTCAGCGTGCCGCCACCCGCCGCCAGCGTCTCACGGAGGTGCATCGGCGCAAATGGCCAGACGAGGCCGAGGGCGCCGTACGCAATGATCAAGCTTCCGGCGATGCGCAGAGAGCGAGCACGGCCAGCCGATCTCGTGACGCCCCATCCGAACGCCGTCACGAGCACCGTGTAGAGAGCGGCCAGCACCGCCCAGAGCGGTCGCGTCGGAGCGCCGATCGCGGACAGCTCGCTGATCGTCTGGGACACCGAGCTGTAGCTCGGCCACTGCATTGCCACGAGGACGTTCATCGCGGCGTAGAGCAGCGACGAGAGGATGCCGCAGATGAGCAAGATCTGTCGTAGCGCGCTCGTGCTCCGAATCGGCTGCGCGGTTCGGCCGGGTCGTTGTGCGATTCCGATGGCGGTCATGTCGCCCTCCTCGACGCTGCCGCGCCTGAGGCGCGGATCTGCTCAAAGGTCGTGCGGGGGGCGCTCACTGTATGTCGGACGGGCTGCGGACGGTGAGTCGGACCGCTCCCGACTAGCGAGTCGTGAGCGCGTGGTGGCGAATCCGGTGCTTCCCGCTCCACAACGGTTGTCCGGCGGCTGGCGCGCGGATATCACGCTTCGAGCGTTGGTGCGTATGCTGCGTGGTGAGTGGTTGGCACTCAGCGGCGCTTAAGAGTGCTCGCGAAGCGAGCACAATTCAATCACCCTTTGACAGCTTCACCGTTCATCAGCGCGCAGGCGCGCCAGGCGCTTGCTGGGGCCATACGAGAATGAGCACGGAACTGACGAGGGCGAGCGATCCGTAGATCATCGCCAGTGCCGTCCGGTCGCGGCTCCACAGGGCCGCGGCAGCAAGGAGGAAGACGATCAGGCCGAGGAAGGCGCGCCCAAACGCCCCGGTGGAAATCCGCGCTTTCGGCGAGATGAAGAGCCCCCAGACGACAGCGACGATACTGGGCAAGGCGATCGCCAGCCCAATCCGACTGACGCGCCCGGTTGCCGTCGTAGCGCCCCAGTAGGAAACCGCGGCCAAGGCGGACAGCTCGAGGAGGAAGCGAAGCGCGAGATTGCCTACGCGAAGAACATCCATGTCGAGAACCATGTTGTCGCGGCCCGAGTTCCGCCGCCGGCGGCAACGATTGTTAGCCGGCACTCGGCCAGTATAACTATAGTAGCTATACTACGAGTAGCCTAGGAGGCTGGTATGGTGCGACGCCAGACGCTCAAGAGGATCGGTGGCTCGGTGGCGACGGTTCTGCCCAAGACGATGCTGGATCGCTTCCATCTCGACGCCGGTGATGACGTGTATGTGGTAGAGACAAGCGAAGGTTTGCTCATCACGCCGTTCGACCCAGACTTCGCTGACGCGATGACCGCCTACGTCCGCGGCGCGAAGAAGTTCCGGAACGCACTGCGCAAGCTGGCGCGATAGCGGTGGCGACCCGGCGACGGGAGCCACGGTGGGTGACGCGTCAGATGCTCGACGCGATCCACCAGGCGCAGCTGCGCGAGCACGGCGGGACGCCGGGTGTGCGCGAGGAAGGATTGATAGAGTCAGCGCCCGCTCGGCCACAACACAAATTCGCAAACGCGAAGAAGGTAGACTGGGCGACGCTTGCCGCCGCGTACGCCTTTGATCTGTCGAAGAACCACGGATTCGTCGACGGGAACAAGCGAGTCGCGTTTGTCGCCGCCTACGTGTTTCTCGGGCTCAACGGGTATGACCTCGACGCGACGGAGCCTGAGGTCGTCGCCACAATGGAGGCTGTTGCGACGAGCAACGTCACCGAGGCCGCTCTGGCGAAATGGTTCCGTACGCGGATCCAGCCTATCCAAGAATAGGTGCTCGGGTGCCGGCGAGACGCCCGAGGCAACTCGCAAGCGAGTCAAATAGATCTGCCACGCCGCGACCTGACCTATCTGATTTTTGTCGCCGGCCGATCCCGGCGGTATTGATGCAAGACGAGCCCCGTCACGGCACCAGTCGGGTCTCGAGTAAACGTGACTTGTGCATCCACCTCGTTGGCGAAGAAGTCTGAGGGAGTCTCGGGCCAGAGGCGCACTGCCGTTCCTCCGAGAGTGGATGTGATCGACAGCGCGCCGTCGCGTATGGTGATGACGAGCGCAACGCCCTTCGCAAGTTCGTACGTGCCGATGTACGGGGTCAGCGTGGACATCGGCACCTCGATTGCCGTCCGTCGTCTCGGCGGAAGCGCCGAAGGCGGGACCAAGCCGACCAATCGCATGTAGGCAGAGATCTGGCTGTAGTGTTCCGCCAGATCGGTCTCGAACGCGAGCAGCGTGCTTGCGAGCGCGGCAGAATTGAGCTCCGTCACCTGCTCGAGTGCGGCGTCGCAGAAGCGGAGCGACGCCTCGAGACGTGCGACGAGAGTGTCCTTCGGCCAGCGGGCCTTGAGCGTGTCCGCCAAGGAATCCTTCGCCGTCGCAGGATGTTTGATGGTCCCGAGGCGTTCGCAGAGCCCATAGTTCGCGTTTTCGAGGTGCTGCGCAATGTACCCGACGGTTTGCTGCACGGGGGTCGGGCGATAATCGTAGCGAGCTGCGGGAATGGAATCGAACGCCGCGACCAGGCGGCTGCCGAAGATGTCGGCGAATCTCACGAACTGAAACACGACACCAGTCGGTGACTCGCGCGGAGCCGCGGACTGAGCGTCGACGAACGTGGGGAGTAGGAGCGGGGCAATGACGAAAGGACGAAGACGCATATGGCTCGGAAGGCTGTTGCCGCGGACTCCTACACACTACTCAGGAAGCTGTTCCGACGGCACTCATCCAGGCGCGATGCGCTACTGTGTCGCCCGCCGGCTTCAGCGTTCGTTACGTAGCGCGGGAGGCGATTGCGTCTTGAGCGCGCCCTCGATGCGCTGGAGGCGCTGAAGCACTTCGACCTGGCCTTGCTGTAGCTCGCGAAGCGTGCCGAGTCCCCAGAGAAACGCGACGATCAACACAAGCCCCAATATCCCTCCGACGGCGACTTCCATCGATGGCTCCGAAACGTGTGGGTGACGAGCAACGGCAGGTGCGGCTACCTAACGCTCGAGCTCAAGTGCCAAGCGAATGCATAAAATGCAGCGCAGCAGGCGCTGCTGCCATTGGTCAGCGAGCCTGCGGATAGCTGCTTGCGTGCGTCCGCAGCGAGAGTCGTATCTCGGGACGCAGCGTCACGCTTCCCACGCGGAGCACCCGCACTGGCTGCACCGCTCCCCACTCCTTACTTGCGGGAGCCGCCGCGCCAAAGAGGAGGCCGCTTGCCGCACCGATCACGATGCCGCCGATGGTCATCAAGCCAACGGCGAGCCGGCCATCGTCGCACGGGTCGCTGACGCAGCCGTCGCCAGCGGCGAGCCGCGCGACGATCCCGCCGATCGCTGCTCCACTCGCGAATCCAATGGCAACGTGCTTCCATCGGGAGCCGTGGTCGACGTGCAGGGCGCTGACCGCGCCGTTGTATGTCCCGAGCGGGCACGTGCCAACGGGAGAGAGGAGGAGCGTGTCGCGGGCCGCTTGGACGACCCTTGATTCGCAGCGGAGAGGATCCGCGGAGTTGGCCGTGAGTGGGACGATGGCGCGGACTCGCGTTCCGGCGGTGAGCGTCGGCGTCTCTTGCGCTCGCACGATGGTCGAGCACAACAGCGCCGGTGCGACAGCGCGGACTGCCCAGTACCAGACGGTCATTCTTCGTGTCTCGTTGCTGGGCTCGAATGGGTTCGGATGAGAGTTCTCACGTCACGCCAGCCGTACGAGCCGCCGAACTGCCCGCGATCGTCGAGGAGGCGCTCGCCTCCCATATGGTCGTAGAAGGCCAGCGTCGGGTTGCTGAGTTCCGCAAAGAGGATGAACGAGTGGATGCCGCGTTCGACGAACCGTTGCGCCGTCTCCACCATCATCCGTCGACCCAGGCCCAGTCCATGGTATTCCCAGCGCAAGTAGATCTTGCTCAACTCACCCGCGAACTCGCCCTCGTGCGGCCGGCCCCAGGTGAATCCGATCAGTCGTCCGTTCCGGTCCTCGAGGACGAGTACGAAGTCGCGTCGGTCTTCCTTGGCGAACACCTGGTTCCACTGCCACGTACGCGTCGCGATCGTCGGTCCGCGCGTGGTGTTGTATGTTGCGTTCCAGGTCGCGACGTGCAATTCCGCCAGCGCCGGGATGTCCGCCGCAACCGCATCGCGGAAGATGATCGAGTCTAGCGGCTCGTCTCGTTCACGAAGCTTGCGGGCATTCGCTTCACGCGTTGGCCGCGTTCGCGCGTTGATCCAGCGCTTCAGGGCGGCGGCGCGCCGGATTAGACGATCCCGGACGGTGAGCCGCGGTGGCG
>Ga0326726_10003733_pt1 | contig 13987 bp, 12 predicted proteins | sample MHFenrmetagenome_2_FD_207603 | JGI IMG/M metagenome (GOLD analysis project Ga0326726, IMG submission 207603) | Lab enriched peat soil microbial communities from Michigan Hollow, Ithaca, NY, United States - MHF15MN | ecosystem: Environmental > Terrestrial > Soil > Wetlands > Peat | place: USA... | reverse complement strand
TAAAGGCTACGGCTTGCACGGGTAGGCCGCCGTGAGCGCGAGGAACACGAGCAGGTGCGCATCCTCCTGCAGGCGGTCCGGGTGGGATTGAAGGTAGTCGACCACGACTGGAACGCCCTGGCCCCCTGAAAAGCCCGCGGGGAGGCAGAACCACATGTCCTTCGCCTCGCGCCACGACGCCCAGGCATGGCCCCAGACGAAACCCTCGATGAATCCAAGGCAGGCCTGAGCGTCGGCCCGCTCGCTGGAGTTCAATCCGTCCAACCCGCCTTGATCGGCCAGGCGCCGCGCCGGTTCGCAGCGGGCCAGCAGCCGTGTGCCCGGCTCCTTGCCCATACCGTCTTGGGCCAGCGCGGGCGGGGTTGAGCCAAAGGCCAGCGCAGCGGCCAGCGCGTATGCCATTTTCGCAACGTCATTCATTGCTCTGATCCGGACTCGTGGTCGGCGGTCAGCAGGTCCCCACGAAAGCGACGCCAAGCGCGGTCGCCGGAGAATCCGGGGTTCCGCAAGCCGCTCTGCCGGCGCTCGGTCGCCCCTTGAAAACCTTTTGGCCTGCCCCAATCCATCTGGCGGGCTGGCGATCTTCGCCGCCCACATCCGTCAATCAGACAAGTCATCGGGAGTTTTGCGTTATGAAGATTCGTCCGATACACGATCGCGTCATCGTCAAGCGGCTGGAAGAGGAGCGGAAGACCGCTTCTGGTATCGTCATCCCCGACACGGCAGCCGAGAAGCCCGATACGGGCGAGGTGGTTGCGGTGGGCAAGGGCAAAGTCACCGAGGAAGGCAAGGTCCTGCCATTGTCGGTGAAGGTCGGAGACAAAGTCCTGTTCGGCAAGTATTCCGGGCAGACCGTCAAACTGCATGGTGAAGAGCTGCTCGTGATGCGCGAGGAAGACATCATGGGTGTGTTCGAGAACGCGTAACAAGTGTCTGGAGACAAATATGGCAGCCAAGGAAGTCAAGTTCCACGATTCTGCCCGCAACCGCATCGTCGCGGGCGTAAACATTCTCGCCGACGCCGTCAAGGTGACGCTAGGCCCTAAAGGTCGCAACGTTGTGCTGGAGAAATCCTGGGGCGCTCCCACCGTCACCAAGGACGGCGTCTCGGTCGCCAAGGAGATCGAGCTCAAGGACAAGTTCGAGAACATGGGCGCCCAGATGCTGAAGGAGGTTGCCAGCAAGACCTCCGACGTCGCGGGTGACGGCACCACCACCGCGACAGTACTGGCCCAGTCCATCGTGCAGGAGGGAATGAAGTATGTCGCTGCCGGCATGAACCCGATGGACCTCAAGCGCGGCATCGAGAAGGCGGTGAACGCCGTCGTCGACGAGATCAAGAAGATCTCCAAGCCCGTCACCACCAACAAGGAAATTGCCCAGGTCGGGGCGATCTCGGCCAACGCCGACGAGGCCGTGGGCAAGATCATCGCCGAAGCCATGGAAAAGGTCGGCAAGGAAGGGGTGATCACGGTCGAGGACGGCAAGAGCCTCAACAACGAACTGGAAGTGGTCGAAGGCATGCAGTTCGATCGCGGCTACCTTTCCCCCTACTTTATCAACAACCCGGACAAGCAGATCTGCGTCCTGGAGGAGCCCTATATCCTGTTTCACGACAAGAAGATCTCGGCTATCCGCGATCTGCTCCCGGTGCTCGAGCACGTTGCCAAGGCCGGCAAGCCGCTGCTGATCGTGGCCGAAGAGGTCGAGGGAGAAGCTCTGGCCACACTGGTGGTAAACAACATCCGTGGCATCCTCAAGACCTGCGCGGTGAAGGCCCCGGGCTTCGGCGACCGCCGCAAGGCCATGCTGGAAGACATGGCGATCCTCACCGGCGGCACCGTGATCAGCGACGAGCTCGGCCTCAAGCTGGAGAACGCGACCCTCAATGACCTCGGCCGCGCCAAACGCGTGGAGGTGGGCAAGGAAGAAACCACCATTATCGACGGCGCCGGGGACAAGAAGGCGATCGAGGGCCGCATCAAGTCCATCCGCCAGCAGATCGAAGAGACCACGTCCGACTACGACAAGGAAAAGCTCCAGGAGCGGGTAGCCAAGTTGGCTGGCGGCGTCGCGGTGATCAAGGTCGGGGCTGCCACGGAAGTCGAGATGAAAGAAAAGAAGGCGCGCGTGGAAGACGCACTACACGCGACCCGCGCCGCGGTGGAAGAAGGTGTGGTTCCTGGGGGCGGTGTGGCTCTGCTGCGTGCGCGCCAGGCGATCGCCAACATCAAGGGCGCCAACCACGACCAGGATGCCGGCATCAAGATCGTGCTGCGTGCGCTGGAAGAGCCGCTACGCCAGATCGTAGCCAACACAGGGGACGAGCCGTCGGTCGTGATCTCGAAGGTGCTGGAGCGAAAGGGCAGCTACGGCTGGAATGCTGCGACCGGCGAATACGGCGACCTGGTGCAGATGGGCGTGATCGACCCGACCAAGGTGACTCGTTACGCGCTCCAGAACGCGGCTTCGGTCGCCGGGCTGATCCTCACCACCGATGCCATGGTGGCTGAGCTTCCCAAGGACGAGAAGCCGGCGCCGATGCCGCACGGCGGCGACATGGATTATTGATCTAGCCGCAGACTAATCGAGACCCCGCTGTGGCGGGGTCTTTTTTTTCCGGTGCCGTTGCTGGGAGCCTTGCGCGTCAGCGTCGCCGACCGCCGCCGTTGGTCTTCGGCCGCGCCTCGTTCACGCGCAACGGCTGACCGTGAAACTCCTTGCCGTTGAGCCCCGCAATGGCGGCCAGCGAGTGCGCCTTGCCGGGCATCTCGATGAAGCCGAAGCCCTTGGAGGCGCCGGTAAACATCTCACGCACGACTTGAACCGACTTGACGTCTCCGAACGCCTTGAATGCTTCCGTCAGTTCGGCTTCGGTGGTTTGCGGTGCGAGGTTGCCGACGAAGATGTTCATCTGGGACTCCTGGGTTGTCGTTGGTCGATGCTGAGTGTTGTGGTTGTCACGGGGTGGGGTGGATCTCGAGCCTGCTATCGTGGGTTGCGCGGACCGCTGCCGAGCAGAGCCGACACGGACCGGGCTCGCTGCCGGGGCACGCCCCCAATCCGCTTGCGTACCCCGGGCTGATGCTTGGTCATACGCGACGCCGGATCACTTTCCCAGCGGGCAGCGTTGGTGTCGCGAGAACGCCGCTTGGGTCCTCCCGGCGCCTTGTTCCCCTGGGTGGTCCGGCCCTGCGAGGCCGTGCGCTCCTCGCTCGAATTGCGGCGCGGTCCCGCAGTGCCCCGTCGCTCTAGCGGCGTAGCACGATCCTCGGCTTGCGGGGGACGGGTGCTCGGTCGGCCGGGTTCGAAGCCTGCGATCACCCTGCGCTCCACTCGGCGCCGAAGCAGGCGCTCGATGCCGTCCATCAGGCCTTGCTCCTCCGCGCACACCAGCGACACAGCCTCCCCCGTGCAACCCGCCCGGCCAGTGCGGCCAATGCGGTGAACGTAGTCCTCCGGCACGTGCGGAAGGTCAAAATTGACCACGTGTGGGAGCTCTTCGATATCCAGTCCGCGCGCGGCGATATCCGTAGCCACTAGCACGCGCATCTCGCCACGCTTGAAATCCGCCAGGCTGCGCGTACGCCGCGACTGGCTCTTGTTGCCGTGAATGGCGTCGGCCTCGATGCCATCTCGCGCCAGCTGCTGGGCCAGGCGGTTCGCGCCATGCTTGGTGCGGGTGAAGACCAGGACCTGCTTCCAGTCTCCGCGCGCGATCAGATGCGCCAGCAGCTCCCGCTTGCGCCCCGAGTCGACCGGATGCGCGACCTGCGCCACCAGATCCGGTGGAGCGTTGCGCGTGGCCGCATCGATCACCGCCGGTGCGTGCAGGAATGCTCCGGCCAGCGCTCGGATCTCGTCCGAGAGGGTGGCCGAGAACAAGAGGTTCTGGCGCTTCGCCGGCAGCAGGCCGAGGATGCGCCGGATGTCGCGGATGAATCCGAGATCGAGCATGCGGTCGGCTTCGTCGAGCACCAGGATCTCGACCTGGGAAAGATCCACCGTTCGCTGCTGCACGTGGTCGAGTAGGCGGCCGGGCGTGGCCACCACCACGTCAACGCCGGACCGCAGCGCTTTGACCTGGGGAATGATGCTGACCCCACCATAGATGGCCGCGGTCCGCAACGGGAGATACTTTCCATAGACGCTAATGGCCTCTTCCACCTGGGCCGCGAGCTCACGCGTTGGCGCCAGGATCAGCGCACGAGGCTTCGAGCCGCGCTGGGGTGCGAGCCGCTGTAGCAGAGGCAACGCGAAGCCCGCGGTCTTGCCGGTGCCCGTCTGCGCCGCCGCCATGAGATCGCGGCCCTCGAGGACGAGCGGAACGGCCTGCACTTGAACGGCCGTGGGCTCGGCGTACCCTTGTTCGGCGACGGCGCGCAGCAGCTCGGCCGTCAGACCGAGATTCGAAAACGATGAAGTAATGAAAATCTCCTGAGCACGGCCTGCTGCGGGCTTGACGCCTTCAGAACCGGTTCAGGCAGATGCGGTTGCAGTTGAGGGATTCGAGGACTGCTCTTGACCACGAAGGGGACGAGTCGCGGACCGGATGACGCGAGTGCAAATCCCCGGCCGGAACTATACACGGCCCCTTGGAGAAAGTCCCGGGGTTTTTTGCGTACTGAGTCGCGAAAAGCAGGCGAAGAGCGCAGCGGGAGCTGCACCGGAAACACTGCCCCGGGCTGGAGTCTTCGCACAAAAGTATACTGCCGCGTGGCATCGTGTCGAGAAGACCGCTCGCGTCTGGTTGCTTCACGCTGCGTCGCGTCCGCGCGGCGGGCTTCGTCGGGCACACCAACCCGGTCAAGGCCCACCATTGAAAGGGGATCGAATGAGCCGCTTTGTCATCACCGTCGCCTTTGACCTGCACGAGGGCGCGCTGCACGAATTCCTGCCGATGATCGTCGAAAACGCAAACCGTTCGCGCTCCGTGGAGCCGGGTTGCGAACGCTTCGATGTGCTGGTGCCCAGGGATTCCGTCAATCAGGTGTTCCTGTACGAGATCTACAAGGACAAGGCGGCATTCGATGAGCACCTGAGAGCCAGGCACTTCCTGGATTTCAACAGCGCGTCTGCGCGTCTGGTCAAAGCCAAGAAGATCGTCGAATACGGCCTCGAGAACGACACAGGCGAGCCGGCCCGCCGTTGAGGTCCTGGTCCGCGTCGGCAACTCCGAGGAGGCGATTGGTCCCACGCCTGGTCCTGCTCCACGGGCTGGTCTCGCTGCTTGTGTGCGGGACTGGCATGGCCCAATCGCCCAAGCAGATCAACCAACGGGCGGACCCGCTGGTGCGCTCGCTCGAGGCGCTCTACGCCAAGTCCATGGAGGTAGCGCTTACCGGAGACCTCGATGCCTACTGGCGCTTGCGCACGACCGGGTCCCGCGATCGCCCTCCCATGCTCACCCGCGAGCGGCTTCCGCTGTTTGCGCGGATGCTGCCTCCGCTGGACTCGCTTAGTTTCGTGCACCTGGACACCACAGGCAAGATGGCGCGCGCGCTGTATCGCTGGCCGCGCGCGGACATGACGCGCTACACGGTCATCGTGTATCTGCTCGAGCAAGGCGCGTGGAGGATCGACTCCATTCTGGTAAAGACGGATCCGGTCAGCAATCCACGCGAAGCCGAGATGATGGAGAAACTGCGCCGCCGCGCGCAAGACGCGGCCGCATCGCAATGACGCTCCACGACCGACGGGATCCGGTGGTCCGGAACAGGGTGGCCGTGAACGCTGGCTTTGCGGCTCCGGCCGCTGCCGGACAACCGGCCGCCAGGCCTGCGCCGTGCTCATCGTCTTTCGCGCGCGCAGTGCGGATACAGCTCCACAATCATAAACTTATGTCAGTGGATGAGGTTGAAGTGAGGCGCGCTGGCGCACTGATTGCGTGCCCTGCGTCTGGATGGCGCACTGGCCGCGAGGCGGCGTGATACTTGGGCTCCCCTCGGGGGCTCGCCGCCGTAAGGACCGTGCAAGCCAGGCGATGCGTCGCAACTACCTGCCAGCACTGGTGAAAGTCGCCCGACAGGGGTAGGATGCGCGGTACTTAGAAGCCAGCACACCGGCTCCGCGCTATTCGCGACCGGCGCGGCGAAGTGCGCACGCGGAAAAACAAGGTGGATGCCAAGAAGAAGGAGAGCGTTTGAACCCGACAGACATTAAACGACCAGACTACTTTCACAAGGTCGTCGACTGCCAGTGGGCCTGCCCGGCCCATACTCCTGTTCCTGAATACATCCGGTTGATCGCAGCAGGCCACTACAGCGAAGCCTACCTGATCAACTGGAAGTCCAATGTCTTCCCAGGCATCTTGGGGCGAACCTGCGACCGGCCCTGCGAGCCCGCCTGCCGCCGTGGCCGGGTCGAGGAAGGGCAGGCGCAGAAATCCGAGCCGGTTGCCATCTGTCGTCTGAAGCGCGTGGCCGCCGACTACAAGGACGACATCCGGGATCGCCTGCCCAAACCCGCCAAGTCGAAGAACGGCAAGCGCGTCGCGTGCATCGGCGCCGGCCCCGCGTCGCTCACCCTGGCGCGAGACCTGCTGCCGCTCGGCTACGAGGTCGTGATTTACGAAGCCGATCCGTTCGCGGGCGGGATGATGCGTACCCAGATCCCGAAATTCCGCCTGCCCGAGACCGTGATCGACGAAGAGGTGGGCTACATCCTGGATCTGCAGCCGGAGCTGCGCACCGGGCAACGAGTGACGAGCATGAAGGCGCTGCTCGAAGAAGACTACGATGCCGTCTTCGTGGGCTGCGGCGCACCACGCGGGCGCGACCTCACGATTCCTGGCCGCAAGGAAGCGGCGGCCCACGTTCATATCGGCATCGACTGGCTGTCGAGCGTGTCCTTCGGACACGTGGAGCGCATCGGCAAGCGCGTCATCGTACTTGGAGGTGGCAACACAGCGATGGACTGCTGCCGGTCTTCCAAGCGTCTAGGCGGCGAGGACGTGCGTGTGGTCGTGCGCTCGGGCTTCGACGAGATGAAGGCCTCCGCCTGGGAAAAGGAGGACGCAATGCACGAGGGGATCCCAATCCTCAACTACCTCGTGCCCAAGACTTTCACGCACAACGCAGGCCGGCTCACTGGGGTGGTGTTCGAGAAGGTCAAGCCGGTGCATGACGACTACGGCCACCGCAATCTGGTACCTACAGGCGAGCCAGAGCTGCACCTGGAGTGCGACGACGTGCTGGTAGCCATCGGTCAAGAGAACGCTTTCCCGTGGATCGAGCGCGACGTCGGGATTGACTTCAACAAGGCCGGTATGCCGGTGGTGGACTCCGCGACCATGCAGTCCACCCTCCCACGGGTCTTCTTTGGCGGTGACGCCGCCTTCGGACCGAAGAACATCATCTGGGCCGTCGCTCACGGTCACGATGCCGCCATCTCCATCGACAAGCTCTGCCATGGCGAGGACGTGCACGGCCGACCCGCTCCGCATGTCAGCCTCACGTCGCAGAAGATGGGCATCCACGAATGGAGCTACGATAGCGAGATCTCCGAGGACAAGCGCTACCGCGTGCCGCTCAAGGACGCCCGCATCACCCTCAAGGACATTAAAGTCGAGGTCGAGCTGGGCTTCGACCCCAAGCTCGCCTTCGCCGAGGCACAGCGCTGCCTCAACTGCGACGTGCAGACCGTGTTCACAGACAAGCTGTGCATCGAGTGCGATGCTTGCGTCGACATCTGTCCGATGGACTGTATCAACTTCACAGAGAACAGCGGCGAGCCGGACTTGCGGAGGCAGTTGCGAGCGCCGGCCAAGAATCTGACCCAGGACCTGTACGTCTCAGGTGCGCTCAAGACCGGCCGCATCATGGCCAAGGACGAGGACCTGTGCCTGCACTGCGGGCTGTGCGCCGAGCGCTGCCCGACCGGCGCCTGGGACATGCAGAAGTTTTTCCTGGACATGACCAACGCGGGCCCCGCATGCCGGAATCAGCGCAAGAAAGTAGGCCACCCCGCCTGAGGAACCGCGACAAGAGCCTCCGCAGGGCTGAATTCTCGGGAGCCAGCGCGCCCGCCAGTTTCGATAAGACGCATGCCACCTGAATCTCAAATCCGTACCAACGACTTCGTCATCAAGTTCGCGAACGTCAACGGCTCCGGCTCGGCCTCCGCCAACATCTTGTTCGCCAAGTCCATCCTGCGCATGGGCGTGCCGGTGAGCCCGCGCAACATCTTCCCGTCCAATATCCAGGGTCTGCCGACCTGGTACGAGGTACGCGTGTCCGAGGCCGGCTATCTTGGGCGGCGGGGCGGGGTCGATCTCATGGTGGCCATGAATCCCCAGACCTGGGACAAGGACCTGGGCGAGATCGAGCCCGGCGGGTACCTGTTCTACGATTCCACCAGACCGCTGCCCGACTCCAAGTTCCGCGACGATATTCACGTCGTGGGCATGCCGCTCACCGAGATCTGCAACCGCGAGTACAACGACGCGCGTTTGCGACAGCTGTTCAAGAACATCATTTACGTAGGGGCCCTTGCCGCCCTGATCGACGTAGACCTGCGCGAACTCGAGAAGCTGATCGGCGAACAGTACAAAGGCAAGGAGAAACTGCTCGAGCCCAACATCAAAGCTTTGTACATGGGTCGCGACTACGCCGCGAGCTACCTCCCCTCGATCGGACTCAAGGTCAAGCGTACCAACGCTGTCGGCAACAAGATTTTCCTGGAGGGAAACAGCGCCGCGGCGCTGGGGTGCGTGTACGCGGGGGCGACGGTCGCCGCCTGGTACCCCATCACGCCCTCATCTTCGTTGGCCGAGTCTTTCAGCCGCCACTGCCGCAACTACCGCCACGACGCAGAGACCGGCAAGGCGCGTTACGCCGTCATCCAGGCCGAGGACGAGCTCGCCTCCATCGGCATCGTCATCGGCGCATCCTGGAACGGCGCACGTGCGTTCACTTGCACCTCCGGGCCCGGCGTCTCGCTGATGCAGGAGTTCATCGGGCTAGCTTACTTCGCCGAGGTCCCGGCAGTGATATTCGATGTGCAGCGCGGAGGTCCCTCTACCGGCATGCCTACGCGCACGCAGCAGTCGGATGTCTTGGCCTGCGCCTACGCCTCGCATGGCGACACCAAGCATGTCCTGCTGTTCCCGGAAGACCCGAAGGAATGTTTCGACTTCGCCGCGCAGGCCTTCGATCTCGCGGAGCGGCTACAGACGCCGACCTTCGTATTGATGGACCTGGACATCGGGATGAACGAGCGCCTGTGCGAACCGCTGGCCTGGGATGACGCGCGACGCTACGACCGTGGCAAGCTCATGACCGCCCAGGACTTGGAAGCCGGCAAGGAGTTCGGCCGCTACCTCGACGTGGATGGCGACGGCATTGCTTACCGCACCTACCCCGGCACGCACCCGACGCGCGGCGCCTATTTCACGCGCGGCACCACGAAGGATCGCTTCGCGCGCTACAGCGAAGCCGGGCCAGACTACGTGGACAACATGCAGCGTCTGCTGCGCAAATTCGAGACGGCGAAGGAGCTGTTGCCAAGACCAGTCCTGCGACCGGCGCGGCACTCGACGCGGCTCGGCGTGATCTACTTCGGCTCGACGAGCCCCGCCATGCACGAGGCACTGGACGCCTTGCAGCGCGATGGCGTGCAGCTTGACGCGTTGCGCGTACGCGCGTTCCCATTCCAGGACGAGGTCTACGACTTCATTGCCGACCACGAGCAGGTGTTCGTAGTGGAGCAGAACCGCGATGCTCAGCTGCGCATGCTGCTAATCAACGAGGGCACGGTCGATCCATCCCGCCTCATCTCGGTGCTGCATTACGATGGCACGCCCATCACGGCGCGCTTCATCATCGGCGAGATCGCCGAGAAGGTGGCAGTGCTGAAGGTGACGCCGCTGCGCAGGATCGCGCAATGAGCCGAGTGAGCCACCGATGACCTATCTCGCAAAACCCAAACTTCAGCATCCGGGGCTAGAGCGCAACGCGCTCGGCCTTACTCGCCGCGACTATGAAGGCGCGGTCTCCACTCTGTGCGCGGGCTGCGGCCATGACTCCATCAGCGCGTCCCTGATCCAGGCCTGCTTCGAGCTGGGCCTGCCGCCGCACCGTATCGCCAAGCTATCGGGCATCGGCTGCTCGTCCAAGACGCCGACCTATTTCCTGGGCAGCTCCCACGGCTTCAACAGTGTGCATGGACGGATGCCGTCGGTGCTCACCGGCGCCAACCTCGCTAACCGCGAGCTCATCTACCTCGGGGTATCGGGCGACGGTGACTCCGCCTCCATCGGGCTCGGTCAGTTTGCCCACTCGCTGAGGCGCGGCGTGAATATGGTCTACATCGTGGAGAACAACGGTGTCTACGGTCTGACCAAAGGCCAGTTCTCAGCCACCGCCGACAAGGGCTCGAAGAGCAAGAAGGGCACATTGAATTTCGATGCGCCGATCGATCTAGTCATGTTGGCGCTACAGCTCGGGGCTACGTTCGTGGCGCGCAGCTTCTCCGGCGACAAGGAACAGCTGACGCCGCTCATCAAGGCCGCAATCCTGCACCCGGGCGCGGCGTTCATCGATGTCATCTCACCTTGCGTGGCCTTCAACAACCACGAAGGCTCGACCAAGAGCTACGATTACGTGCGCGAGCACAACGAGGCGGTGAACCAGCTGGACGTGATGTTGCCGCGCAAACCGATCGCCGCAGAATACGCGCCTGGAGAGCTGGAGGAGGTCGTGCAGCACGACGGCTCGCTGCTGCGTCTCCGCAAGCTCGCCGCCGACTACGACCCGAGCGATCGCATCTCGGCGATGAGTTTCGTGCAGCAGCACGACGCAAGAGGCGAGGTGGTCACCGGACTGCTGTATGTGGATCCGGAGCCCGAAGATCTCCATGCCCACCTCAACACGGTGAACACGCCTTTCAACAGCCTGGCCGAAACGCAGCTGTGTCCCGGTGCACAGGCGCTGGCCCGTTTCAACGCCACGCTGCGTTAGCTGCTGCCCCTTGGTGGTCGCAGGCTCAACGCGGCGGCGACACGCCGGTCCGCCGCTGCGCCTTGCGCTCGGCCTTCTCGATCACCGACTTCTGCAACCGGCTGAGCAGGTCCGCGCCGTTCTTGTACCGCAGGATCGGCAGCACCCAAGGGTAGCGCTTCCAGTGCTCGAACATGCCGTATTCCTTCTGGGCGGCGAGCACGACCGGCGCCACCGGCACCGAGGGCAGATCGGGGATGATCGCCGTCAGCTCCTGCGGAACGCTCCTCGGGTCGGTGAGATCGGCGATGATGAACCGCGACATATGCGCGAGTGTCACGATGGTCTCGGTGAGGTCGCGGCTGCTGGGCTCGTCGAAGTCGAACAGCATCGGCACATAGCCGCGTGCGCGCAGCGCGTCGCGCAGCGCATCCAGCACCGCCTTGCGCTCGGCCGTGAAGCGGCCCAGGATAAGCACCGCTTTGCGGCCCACCGTGTCGATCACGCTGCGGATCTTCTCATTGTGCAGCAACAGGTAAACGAACTGGGCCACTTCCAGGTCGTCCACGGTTACGGCGGGGTCCTCGCGCGTGGCGCGGATCACCAGGTTGGACTGATCCTTCGGCGTGCCTCTAAGATTCCAGGCGGCGATGCCGTAGATCTCACACCCGGTCAGCGTCGCGCCCTCCACGCTCACCTCGGCCAGCGAGGCGTGTCGGAGAATTGCGCCGGTCAGGTTGGCGTAGTCCAGCTTGGCGCGGCGCAGGCTGGCTGCGCGCAGATCGGCGCGTTCGAGGTTGGCGCGTGTGAGGTTGGCGCGGCTGAGCGTTGTCTGCCGCAGGTTGGTCCGCGCCAGGTGCGCGCCCGCAAGATTGATCCCGCGCAGGTCAAGGTCGACAAGCAGGGCGCGGCTCAAATCCGGCACCAGCTTCGGATATTGCCGCCGCCAGGCGTTCCAGGCGGTAACGCCCAGCCTTAGGCGGGCGAGGTGCCTGGCGTCGGCCATTGCAGCGACAACGCAGCCACCGAAGCGGCGTTAAAAAAGTGAGTCGCTGCCGACAAGGCGTTAGCGATGCGGCGTGTATGCGCCGACGCTCACACCCGCAGTCGCGTTCGACCCCGGTCCAGCTGCGCTATTTCCGTAATGCTCACGCGGTTCACTGAATGACTGTCGCGTGCTTGCGGTGGATCGAGGCTTCGATCTCCACACGCCGGTCCTTCTGCAGGCAGGTGATGAGCTCCTCGCGTGCCAGTCCCTGGCACTCTCCCGACGGGGTAAGCGGGCTTTTCTCGCCGCGGCCCTCATAGCGGATTTTGTTCTCCGGAACGCCCCTACCCATGAGGTACTGCGCCACAGCATACGCACGCAGCTCAGACAGGCGTCGGTTGTAATCGGTGCTGCCGATGCGATCGGTATAACCGACGATGTCCAGACGGTCGTATTCGGCCGTTTTCAGCTTGCCGGCAAGCTCGTCCAGGATTCGCTTGACGTCGGGGCGCAACGAATACTGGTCGAAGTCGAAGCGGCCCTCCTCGTTCACGCCCAGGACCAACGGCAACACGCCGCCCAGAGTCTGGGGGCGATACTCCTCGTCGACCTTCACGTTACCGCTGGGGACGTCGATCGCCGCGATGCGAGCGTCGCCCTCTACACCACCGGCCGCGGAGCCTCCCATGCCAGTGCGATCGTCACTCGTGCCCGAGGCATTGCTGCCTACCCCCCGCCGTCCCGGGGCGCCCCTGCGGCCTCCTGTCCCGACAGCAGCGTCGCTTTCGAGGCCAGCCAGAGCACCACCGCTGGAAAGATCGGCCCCGCCCGCGTCGAGGCCGGACGAATCGCCGGTCCCAGCGCGCTCGCGGCCCGCGCCCGCACTGTCACCAGTTAGCGGAGAAGCGTCCTTCCCGCCCGAGGCACCCGGTTTACCAGATCCACCAGCACCCGCGCTAGCGCCGGGAACACCGCCGCGTGCCGAACCGGAACGACCAGGAGCAGCAGTGTTCCCTTTACCCGTGGCATCACGCCCCGCGACACCGGCGGCGCCTCCAGCCAAGGATGAAGCTTGATCACCTCCTGCACCATCGCGGCCGCTTGATCCGGCGCCACCAACACCATCGCTCGAAGACGACGTGGCCGCTTCGTCGCTCGAGGGCGACGCGTCCGCTTGTTTGGACGCGAGATCGTCGCCACCACTCGCATCGTTAGGTGTGCTGGTGCTCCCTGCGCCGGCTTCGGCGGACTCCTTGCCACTCTGCGACGCCGTAAGGCTATTCGCGGCGCCGGGCTGAGCTGCATCCGGCACGCCCCCGCGTCCCTTGCTGTTCGCGGATGCGGCCATCGACGGGTCGCCGGATAAAGAGCCTATGCGCTGCGCCTTGGTGCTACAGCCGACGACAAGTACGGCAGCAAGCAACATCGGCGTGAGTTTGAGAACTGTTGCGCTGATTGAGCTCGCTGAGAGCTGTTCCAGAGTCGCAGTGTGAGTTGCCATGTGCATCGCTCTCCTAGTGATTCGCGGCCGGTCCGCGGTTGAAGGCTGGTATCGACCAAACAGTTGCTAACGCGTGAATGTTAACCGACTTGAGGCTGAACGTCGCAACCGAACGGCTACGGCGGTGTTTCAACTGTGCGATTGCTCGGGAGATGGGAGGCATCGATCGAGCCAATTCCTCGTTCACACGCTGTTCCGAGCAGCCGCCGCGCCGCGGAACATGGCGATCAAGCCTGTGGGCCCTCGCTTCAGGCATCGGATTTGCACAACGGTTTCCGACTACGACTCGCGCGACAACCCACAAATGACATGGCGCTGGCTGCTGATCCTCCCGCTCGCCTGGGGTGCGTGGGACTACTGGGTCGCACGACCGATCGTGCATCCACCCGGCGTGCTGGTAAGCGCAGAGCCGGTGCAGTCGGCTCTCGACGTAAGACCAGCGCCGCTGGCGAGGCGCGGATATCAGATCATGCCTCTGCAATCGTTCTCCCTCGCGGCCCGCGTGCTGAGCAAGGAGCGTTACCGTTTCGATGAGGGCGCGGACATTTCGCCTGTCGACCT
>Ga0326726_10003732_pt1 | contig 13987 bp, 14 predicted proteins | sample MHFenrmetagenome_2_FD_207603 | JGI IMG/M metagenome (GOLD analysis project Ga0326726, IMG submission 207603) | Lab enriched peat soil microbial communities from Michigan Hollow, Ithaca, NY, United States - MHF15MN | ecosystem: Environmental > Terrestrial > Soil > Wetlands > Peat | place: USA... | reverse complement strand
GACTCGTGCACGCCGACGCAAGTCCCGAGTCGATCGTCGAAGATCCGGTCGCGGCGACGCGCCAGCTCGGCGAAGTCGCGCACCCGCGGATCCCGTTGCCGTGCGACCTCTTCGCACCGCGGCGCCGGAACTCGCGCGGCACGAATCTCGCGGACGGCCGCGAGCTCGTCCGGCTCGCCGCCGAGCTCGCCGCGACGAATCCCGGCACGTGGCGCGCCGAGCCGCGAGTCGCGGGGCGCGAGCTCGCGGGTGCGCCGCACGCGGTGCGTAGCCCCGCCGACCAGTCACGCACCGTCGGCGCCGTGGGCTGGGCGGATGCGAAGACCGCGCGCGCGGCGCTCGACGCGGCGAGCGCATACCAGCCCGCGTGGAGCGCGACGCATCCTTCGCGACGCGCGCAATGTCTGCGCGAGGCGGCGGCGCTCTATGAGCGCGCAACGGCCGAGCTCGTGGCGCGTTGCGTCGCGGAGACCGGCCGCACCATCGCGAACAGCCTTGCCGAGGTTCGCGAAGCCGTCGACCTTCTCCGCTATTACGCGGCGCAGAGCGAGGAGCTGTTCGTATCTCCGGTGCCCCTGCCCGGGCCGACCGGCGAGCGCAACGAGCTGCGCCTCGTCGGCCGCGGCGTATTCGTCTGCATCAGCCCGTGGAATTTTCCGCTCGCGATCTTCACCGGCCAGATCGCGGCCGCGCTCGCCGCGGGTAACACCGTCATCGCGAAGCCGGCCGAGCAAGGATCGCTCGTCGGCGCACTCGCGGTGCGGCTACTCGAGCAAGCCGGCTTCCCTGAGGGCGCGCTGCATTTCGTCCCAGGGGATGGACGCGTGCTCGGCGAGGCGCTGCTGCCGGATCCGCGCGTCGCGGGCGTCGTGTTCACCGGCTCCGTCGAGACCGCGCAGGCGATCAACCGCACGCTCGCCCAGCGGCCCGGCGCGCTCGCCACGCTGATCGCGGAGACGGGCGGCGTCAACGCGATGATCGTCGACAGCTCCGCGCTGCCGGAGCAGGTCGTTCGCGATGCCGCGCAGTCCGCTTTCGACAGCGCGGGCCAACGCTGCTCGGCGCTGCGTCTACTCTGCCTTCAGGAGGACACCGCGGAGGACGTGCTGCGCCTCCTCCGCGGCTGGATGGACGAGCTCGTGATCGGCGACCCCGCGCTGCTCGCAACCGACGTCGGACCGGTCATCGACACCGACGCACGCTCGCAGCTCTTGGCGTACATCCGCGCGCGGCGAGTTCTGCATCAATGCCGGCTCGACTCGCGCCACGAGCGCGGCTTGTTCGTCCCGCCGACGGTCGTCGAGCTCGGGCGCGTGGCAGACCTCGAGCGCGAAGTCTTCGGTCCCGTGCTGCACGTGGTCCGTTATCGCGCGGACAGGCTTGGCGAGCTCGTCGACTCGATCAACGCGAGCGGCTACGGCCTGACGCTCGGAATTCACACGCGGATCGACGCGGTGGCCAGCGCGATCGCCGCCCGCGCGCGCGTCGGCAACGTCTACGTGAACCGCAACATGATCGGCGCGCAGGTCGGCGTGCAACCGTTCGGCGGCATGGGGTTGTCCGGGACCGGACCGAAGGCTGGCGGGCCGAGCTATTTGCCCCGCTTCGCGACCGAGCAGACGGTGACGACGAACACCGCAGCCGTCGGAGGCAACGCGACGCTGCTCTCGCTCGAGCCCGGCGCAAGCCGCAGCGTCTCGACATAACGAGCCGCCGAGGCAAGCGCAAGGGCAAAAACTGACGCCGCGGGTCAGCTCGACCTGACATAAGGTTCCCTAATCTGCGCCGGAAGGCCATTCCGTTAGCGTGGCATGCGTCTTGCTCATCCTTAGCAGCCGAAGACGGTGTGGGGACGAGCGGAGGTAACGGAATGGAAGTGAGAGTGGTCCATACACTCCCGACTGGCCATCGTCCGGAGACGGACTATGTGCGCGTCCATACGTGCCCCGCTCCCGACGACGACACCGTGACGCTCGCGACGATCGAGCGCGTCGTCGAGAAGGCGAACCCGAAGCCCGACGAGGGCGACACGCTTGTCAAACGGATCAAAACGTTGATCATGCGTCAGCCGATGACACCGGACGAGGCACTGGAGCTCGCGACGAGCTACGCCGAGCGCAAGCACATCGAGGTCGTCTACGCGGATAGCGACTGACGGCCATGCTTGCGCGCCGCGAGAGGGCTGAGCGCGCAACTGGCACGGCAGCCGCGACGAACGTAGGCAACAGAGCAGAACGATGCAGCGACGGCGATTACAACGAGGATTCACGCTGATCGAGCTGATGATCGTGGTCGCGATCATCGGGGTGCTCGCCGCGATCGCGATTCCCGCGTACCAGAACTACACAGTGCGGGCGCAAGTAGCCGAGGGCCTCAGCATTGCGGCGATGCGCAAAGCTGCGGTCGCGGACGCGTTCGTGAACCGCGGCGTCGCGCCGCTCAACCGGCTCGAGGCCGGGATGACTGCGAACCCCGCGGACACGAACGGCAAGTACGTGTCGAGCGTCGACGTCCAGAGCGGCGTGCTCGTGATTACGTTCGGCAACGAAGTGAACGCCGCGATCAACGGCCTCACGGTCACTCTCACCCCGTACGAGACGGGGAATCTCGGCATCGCCTGGCGTTGCGGTCTCGCGAACGCTCCGGCCGGGCTCAATCCGATGGGCACGGCGAGCGGCGGCCGCGCGGCCGTCTACCTCCCGCCGACGGTCCCGCTCGAATACCTGCCGGCCGCCTGCCGCCCGTAGCGCCCCGCACGCGCCGCTCGCCGAATTGACAACGCGTTTCGGCGCGTGGCTACATGGCGCGCACGCGTGACGGACGGGGTAGATGTCGGAACTCGAGCTCGGACCGGTTTGGCTCAGCCTTGAGCTCGCTGCCGTCACCGTCATCGTGCTGCTGCTGCTCGCGACTCCGCTCGCCTGGTGGCTAGCGTTCACCCGACGCCGAGCGCGCGTCGTGATCGAAGCGATCGTCGCACTCCCGCTCGTGCTGCCACCGACCGTGCTCGGTTTTTATCTTCTGATCCTGCTCGGTCCCGCCGGCGGGATCGGCCGCTTCTGGGCCGCGCTGTCGGACTCCACCCTGACCTTCTCGTTTACGGGGCTCGTGATCGCCTCGGTGATCTACTCGTTTCCGTTCGCAGTGCAGCCGCTGCAAGCGGCGTTCGAGGGCGTCGGCCGCGCGCCGCTCGAGGCCGCGGCGACGCTCGGCGCGACTCCGTTGCAAGCGTTCCTGCAGGTCGCGTCGCCGGCAGCCCTCCGCGGCTACGTCTCGGCGCTCGTGCTGAGCTTCGCGCATACGCTCGGGGAGTTCGGCGTCGTGCTGATGGTCGGCGGCAACATCCCGGGCCGAACGAAGGTGATCTCGATCGCGGTCTACGAGCACGTCGAGACGCTCGAGTACGCGCAGGCACACGCGCTCGCGGCCGGACTGCTCGTGTTCTCGTTTGTCGTCCTCGTTTCGATCTACGCGCTCAACCGCCGAGTCCCGCTCGTCCGCGCATGACGGCGAAGCTCGCGCTGGATGTGACGGTCGTGCACGACGCGTTCGAGCTCGTCGTGAACCACGAGATCTCGCTCGACGGAATCACGGCACTCTACGGGCCGAGCGCCGCCGGCAAGACCACGCTGCTGCGCGTGATCGCGGGGCTCGAGGAGCGCGCGCGCGGCCTCGTCACGTTCGACGGAGCGGTCTGGCAACGCGGCTACACCAAAGTACCCGCGCATGCGCGCGGCGTCGGCTATGTATTCCAGGACGGACGCCTGTTCGGGCATCTGACGGTCGAAGGCAATCTGCGTTTCGCGGTGCGGCACGCCGCGCGGCGGGCAGATCCCAAGTCCGCAATCGAGTTCTCGGCCGTCGTGCGCGAGCTCGATCTCGCGCCGCTACTGCCGCGCCGGCCCGCGTCGCTCTCGGCGGGCGAGCAGCAACGCGTCGCGATCGGCCGCGCCCTGCTCACGAGTCCGCGACTGCTGCTGATGGACGAGCCGCTCTCCTCACTCGACATCGGCCGCAAGCGCGAGATCGTGCCGGTGCTCGAGCGGCTGCCGGAGGTCTTCGGGGTGCCGGTGCTCTACGTCACGCACAACGTCGACGAGGTCGCGCGCCTCGCGTCCGACATGCTGTTGCTGAAGGCGGGTAGAATCGTCGCGTCGGGCCGCGTCTCGGACGTGCTCGAGCGGCTGGATCTCGACGACTTCACGGGCGGTCGCGACATGGGCGCGGTCCTGCACGTGCGGGTCGAGGCCGGGCGCCGAGGCGCCGCGGCGCTGCGATTGACCGAGCAGCTGTTGCACGTGCCCGTCGCGCGCGCGGCGCTTGGGCTTCCGCTGCGGATCCGAATCCACGCGCGCGACGTCGCACTGGCGACCGAGAGGCCGCGCGGGCTCAGCATTCGCAACGTGCTGCAAGCGCGGATCTTGCGCATCGACGCGGACGAGCCGATCAACGTCGACGTGCTGCTGGAGGTCGACGGCCAACACTTGCGATCGCGGATCACTCGCGACGCGCTCGAGGAGCTCGCGCTCGCGCCGGGGCAGCCCGTGTTCGCGTTGATCAAGAGCGTCGCGCTCGAGAGCACGACGCCGTTTTGAGGGGAAACGAAGAGTCAGGACCATGAACGTCACGAATCTCGAGCAAGTCACGTTCGGCGTCACCGACGTCGAGACATGCCGGCGGTTTTGGCGCGACTTCGGCCTCACCGAAGCGCGCCACCCCGCCGGCAGCGTGTTCAGCTGCCGCGATGGCAGCGCGGTCGTCGTGCGCCGCAGCGACGATCCCGGCCTACCGCCCGCGATCGAGCCCGGCTCGACGCTGCGCGAGTCGACGTTCGGCGTCCGCAGCGCGCGCGACCTTGCGGCCCTTGGCGTCGAGCTCGCGAAGGATCGCGCCGTGACCGAAGACGCGGACGGAACTCTACACACGATCGACCCGCTCGGGTTTCCGCTCGCATTTCGCGTGTCGCGGCGGACGCCTGCCCCCGCCCCCGAGCTCAGGTTCAACACGCCCGGCCATCCGGATAGGATCAACACGCGTGGGCAGTTCTTCAAGGAAGCGCACCCGCTCGAGATGACGCATACGGTGTTCATGATCGACGACCCGGACAAGGTCGTGCCGTTCTACGTCGAGCGCCTCGGCTTCATCGTGAGCGACTGCTACCCCGGCCGCGGCTACTTCCTGCGCGGCGGCGCGTCGAATCATCATCACGACTTGTTCCTGATCAACGTCGGCAAGCGGCCCGGCTTCCATCACGTCGCGTTCGAGCTCGGCTCGATTCACGAGCTCTTCGGCGGCGGCCTCAACATGACGCGGCGCGGCTGGCGCACGGCGCTCGGTCCCGGCCGTCACCCGATCTCGTCGTGCTATTTCTGGTACTTCCACAATCCGTGCGGCGGCGCGGCCGAATACGACTTCGACTCCGACGTCGTCGACGCGAGCTGGAAGCCCGGATCGTTCGAACAGACGCCCGAGCTGTTCGCCGAGTGGTGTCTCGCCGAAGGCATGGCCGACTCGCTCTTGTACAAGGGCATCCAAACGGCCGACACGATCGAGCGCAAGAGTTGACACGAACGCTGCGGAGCGAGTTTGATCACGATCATGAGCAAGAAATTGGAAAACTTCGAGGACGTCCCCGCTTACGAGGACATCCCCGGCACGTGGGTGTTCGACGCCCAACGCGCGCGCAAGGGTTACCATCTGAACGCGTTCTTCTATTCCCTCATGAAGGCGGAGAACCGAGCCGAGTTCCTCGCGGACGAGCGCAAGTATCTGCAGAAGTTTCCGATGACGGACGCTCAGCGCGACGCGGTCGTAGGCCGGGCCTGGAACAAGCTGCTCGAGCTCGGTGGCGTCTCGTACGCGATCGTCAAGCTGGCGTTCACCGACAAGAAGTCTTACCAGTATATGGCGTCGCAGATGGTCGGCGTGACGGAGAAGGAATACGTGCAGATGATGCAGGCGGGTGGGCGCTCTCTGAAGGGCTGGCGATCGAAGTCCGAGAGGAAAAGCTGATGGCGAGGATCGTCGCCGGCATCGGCACGTCGCACACGCCGGCCATCGGCGCCGCGGTGGACAACGGTCGCACCGCGGAACCGTATTGGACGCCGGTGTTCGCGGGCTACGAGCCGTCGAAACAGTGGATGGCCGAGACGGCGCCGGACATCGCGATCGTCGTCTACAACGATCACGTCAACGCGTTCGACTTCAAGATCATCCCCACCTTCGGGCTCGGCTGCGCGGCGGAGTTCCCGATCGCCGACGAGGGCTGGGGTCCGCGCCCGGTGCCGCCGGTCGTGGGCTATCCGGAGCTCGCGGCGCACATGGTGCAGTCGCTCGTGCTCGACGAATTCGACATGACGATCGTGAACGAGATGCAGCTCGACCACGGTCTCACGGTTCCGCTCACTCTGCTGTACGGCCAGCCGAACGCCTGGCCCGTGCGCGTGATCCCGCTGTCGGTCAACGTCGTGCAGTATCCCGCGCCGACGGGCCATCGCTGCTACATGCTCGGCAAAGCGATCAAGAAAGCCGTCGAGAGCTGGCACGAGGACCTGAAGGTCGTGATCTTCGGAACCGGCGGCATGTCGCACCAGATCCAGGGTCCGCGCGCCGGGCTCATCAACACGAAATTCGATACCGCGTTTCTGGACGGTCTCGCGGACGACCCCGAGCGGCTCGCGAGCATTCCGCCGCTCAAGTATCTGCGCGACGCGGGCGCCGAGGCGATCGAGCTCGTGATGTGGCTGATCATGCGCGGAGCGCTTGGGCCGCGCGCGCGCGAGGTGCGCCGCTTCTATCACGTGCCCGCGTCGTCGACCGCCGTCGGCCACATCATCCTGGAGGCCGTCGGCGGCCGCGCGCGCAAACCCGGCGCGAAAGCGAAGTCCCGCGCACCGCGCGCGAAGACGAAGGCGAAGACGCGCGCACGGCGGCGCAATTAGCGACCAGCGTGCAGTCACTTTACAGGCACGCTCGCATCGCATAGCGTTTGCCGACTGGAGCGATCGAGGCGCCGATGTCGCACACGACTGCTCAACTGCTCGCGATCTTGCTGTTGATCGTGGTGATCACCAGCCTGCGCCCGCGCCTGCGCGACTCCGCCGCGCGGTTGAGCGCGGAGCTGCAGCATCGGCTGCCGGTCTACTCGGCCGAGACCATCCGCCACAAGGAAGCCGAATTCATCCGCGACCGACTCCCGAAGCGTTTTCCGACGGCGCTCGTCGTCGCGCTGATCGTGCTTTACGCAGCGGCAGCCTGGTGGCTGACGCGCTGACCGTTACCCAGGAGCCTTAGTCATGCCGAAGTTCGTCATCGAGAGAGAGATTCCGAATGCGGGCAAGCTGACGCCGCAAGACCTCAAAGCGATATCGCAGAAATCCTGCGGCGTGCTCAGCAAGCTCGGACCGCAGATCCAATGGGTCCAGAGCTACGTCACGAACGACAAGATCTACTGCGTGTACGTCGCGCCGAACGAGCAGATGGTTCGCGAGCACGCGAAGCAAGGCGGCTTCCCGGCGAACAGCGTGGCGCGCGTGATGACGGTGATCGACCCGACGACGGCCGAATAGTATCCGGCCAACGGACCTCGTCAGCCCGTGAATCCGTACAGCCGGTGCGGATTGTCGACGAGCACTCTTCGCTGCAGCGCAGCGTCGGGCATGAACAACGGAATCAGATCGACGAGGTCGCCGTCGTTCGGCATGTGCTTCTTGATGTTCGGATGCGGCCAGTCCGTGCCCCATAGAATCCGACTAGGCGCGACCTTGAGCAACGCCTGAGCGAACGGCACCGCGTCGGTAAATGGCGGCCCCATCGACGAGATCCGCTCGGCGCCGCAGATCTTGACCCAGCAGTTGTCCATCCGCGCGCAGTTCAAGAGGATCTTGAACGGCTCTTGCTCGAGACCGTCCTTCGTCGGCACGCGGCCCATGTGGTCGATGATGAAAGGCACGGGCAGCGTGCGCAGCATGTCGTCGAACTCGAGCAGGTCGGCCGCGTCGAAATGCAGCACGACGTGCCAATCGAACTCGGCCGCGCGCGCCACGAGCCGCTGGAACTCGTCGAGGTCGGGCGTGCCGCCCAAATGCTGGACGAAATTGAAGCGGATGCCGCGGATACCGCCCGCGTGCAAGTCGGCGAAATCCTCGTCGCTGAACGACTCGTCGACGTTCGCGACGCCGCGATAACGTCCGCCGCTCTGCTCGATCGCGTCGAGGATCACCGTGTTGTCGACGCCGTGGCAACTCGCGTTCACGAGCACGGCGCGCGAAAGACCGAGCGTCCTCTGGAGCGCCTGAAACTTCTCGAGCGGCGCGTCGGGCGGCGTGTAGCTTCGGTCCGGTGCGTACGGGTATTTGTCGCCGGGCCCGAAGATGTGGCAGTGCGCGTCGCAGGCGCCGGGCGGCGGCTTGTATTTCGGCGCCCGCGTGTTCGGGTCGGGCGCCATGCAGGCCGCGATGCTAGGCATCGAGCGACCTTTCGAGGCGGTCGAGCACCTCCATCGCGGGCATCACCTGCGCGACGCTCGAGCGCGGCTCGCGCCTCTCGCGGATCGCCGCGACGAACTCGCGGTCCTGCAGCTCGATGCCGTTCATCGACACGTCGACCTTGGAGAGATCGATCTTGTCGTCCTTGCCGTCGAAGAGATCGTCGTAGCGCGCGATGTAGGTGCCGTGGTCGCAGATGTAGCGGAAGAACGTGCCCTGCGGCCCGTCGTTATTGAAGGAGAGCGCGAGCGTGCACAGCACGCCCGACGGCGTGCGGAGCTGGATGCTCATGTCCATCGCGATCTTGAGCTCGGGGTGATGCGGCCCTTCGAGCGCGTGGACCTTCTCCGCGGCCTCGCCGGTCTGATAGTGCAGCAGGTCGACGGTATGACACGCGTGGTGCCACAGCAGGTGATCGGTCCAGCTCCGCGGCTTGCCCTCGAGGTTGATGTTCTTGCGCCGGAAGAAGAACGTTTGCACGACGAGATGCTGGAGCTTGAGCGCGCCGGCCTCGATCCGCTTGTGCACCCACTGGTGCGAGGGGTTGAAGCGCCGAGTGTGGCCGGCCATCGCGATCTTGCCCGAGGCCTTTTGCGCCGCTGCGATCTTGCGCGCGTCGGCGAGCGAATCCGCGATCGGAATCTCGATCTCGACGTGCTTGCCAGCGCGCAGCACCTGCTCCGCCTGCGCCGCGTGGATCTGCGTCGGCGACGTCAGGATCGCGGCGTCGACGCCGGGTCGTGCGAGCGCCTCGCCGAGATCGCTCGTGTAGTGCGCGATCCCGTACCTCTTTGCGACCGCGGCAGTCGACTCTTGATTGCCGCCGACGAGGCTCGCGACCTCGACGTCCGGAATGTTCTTCAGACCGTCCAGGTGCTTCTGGCCGAAGGCCCCCTGGCCAACCATCACGATCTTCATGGGAATCGCTTCGTGTAGTATCTATCGCAGGGCGGCCAGGGTAGCACACGGACCGAAGGCCGCGAACCCGCACGGGACAACCGCGCGCGCGCCGCGACCACTTCACCGCGGCCGATCTTCCGGAGGAATTGAGCCATGGCCGAGCTCGCGATGAGCATCGCGTTACGAACCGACTTCGGGCTCCTGATCGACGGCAAGCTCGAGCCGAGCGACGAGCAGCTCGACGTGATCAACCCCGCCCTCGGCGAGGTATTCGCGCGCTGCCCCGCCGCGACGCGCGCGCATCTCGAGCGCGCCGTTACCGCCGCGCGCGCCGCGTTCCCCGCATGGCGCGACAAGTCGTTCTCGGAACGCGCCGCGCTGATCAAGAAGATGTCGCAGAAGCTCCGCGAGAATCAACAGGAGCTCGCGGAGCTCCTCACGCGCGAGCAAGGCAAGCCGCTCGCGCAGTCGATCGCCGAGATCGACCGCGGCGCCGCGCAGTCGGACGGCATGGTCGGTATCGAGATCCCGGTCGAGGTGCTCGCGGACGACAAGGACAAGCACATCGAGCTCCGTTATCGGCCGCTCGGCGTCGTCGGCATCATCACCCCGTGGAACGCGCCCGTGAGCCTCGCGCTCGGCCCGCTCGTCTCGGCGCTGTACACCGGTAACACGGTGATCCTGAAGCCCTCGCCCTACACGCCGCTTTCGACGCTCAAGCTCGGCGAGCTGCTGCGCGAGATCTTTCCGGCCGGCGTCGTGAACGTGCTCGCCGGCGGCGACGCACTCGGCGTCTGGATCACCGAGCATCCGAAGGTCGACAAGATTTCGTTCACGGGCTCGGTCGCGACCGGCAAAAAGGTGCTCGCGAGCGCCGCCGCGACGCTGAAGCGCGTGACGCTCGAGCTCGGCGGCAACGACCCCGCGATCGTGATGGACGACGTCGACCCGAAGGCCGTCGCGCAGAAGATTTTCTTCGCGTCGTTCGTGAACAGCGGCCAGGTCTGCATGGCGATCAAGCGCATCTACGCGCACGAAAAGATCTACGCCGCCCTCTGCGACGCGCTCGTCGCCGAGGCAAAGAAGGCGAAGGTCGGCAACGGCCTCGACCCCGCAACCGAGCTCGGGCCGATCCAGAACAAGATGCAGTACGACAAGGTGGTCGGCATCATCGAGGACACGAAGAAGCGCGGCGCGAAGTTCCTCACGGGCGGCGACATTCCGAAGGGCCCGGGCTACTTCCTGCCGCCGACGCTCGTGACGGACGTGCCCGAGGACAGCCGGCTCGTCCAGGAGGAGCAGTTTGGGCCGATCGTGCCGATCATGAAGTTCTCGAGCCTCGACGACGCACTCGAGCGGGCGAACGATACGCGCTACGGGCTCAGCGGCTCCGTCTGGACGAGCGATGTGACGCGCGGCGCCGAGATCGCCGCGAAGCTCGAGGTCGGCACGGCCTGGGTGAACCAGCACCGCGCGACGTCCGCGTTCGTGCCGTTCGGCGGCGCGAAGGAGTCGGGGCTCGGACGCCAGTACTCGGCGCTGGGACTCAAGAGCTACATGGAGCCCGAGGTCGTCAGCGTCGCGAAGTAGCGCGAGATCCGAAGCGTTGAACCGCCGCGGCGTCGCACGGGGCGGCGCGGTCGAAAGACTCGGGGCGGTCAGCGCCTCAGCGGCGCGAAGCCGTGGTCGCTTCGCCCGCGGCCGCCGATAACAGTCGGTCGCCCTCTTGGCGCAGCTTGCGCAAGTCGACCACCTCGTCGTATGCGCTCGGCGTGGCGGGTGGCGCGGGGCCGGTGATGATCGACAGCGACGAGCCGGACGGCAGATGCTCGGGGAAGCGCTCGCGCATCGCGGCCTTGAACATCTCACGCGATGCCCAGTCCGCGTCGGACGAAAGCGACCCGAACTCGTCGTCGAAGATTTGCTCCGTCGAACGGTCTTCGATGCCGGGCCGGATGATGTAGACGTCGGTATCCGCATCGAGCCGCAGCTTCTTCGCGGCGTCTTCGATGAGCCCCCATTCGCGCGCCTGCGGCTCGGCGATCAGCTCGTAGGCGTTGTGTTGCGCGGATAGCGCCGCGAGCGCAAATAAGGACGCGAACGCCGCCGTTACGAGCACAGGACTCAGCTTGTGAGCGGCGAAGACGCTGCGCAGCGCGAACACGACGAGCACGAGCACGAGCCCGGACAAGCCGAACACCGTGCGGTAGCCGATCGCCTGCGAGCTCGCGGCGAGACTCACCGCGTGCGCGACGAACGGCAGGAAGAGCAGGCAGAACAGCCAGCGCAGCTTCTGCGATCGGGTTTGCGCGCCGTAGAAATAGCCGCACGACAGTAACGCGCCGATGCAGCTCGCGACTACCCAGAAAAAGGCCGTCGTATTGAAACGGTCGCGCAACTCGAACAGCGCGAGCGAGTTCACGAGCGGCTGGCGGACGAACCAGAGCAGCTTCGTGAACGGTTCCGGCTCGAGCCGCATCCGCGCGGCTTGCGTGACGATGCCTTCATCGAAAAAGACCTGAATCAGGAGGAATGCCGCAAACAGGCTCGCCATGAGCGTGGCGAGATGAAGCGCGATCCAGCGGAAGTGACTTAAGCGTTCGCGATCGTCACGTAGCAGCAGTACGGCCGCGAGTGGCACGGTCGCGAACAGCGCGCTCGACTGATACGTGAGCCCCGCGAGAAAGTAGAACGCACCACCGAGCACGAGCGACGGAACGTGCACTCTGCCGGCGCGTCGCAGTCCTTCTTCGACGACGGAGAAACCGACCACGGCAAACAGCAGCGCGAGCGCGATCGGCCACGCGATCGCCCAGCCGACCGTCATTTGCGCGCCGGGCAACAACGCTATCCCGAGCGCGATCGCGCCGGCTTCCAAGTTGGACCAGCCCGAGCGGCGCAGCTGACGCCATAACACGACCGCGACCGACGCGAGCAGCGCGACGGCGAGCAGCCGCAACCACGGCAAATCTTCGACGAAACGCAGCGGACGCAGCGACGCCTCTAGAACCGCACCGTAGATCGGCCGGCCGTTCGCCGTGGTGATTCGGAAAAGCTTGAACGGCTCCTCGTGCGCCTCTCGCAGCAGCGAGTAGTCATCACGAAAGCCATACTCCTGGAACACGGTCTGCCAGTACACCGCGAGCGGCGTAATGCATAGCAGACCTAACCATAGCCACAGCCCTTTACGGGTCACAGCGCGGCTCATAGCGTGATTGGCTCGTCGCCCCCCGGTTACGCGCCCCAGACTTCGTCCGCTATCTCGACGATCCGTTCGAGCTTGGCCCATTGCTGATCCTCAGTCAACGCATTGCCTTCTTCGGTCGACGCGAAGCCGCATTGAGCCGAAAGGCAGAGTTGATCGAGGGGGGCAAACCGCGCCGCTTCGTCAACGCGTCGTTTGATAGCATCCTTGCTCTCGAGGTTCCCGGACTTCGTCGTAACGATACCGAGAACGACTCTCTTTCCATGTGACAGACTCCGCAGAGGCTCGAACCCGCCGGAGCGCTCATCGTCATATTCCATAAAGTAACCATCGACATCGATCGTCCCGAACAGCACCTCTTGGATCGCCCAGTATCCGCCCGAGCCCATGAACGTAGACTGAAAATTCCCGCGGCACAGGTGCATTGCGACCGTCATATCGGCCGGCGCAGCCGCGACGGCCGTATTGATCAATTCTGCATATAGCTCGGCAAGCTTAGAGGGGTCGTCGCCGCGCGCGACCATCTTCTCGCGGTATTTCGGGTCGCACAGCATCGCGAGGAAGACCTCGTCGAGCTGCAGATACCGGCAACCCGCGTCCGCGAACGCGCGCACGGCGGCGCGGTACGCCGCCGCAAGGTCGGCGAACATCTCGTCGCGATCGGGATAGACGCGCGGATCGATGGGCGGCAGCGCGGGGCGACCATAGAGCGCGGACGGCGCCGGGATCGTGATCTTCGCAGTGCGACGCGTCCGCGAGCGCAGGAATTCGAAGTGCTCGAGCATCGGATGCCCCGAGAATCCAATCTTGCCGTCGACGCGCACGCCCTCGCGACGCGGCGTCGCGCCGACGAACGGCACCGCCTCCTCGAGCACGTGCTTGCCGATACCCTCGAGTCCCCAGAGGAAATCGAGGTGCCACCAGGAACGACGGAATTCGCCGTCGGTGATTCCCTGCAAACCGACCGATTCCTGCATGCGGATCACGCGCTCGATCTCGCGATCCTCGACCGCAGCGAGGCCGGCTGCGTCGAGCGTGCCGGCGGCGAACTGACGGCGCGCGTCCTTGAGCGCGGGCGGACGCAGCAGACTGCCGACGTGCTCGGCACGGAACGGCGCGCGTCCGCGGCCGTCCGCGCCGCGCTCGACGGGACCGGCACGGCCCCGCTCGCTCAACGCGAACCGTCCCAAACGTCGGCTGGAACGAGCACCTCGCCGCGCATGATCAGGCGCGCGGTCCGCAGCAGGCCCGCCTTGAGCACGCTCGGCTGCTCGCGCGTGCCGCCGACCTCGAGCGTGACCGAGAACTCGCCGCTCGGATGCTCGACGGACATTTGCTTCACGCGGCCTTCGGGCACGCTCGCGATGCCCTGCGCGGCCGAGCCCGGCAAGATGCA
>Ga0326726_10003731_pt1 | contig 13988 bp, 13 predicted proteins | sample MHFenrmetagenome_2_FD_207603 | JGI IMG/M metagenome (GOLD analysis project Ga0326726, IMG submission 207603) | Lab enriched peat soil microbial communities from Michigan Hollow, Ithaca, NY, United States - MHF15MN | ecosystem: Environmental > Terrestrial > Soil > Wetlands > Peat | place: USA... | reverse complement strand
CCGCATGTGTGACAGATGCGGAATTCCGTTCATCTGGATTTCGATCGGGATCGTGATCTGCTGCTCGACTTCCTCCGCGGCCCGGCCCGGCCACTGCGTGATGACGGTCACGTAGTTGTCGGCGATGTCCGGATACGCTTCGACCGGCAGATTGTGGAACGAGATCGCGCCCCAGCCGGCCAGCAGCAGACCGATGGCCAGCACCACGAACTTGTTGTTGAGCGCGAAATCGACCAGCGCGCGAATCATGGCCTTCTACTCCGTCCCATCACTGCTCGATCACGCGATCGAGCACCAGCGCGTTCGAGACCACCTTCTGCCCTGCCGTCAGACCGGAACGCACTTCCAGCTTGTCGCCCGCCAGGGCGTCGCCGCTGACGACTTCGACGCGCCGAAAGCCGTTGCCCGGCGCAGGCATATAGACCCAGTCGCGGTCGTGCATGCGCAGGATCGCCGCCGCCGGCACCGACGTGTGCATCTCCGTCGTCTGGCCCCGAAACACCGCGGTCGCGAACATGCCGAGTCGCATGAACCCGGGGTTCTGCAGCTCGATGCGGACCTTGGCGGTACGGATGTTCGGATCGAGGATCGGCAGGATGTTGCTGACGCGTCCGGTCAGCATGCGATCGGGATACGCATTCAGCCGGACCTCGGCGCTGTCGCCGATGTGGACGTGTCCGAGGTCGTTCTCATAGACGTCGCAGACGATCCACACGTGCGAGAGATCTGAAATGGTGAACAGGTTCGCCGTGTCGAGCGACCGGACGGCGGCCGCGCTCGTGACGTTCTGTTCCGTGATCACGCCCGACACCGGCGCTGTGACATCGACGATGCTGATGTCCTTCGGGGGCTCGATCGGATCCACGCCCAGCACCCGCAGATGTTCCTCAGCCGTCTCCACATCGACCTTGGCCTTGTCCTCGGCGTCCTGTGCGACCTCGAGGTCCTTCTGGGCGATGGCCCCGCGCTCGTACAGGCGCCCGGCCCGCTCGAATTGAGCCTTCGCAAGAGTCTCGTCGGCAGTGGCGTGCCGCAAATCCGACAGGGCGGCCGAGATGTCCGGGCTCTTCACCCGCAGCAGGAGCTGCCCTTGACGCACTTCGTCTCCCAGACGCACGCGCACGTCGATCGCACGGCCGGAAGCGAGCGACATCACCGGAACGGCCCGGGACACGTCGTTGGCGACGACGCCCGTCACGCTGAGCGCCGGCCGGGTCACATACTGCTCCGCCGTGACAACGGGAAAGCGCTCCGGATGGTCCACATTCGCCACACCACCCGCCTCGATCGATTCGACGACCGCCGGCGGTGGCGCAGTGGACGTTTCCTGAGCGGTGCCGCGCGCACAGCCGGCCGCGAGAACGCACGCCGGAAGAACACACGCCGACGTCGCGATGAACGAGCGACTGATGCGAGTCATGGAATCACCTCCTGCCCGACGGCAAGGTTGAGCTGGTTCACGGCGTTGAGGTACGACGCGATCAGGTTGACGTAGGACGTCTGGACCGAGCGATAGTCCTGCTGCGCCTGCAGGAAATCGATGAGCGACGCGCCACCGCTCTGATATGAGAACGTCATGGTGTCGCGCACGCGGGTCGACTGCACGAGATACATGTCCTTGTACGGTTGCAGCAGTGCCACGCCGCTCAGCACCGTGGCATAGGCCGAGTCCACGTCGCTCGTCACCTGTGTCCGGCTCGCGTCGGCCAGCTGCTCGTTGCGAGTGATGTCGAGCAGCGTCTTCTTCTTTTCTCCCTGGTTCCGATCGAAGATGCGCAGCGGGATATCGATGCCGACCGACAGCGAATGGACGGTGCTGTCGTTGTTCGGCCAGGCGTAGGTCACGCCCAGCCCCACATCGGTCGAACCGTTGGCAATGGCGAGCCGGTAGTCGGTCCTGGCCTTGTCCACGCCCTGGACGGACGCGCGCAGATCCGGCCGCTGCTGCAGCGCCGTCTGCCGGATCTGTTCGAGTGGCGGCGCCGTCGGCGCGAAGTCGTATGGTCCGGTCACGTCGAACTGCTCGACGGACGTCATCCGATCGTTCAGCAATGCCAGCAGCTGGATCTTCGAGGTTCTGACGTTCACCAGCGCCGTCTGCAGATCGGATTCGTACTGGACGCGCTGCAGCGTCAGCCGATCGAGATCGATCTGCGCGATGTCGCCGGCCTGGAACCGATCGCGGCTGATGGTGAGCACCTGGTCGTAGTCGGTGAGATTGCTCTGCGCCAGCGTGAGAAACGCCTTCGCCTGCAGGAGCTGGACGAACGCGCCCCGGAGCGTGAACGTCAGCGTCCGCACGAGATCGGCCTGCGAGGACGTCGCGATGGCCGTCGCGCCGATCGCACTCTGGCGGCGGAGCGACCGTTTGTGATCCCGCTCCCACAGATATCCGATCGACACGCTCGTCAGCTGGTTCTGGAAGTGGCCGACGTTGCTGTCCTCGGGAACGCCGGCGATGTTCCACTGCACGGGGGTGAACGACAGATCGGCGTTCGGTCGGAGGTACGCGGTCACCTCGTCGGCGCGCGACTCATCGATCGTGAGCTGCCCGGCGCGCAGCGTCGGATTGTTCATCTCGAACCGCGTTCGTACCTGCGCCCACGTCAACGGCGTCTGGGCTGCCGCCTCCGGCGGCGAAACACAGACGATGATGAAAGCGAGCCCGGTGAGGAACCACGTGATACGCATGGCTGGAATTGACTCTACCGACGGCGTGTCGGTACAGCCACCTATCGTTCGGTCAGACCTCGGCTATCTTTCGGACAGGCGCCTGACGAATACCTGAATTTGTGCTGCCGTTCTCCTGAACGCCCTCGAAGAACGAGCGTTCGAGTGCGACGCGTACGAGCTGGCTTCGCGTCCGCACGCCGGTCTTCTGAAAGAGCTGCTGCAGCGTGGCCTTGACGGCGCTTTCCGACACGCCGAGCTTCGCCCCGATTTCCTTGTTCGCGAGACCTTCGAAGATGCCGCGCAGCACCTGCCGCTCGCGCTCAGTCCACGGTCCGCGATCCCGCAGCTCGCGCCGCCGCTCGCCATCGTCGCTCATCAACCGCATGGCCGGCTGATCGACCCACGTCATGCCGCTCGCGACGTGACGAATCGCCTGCGCCAGCATGCCCGGCGAATGGTGCTTGTAGAAGATGCCCGACGCGCCCAGCTTCAGCACCATGGACGACTCGCTGGCGGTCATGCTCCCGGTCACGATCAGAATGCGGCCCTCGTAACACGTCCGCCGAATCGCGGCGATGCAGTCGCCGGCGTCGGTGCCCGCGAGATCGAAGTCGAGCAGGATGATGTCGACCTGACATTGTTCGACGATGGCGCAGGCTTCGGCCGTCGTGCCGCAGTCGCTCACCACGTCGAAGTCCGGCTCCGACGCCAGCAGGCGCCGCAGGCTCTCGCGAAACAGAATGTGGTCGTCAACGAGCAGCAGCTGAATGCGTGTCATGGCTCATCGCGTGGACATTCGTCCACCCTCGGGATGCCTTCGGGAGATCGATCACGAACGTGCAGCCGGGATCCGGTTCGTAGCGGAGATCGCCCCGGAACGATCGGACGAGGGCGCGGGACACGTACAAGCCCAGGCCCGTGCAGGCCGCGCCTTTCTGAAACGGTTGAAACAGATGATCGGCCGCCGCGGGTCCCGGCCCCGAGTCGGCGACCCGGATCGAGACGACCTCGGGTCGCTCGCTCACCGCGATCGCGATGCGCCGGACGGCCGCAGCCTGCAGCGCGCGAAGGCTGTTCTTGGTGAGATTCAGCAGCGCCTGGAGCAGGTGATGCCGATCGATCGACACGGTCAGGCCGGCGGGGACCTCGACGTTCCACTCCACCGGGATGCCGGCGTCCTCGCAGTACGGATCGAGCACGACGCGCAGGTCGTCGAGGACCTCGCGCAGATCCAGCTCCTCCACGCGCGATTGCCGGCTGCTCTGCCGCAGCTGGACCGAGGCAATCTGCGTCAGGGCCGCCACCAGGGTGCCCAGAGCCTCGAAGTCCTGATCGCCGTGAAGCTTGCCGCTTCGCACGAGGTTTTCGTGCACCACGGCGACGGCGCCGCACAGGTTCCGCACCTCGTGGGTCATGGCCGATACGAGCACGCGCGAGCTCGCCATGAGCTGCTCGAGATTGGATTCCTCGCGTTCGACCACTTCCGCCGAGGTGTCGACGACCATCGCCGCCAGCCGCGGACCTTGTCCCGTGCTGTACGTCGAAAAGAAGACGGCCGCTGGAAACGCGGATCCGTTTTCGCGCTCGCCGCGGCAGCGCATTTCAGTCTGGAAATTCTGCGTGGCGCTGCTGCCTGTGGGCACGCGTCCGAGCGCGGGGATATATCGCGCGACGTGACGACCCGGGAGGTCGCCGTCCCGAACGCCGAACAGGCGATGCGCGGCGGCATTTGCCGCCACGATGTCGCCCGTATCGGTCGTCGTGAGAATGGCGGCGGGACTGGTGTTGATGACGAACGCCAGCTGCTCTTCGGCCTCACGCCGTGCGGCAGCCTCGCGCTCGACCGTGTGACGATGCTCGACTTCCAGGTGCCGCCGCCTCGTCAGTTCGTACGCGACGAGTCCCGTGCCGCCGAGCGCGACGAAGACCAGCGTGTCCTGCGCCAGCGATTCCGCCGGCGCGAACGGAAATCGATTGAACATTGCCGTCAGCCACGTGCAGAGCACCACCATCAGCCCCACCTGCCACCGCGGCAGGACCGTTCCGGCCCAGATGACGGGAAACAGGTACAGGAGTCCGAACGAGGGGGCGGTCCGCTGATCGAAGAACGCGATCACTCCGATCAGCAGCCCGGCTCCAAGGATGGCGCGCGTCGTTGGCGAAGCGAGCACGGTCCACTCGCGGATCCGTGCTCGCCAGATTCGAAACACTTGCTACTCCGTGCTCAAGACTAGAACTTGACCATGATGCCCATGGAGAGCGCGGTCTGCTCTTTGCGTAGATCGGGGAACCAGACGCTAGTGGGCCCGCCGCCGCAGGCCGCCTGCGCTTGCGCCAGATCACTCGTGCCAGAGCTCGCGCCCGTACTGCACGCGAAGAATTGCGGAGCCCCGTTGTTGCCTCCGGGAGGCGTGATGCCGCCGCGGCCCGAGAAGTACGGCACGTCCGAGTGGCGATACCCAGCCTCCCACCAGAAGGTGATGAAGTCTTTGGGATACCACTGCAAGTTGAGGGTCATGTCCCACTGGTGCGCCTGAGATCCCGGAGTCGCGGGGAAGTACGGCGATCCCGACACGGCATCCGCCCCATTGATAGGCGGCAGGAGCGTCAGATACCGGCCCGGGTTGGTCATGACGCCGCCGCCCGGCGTGATGGCAAATTGATTCCTCTTGAACCAGATGTGGTTGTACGCCATCCAGCCTGCGAACTTCTGCTCCGGCCCATCCGCACCTCCGTTGCACGTCACGCCGCCGCCGTACTCGCAGCCCCAGTCGCCCGTGATGGACATGGCCATCTGGGAGATTCCATCGTTCTCCGGATGGTTGTAGTACCTGATCAGGAAGCTGTCGTCGGTCTGGAAGCGCCTGCGGTCCGGCACACCGAGCGTGTCCGTGCCATTGAAGTAGTTATTGAACACGAACTTGAGGTTTTCCGTGGGCGTCCACAGAATCTGGCCTCCCATGCCCGGGCGCCCATTGAACTTGTTATAGGACTGCCATCCGTTGATGAACCACGGCTCGATCTTCAGCTTGTTCGTCGGGAACCACTGAATTCTGAGGCCGTTGAAGAACCACGGCGTGTTCGACGACACGTACGAGGGCTGGTAGGTCCAGTTGTCGAAGTTGTAGTAGCTGAACAGACCGATGTACGACACGAAAATGCCCGCGTCGATGTTCAGGCCGTGCTGCACGTCGAAGTGGTACCCGCCGTACGCTTCCGACACGTACTTATACGCGCCTCGCACGTCCCACTGGCCGACGGCGGAGCTGGCATCGTTTCTCGGCGTCGTTGTCGCGAAGAGCCCCTGCATGAACAGAATCCTGCCGCGGACGTTGTCCATGTGAAAGTCGCCGCCAACGCTGGCCTGCTCCACCTGGACCTCGCCCACCCGGAAGCTCTCGGTCGCGCCGCCCAGTGTGTGGTCGATGGGGTTGTTGGTGCTGTACATGTAGTGCGTGTCGAATCGCACTTCTGGGGTGAAGAACGGCGAGTCGAACGCGACTTTCTTGTTCCGCGGCCCGCCATTGACCCACGTGAAGTCGCCAAAGGCGAACGGCGTCTGCAGGTCGACGGCCGGAGCTGCAGGCGCCGCGGGCGCCTGCCCCTGCGGCGCGAACAACGTCGAGAATGATCTCGCGCTTGCCTTGAGCGCGGCGATCTCGGCCTCGAGCTGCTCGATGCGGCTTTCGATCGCGGCCGGATCCGGTGCGCCCGTTGCCGCCGCTGTGACGGCGCTGCCGCCGGCGTCGGTGGCCGCCAGCCGGACATCCGTCCGCATCAGCTGCGCGGCGGACAGCACGACCGTCGCGTCCGCCTCGTGAAACCCCTTGCGCTCCGCCTTGATCTCGTACGAGCCCGGCGCGAGATTCGGAATCGCGAAGAAGCCCGTGGCGTCGGAGGTCTGGCTGAGCCTCTCCGAGGTCGCCACGTTGGTAATCGTCAAGGCCGCGCCGACGACGGGGACGCCGGCCGCATCGTGGACGGCGCCCACGATACTGGCCAGGTTCGCGTCAGCGGCGGTCGACGACATCCGGTGGACGGCGCCTCGCAGTATTTCCACCGACTTGTCCGCGGGAATCTGCTGCGCCGCGGCGGACCGCGGCAGTCCAAGAGTTACACAGAGGCCGGCCGCCACCAGCAGGCGGCCGACCTTGTTAGATGTGTTCCTCGTCACGAGTCTCATTCGTCTCCTCTTTTCTTGGTCAGCTGGTTGCGTTCGCGTGGCCTTACCGGCGGTCCCTGCATGGATCGAACACCGACCCGGCCGGCTCGTCGCTAACGCGCACGACCCTCGCCACGTTGTTGTCCGACATCTCGGCCTCGACGCATCGTCCCTGGCCGAGTGCGCTCGTCGTGACCCGTTCGTTCTGCTGCCACGGCCTGTGCGTGACCCACTTCATGTAGGCCGTCTTTTCGTCCGTGCGGACCGTCGCGGCTTCACTTCCTCTTGAAGTCAGCCGCAGCGTCACGGGCCCTTGCACGTCCACGCCGGCGATCACGCCGACGAGGCGCTTCGCCGTCGCCTGCATCGGCACGGCAACGCCAGCCAGCAGCACCACCACCGACATCGCGATCATTTCTTTCCTCATGACTTCTCTTCTCCTTGAGCGCGAGCAATTGCGCTCGCATGGGCCGAATGTAGCGCTGCGGCGCTTAGGAACTTCCGAGACTGCTCATTAGTTCGACCGGCCCAGTTCATTAAGAAACGCCGACCGCGTCATGAGGAGTCGCGGACTTTTCCCTGATTCGCTCGCGCCGCGCACGGCTGACCGTTATCGTGTGAATGTGCGCGCTCCGTTCGGTGATGAAGCGGCGGTCGAGCAACGGCGATGCCGTCAGCAACGCGCCCCTGCGCGTTGCCGCATCACCGTAAAAGCGACCGAGCGGTCGCTTCGCGGCCGATGGCTCGACATCTTTGTCTGATCGACGTGACGTCCGCTGCCGCACTCGTGAACGTTTCACGGACGAAGGCGACACAACGGTCGCTTCGCCCACGCACGCACGACACAGTTGTCGTGCGTTTCGCTCCCGCGACGAGGACGCGACGACTCGTCAGCGACTTTGCAGGAACTAATCAGTGTTCGATGCGCGACCGATCTGTTGCGAGAAGTGAGTTAGCGCGTTTCAGATGAGGAAGAATTCCGGATCTCTTCTTTGGTGCTGTCATTCAGCGTTTGTTATGGTTCCGATCACGAGTTTTTCAGTCCACGCTCTTGACCCTGCAGAGACTTCGTTCGTCTCGCGTGCGGTCGCCGCGGGGAAATCGCCAACGTATGGTGCAACGCTTGCACGAGTGCGCCCGTGACTGAGCTTCCTCATCTTCTGATCGTGGATGATGACTCGCTCATTCAGGAGAGCTTGAGCCTGTTTCTTCGACTGCGGGGATACAACGTCGAGAGCGCGCACAGCGGCGCCGAGGCGCTCGCTGCGATCGCCCGACGTCGTCCCGATCTCGTGATTCTCGATCTGGGATTACCCGACATGGATGGCCGGGCCGTCTGCGAACGCGTCCGTCAGACGTCCGATATTCCGATCATCGTGCTCTCCGCGCGTTCGGGCGATTCAGAAAAGATCCTGGCGCTCGAGCGCGGCGCCGACGACTACGTCACGAAGCCGTTCAGTTCCGACGAATTGCTGGCCCGGATCCGCGTCGCGCTCCGGCGCATCCGGCACGGCGGGGAGACCGGCCGGATGGAACGCGGGCCTCTCGTGATCGACTTCGATCGCCGGCGCGTGCGCATCGGCAACAAGCAGGTCAGGCTCACCCCGAAGGAGTTCGAGCTTCTCGTCTTTCTGGCGCGTCATCCGAACCGGGTCATTCCCCATCAGACGATCCTCGTGGCGATCTGGGGACAACATGCCGCCGATCGCCCCGAGCAGCTCTGGGCGCTCGTGACCAAACTCCGCCGCAAGATCGAGCCGAATCCCGAACAGCCGCAGTATTTGATCAGCGAGCCATGGGTCGGCTACCGGCTCGTCACCGAGAGCGACAACCCGTCGGAGGAGCTGTGAGGGCGGGCGTCCCGGGAATCCTCGCCGTGTGTTTCGTTGCCGCTCACGCCAGCCCCGTCCTCTGTCAGGAGCGGAAGGCGGTCGCAGCATCCGCACCGGCGGCCTTCGCTCGACCGGCGCCGGCTGTCATCACTCAGGCGGTCAACAGTCTTCTGGTCGCGGTGAAGGACCTGGCGAGAGACGACAGCAGCATGCCGCCATTCGCGAGAGAACGGATCGCGTGGATCACGGCTGGCCAGCGCGCGGGCACGCTCTCACTGGTCCTGCTGAACGATCCCTCCGGAGCGAATCTCTCCCAGGACGCGCTGATGGCATCGGGAGATGCGGACGGCCGGCAGGTCATCGTGATCTCCCGGCCGCGATTCGCGGCGTTTCTGCTCGAGGACGGCCGCGCGGTCCCGCCCTTCAGCCGGCGCCAGCGCAACGACTTTCTTCTGGGCCTCGTGCACGAGACGGTGCATCTCGAGCGGTCCGTTTCGCACACGCCATTCACCCTCGAGGATCGTCTGTGCGAGGAGGAGCGGGCATGGCGCTCGGTCGACGTGAACGTCGTGCGCTCCCTTCTGGCGCACGCCGAACCCATGAACCCGCGATTCATCGAAGCCGACCAGGCCATTCGTTCTTGCGGAGACCAGCAGCCATGCCAGCCATTGAGAACACTGTTGACACAGAGCGAAATCGCGAGGCGATAGCCTCGGCTGCGACGTCGGCGCCCGACGCGTGGCGGACGCGAGGCGGGTCGCTGGCTGAAGTCCGCAGGCTGTCGTCGCTCCTCGACATCAGCAAGGCCCTGTCGGGCACGCTGCAGCTCAAATCCGCCATCCACAACGTGCTCGACATCCTTGGCCAGAACCCCGACGCCGGCCGCGCCGCCGTGACGCTCGTGCAGGAAGACGGTGAACTCGAGGTTGACGCGTCTGATGGAGCCACCCGGACGGTCACGTCGCTCGACGCGGGCGACGGAAATATCTCGGCTCGCGTCATCGACACCGCCAGGCCGGTGGTGATCCCGCGCGTCGGTGGCGACATGCTGGAAACGGCGAAGCGTACTGAGGCGCTGAAACAGCCCATCAGCTTCATCTGCGTGCCGATCCTCCTCAATCGAAAAGCCATCGGTGCGCTGTCCGTGGAGCTGGCCTACCGACCCGAGCGCGATTTCGAGCGCGCCACCAAGTACTACGGCGTCGTAGCATCCATGCTCGGCCAGGCGATCAAGATTCAGCGCATGGTCGAGGAGGACCGGCGACGCCTGAAAGACGAGAACTCGCACCTGCGCCAGGAACTTCGTGAGCGGTACGATTTCTCCAAGATCATCGGGAGCAGCGCCGCGGTGAGGGGCATGTACGAACAGGTCGCCCAGGTCGCGTCGACCAACACGACGGTCCTGATTCGCGGCGAGTCAGGGACGGGCAAAGAGCTGATTGCCCATGCGATTCACTACAACTCGCTCCGCGCAAACAAGCCGTTCATCAAAGTGAGCTGCGCCGCGCTGCCGGAGACGCTCATCGAATCCGAGCTCTTCGGACACGAGCGTGGGGCCTTCACGGACGCCACGTTTCGCAAGAAAGGACGATTCGAGCTTGCTGAAGGCGGCACGCTGTTTCTCGACGAGATTGGCGACATCAACCCGGGCACCCAGATCAAGCTGCTGCGCGTCCTGCAGCAGCGGGAGTTCGAACGTCTCGGTGGTGTCGACACCATCAAGTCGAACGTCCGCATCGTCGCGGCGACCAACAAGGACCTGGAGGAAGCCATCGCGCAGGATGCGTTCCGTGAGGACCTGTACTATCGCCTGAACGTCTTCACGATCTTCGTGCCGCCGCTGCGTGAGCGGAAGGCCGACCTGCCGCTGCTCGTCGATCATTTTCTCGAGAAGCTCTGGCACGATCACCAGAAGAGAATCCGACGCATCTCGACACCGGCAATCGACGCGCTGATGAGCTATCACTGGCCCGGCAACGTCCGCGAGCTCGAAAACGTCCTCGAACGGGCGGTCCTCGTCTGCGACGGCGAGGTGCTCCATGCTCACCATCTGCCGCCCACGCTGCAGACAGCCGAGACCTCGGGAGAGGCGGCGCGGCCGTCACTGAGCGAGGCGGTCGCCTTGTACGAGAAGGACCTGATTCAGGACGCCGTCAAGACCGCACGCGGCAACCGCGCCAAGGCCGCTCGTCTCCTGAAAACCACCGAACGAATCATCAACCGCAAGGTCAAGAAGCTCGGCGTCGACTACCGGCGCTTCCGCGCGTGAACGGCGCCAGGGAGGTCGCGAGCGTGAGAATAGCCGCCTAGTGCCTCAAGATGAGCAGGAGGAGAAGAAACAAGAACACAGGGGCGAGGAGCGCGATGGCAACCACCCGGGCGATCTTCCAGGAGCGAGACGGCAGCGAGGACACTATCAGACGGTCCGCGCGTCCAGTGACGTGCACCTGACTCGGAGCCATCAACTCCGCGCCCATCTCTGCGGCGCTTTGATAACGATCTGCGGGATCACGCGCAATCGCATGGAGGATGATCTCCTCGACTTCCGGTGTCAGGGACGGATTGTGCGCCCGCGGTGCCACAGGATCGCCCACCAGCCGCGCGTTCATGCATGAATAAAGGTCCGGCTGGTCGTCGTACGGCGCACGACCCGTGGTCATCTCATACAGGATGGCCCCGAGGCTATAGAGGTCGGTCCGGTGATCGCCCCGCTGTCCCCTGACCTGCTCGGGCGCCATGTAGTGGACGGTGCCGACTCCCGCCGTAAAACCCGCAAATGTCAGCCGGCGTGCGAGAGCCGACATCGCGATCCCGAAGTCCATAATCCGCAGCGACCCATCGCGGCAGAGCATGAGGTTCGTCGGCTTGAGATCGCGATGCACCCTGATGGCGCTGGATGTAGTCGAGCGCATCGCACGTCAGCTTCGCAATGCAGAGCGCGTCCTCGATCGCCAGGGGACGGCTTCGCTGCAGGCGATCCCAGAGCGTTTCCCCCTCGAGATACTCCATCGCGAGGTACGGCCGGCTGGGACGATCGACATCAAGGATCTTGAGGATCCCGGGGTGATCCAGCGCCTTGCCGATCTCAATTTCACGCTGAAATCGCGAATAGAAGACCGGATCGCTTTCGAGCGCAAAGAACGGGAACTTCAAGGCGACCGGGCGTCCGTTGCCGACGTCGATGGCTTTGAACACCGACCCCATGCCGCCACGATCGATGAGCTCCAGGATGGCGAACCGTTCGTCGACGACATCTCCGGGCTGGGGTTCCGCGATCACGCGCACCGAAAATAGTCGGGCCGGTATTAAGAAGTCCTTGGCGGCACGTGAAGATTCTTGCTCACGGCATCCTCATGTCTCACTACGGACTTCTTAATGTGCCCGGGCGTAGCCTGAAGCCACGCGACAGATGATTGCAGGCTCCAATTGGCCCATCAGCGTCCTGGGTTCGGCGTTCGGGCCGCATCTGGATGCGCGGAAGCTCAACATGGCGATCTGTGTTGGATACCTCGAGGCGAACGAACGGGACGTGCCGGCCACGTTGACGGTCACGGGGCTGGTAGCGCCGAAAGCCAAATGGCAGTCGTTCGAAGAACGCTGGCCGCGAGCGCTTCGGGCCGAGGGGCTGACTGCCTTCAGCGGGCGCGACTTCATCCAGGGCGGAGGCGAATTTTCAGAGTGGCTGGGTGAACCGGAACGCCGATCGCGTCTCATCGGGGCGCTCAGCCGTGTGGCCGCCGACCAGGCGGCGCTCGGCGTTTCTTACTCGCTCTCGCTCGCCGATTACCGGGCCGTGGCGCACACGCTTCCGCATCGTGAAATGCTCCCGACGCCCTACGCGGTCTGCGCCGGCGTCGCGATGGCCCGGATCCTGCGGCGGATGGCAGACGCCCACTCACGCGACGTGACGCTGTTCGTCTTCGAAGACGGCGGCATCGATCACCAGCAGGTCCGGCAGATCGCGGCGGCCGAGGGCATCGACAACGGCGAGCCAGTACAGATCTGGCCGCGGGAGTGGCGCGACGAACACGGCCGCCTGCGCCGTCTGCGGCCGCTCGAAGCCTGCGATCTGCTCCTGCCATCGACCGGCAGCGGCCTGCCCGATCGTCTCATCGAGCGCGGATCCTGGGACGAGGAGCGCCTGAATCGCGATCGGCTCTCACGAATATTCCAGTCGATGACGGCGGCCGAGCCGGTGGCGTAACGTGGTGCGGCCTACATCGCGGTCGCCGAGATAATCGCGCCGCCAATCACGATGAACGCTCCGCCGAGCCAGACGCCGCGGGTCGGCACCTGCCCGAACACCAGCCAGCCGATAACCTGCGCGATCAGGAAGAAGAACACGACGTAGATGCCGAGCAGCTTGCCGAAGTCCCACGGCGGGGCGTTGACGACGCAGCCGTATCCAAACAGAATGAGAGCACCCGCAGCAAGGAACAGCAGGCGCCGGGCGGTGGGCGACGCGTGAAGCCCGTGCCGCACCAGGGCGTCACCGCCGGCTTCGAGCACGGCCGCGACGAACAACAGTGGAAGAGCCGCCAGATATCGCATGGTCGCGTAGTGTAACGCCTCATCCGCCGCCGGCCACCGCCCGGGCGTCGTCATCGGGCCGCGACTGGCTCGCGCTGGCGGCGTCGATCGCGGCCCTCGCTGGGGTGACCGCCGCGTATTTCGTCTGGCTGCATGTCGACACGGCATCGATCGCGGGCTTCACGTTTCTCCTGGTCGTGCTGCTGGCTGCGGCGACCGCGCGCCTCTGGGTGCCGATCACGGTCTCGGTGGTGGCCGTGCTCCTCCTCAACTACTTCTTTCTTCCACCGGTCGGCAGCTTCTATCTGGCCGATCCGGGAGAATGGGTGGCCCTCGTCGCGTTCCTCACGGTCAGTCTCGTGGCGAGCAAGCTGTCGGCGGCCGCGCGTGCGCGGACGCGGGAGGCCCTCAGCCGCCAGCGCGAGCTCACGTGCCTCTTCGATGTGAGCCGCGACGTCCTGTCCATCACCGACAGTACGCACGCGATCCTGCAGCTCGCGGAGTGCATCAGCCGGCGCTTCGACCTGGAATTCGTGGCCCTGTGCCTGCCGGAGTCCGCCGAGTGGGAGATCGTCACCGCTGGAACAGCGGCTGTCGCATTGAACACATCGCACCTGGGTCCGACGAGTGCACAGGATTCACGCGCGATCCAGATTGACGGCCGCCTGGTCCACCTGGTTCCGCTTCGGAACGACGCGACGATGCACGGACTGCTGGCCGTCGCCGGGAGGTCCGTGGAGCCCGCGATGCTCGATGCGCTCGCCGGCGTGGCGGCGATCGCCATCGAGCGT